>Ga0070681_10002490_pt1 | contig 16869 bp, 9 predicted proteins | sample KBSC83BmetaG_FD_65650 | JGI IMG/M metagenome (GOLD analysis project Ga0070681, IMG submission 65650) | Corn rhizosphere microbial communities from Kellogg Biological Station, Michigan, USA - KBS C8-3B metaG | ecosystem: Host-associated > Plants > Roots > Rhizosphere | place: USA: Michigan...
CTGCCTTCCGTCGTCGAAGGCAAGATGCACTACGACGAAACACCTGAAAGCTTCACGGCGCAAGTGGTACATTTCGCAAACGACTTCGGCGCGAACTTCGTCGGCGGCTGTTGCGGTACAACTCCCGCGCACCTCCGTCTCGTCGTTGAAGCGATGCAAGGCATCACGCCGAAACAACGTCACGCGAAAACGCTGCCGGCCGCGTCGTCCATCTATATCCAACAGCCTTACGTCCAGGACGCTTCATTCCTCATCGTCGGCGAGCGCGTGAATGCGAGCGGCTCGAAAAAGATGCGCGACCTGCTGAACGCCGAAGACTGGGACGGCCTCGTGGCGCTCGGCAAGGAACAGGAGCGCGAAGGCGCGCACATTCTCGACGTGAACGTCGACTTCGTCGGCCGCAACGGCGAGACCGACATGCACGAGCTGGCGTCGCGTCTCGTGACGAACGTCAAGATTCCGCTGATGTTCGACTCGACCGAATGGCAGAAGATGGAAGCTGGCCTGCAACATGCCGGCGGCAAGTGCATTCTCAACTCAACCAACTACGAGGACGGCGTGCCGCGTTTTGCGAAGGTGATCGAACTCGCAAAGACGTACGGTGCGAGCGTCGTCATCGGCACGATAGACGAAGACGGTATGGCGCGCACGAGCGAAGGCAAGGTCAAGATCGCGACGCGTGCTTACGAACAGGCAACGAAGGAATTAGGCTTGCCGGCGTTTGACATCTTCTTCGATACGCTGGCACTCCCGATCTCGACCGGTATCGAAGAAGATCGTCGCAATGCGCTCGAAACCATCGAAGCAATCAAACGAATCAAAGCCGAACTGCCGGGCGCGTTCACTATCCTGGGCGTGTCGAACATCTCGTTCGGACTTAACCCCGCGTCGCGAGTGGTGTTGAACTCAGTGTTTCTGCACGATGCAGTCGCAGCGGGCCTCGACGCTGCGATTGTTAACGCGAGCAAGATCGAACCGCTTAATCGTATCGGTGAACAGGAACTGAAAGTCGCGCGCGAGCTGATCTACGATCAGCGCCGTTTCGAAGGCGACGTTTGCGTCTACGATCCTTTGACTGAGTTCACCAAGCTCTTCGAAGGCGTGAAGGCGAAGGCCACGAAGAAGGCTTCAAAAGGCGAAACGGTCGAAGAGCGACTGAAGAATCACATCATCGACGGCGAGAAAATCGGCCTTGAAGATGAACTACGGCTTGGCCTCGAAAAATACTCCGCACTCGACATCATCAACAACATCCTGCTGGAAGGCATGAAAGTCGTCGGAGATCTCTTCGGCAGTGGACAGATGCAACTGCCTTTCGTGTTGCAATCCGCCGAAGCGATGAAGGCTGCGGTGCGCTTCCTCGAGCCGTTCATGGAAAAGAAGGGCAGTGCGACAGCGAAGGGAACGATGGTGCTCGCGACCGTGAAAGGCGACGTCCACGACATCGGCAAGAACCTCGTCGACATCATTCTCACCAACAACGGGTACAAGGTTCTGAATCTCGGCATCAAGCAGCCGATCGAGGCCATCTTGCAGGCGTACAACGAACACGGCGCGGATGCGATCGGCATGAGCGGCCTGCTCGTGAAATCGACTCTGATCATGAAAGAGAATCTCGAGTTGATGAACGAGCGTGGCGTGAAAGTTCCGGTTGTGCTCGGCGGTGCGGCGTTAACGCGCCGTTACGTCGAAGAGGATCTCAAGCCGCTTTATCACGGACAACTGTTTTACGCGCGTGACGCGTTCGCGGGTCTTCACACGATGGACCAGGTTGTTGAAGACAGTGAACAGGAGCAGAAACAGCAGGAAGCAGGAGCAGTGCTAACCGCGGACATCGCGGAAGATACGGAAGATCTGATTGGTGAAGAAGCAAAGCTCGGAATTCGAAAAACGGCGAGGCCACGCAAAGGTGGTGGTGATACCACACACACCGTGCGCTCCGATGTGAGTCGTGAAGTGCCGATTCCTCAGCCCCCGTTCTACGGCTCGCGTGTGGTTGAAAACGTTTCGCTCGCTGATGTGTTCTCGTTTATTAACGAGACGGCGCTGTTCAAAGGACAGTGGCAGTTCAAACAGGGCCGAATGCCGCTCGAAGAATACCAGGCGCTCGTGCGCGAGAAGGTGCGTCCGATTTACCAGGAGCTGAAGAGACGTTCTGCACAAGAAAAGCTGCTCGCGCCGAAAGTGGTCTACGGTTACTACGAGTGCCAGTCTGAAGGAAATGACCTCATCGTTTACGATCAAGGCAAAGAGGTTCGGTTTACATTTCCGCGGCAGCCTGCCGGAAAGCACCTGTGCCTCGCCGACTTTTTCGCGCCGCGCGAATCCGGCCGGATGGACACGGTAGCATTTCATCTCGTGACTGTCGGACGCCGCGCAAGCGAGTATTCGCACGAGTTGTTCAAGTCAGACAATTATGCCGATTATCTCTACTTCCATGGCTTGAGTGTCGAGAGTGCCGAGGCGCTGGCAGAGTTGTGGCATAAACGCATTCGCGAAGAGCTCGGCATTGCGGGCGCGGATTCGCCGGACTTGTCACGGCTGTTTCGACAGGATTACCAGGGCTCGCGTTACAGTTTTGGCTATCCCGCATGTCCGCGGCTCGAGGATCAGGAGAAACTTTTCACGTTGCTCGATCCTTCGCGCATCGGTGTCGAGTTGAGTGAGGAATTTCAACTAGAGCCGGAGCAATCGACTTCGGCTATTATTGTCCACCATCCAGAGGCAAAATACTTCTCGATTGAGTGATTTCGAAGTCCTATCCTGGTTCGAACGTTTCGCTTTTCGTTTCGTGCGGCGCATGAATCGGGGCGCCTGGAAGCGATTCTGGACGTGGTGTCAGAGCACCCTCGGCGCCGGTTGGATCCATCTTTCCACTTACAACATCATGAACGTTTACGGCCTCGAGCACGTCGAAGCTGCTGCACGCGAACGCCCGCTGTTGCTCGTCGCGAATCACCGTTCGTTCTTCGATATGTATGCCGTATCGACGGTGCTGTTTCGCAACACGAGTTGGCCCAAGAAACTCTTTTTCCCGGTGCGAGGCCGGTTCTTTTATCAATCGCCGGTCGGAATGCTGGTGAATTTGATCATGGGCTGGTGGTCCATGTACCCGCCGTTCTTTGCCACTGGCGATCATCCGATCCCGGAGAAGCGAACGTTCGATAAGTTCTCTTTTCGTGTACTGACTGACCTGGCAAGCTCGGGACCCGGCAACGTCATCGGATTTCATCCCGAGGGCACACGCAACAAGAGTGACGATCCTTATTCATACTTGCGTGCGCAGCCTGGGGTGGGGAAGTTGATCATGGACGCACGGCCGCAGGTGATTCCGGTTTTTATCGCCGGGTTGTGCAACAGTTTGCCTAGACAGGTAGCAAGGAACTGGAATCGCGAGGATGTGATTCGGATTCACTTTGGACCAGTGATGGATTTGACGGAATTTTTTCAGAAACCTGATCGGTTGCGGACGCACAAAGAAATCTCTGATGCAGTGATGGGCAAGATCGCCGCACTCGGCGAGCAAGATCGCGTGCGACAACTTAACCGCGGATTAAACGGATACAGGCAGATTGAGCATGTCGGTAGTGATCGTTAATCCAACGTCGGCGAGTGGGAGCACCCGTGAGGCGTGGCCGCAGATTGCGAGTGATTTGCGTTCGCAGTTTGGTTCCTTTCGCGTCATTTTTACGAAGCATCGCGGAGATGCCGCCGCGCTCGCCGGCGACGCTGCGCGAAAGGGAGCGAAACTGATCGTTGCATGCGGTGGCGATGGAACCGTTTCGGAAGTCGCAAACGGTATTCTGTCGTCAGGCAAAGACGTTGAACTCGGTATCCTGCCGAGCGGCACCGGCGGCGACTTTCGCAGGACACTCGAGATTCCCGCACGCAGTCGTGATGCGGCAAGGATTCTTCGTACCGGCCGCACCGTTCGGATCGACGTTGGGCGCGTGTCATACATCGATCAGAACGGAAACGACGCGACCCAGTATTTCGTGGGAGTCGCTTCCTGCGGCATGAGCACAAGAGTTATCGAGCGTGTCAAAGAGGACAAGGCGTCCTTCGCCACCGCTCTCCTCAAGACCGCGATGCAAAACGCACCAGTACGGCTCGTGGTCCAACTCGACGATGCTCACGATCGACATCTCACCGTCTCAAACCTCTGCATTGCGAATGCACGTTACTTCGGCGGAGGCATGAAAATCGCGCCCGATGCGAAATTGACTGACGGCAAATTTGACGTGATCGGAGTTGGCGATCTGAGCGCCTTGCAACTTTTTACGAGCGCGCCGCGAGTTTATTTGGGTTCGCATCTCTCGATGCCGGAAGTCAGTCACGCGCTCGCGCGCAAAGTCAACATACGACCGGCGGATGGCGGCGCACACATCGCTCTGGAAGTCGACGGAGAACTTCCAGGAAGACTGCCGGCCACGTTCCAGATCGTTCCCGAAGCGCTACGAGTAAGAGTTGGTCGCACATTACACGGATAAACGCGGATTAATTTCTGTTATGATGTTCGCGTCTCATGGACGATCGACGTTCTAAACCCCGACTCAGCGTTTATCTGGATGCGGTGTGGCATGGCGGCGAGGAAAGACATTCCGCTCGCATCACCGATCTTTCCGAAGGCGGCTGTTACCTTGATACCGTGGGCGAGGTGATGGCCGGCGAGATCGTTGCTTTTCGTGTGCTCCTTCCTGACGACGACTGGCTTTACCTCGAAGGTGAAGTCCGGCATCATCGCCACGGAATGGGGTTCGGTGTTCGCTTTGTCGATCTAAACGAAGAACAGACGGAGAAACTATTGCGTCTGCTGCAAATCGCGAGAGAGGCTGGACCAGAAGCGCCCGCGATTTCCGCAGACTTGGTTGAGGATTAAAACCTCACGATAGACCCACCGGCATATCAAGCAACTGCAATGGCGATTCAAGGCACTTTGCAAACGATGAGTCTGGTCGACCTGCTCCAGTTTCTGGCGACAGGAAGAAAATCAGGCACTCTCAAGTTCGATCAAGGCAAGATCACCAAACAGATCTACTTCAAGAACGGAATGATCGTCGGGTCGAAGTCGAACGATCCGCGCGAGTACCTGGGCCAGGTGCTGCTTCATTACGGCAAGGTCGACGATAACCAGCTCAAAACCGCGCGCGAAGTGCAAAGGACGTCGGGTGCGAAGCTGGGCGAGGTTTTGGTTGAGCAAGGGTACTTAACCGAGGAAGAAGTGCTCGGAATTTTGAAGACGCGCACACTCGACGCTATTTACGATTTGTTCGTTTGGACGGATGGCGACTTTCAGTTTTTCGATGACGATCCTTTGCCTGAAGATCTGCTGTTAATCGAGGTCGAGCCGACCAATGTGGTCATGGAAGGCATCTACCGGATCGACGAATTCGCGCGTTATCGCACGCTCGTCCCAACTGACCGAAGCATTCTCGAACTGAACGCCGGATGGACGTCGTCTCTAAAACTCGGCAAAGAGTTTCGCCAGATTCTCTTTTTTGTCGAGAAACGCATGTCGGTCGCCGAGATTTGCTATCACATGCATGCGTCGTCGTTTCACGTTTACGGGCAACTGTACACTCTGATCAGCGAGGGCATCGCGCGTGTCGCAGGTGAGTTGCCGGAAGATACTCGTGCGCCGGTTGCTGAAGTCGAAGACTTGCCCGAGAGCGTGACCGAGATGGTCTGGTCCGCGGAGCGCAAGCTCGACAGCGATCCGGAGGCGGCACTCCAGATCATTCAGAACGCTTTACAGCAGCAACCGAATAATCCCGAGGCGCAAGCGTTACTGCCGACTGCGGAGCAAAAGTTTGTGAGGCACGTGTATGAAAGCGGCGGCATCTCGCCTAGATCCGTGCCGGAGTTGCGCGTGTCACCTTCAGATCTGACAAACCAGCAGATCGATCCGCAGGAAGGGTTTGTGCTTTCGCGCATCAATGGTTCGTGGGACATTCAATCGATTCTCTCGATCTGCCCGTTTCGCGAAGCTGATTGCCTGCGGATGATTAAGAAGCTAATCGAACGGGGCGTCATAACTATCGGCTAGTGACATGGGCGTCAAACGTACGATCGTAGGGGCGGCCCTCCGTGGCCGCCCTTGCGTTCGAATCAGATTTTTCCTGACAAGGGCGGTCACGGATGGCCGCCCCTACAGTTGCATCCTTGAGCACAAAGAACCTGCGCGCTACCGGATGTGCGAGGTTTCGCCAGCGAGACAACGGCCGCTCCTTCACAACTTCGAATCCTGACAGATTGAAGATCCTGCGCCAATCATGTTCCGCGTGGAACGTGCATCGACCCGTTCGGCCACGCCACTGACGATCGTGACCCCAGCAAAATACGCGGTCCCACCAGAGAACCGGTATGTCTTCGTAGATGATTGCGAGTCCTCCCTCTCGCAGCACCCGGCTCACTTCATTCAAGACCAGCCGCGGATCCTGCGCGTGATGCAACACGTAACAAAGCAGCACCGCGTCGAAGCTCTGGTCCATAACCGGAAAGTGCCGGCCATCGTACGGCAGGTAGTTGATGCGAGCTGCTGTATCGCGACCTACATCCAGTCCCACTACAGTTGTGCCGAGCATGCCTTGCAGATGATGCGCGATGAAACCGTTGCCACATCCGACGTCGAGCACAGTCGCGCGCGGCGGCAGCACCTTCGCGACTTCAAGCGCCATGTCATAAGCACGTCCGACCTTGCGGCGCCGTCTCATGCGCTTGATGCGACGTTTCATAGTTGTGGCCAGTCTTGTCATCGCGCATAAGGAGTGCAAGCAGGATGCCTAAGAGAATGCTGATAAACTGGGCCATAAATGAGGTGCAGCAAATATGCGTCGCCAAAATTGGCCGACCGTTGCTGCCGCAAATTTGCATAGATAGAATGACCGCATGACGAAACTGCTGATGACTGCATTGTTACTGACGCAAACTCTTCCCGCTGGTTACTGGCCACTCGAAAAGAGCCAGCCACTCATCGACAAAACACAAACGATCACCTTGTCGAGCGAGCTTTCGAAACTGAGTGACGGCGAGCGCAAGGCGGTGGCGAAGTTGATCGAGGTCGGACAGATATTTCAGAAGCTCTACGAAGAGCAGCGCCATCCGCAAGCGCTTGCGTCGTATCGCGCGCTGGTGGAACTCGACAAGCGCACCGGTTCGCAGCCGGCAACGCAGAACCTGTTGACGCTCTATCGTCTCTTTCAGGGACCAATCGCGACCACACTCGAAAATAAACGCGAGCCGTTTCTTCCAGTTGATCCACTGAAGCCCGGCAAGAATGTCTACCCGTGGGGAATTACGAAAGACGCGATCGATCCGAAACGCACGGACCTGCTCGATCTGCGCACCGTTGTTCGCGACGCGAAGGATGTGAAGGGAGACATCGCGACGTTGAACAAGTACCCCGCGTTGCAGACATTGCACCCCAAGTTGCTTGGCGAGTTGCAGCGAGTACAGCCAGGAGCTTTGTACAGCGTTCCATACTCGGTTGCTTACGGTGACGATCTGATGAAAGCGTACTTGTTGTTGAACGACGCGGCTGACGCCGTGCAGAAGGATGACGACGAGTTTGCGCGATACCTGCGCAACCGCGCGCGCGATCTCTTGTCAAACGATTACGAGTCGGGCGATGCGAGTTGGGTGACCGGCAGGTTCAAGAACCTGAACGCGCAGATCGGTTCGTACGAAACATACGATGACGAGTTGTTTGGTGTGAAGACGTTCTTCTCGTTCTGCATATTTCAAAATCGTCAACAGGAAACGACCGCATTGCGGCAGGCGATGAAGGGATTACAATCTCTCGAAGACTCGCTACCGTACCAGAATCATAAGAAAGTTCGGGAGGACATTCCCGTTGGCGTTTACGATGTGGTTGCGGACTTCGGACAGTCGCGCGGCGGAAACACGGCAACGATTCTTCCGAACGAGAGTTACCTCGCGCGACGTTACGGGCGCACGATTTTGCTGCGTGCCAACATCATGCGCGACCCGAGCATCTTCGAAGGAACGGAACGCGCACTCACGGCAGCGATTGGTGAGCAGGCGAAAGATCTGACGCCCGACGGCAACTTCTATCGCACGTTGTGGCACGAAGTGGGCCACTATCTCGGCGTGGATCGAATGCGCGATGGTCGCGACCTGGACGAGGCGTTGCAGGACAATTCAAACACGCTGGAAGAGATGAAGGCTGATCTCGTGTCGCTCTTCGTCGCCGATGCGCTGCACAAACAGGGTTATTACACGGATGCGCAACTGCGGAGCGTGTACGCCGGCGGGATACTGCGAGTGTTGCAGAACAATCGTCCGCGTCGCGATCAGCCGTACAACACGATGCAGTTGATGCAGTGGAATTTCTTTCTCGAAAACGGATTGCTGAGTTTCGATCCGGCGACGAAGACGATGCACATCAACTACGACAAGTATCACGACGTAGTTGGGAAGATGCTCGAGAAGACGCTGGCTGTGCAGTATGAGGGTGATAAGGCGGCGTCTGACAAGTTTATCGATCAGTACACGAAGTGGGACGACAATCTGCACGGCGTGATTGCAGCGAATATTAGAGCCCAGCAGCGTTACCGCTTCCGCGTTTTCAAGTACGCCGCGCTTGGCGAGTAGGTCGAGTCGACCTCCTCCAAGGCAAAGCCAAATTACTGCTTCCCGGTGATTGTTTGCTCGGCGATTTGTAGATGAACGTGCAGTCGCACTTCCGGCAGGCGGAGCTTGTCTGAAGTCGCTTTCGCGCGGTCGAAGTTGATCAGCGCCATGCTGCCCAGCACGTCCGACAGTTGGTCCGCGACTTGAGCTAGCGCACCTTCACCCTCCAGATCGAGCTCGTCGTCATCAAAGAACTCGGACCCAAATCCCTTGAGTGTGTATGCAGCCGTGCAGAGGTCATTAAACTGATCGATCAGCGGATCGATAATCTCAAACGAACGCTTTGAGTCGTACGGAGAAAACGCGCGCGCAATCTCCAGCAACGCCCCCATCTGCGTTTGGTCCTGCGCCTGCGGAGACGGAGGCAGCAGGCCACGCGCTTGCTCGAGAAGACCCAAAGCCGTTGCGCGCGGCCGCCCGGAGCCAACTTGCGCGGCAAGCTGTGTCAACTGTTCGGCACGATCCGACACCGTCCTCATCGCACCGATATTTCTAAGCGCCTCTTCAATCTTTCCACTCGACATCGCGTGATCGAGCTCCTGCTGCTCAAGCGATCGCAGCGCCTGGCTCCGTTGATACGGATTGCTGACATGTTCGTTGATGATCTGTTTGGCGCGGTTCAGGTCACCGTTGTTGACTTCCTTTGTCGCGAGCATGATGTAAAGTTGGTCGCGAAACTCCGTCGGCGATTTCTCGATCGTTTGCAGTGCAGCGTCCGTAGGATTGTTCGAGATCGCGCTCTGTAATTCCTGAAACTGATTAACCCACTGAGTATTAACGTTGCCGACGAGTTCTGTCTGTTTCTTCTCCAGCGCCGCGACGCTGCCGCTCGCGATTTTATCGAGTTCAGGACCCAATGATTTGAGTCCCCCCATTACCGTCCAGAACGCTTCACCGCCGCGCCCGTTGGCAGAACTGAACGACAGCACTTCTCGAAGCATCTTCTGAACCAGTTGTTTGAAGTCCTGCTCGGAGAGCAGGCCTTTATGTAACCCCTGGACCATGGAAATCTGGGGATTCTGCTCTTTCAGTATGGGACCAGCGGGCTTATCGGAAGCGGCGTAGTACGCCGTTAGCGCGATCGCAAGATTCGCCGCTTCGACTTTGCTTATCAGCCTTTCTTCGCCAAGAACCTTGTTTGCTATGTCGCGCACCAATTCGCTTGCCATCTCAGGATTCTTCTCGGCGAGCTGAGAGGCCGTAGTCATTAACGACGCTGAATACGCCTTCTTCAGGTTCTGTTTGGCAATTTGCAGGGCGCGATTGGGATCCTTGCGTCCGATCTGATCGGCAACAGAAAGTTCGAGCGCGCTTTCCTGGTTCAAGAGCTCTTTTGGATTGCCGTCCGGGCTGTAGCGCGGCGCGGTTGAGCGAAGAAAACTAAGCGCCGCCTCGGGATCTGTTTCAGCCAGTATCCGAACTACTTCAACACGCAATTGCGACAGCGTCCCAAACTGCGACATAGACTCCTCGACATCATCATCCGCATTGGCGGCCGCAAGGAGCTCCTTGAGTTGTGCGATGGCGTCCGACAAATATTTCGACGCTGCTTTCTCGTCGTTATCGCGCAGCAGGTTGGCCGCTTTGAGTTGTGCGTTGATACGAGTGTTGGGTGATTTAATCTGCGAAATCGCGTCCCTCAGTTCCAAAAGCAGGGCGACGCCTTTTGCTTTCGCTTCCTCGCGGTTTTTGCTGATTCCGATTTCCTCTTCAGTCGCCTCCCGCACTTCAATGAGCTTGATCTCATAACTGCCGGTGTGTGGCTCGTCATCGGTGAACGCGCTTATTTCGATGCGATAACTTCCTGCCTCCTTAGCCACGAAAGAGACTGGTTCAGGGCCCTGGTCGCCATTCGGCGTGTCGCATTCCGCCAAACGCTTTCCATCGGGCGTTAAAATCTTGACGACTACGTCGATCCCCTTTTGCTCGACAGCGAGTTTCACCAGGCTGGTCGCTTTGGCATTAACCGTATACTCATGAACCTGGGCCGGTCCCAAAGTGCGGTCGATTGGAACGCCCGGCTGAAGCGCGACCGGAGTTTGGGCCATGACGGCGACGAGAGATAGACCAGAAAGGAAGGGAAGAAGAAACAGAGCCCGTAATCTCATGTGAGCGTCTCCTGATGACCGGACCTAAGAACTTTCAGAGCGATGGAGGTGCTGGACTGATTTTCCAGTCATAAGACGCCAAAACTCATGAAAGAGTTCCCAAACCAGCGCGAATATTAATGGCTCTTGCCAAACGCGTTGCTGCCGAGGAAGTTGTCTCGTAGATAGGCGACAGTGTCGTGCAGGGTCTCGCCCGGATCGCGTGGTTTGAAGCCGAGTTCACGGGCGGCTTTGGAGCAATTCAAGTACCAGTAATACTGGGCCATCTCGATTGCTCCTGGCTCGACGGGCGAGGCGAGGTCCCATTGTTTGAACAACGAATCCAGCAGGTTTGCGCCGGTAATCGCGAGTCGTGAGGGAAGCGCGAGCTTTGGCGCCGAGATTTTTGTGAGACGCTCGAGTCGCCCGAAAAATTTTGAGAAGGTCCAATTCGCGGCGCCCAGCAGATAACGCTCTCCGTGCCTGCCCTTTTTCATAGCCATGCGAAAGGTGCTTGCTGCATCGCGCGCGTCTACAAAGCTGACGCCGCCCGTCGGTACGGCACCGATCTTTCGTGCCATGAAGTCGAGAATGACTTTAGTTGAACTGAGACGATCGTCACCCGGGCCCAAAAGCAAACTCGGATTCATGATCACGAGGCGCAGGCCTTTGCCGTGGAAACGTTCGAGCGCCGCCATCTCCTGGTAAGCCTTGCTGGCGTAGTAAGGCCAGCGCGAGATGATCTCGAGTGGAACCGGGTAGCTTTCGTCGGGCACAGTCTCGCCTTCTTTAGTGACCGCGATCGTGCCGCTCGTAGAAGCGAGGACAATCGTCTTCACGCCTGCGGCCTTGGCTGCGTCGCAGAGCAAGCGTGTGCCTTCGACGTGAATGTCGTACATCGCACGCGCATCTTCCCGTTCGCGAGAGACTTTGCCGGCAAGGTGATAGATCTCGCTGATGCCTTCGACGGCGCGCCTGTTGTCGTCTACGTTGGTGATTGAACCGGCGAAAGTCTCGACGCCCAGGTCGACGAGCCAGTCAGGAATGGACGTGGCCATCACGCGAATGTCTTTAGCGCCGTCTTCGGTGAGTTGGCGCACGAGATGCGAACCGAGAAAGCCAGTACCGCCGGTGATGAGCGTGACCGCGCGTTGACGTTTCTCGATGGCCGCGCGTCGCTTCGTACCGGTCGTGACCGGCGTCATCCGAGCGGTGCGTTTTCCGGGAGTTTTAGAGGCCATAAAATAGGTCCTGTTGGTCCTATAGGACCTATGCCAACGATTCCACGAGCTCCCGCCTCCGCTCGCTCTTCCACTGCCGCCGCATTGCTTTCGCGTCGAAAGGCTCGCGCGTGCTGTCGCGCAGGTTCACGACCTCATGCCTCACGCGAGCGGCGATCAACCTGTAAGCCTCGGCGCGCGGCATGCCTTTGGTCATCTCTTCCAGCTCCTCGATGTCGAGCAAACGACCGATGCGAGCGCCGACGTTACGGTTCTTAATGATCGTCGTGCCCTTCGGCATTGCTTCATACGTGCCGTCGAGGAACATCGGCAGAATGCCAACGCGTGCGTGCAGCGCAAGGTACCCTACGACGGGTTTGAAGTCAGCCATGATTCCGGTCATCGAGCGCGTGCCCTCGGGGAAGATGAGCGCGTTGTAACCACGATCGAGAAACGACTTCGCGTGACGCAGCGACTGCCGCAGCGATCCGGTGCGTTCCATCGGCACGAGATTCGTGAAGTTCTCCATCACCGCGCGCTTGTACTTCGTATCGAAGAAGTAGTCCGCGGCAGCGAGCGCGACGAGATCTTTGCCGTACTCACCGAGCGCCATCTTCGTCAGTCCCATGTCCAGGTGCGACGCGTGATTCGCTGCGACGAGGAAGTTCGTGTGCGGCGGGATATTTGAACGCCCTTCGTAGTGTGCGCGCAGAAACTGTTCGTAGAGGAAACGCTGTAGAAAGTCGCCCGCCTTGTTGCCTGCCGTGCGCACGAACGCCGGTATGTGAATCTCATCGTCACTCTTACGGCGATCGTCGTCGATTCGCGTGGCTTCCTTCGTTGAAGCTGTCGGCTGACGGCTCACGACTGTCAGAAGTTCTTTGACATCCTGAATCTCATTGAACCGCTCGGGCGCGGAAATCGATCCGCCGACGCTTTCAACCGCGGTAGCCAACTCCACAAACATCAGACTATCAAACCCGAGATCGCTCAGACGCGAATCGATCGAGACTTCGGATCGCGGACGGTTCGCAACCGTAGCCACAACTCCCAGCAACCAATTCGAATCCGCGTTCGCATTCTCCTGCACACCGCCGCGGCGCCCGGACTTCTGCGTCGCTTCGAGCGACTCCATGATCTCGACCACCTCGCGTCGCTTGACCTTGCGGGTGGCGGTACGCGGCAGCTCGATATCCGTGAAGTGCAAAACTTTGACGCGTTTGTAGTAAGGCAGCGAAGCCGAGACTTCGCGGAAGTGCTCTTCAACCAGGCGATGCAGGGCCGCGCGTGAGAGGGAAATGTCGAATTCATCGTCGGCTACGACGAGACAAGCGACCTTCTCGCCGATGCCGTCGGGCAAGCCGACGATGCTCAGTTCCTTCACGTAAGGCGAGTTTGCATAGATCTCTTCGAGCTCGTCCGGGTATACGTTCTTGCCGTTGGTATCGACGATAATCTCTTTCGAGCGACCTACCAGATACAAGTTGCCGTCGTCATCAACGCGACCGAGATCGCCCGTGTAAAGCCAGCGCTCGACGAGTGTCTTGCGCGTTGCGGCTTCATCTTCATAGTAGCCAAGCATGACGTTTGGACCACGCGCGATCACTTCACCGACACCGCTCGCGTCAGGATCCGAAATGCGCACTTCGACGCCCGGCAATGCTTTGCCCACAGTGCCGGTGAGCATTCGATCTTCCGGGCGCGTGACGGTGAGAACGGGCGAAGCCTCAGTCAGACCGTAGCCTTCGAGAATCGTGAATCCGAGACCGTGAAAGTCGCGTTGAATCTTCTCACTCAACGCGGAGCCCCCGCTGATGAAATAACGAATGCGCCCGCCCAGACCCTCGTGAATCGGATAGAACAACACTTGTCCGAAGTTCAGCGGTGTCTTGTCGCGCAGCCATGCGTTTGCCCAAATCAGATTCTCGGCAGTTTTACCGATCAAGTCACTGCGTTCGTAGAGACGGTTCTTGATGCGGCGGTGCAGTAGTTCCCAGAGTGCGGGGACGCCGACCATGCCCGTCACGTGACCGTTCTTGATCGCGCGCGCGAGCGCATCGCTGGTCAGTTCCGGCAGGTAAGTGATCTGAGCACCGCGACTCAGCGGTGTGAGAAAACCGGTTGAGAACTCAAACGTGTGATGGAGCGGCAACACCGATAAAACACCGTCGTGAGTGGTCATGTCGAACACTGACGACAACATCGAGACCATGCTGGTCAGGTTTCGATGTGACAGCATCACGCCTTTGGGTTGACCCGTCGTGCCGGAAGTAAAAATGAGCGACGCGACGCTTTGCGCATGTGCCTTTTGTGGCAACAGCGCGATGTGTCGATCTTCAGTCTCCTCGTCGGGTAACGCGAAGACTTCCTGATACGTCCAGAGGCGAGTCAGTCCCTGCTGTTGCAGCCGTTCCCGCAACTCGGGATGTTCGTCGAGCAGCTTGTCGCTACAGATCATGCCTGCCGCATTTCCGGCGCGCGCAAAGTTGAGAATCTCGTTGGTCGAGCTTTCCGGATCGCATGGTATGCAAGTAGCGCCGGCCTTCAGCACGCCGAAATAACTCATGCCCCACTCAGGCGCATTCGCGCTCACTAGCATCACGCGATCGCCGGGCTTGATGCCCTGGCTCGCGAGAAATCCGGCCGCGCGCGTGGCGAGCTCGCGCAAGTCGGCGTACGTGTACTGCTCCTTGCGCCCATCGCGTTCGATACGCATCGCCACCCTGGTTTCGTGACGCTTCGTCGCGGTTTCGAACAGCTCGAGCAGATCGCGATAGGTGTAGACGCGCTTCGGCTGCGCGCGCATCTCGTCTTCGAGCGTTGGGAACACCCACTTCGTGAGTCCCGGCAGGTGAATATTGAGCCAGTAGTCGTACCAGTCAAACTTTTCCGGATGCCACGTCAACAACGATCGTTCGTCCTCGCTGATGCGATCGAAGAGCGCGCGCACGTTGTCGGAGCGAAAGACATAAGCGTTTTCGACTGTGAAGGGTCGAAACATGTCGAACGCATCGCTGGTTTCGCGCGTGAATTCTTCAACCCGTTCAACCTTGTCCTTCAGCACGTCGATGACTTCGCCGACACGCCCGCCACCCCAACGCGGCCGCACACGCTCCAGCAGCGACGACGCTTTCTTGGCGGTCGCGTTGAACATCGGCACCGACGTGTTCTCGAATTTCGATACTGTGACCGGCCGCGGCTCCATGTGCGCCGCGATACGATTCAGGATCTTTGGACCGGTTTCTTTCTCTTCGAAATACTTTCGTTTGTCGAGCCCGCACAGACCGATGATCCGTTCCATGTTGTTGGCGTTGGCATCGCCTGTCGCTGCCTGGTAAACGAGTCGCGGCTCTTCGACACAAGCCTGCGCCGACACGGCCAGCATCACTGACGCGACCTGGTCCACCGGGGTGATGTCGAGAATCAGTTTCGGATCTGCCGGAATCTGCGTCTGGCCTTTGCGGATCAGAAAGATGATGGGCGCCGTCGTCGTAAAGCCTTCGTTCCATCCTGGAAACGGATACGACATCGCAGACTCGACGATGCTCGGACGCACGATCGCTTTCACCATGTCCTTTTCAGCCGCGACGAGTTGTTCGCCGAGCGACTTCGTGTAGGTGTAGATATTGGGCCAACCCCAGTAAGCGGCGCGTTCGACACCGAGATCGGTGAGACGTGTGCGCGTCCAGACCTTTCGTTCGCGAGCGACCGCGAGCCCGAGCGCGTCGGGATCGTCAACGTCACGCCCTTCTTCCATCAGGCGTTTGCGGGCGAGTTCACGGAAACGCGCGGCCATCATCGAATCGCGCGCTTCGTCACGAACGCGATCGGCGAGTTTCGCGCAGTCGGCAATCTCCTGGTCGACTGAAAACTGCACGCCCTTCATCTCAGGTTCGTGGCGGCGAGGGAAGTAGCCGATAACATCGTCACTCTCCCAGACCGCGCCCGAGCGATTGCCGGCTACAAAACAAGTCGATACATGGACCAGCGCGGGCCGCTTCATGCGACGCGCGAAAGCGATCACGTTCTGGGTGCCGACGACGTTCGTGCGCAGGCCGCTCTCGAGTGTGGGATTGAAAGTTACGTTACCCGCGGAGTTGATGATGACGTCGATATCATCCGCGACTGCTTGGGCTTCTTGTTCGGTGTAGCCGAAGTTTGTCTCGGCGATGTCGCCGCCGCGAACGACCACTTTGTCGCGGATGAACCCCTCGAGCGCGCTGCCGTAGCGTTCACGCAACGGATCGAATGGCGGGGCAGTGACGATGTTGTTCCAGAAACGATTCTCCGACTCCTCCCGCGAACGCGCGCGCACCGTGAGATAAACCTTCCCGACATTCGGAAAACGATGAAGCAACATGCTCAGCGTCACCTTGCCGAGAAAGCCCGTGCTTCCGATCAGGAAGATTCGGCGATCGTTGTAAATTTCAGTGGGTGATAAGTTCATCTAGGTCAAGGCCTTATTCCATGTCCGCGATGCCGATCATCGGCTGATGCAGCATCGTGATCTCGGCGGAGTTGCCCATGTAGCTGCGAGCCATCGCGATGGCCTCGGTCAAATTGTCCGCACGTTCCCAACCGAGAATCCCCGGCACATGCGCGTTCTCGGCGCCTGCAGCGATCACGTGCCCGACGTGTTGCCGGCCGTTCTCGCCCCAGTACCACATGAAAAACGGATGCGCTCCGTGATAGGCGTTGCCACGACGGTACATTTCGACGTAGCTCGGGTTGTTCGCAAACTCGCGCTCGTACTTCTCACGCAACGTGAACGCGTCACGCGTCTCCGGCAGCAGCCGGTGGAAAAACTCGATATAGCTCGGATGAAATTGGTGATCGAACTCGTCGTAGCACGGATGGTGCAGGATCAGCACGCCGCCTTTCTTCAACAGCGGCTTGTTGCGATAGAAATT
>Ga0070681_10002491_pt1 | contig 16858 bp, 16 predicted proteins | sample KBSC83BmetaG_FD_65650 | JGI IMG/M metagenome (GOLD analysis project Ga0070681, IMG submission 65650) | Corn rhizosphere microbial communities from Kellogg Biological Station, Michigan, USA - KBS C8-3B metaG | ecosystem: Host-associated > Plants > Roots > Rhizosphere | place: USA: Michigan...
CAATCGCCGCTGCAATGGGCAGACTGCGGCGTTTGGCCGGGCGAGTAGTGGCATCGAGGGCGCTGTCATCGACGACTTCGAGCGGTGTCTTGTCGAAGTCGCAGTGTTCGTCCGAGTCAGGGTAGAGGAAGAGACATTGAGGGCAACGTTTCATTGTCGGAAAGTGGTAGCGGGTTTAGAACGCCTAAAACTTGAAAGGTTTTTTGAGGATGCGCCCGGTCTTTTTGAGGATCGAGCCGACCTTTGATTCGCCTTTCTTCGGCTCAGGTTCGGTTTTTACGGCCGCCGCTTTGGCCGGCTGTTTCCTGGCGGGCGTGGTTGTCCCAGGTTGCTTGATTTCCAGCTTCACTTCTTCCGGCGCGGGAGTTTGCATTTCCTGAGACGGCTGTGACTCCGGAGTCGGATTTACGACTGGAGCAGGCTCGGGCACGCTCGCCGCGACCGGTGGTGTGTACGTGTTTTGTGCCGCACGCCGGTGAATTGAGACGTAATAAACCATCCCCAGCACGAGTGCGAGAATCAGCGTGGCAAACGCCGGAACCGCCCGATTTCGCTTTGGTTGAGCTTTCGCCGGTACCGCAGGGACGGTCGCGAGCGCATGTAGATTGGGCAGATTTCGTGAGTCAAGAACCAGCAGCACGCCGTCCATATCGCAGAGGCTCTGATCGTCCTCATAAATGAAGTCACACTGGGGGCACCGTTTCATGCGATCTCCTGGAATGCTGGTTATTGATGGGGCCTGCGGACGGTGGAAGTCGGAGTGAGTGGCTCTCCGCAGGGCATTAGAGTACACCCGAAGGTGTTCCAAAGACAAGACGGATGTTCAACAAGATTTACAGGATTTTTCATGATCTACAAAATTTATCCTGAAAATCCTGTAAATCCTGTCTATAAGTACCTCTCACTGAGAACGTTCATGTGGTGCGTAAGGTGCCCGGCGATGATGTAGGCGAGCGCCCTCACAGTGACTGGATTATCGCTGGCGACGCCGCTCCGCGACCACGCCTCGGCCGGAAGAGTGTCGAAAAACGAGATGGTCGCGGCCCTGACCGTCTTAAACTCCTCGACAAGCTTCGCCCACGAAGTGTCGTTCGCATGAGCGTGCGCGACCGCGACGTCCTGCTCGAAACTCGGCAGCGCGTCGTTGAAACCACGCGCGAACCAGAACGCGCGACTCAAAAACAGACGCTCGCCGTCGTTTACGTGGTTTAAAACTTCGCGAATCGTCCATTTTCCGGGCGCATACGACTTCAGGCTCTGCTCTTCGGAGATTCCCTCGAGAAACCCAACGGCTTTGTCGAATTGATCCTTGAAGGCGGCAACGACGTCGTCGCTCGGTACCAGGTCGATGTATTTGAAATAGTACTCTGCTGCTTCAGTGTTTTGTGGTCGTGTCATTTGGCTCGAAATCGTAGCAAAGATTCGCCATTTTCGTAACCGATGTGGCCCGCTAGGTGTCTATTAAATGCATAGCTAAGAGGTATGAAGATCATGAAGAGACAAATTTCGAAATTTACAATCAGCTTAGTTGCCATGGCATTGCTGGCGGTCGCGCCGGCTGTGGCCTCGGCACAGGGTGCACTCAATACTCAACTAGGAAAGAAGGTGCGGCACGAACTAGTGACGCTGCCGTATTACGGCGTATTCGATAATCTCGCTTACAGCATTAACGACGGCACTGTCACGCTCTATGGTCAGGTCGTGAGACCAACAACGCGTTCTGACGCAGAACATAGAGTGAAGAGAATTGCGGGCGTGAACCGCGTCGTAAACAACATCAAGGTGTTGCCGCTGTCGTCATTTGACAACAGGATACGCGCGGCGACGTATCGCTCGATTGCACGTACAGGTGGACTGTATCGCTACTTGCAGGGGACGAACCCATCTATTCACATCGTAGTGGACAATGGGCACGTGGCGTTGGAAGGCGTCGTTTCCGGCAGTGGTGATCGAACCCTCGCGTACATGGCGGCGAACCAGGTCCCGGGCGTGTTCTCGGTTCAGAATAACTTACGCATCGAAGGCGGCGAAATCCGGTAATCCTCAGGTTCCACAGATTACACAGAAGACAAATCTGTGTAATCTGTGGTTACCGCAACTCCCATCAGAAACCAGAACATCATCGCCACTTCCGCATCCCCGTAGTTGTAATTAACCAAGGAACTGGCGAGAAATGCTGTTAACGCTCCGAGTATTCCCAGCAGAATGCCGTAAGAGTGAGTGTCACTCAGATCAGCCGCCTTTCTTTCCGCGCGCGCAATAAACAACCAGAACGCGATCATCATCCACGTCCAGAGCGCGAGCATCGGCAGACCACGATCAAATGCGAGCTGCAAAGGCGTTGAGTGCAGGTGAAGCATGTCGTGACCGGGAAAGCCCCACTCGTTCCAGTGCCGCTGCATGGCGTCCATGCCGTGACCAAAGATCGGGTGAATCGCGATGCGTGAGAGACCAACACGCGCTACCTGCTCACGCAACGACGAGCTCGGATCGCCGAGCAGTATCGCGTTCCGATCGCGTGTTTGCCATACCACTACCGCGGCGAACGCGAGCACAAAAAACAGCGCGAACGTGAAAGCGATTTTGAGTGCGCCGCGAAGCGATCTCAGTGAGACGACACTGGCGCCGATTACAAATGCTACGACTACCGTTCTCATCGCCGTGAACACGAGACCAGCCGTCAACAACGCCGCTGCTGCAAGCGCGACGCGAAAATACTTGTTTGGTCCATGATTTCTGAGATGGGCCAACGCGAGGCCGAGGGCGAGTAGCGCAATCATCTGCATCAACTCGGCAAACGTCTCGTAGTGACGCGTGAATCCGGAAGCCCGAAAGCGATGATTGCGCAGGTTACCTGTGAGGCCGGATACTGAAGATTGATCAATTGTTAACGGTCGCTCGACCTGTTCGCCACGGGAGATAATGCCAATCGAAAACGGACGATTCACAGGCACTGACCTGAGTCGTTCGTCGATATCTACAATCGAATACACGCGCCTGCCGCCAACGCGCCAGATGGTGTCGCCCGGCTGAATCCCAAGCTGTCGAAAAGGACTGTCCGGCGCGATCGACTCGATCACAACGCCGCGCCCGCGCAGCAGATCGAAACCACTGTAAAGAGCACCCGCCGAGCCGGAAACGATGAGCAAAGCCACGAGCAGGAGCGATGTGCGCCGGTGGAGCCCGGCGCGCGTAAGGTAGAAGATAAAAACGCACCAAGAAGCTTGAAGCTTCGCTATACTGATGCTTGGTTCTTCCGAGAGTACCGCGGAAGCAGCCGTCCAGAGCAGTGACAAAACGATTATCAGGTCGAAACGCGAACGAGTCAGGCCCAGTTTTCCGGTCCTAACCGTCCTGATGACCCAACCCAGCCCCGCGATTCCCACGCCGATGGCGCTTGCGGCCACCGAGTGCGGCGCAAACAGAACGTAGATTACGAGTCCGGTCAGAACGATCTGCTGCCCCAATTTTCCGCGCGGACTTTCAACGTTTGAGACCATCGTCATCGTGCAGAATGCTTGCGTTGACACCCTTTATTTACGCATGTTAGCGTATCTCGCGGCTGTTTGCCGGAAGTTGGAAAGTGGAGTTAAGACCGCGCTCTTAACTGGAATGGCATTGCCCCCGCTGCCCGCTGCTACGATTGACGCCGCCGAACCGTTTTAATATACAAAAGTTTCCTGATGGCCTTCGAAAAAGCTAAGGTCCTTAAAGCCGCTGAGAAGTTTCTTTCTCAGGGAAAGATCACTGCCGCAATCAAGGAGTATCGGCAGATCGTCGATAACGATGCTGACGATCTCACTACCTTGAATATGCTTGGCGATCTTTACGTGCGCGCCGGCAAAAAAGAGGAGGCCGTTTCCTGCTTCGAACGCATCGCGCAACACTACAGCACCCAGGAATTCAATCTCAAAGCGATCGCGATGTACAAGAAGATCGAGCGTATTCGTACGCGCGATCCGATCGTCGCTTTGAAACTCGCCGAGCTCTACGCAAGCGAAGGCCTGGTCCATGATGCGCGCGCGCAGTATCTCGTAGTCGCCGATGCTTACACTCGCAACGGCGATCACAAGCGCACACTCGAGATCCTTCACAAGATTGCCGATCTCGATCCAAACAACACCGACGTTCGCTTGAAACTCGCCGAAGGTTACGTGAAGGAAAACATGCGCCGTGAAGCCGCGGCCGCATTCGTTCAGGCAGCCAATCGACTCCACCAGACAGCCGCGCACGACAAAGCTCTCGATGCTTATAACAAAGCGTTGCAACTGTTCCGCGACGATCGCGAAGCGTTGCGCGGTATGTTGGAGAGTCACATCGCGCGCGGAACTGCCGACGAAGCCGCCGAAGTGCTCGAGCGCGTTGTCGAGACCAACGAGGACGACAACGAGCTTGTTTCGATGCTCGCCCGCGCTTATCTCGAAGCTGAAGACCCAAAAGGCGCCGAGCATGCGACGTCGCTGCTGATGAAGCAGGACGGTACTAACTATCCGCAGTTTCTTCCAGTCACTCGTCTTTATCTGAAGCAAGGTGAAGTAGACGAAACAATTCGCATTCTCTCGACGATCATCGAGCGCATGCTTGCCGGCCGCGAAGAACGCGAGCTGCTGGAGATCGTCAACCAGGTTCTGGATCGCAATCCGGATCATGTCGCTGCTTTGAAGATGCTGGTGCGCATTCACTGGTGGCAACGCGACATGGACGCGCTGCGCTCCTCGCTCGAGCGTCTGGCCGAAGCTGCGGAAGCGTCGGAGCTCATCGAAGAGGAACGTTATGCGTTGACGCAGCTCGTGCGCCTCGCGCCTGACGAACAGCGATATCTCGAACGCTTGAATCTGCTCGGTGGTTTGCAGGAAGAGACAGCGGATGACTTTTCTGCGCCGCCCGAACCGGAGAGTGATGTTCCGCAGTTTGAGACGTTCGCAGTCGTGGAGGACGAGGATGAGCTCGCTCCCACCGCAGCGGCTGTGACGTTCGAGGAGTTTGAAACTAACGCGGCTGCGGCGTTCGCGGATCCGGCAATGTCGTTTGCAGATCTCAACGAAGACGAAGCGGGCTCTGGTTTTTCAACTTCATCAGGCGACTTTCAGGAAGTCGACTTCAATCTAGTCGCAACTCCGGAGACGCCGCCTGCCAATGTCGAAACCAGTGTCGAAACAGGTCCGGAACAAGAAGCGCGCCACGAAAATATGATGCGGCAGGAGCTCGAGAGCGTCGATTTCTACATCGCGCAGGGCTACGCTGACATCGCGGTGGACACGCTCGAGATGCTCGAGCGACAGTTTGGTCCGAACGCTGAGATTCAGTCGCGCCGCGAGAAACTCGCTGCGAGGAATCAGCAGCCGGCGGCGACGGAAGCTGCTGTGTTCGAGTTTGGCGGGGTTGAAGAAGCGCCGGCAACGCCGGTTCCGGAAACAATAACCTTCGACGCCGATGCTGCGTATGCAACGTTGGCAGGCGATGATGGCAACAACAACGTCGCGACTGCCAAACCTGCGGCAGCGGGAATTGACGCCGGGCTCGCGGAACTTTTTGAAGAGTTTCGCGTGGCTGAAGAAGGCGACGAGGTTCGCGAGGATTTTGAAACCCACTACAATATGGGGACCGCGTACAAGGAGATGGATCTCATGGACGAGGCCATCCAGGAGTTTCAGAATGCCGCCGCCCTCGTGAAGCCGGCTGACGGCACTTCGCGTTTCCTTCAGTGTTGCAATATGCTCGGTCATTGTTTCATTCAGAAGGGCATGCCCGAAGCCGCGGTGTCATGGTTTAAGAAGGGATTGCAGGCGCCGGGACACACCGAGGACGAGTATCAGGCGTTACGTTACGAGCTGGCTTCAGCGTACGAGCAGTTGGGTGATTTGAAACACGCGCGCGAGTTTTATACCGAAGTGTATGGGGTCGATGTTTCTTATCGCGAAGTCGCGGAGAAGCTGAGTCAACTGCGACAGAAGCAGGAATAGTTTTACATGTCAGCCAGATTAAGCGTCATTTTCTACATCATCCTTTGCATCGAGATCGGCCTGTTTCTGACCGTGTTGCCGTGGTGGCCGCAAGGGATGTGGGGAATTAGCGACTGGGGCAACAACTATTTTCTGTTATATGCTGCGCGCAAGACTGGCATGCACAGTTTGCAGGCGGTGGTTGCGTCAGGTTGGGTCCGAGGCGCTGTGAGTGGCGTGGGACTCTTGAATCTGGGAATCGCGTTTTGGGAGATTTTTAATTTCAAACGCACGGTCGCTGCTTTGCAGAGCCAGACAGACTCGGGGAAACGGTCCGCAGACAATGTCGCTCAACCTTCCACGTCCGATCACTTATCCCATAACGAGCGGCACGGCGACGCCTCAAACAACTCCTGACGTCCTGCGCTTTCTTCAAGCTGTCGTAACCGCACAGATTCCACTCTTTCAGATACGCGAGAAGTCACTGCCTGCGCGCGTGCTTTACGATCTTACGGTTCGCGCGGTAGAGATCACGCGCGGATCCAATACGCGCGTGCTCGTTAATGATCGTGTAGACATCGCGCGCGCGGCGAGCGCCGATGGTGTGCATCTCACGTCGCACTCTTTGCCCGCGGATGTCGTGCGAAGGATCTGTGGTCCGGAGTCTTTGATTGGTGTTTCGACTCACTCGCTCGAAGAGGCGCGCACGGCGCAGGCTGCGGGCGCGGATTTTGTAGTGTTTGGACCGATATTCGATACTGAGTCGAAGCGTGCGTTTGGTGAACCGCAGGGTTTGGATAAACTGCGCGAGGTCACGACCGAGCTCGGGGAGTTTCCAGTGATCGCGATTGGCGGTGTCACGCGCGAAAACTTCAGCTCGTGCATCGCAGCGGGTGCGAGTGGAATAGCAGGCATTAGTATGTTTGAACGGCTGAGGCAATGACAGTTGTACTGACGATTGCGGGGCTTGATCCTTCCGGCGGCGCGGGGATTGTTGCTGATATCAAGACAATCGCTGCACTCGGTTGTTTTCCGGCGGCGGCGATCACGTCGATCACTTTTCAAAACACGGTGGGCGTGTTTGGCGCGGAACATCAGGGTCCTGAGACCTTGCGTTCGCAGGTGTTGCCAGTCGTTCAAGATCTGTCGGTAGCTGCTGCAAAGACAGGAATGTTGCCGACTGCTGAGATCGTTGCTGAAGTGGCTCGACTGTTTGCTGAACAGAACTTGCCTGCCCCTGTTGTCGATCCGGTCGTCGTTGCGACTTCTGGTGACGTTCTGATCGACGACGACGCGTTTCAAATACTCAAGGCAAAATTATTTCCGCTTGCTCGGGTCGTTACTCCAAACATTCCTGAAGCAGAGAAACTCACCGGGCTTTCAATTCGGAACGAAGCCGGCATGCGCCGCGCCGCAGAAGCAATTCATTCACTCGGCGCACGCGCAGTGCTCGTGAAAGGCGGTCACAGAAGTGTGAATGGCGTTGCGTTGGATGTTCTGCTAAGCGATGGAACGTTCACCGAATTTCGCAGTGAGTATCTCGACGTCGGTGAAGTACACGGCTCAGGCTGCACTCTGTCTGCCGCGATCGCCGCCGGACTCGGAAAGGGTTTGACTCTCGAAGCTGCCGTTGGCGCTGCAAAAAAATATGTGACCGATGCGATCCGAAATTCAACTCGCATCGGCCACGGCGCGAAACCAATTTAAACGCAGATGACGCGGATTTATTCGATCGTCACCTTCTCCATCTTCACTTCCGACACCGGACGATCGTTGCGAGTCGGCGTGGTCGCGATCGAGTTAACAACGTCCTGACCCTCAGTTACTCGGCCAAAGATCGTGTAACTCGGCGGCAGCGGATAATCAACGTGCATGATGAAAAACTGCGAGCCATTCGTGTTTGGGCCGGCATTCGCCATGGCCATCGTGCCCGCCTTATAGCCGCGCTTGTAAACGTCCGATTGCGGATCGATCTCGTCGTCGAAGCGTCCGCCCCAGGCCGACTTACCGCCACTTCCGGTGCCGGTCGGATCTCCTCCCTGGATCATGAAACCGTTGATCACGCGGTGAAAGATAATGCCGTCGTAATAACCACGCTGGGCGAGCGTGATGAAATTCTCTGTGGTCTTGGGCGCATCCGACTCCAAAAGCTCAACTCGAATCGTCCCCTTGTTTGTTTGAATCACTGCGGTTCGATTTGCCATCTCTTCTCCTTACTGATTGATTAACTCCGGCCGGTTCAAAATGAACTGCTCGATCGCGAGCGCTACACCGTCTTCACGATTGGAAGCAGTCGGATGCAGCCCGCCTATTTCGCGCAACGTCAGCGGCGCATTCGCCATCACCACGCCGACACCCGCAAACAGCAGCATCTCGAGATCGTTGTAGTTGTCGCCAATCGCCATGATCTCTTCGCGATCGACACCTAACTCGGCGGCTGCGGCTGCAACGCCGGCGCCTTTTGACGCCGCTGGATTCAAAACGTCCAGCAACGTGAAATCCTGTTCCGCATACTTCGTGCCCAGAATTTTCACCGTGGACCCAAGCTCCGACTTGAGAAGCTCTTCGAGTTGGTCCATCTCGTTGCAAGTGCCTGAAAACGCAAGATGGATCGGATCGTGGTCCAGGTAGTCCTCGAGTGAATTAACCTGGAGCACTGCGTCGCCCGCTTCCTCTTCACCGTGAATGCGGAGCGCCCACGAAACATATTTGTGCGCGGCACTGTTTTCACCCCGCAGGTGATCGTAAACGAGCACGCCGAGACCTTCGTGATCGTCGCTCAGGAGCGCGTCCGCGTCCGACTCGCGCCCCACTCTCAACGCCTCGCGCGCGGCTTCAAGCGGCAGCGGCAAAACGGAAACGGTCTGGAGTGTAGCGGCATGTTTGGTCAACGCTCCGTTATGTGAGATCAGCGGAATGTCGAGACCGAGTTCCAGAGCTACGGGGCGCGAATCGCGAAAACGCCGGCCGGTCACGAGCGCCACGCGCACTCCGTGTTCGCGTGCGTTATCAATTGCGAGGCGATTGCGCTCAGAAATATTTCCACGAGAATCGAGCAGAGTCCCGTCCAGATCGAGAGCCAAAAGACTGATCGCCATAAAGAGTCACAAATTAAAGGAAGAACAGGCAGAAAGCAATCGATCCGTTTTCATCCGCGTTTGTCTGTGTGTAAAACTACTCCGAACGCAAGCGTTTTATTGCACCCTACTAACCGTGAGGAACTGTATCCATGAACGTTACCCATCTTGAATGCGGCCTTTGTGGCCAGGAACACGAGGCACGTCGGTTGCTCAACCTCTGCCGTGCCTGCGGTAAACCATTGCTCGTTCGCTACGACCTGGAGCGGGTGAAGTCGACTTTGACGAAGGAGTCGCTCGCATCGCGGCGCTCGGATCTGTGGCGCTATCGCGAGGTGCTTCCGGTCGATGACGACGCGAATATCGTCTCGTTAGGTGAAGGTTGGACGCCGCTGCTCCACGCGCCACGTTTGGGCCAGAGTGTTGGGGTTCGCGAGCTTTACATCAAGGACGAATCGCAGAACCCGACGCAGAGCTTCAAAGCACGCGGAATGGCCACCGCTGTTTCGATGGCGAAAGAGTTGGGCGTGACGAAGCTCGCCGTACCTTCTGCCGGAAATGCGGCCGGCGCACTCGCTGCTTACGCCGCACGCGCAGGGCTCGAGGCGTTTATCTTCATGCCGCGCGACACGCCGCGCGCGAATGTTGTCGAGTGTAAAGAAACGGGCGCGCACGTCACGTTGATGGATGGCCTGATCACTGACTGCGGCGCCGAGGTGGGCAGGCGCAAAGAAGCGGAAGGTTGGTTCGACGTCTCCACTTTGAAAGAACCGTATCGCGTCGAAGGCAAGAAGACGCTCGGTTACGAAGTCGCTGAACAACTGAATTGGGAGTTGCCGGACGTGATCATTTATCCGACTGGCGGCGGCACGGGCTTGATCGGAATGTGGAAGGCGTTTGACGAGATGGAACACATGGGATGGATCGGAAGTAAGCGGCCGCGAATGGTGACGGTGCAGGCTGCGGGTTGCGCACCGATCGTGCGCGCGTTCGAAGAAGGGAAACGATTCGCGGATGAGTTTCCGAATGCGGCGACGACAGCGTCGGGCTTGCGAGTGCCGAAAGCGATTGGCGACTTCTTGATACTTGATGCGCTGCGTGAGTCGGCTGGAACGGCGGTCTCGGTAACGGATACGGAGTTGATCTCGGCGACGCGGGAGATCGGAGCGGCGGAAGGTGTTTTTTGTGCGCCGGAAGGCGCGGCGTGTTTGCCGGCGTTGCGGAAGTTGATTGAATCCGGGGAGGTGAAGAGCAGTGATCGAGTGGTGCTGTTTAATACCGGGTCGGGCGTGAAGTACATGGAGTCATTTACCGGCAGATGAAACGGATTGGAGGTCGGATGAAGTTTTTGGGGGTTCTTGTTTTGTTACTGGTGGCGGTGTTTAGCTCGTACGCGCAGTCATCTCAATGGCTGAGTGATACGGAGCGTGCGAAGTTCGAGGAGCTGCGGCGCAGCGGGCTCGATGCGCTTTACAACATCGACTACGACAAAGCGGAACGAGACTTCAAAGAGATCGTTCGTCTCTACCCGAATCATCCTGGCGGTTACCAACTGCTAGCCGCGCGTCTCTGGATCAAGACGCTGTACGAGTCGCGTCGCTTGCAGGTTTCGCTCTACAGTTCCGAGTCGTTCTACACCAACGGCGACGATAAAGTCGATCCGAAGATCGTGACGGAGTTTCGCAATCTCACTCGCGAATCCAAACGCCTCGCCGAAGCGAAGCTCAAACAGGAACCGAAGAACATCGAGGCACTCGATTTCCTCGCCAACACTGAAGGACTAAAAGCGTCGTTCGAAGAGGCTGTCGAGCGCCGTCACTTCGCCGCGCTGCGCGACGGCAACGACGCCGTCGATCATCATCGCGAAGTTTTGAAACTCAATCCGGAGTATGTCGACGCGCAGATCACGATCGGGCTTTATGAATACGTTGTCGGTTCGTTGCCGCTGCCGGTGAAGATACTCGCGGGCGCGACCGGTTACCGCGGATCGAAAAAGCGCGGGCTCGCAATGCTCGAGCAGGTTGCGGAATTCGGTCATTGGTCAAAAGATGACGCTAAGACAGTTTTGATACTGCTCTACACGCGTGAAAAGCGTTTCGAAGATGTGCTTAAACTTACGCGCGAGTTGAGCGCGAAGTATCCACGCAACTATCTGCTGCGTTTGGAAACTGCCGATGCGCTCGTGTCGCTTGCAGGAGTCAAACGCAAAGCGAAAGATACTGTGGGTGCGGTTCAGGCTGAGAAAGAAGCGTTTGCCACGTTCGATGAGGTACTGCGCGATCGAAACGTTCGCGACGCAGCGGCGCGCGCTTTGGATCTGATTCACTTCAAATACGGCGAAGCGCTGCTGATCGCAGGTTACAACGACCGTGCGGCGAAGGAGTTCCTGGCCGCCACGAAGGCCGAGCACGCCGAGGCTGGCCTGGTCACGATGGCCCATCTTTTCGCAGCGCGCTCGTACGACATCGCGGGCAAACGTGACGAAGCGTTGGCCCAGTACAAGGAAGTGTTAGCGCGTCCGAATGTTTACGACGCACACGACGAAGCGAAGAAAGGTTTGCGACAGGCCTATGGAAAAACTGAGCAGGGGCAACGGGCAGGAGCAGCAGAGCAGTAAGTTGCGTCCTCGGCGCCTGCTGCTCTGTCTTGACGGAGTTCCTCACAAACTGATCGAGGTGGCGAAGAGTCGCGGACTGTTCGACCGCTTTGGCGCGCCGACACGTCTTCTCTCACCGTTCCCGACGATGACGAACGTCGCATTGTCTGCGATGCTGGGCGCTTCACCGCCCGCGGGTTACGAGAGTTTGTACTTCGATCGCGCAGCGGGTGAACTGCGCGGAGGTATCAGGAAGTATCTCGGCCGTCGCACACCGGATAAGATTCCGTCGTCTTACATGGACGACCTCGATTACCAGGAACCGCTGCCGTTTGAGTTTTTGATCTATGTTGCGCCCGAGAAGATCTGGCGCGCTGACATGCAACGCTTTCGTGAGCGCTTTCGAAGCGCACCGCAGAATCGCGACTACTTCGCTTTTCTTAAAGCGACTGACGGTCTGTTGCACGCACAAGGGCCGGAGCGACTCGCCATTGCACTCGAATCACTGGACAAGATCCTGCGCGAGATTCAGCAGTACTGCGGCGCCGAGACTGAGATCGTGATGTTCTCGGATCACGGCATGAATCTCGAAGAGAACCGTCGTGCGAACCTTGCGTCGACCTTGCAACGCCGCGGCTTTCGAGTTGTTATTCCCGCCTTCGGCCTTTGCAGTTACGCGGCGGTGTATTGTCCGGACGCCGATCAGATTCCTGAGATTGCACGCGCGTGCGCGGAAGTGACCGGCATCGACTTCGGTATCTTCAAAGATGCGGAGGCCGTAATCATCGAAAGCGATCGCGGACAAGCGCGGATTGAATACCAGCCGGCAGACGAGAGTTATCGATACGTAAAGATGAGTGGAGATCCACTCGAACTCTCTACTTTCGATGACGCATTCGAAACTGAGTCGCTCTGGTTTGAGCGCACCGCAGGTCATCGTTATCCGAATGCAGTCCCGAATATCTACAAGTCGCTGTTCACCCCACGCGTAAAACACACCGCCGACATCCTTATCAGTTTGAAAGATGGGTTTTACTGCGGCTGGACGCCGTTTGGCCGGTTCGTGCGTCTGGCTGCGACGCACGGCAACGCTCTTCAAGCGAGTTCCAACGCCTTCCTCATGAGCACGCATCGCCAATTTGCGCCGTTCGTACGCGCCGATGAGGCTAAAGCGCTGCTGCGTGGTTAGCCAATCCGCCTGAATCCGCGTACTCTGTGATTCATGTCAGCGAACGCGGTTGAAACCTTTGAACTAGTCAAACAATTCGGCGATTTTGTTGCCGTAGATCATTTGAACCTGCAAGTGAATCGCGGCAGCTTCTTCGGCTTCCTCGGTCCAAACGGCGCCGGCAAATCGACCACCATCAAGATGCTCACAGGACTGCTCGCGCCCACCAGCGGCACGTTGCACGTTCTCGGTTTCGATGTCTCAGTGCAGCCGATGGAAGTTAAACGGCGCATCGGTGTGGTGCCGGAAGATCTGAATCTTTTCGAACGTTTGACTGGCGCGGAGATGTTGTCGTTCACCGGACGAATGTACGGCCTCGGTAGGGACGAGATCGCGCAACGTTCGAAGGAACTGCTCGACCTGATGGAGCTTCAGCATGAGCCACGCAAACTGATCGTCGAATACTCGCACGGGATGAAGAAGAAGCTATCGCTCGCGTGCGCGCTCATTCACCGGCCGGAGATCTTGTTCCTCGATGAACCGTTCGAAGGGGTCGACGCGATCGCTTCGCGGACCTTGAAAGATCTGCTCTCGCGACTCACGGCCCGAGGCCTCACCGTGTTTCTCACATCTCACGTGCTCGAGATCGTCGAGCGTCTCTGCTCGGACATCGCGATCATCGCGCAGGGCAAACTGCTCGCTTCAGGCTCATTGAACGAGCTCCGCAAGGGGATACGGCTGGAGGATGACGGCCAAGGGCCAGTGTCGCTAGAAGAGTATTTCATACACGTAGTTGGCGGCACCCGCACCAGCAGTGAGGAAGAAGTGTTGCAGTGGTTAACTTGAGCGGCTGAAACTTCTTCCTAAGAAAACTCTTGGCCTCGCGGCCTCTCGTCGGCTAGAATCAATCCCGGTAGGTCTTCCACCCGCGCTTCAGTCTTGACCCTACCGCCCAGAAGCTTTCCTGCACTCGTTCTCCTAAACGAGGTCCCAGTATGGATTCGAATGTCGGCCTGGCCATCCAGTGCGTCGGTGTCCTTCTAATCACGCTGCTTTCAAACTTCATCCGGTCTTCCATCAAGAGCAATGCTCTGCGGTATTGGACTGCGTCATGGGCCAGTCTTTCAGTGTCGCTGATGAGCCTGTTTATCGGATTTCATCTAACCGGAGGCCAGTCGATCTTTTACTCGGCTTACTTCCTCGGTGAGTATGTCTTCGCCCTGCTCTTTATCGCCGGTTGCCGCAACCACGTGCGCGATGAGTCGCTGACTAAGAGACATGGGTATTTCCTGATCCCGGCGATTGTCGTTTCGCTCGTGCTGCCGTACGCGTCGCTTGATTTCAACGATCTGTTCATGATGCATGCGGCAATCTTGTCTGTGCTGTTCATGGTTTCCTACTTCATTTTGCGCTTTGGCACGCGCGCTGAAGAGAGGACGCCGGGCATCCAGGTGATGTCAGTGGCGCTGTTCTTACTGGCCATCGGATTCCTTCACTACGTGCCAGTGTTTGGCACACGCAAGGGACTCTGGGGCGTTCACATTCCGTTGAGCTACTTGCAGTACACGTCAGTTTTCGATCTGCTGTTTGAGATCCTGCTCGGCTTCGGCACGGTGATGGTGTTGATGGAAGGCGTACGCAGCGAAGTTGAGATGGCGAATAGAAAGCTGACTGAGGCGCGAGATCAGCTCGAGCTGTTGGTCCAGATGGATCCGTTGACAGAAGCTCTGAATCGTCACGCGTTCCATTCGTTACTGAGACGACCGGAAGCGGGGCATGATACGGCGACTTCCGGAAGCGTCGCCGTGTTGGATATCGACAATTTGAAACCGATCAATGACACGTGGGGGCATACGGCGGGCGACAAGGCGATTCGCGCGGTCGCGCGTGCGATGCGTTCGCTCGTGCGTGCTGACGACATGCTGTTTCGTTGGGGTGGCGATGAGTTTCTGGTGCTGATGTTCAAACTGCCGCAGCCGGATGCAAGCCGGCGCATTGAAAAGTTGAACAAGATCCTTGCGGAGAATACTGACCGCTGGATCGGGATGCCCGTCAGCGTCACGGTCTCTTTCGGAGTGGCGGGATTCACATCCCTCCGCGACCTGGGCCAAGCGATCGAGCAAGCAGACAAGGCGATGTATAGCAGCCGCAGATTTTCGCGGATGAACGCGGATCAAATGCGCGTCCATCTGTGAAAATCGGCAGCTAATACTACGGGGCTTCGACTGTCAATTCGCGTCCGAAGATGAAGTTTGGTTTCTTGCGGCCCTTCATGTACTTCGCCGCCGTTTGCGAGAGTGACGTGATCAGAATCGGCAACGCGATCGTCGCGTCGCAGGGCACGAACGCAGTGTGCGCGCCACGCGCTAATTTCCCATAGATCAGTCCTTCATCAAACGACACCGCATTCGACCTTCCTCCCGGATGCGGAGCATCGGTCGAGATCTGAATCGCATACTTGTGCCCGTGATGATGTTCCTTTTGCAGGAACGACGAGAGCGTCGCTTGCTGAATAAAACTTTTCGTCGTGCCGCCGCCGAGATTAAGTATCCCTGACACGCGCGCGTTCACCATCACGTTCATCATGTCCAGTACATCCTGAATGATGTCGAACATGAAATTGTTCTTCTTCTCAAATCGCGATCCCGCAATCCCCACGGCGAGACCACTGTCCGCAATCGCCGGACAAAAGATCGGCACTTTCGCTTTGTATGCTGAAGTGAGCACACCGTCTTCCGACGCGATCTCAGCAAGCTCTCGTCCCAGCAGGTGTAGAAACTCACGCACCGAATACGGCCGCGTCTGGTCCAGTTGATTCGTAAACCCACCAATCCATTCCTTCGCTTCGCGATACTCCTCGTCACTCGCGAGCAGATCCCACATGCGGCTGATTTGCGCCGACTCCAACTCCGCATCGGTCATGCTTGGGTGAGCCTGGAAGTGATAACGCCCGAGCGTTTCGTGTAGATCGTGGAACAGTAGCGAACCCGAAAGGACGAGGACGTCAACGAACCGGTTCTTGATCACGTAAGCCAGCAGGCGTCGCATGCCGGCGGGTATCAACGCGCCCGAAGCCGCGACCATGATGGTCGTGTTGTCGCCCAGCATGTCGAGCCAGATGCGATGCGCCTCGGCGAGCTGGCGGCCTCCAAAGCCTGTGCCTTCCATCTTCTCGAGCAGTCCGGCCACCGAACGATCGCGATCCACCTGAACTGGACGCGTGGGAGTGGTCAAATACTTCGATGCTTTTGGTTTACGTTGAGTGACCATGCAGGTTGTCAACCTCTCGGATCGAGCGTTCCCTTTTTAGAATTACCTCATTACATAACTAATAATCGGTGCGGCGCCGCGAACGTGATTTCACGCCGTTCACCGCGAGATAGGTATAAGCCTCGTAACGCGATTCGTAGAACTGGGCCAGGTCGGCGCCTTCAGCCTCGCTCAACTCGCCCTCCTTGACACGTCGAGTGATTAAACGTCGAAAACCGTCGTGCAGAAGACTGCGCTCGTAACGCGCACGCTCCGCTGCACCGCCGACAGTCGTGCCCTTGATGACTTTCTTGATTAGGTAACCTTCTTCGTCGATGTGTATGTGAGCTTCGTGCGGCGCTCCGAAAAGATTGTGATTGTTTCCCATGGCTTCCTGATACGCACCAACCAACATGAAGGCCAGGTAATACGGCTCATCCGGAGTGATCGTGTGAAGCTCGAGCACCTGTTTGACGTCGTGCAGGTCGACGAACTTATCGACGATACCGTCCGAATCGCAGGTGATGTCACACAGCGTCGTGTATTCCGTCGGCGGTTTGTTGAGATGGTGAATCGGAACAATCGGAAACAGTTGGTCCAGGGCCCAGTGATCCGGCACCGAGCGAAACACTGAAAAGTTCGTCAGGTACTTCGCGCACAGCAACCGCCGGAGCTCGCCAAACTCTTCCGAGACGTATTTCGCCTGTTGTGCGTACTTATCGGCACGCTCGCAAACATCCCAGAAGAGCACTTCGCCCTTGGCTCGATCTTCCAACGAGATCAGTCCGAGATTGAATAACGTGAACAACTCTTCGCGATGTTCGAG
>Ga0070681_10002494_pt1 | contig 16847 bp, 9 predicted proteins | sample KBSC83BmetaG_FD_65650 | JGI IMG/M metagenome (GOLD analysis project Ga0070681, IMG submission 65650) | Corn rhizosphere microbial communities from Kellogg Biological Station, Michigan, USA - KBS C8-3B metaG | ecosystem: Host-associated > Plants > Roots > Rhizosphere | place: USA: Michigan...
CCGCCGGCGCGCATGTAGAGGTTGCGCTTCACCGCCTCACGCGGCGGCCAGTGGTCGTATGTCTTCCAGACGTTCGTCCCCGACTCGAAGACGACCGCCTCGGCGAGCTTTGCCGGAGCATCTTTTAGATAACGCTGGAAGAACGGGAGCTGCACCTCTTTCCGGAAATATTCACCAGTCGACGAACCGAATTTCACTGGCCCGAGCGAGTCGCCGCCGCCGGCGCCCCATCCGCCGTGGTTCCACGGGCCGACGACGAGGGTGCTCTGGTTGCTCGGGTTCTCCTTCTCGATTGTGTAGTAAATGCTCATCGGGCCGTAGAAGTCTTCCTGGTCGAACCAGCCCGTGACGTTGAGGATCGGGTGCCTGATGTTCTTGAGGTCCTTGAGGACGTTCTGCTCCTGCCAGTACGTGTCGTAGTTCGGGTGCTTGAGGAAGTCGTCCCACGTCGGCACGGCGCCGTGGAAGTACACGTCGTTGACGCGCTTCACCGTGCCGAGGTCGAGGAAGAAGTGGTACGCGTCGAGGGTGCCGTAGTCGAACGGCACCGGACGATCCGTTCCCTGGGCGGCGCGCGGCCGCGCGTTGCCGACCAGCCAGTTGAACGCGTACATGAAGCGGAAGGCGCCGTTGTGATGGAAATCGTCACCGACGAACATGTCCGACGGCGACGACTGCGGTGACGACGCCTTGAGCGCGGGGTGCGCGTCGATCATGCCCATCACCGTCTGCCAACCGGGATACGAAATACCCCACTGCCCGACGCGGCCGTTGTTATGGGGGATGTTCTTCAGCAGCCAGTCGATGGTGTCGTAGTTATCAGAGCTCTCATCGACGTCCCCCGGCCCGCGCTTCGCGGGCCGGTACGGGTTCATGACGCGGAAGGTGCCCTCGGAGCGAAATTTCCCGCGCGCGTCCTGATAGACGAAGATGTAGCCGTCGCGGTCGAACTCGGGCGACGGGCCAAGGACGCGTCGGTACTCGTCGAGTGGGTATGGGCCGATGCCGTACGGCGTGCGAAGGAGCATGATCGGCACGACGGCCGCCGTGTCCTTTGGCGCATAGACGATGGTGTAGAGCTTCACGCCGTCGCGCATCGGTACCATGTACTCGGACTTCGTGTAGTGCTCGCGGGCGTACGCGGTGTCCACGTCGTTGTTTCGCTGGGCACGCGCGGCGGGAGCGACGGCGAGCAGGGCAGCGGCGGCGATGACGGCGAGCCGCGGGGAGGAAGGAGTGAGCATGGCCGGTCCTGATGCACGGGTGGCACGCGTTAGGCACACGCGCGAGGGGCTGCCGATCAGGGAAACCAGGTGCGGCGCGTCGAACATGGTACACCAAGTTGGCATACGCAAGAGCACTCGTCGGGCACCGGCCGCCGCGGGCCGCTCCCTCGTTAGGCAGCGCCGCGTCGCGCGCGCTGGTCTTGCGCGCTCCCGGCGCCGCCCGTAGGTTCGCTGCCGTGTCATCACCCGCCACGCCGCGCGCCGCTGCGCGCGCCGCTCGCAACGGTCGCGTCTCATCCAATGGTCACCGCGCGTCGCCCGACAATGGGCGCTCGGACCATGTGTCGCGCGTGTACAACGAGCTCCGCACCCTCATCGTCGCCGGCCAGCTTCCGCCCGGCGCGCGCATCGCCGAGCGCGCCGTCGTCGACCGGCTCGGCTCGAGCCGCACGCCCGTGCGGAGCGCGCTGCACCGGCTGCAGCAGGAGGGCTTCGTTGCGTCGGCAGGGGTCGGCCGCGATCAGCGGCTCATCGTTACGCCGCTCACGCAGAGCGACGGCCGCGAGCTCCTCCTCATCGTCGGGCACCTCGAGGGGCTTGCCGCGCGCGAGGCCGCGACGCTCCCGGCGGAGCGTCGACGCGTGCTCGTTCGCAAGCTCCGCGAGCTGAATCGCGCGCTCGGCATCGCGTCGCGCACGCGTGGCAACCAGGCGCGTGCCTTCGAGCGCGACCTCGAGTTCCACCGCACGTACGTCGAAGGTATCGTCGGGCCGCGGCTCCTGGCGCTGCACCGGGTGATCAAGCCGCAGATCGAGCGCTATACGCGCCTCTACGTCAGCGTGCTCCTCGACGAGCTGCCGACATCGGTGAAGGAGCATGAGACGATCATTCGCGGCATCGCCGCCGGCGATCCGCGCGCGGCCCAGGTCGCGGTCGAGACGAACTGGCGCAATGCCGCTTCGAGGCTCTCGGCCGTGATCGCGGAGCTCGGCGAGCGAGGCATCTGGCACCTGCGCTGATCACGCAGCTCAGTGTGACGCCGCGGCATTGCGGCCGGGTTGGTATACCAGCATATTCGCCCGCCCCATCCGGACCGTCGTTCCTCCCCCCCAATCCCGCCCAGCGCTTCCGCGCTGCTCACTCCCGGAGTGATGCCCATGCGACACCCGTCTTTCCGCTGGCTGCCGCACGCCGCCGCCTGTCTTCTCCTGGCCATCAGCCGCGCCGCACCCGCCGCGGCCCAGACCACGGGGACGATCACCGGCAGCGTCATTGTCGCCGGGAGTGAAGCGCCCCTCGGCAGCGCGCAGATCACGGCGCAGGGAACGAATCGCCTAACGCTGAGCGACGTGAATGGCCGCTTTCGACTCACGGGCCTGCCCGCCGGTGAGGTCGTGCTCGAGGTCCGGCGCGTCGGCTTCCGGCCGCTCACGCAGCGCGTCGCGGTCGGTACCGACGGTGTCAGACTCGTGCTCACCGAGACGCCCCTCGAGCTGAACGCCCTCGTCGTGACGGGACAGGCCGGCGCGGTCGAGAAACGAGCGATCGGGAATTCCATCCCGACGATCGACGCAGCGGGTATCGCGCAAGCCGCGTCCGTGAACACGCTCAGTAATCTCATCAACGGCCGAGCGCCGGGTGTGGTCGTCACCGGCGGGACGGGACGTGCCGGCGCGGGTACGGTCATCAATATCCGCGGCCGCTCGACCCTCTCGTTGACTCAGCAGCCGCTCATCTACATCGATGGCGTTCGCGTCTCGAACGACGTCGGCACGGGGCCGCGCGTTCAGGGTGGCAATGTCGTCTCGCGACTGGACGACATCGATCCGGAAGACATCGAGTCGATCGAGATCATCAAGGGTCCATCGGCGGCGACGCTGTACGGTACCGAGGCGGCGAACGGCGTGGTCCAGATCATCACCAAGAAAGGCGGCTCGGGCTCTCCGCATTTCCAGGCAATGACGCGGCAGGGAACTCAGTGGTTCATGGACGCCGCCAATCGCTGGCCGACCAATTTCGCCAAGGACGCCAACGGCAACATCGTCACCTGGAACGCCGTGCAGTCCGAGGCTGCGCGCGGTACGCCGCTCTTCAACACCGGCCACCTGCAAACGTACGAGGTCAATCTCCGCGGCGGTGAGAGAGCGCTCAACTACTATCTGTCCTCCAGCTACGATCACGACACTGGCATCGAGCCGAACAATCGCGTCGGGCGCTTCACGGGGCATGCGAACCTGACCATCGCGCCGAGGCCCGAGTACGATGTGTCGACGAGTCTGCATGTGATCAAAGGCTTGTCGTATCTCGGCAACGATTATGGCTCGAGCCGCTTCTTCAGCGGCGAGTTCGGCACTCCACTGACCGTGAGCGGTCCGACGCGCGGGTTCTTCCAGGCGCCGCCGGAAGCGCTCGACGCGGCGTTCCTCAATTCACAAGCACTCAACCGCTTCACCGGCAGCGTGCAGTTGAATCACCGGCCGGTGCACTGGTTCGCGCAGCGCCTCACCCTTGGCCTCGATCAGACGAACGAGGATAACCAGGCGCTGTCCCGCTATCTGCCGCCGCAATACGTGCAGTTCTTCGGCGCGGTGGCGTCGCAGGGCGGACTCAATCAGGATCTGCGCAACATCAGCTACGCAACGGCGGATTACAGCGGCACGGCAACGTTCAACCTGCCGAAGTCATTGGTGTCCACCTCGTCGATCGGCGGCCAGCTCTATCGAAAGCGCATCGACTCCACGAGCATCACGGCGACGCAATTCCCAGCGCCAAACCTCACGACTGCTGCTGCCGCCGCGGTTGTGAAGGGCAGCCAGAACTACGTCACCAACACCACGCTCGGCTTCTTCGTGCAGCAGCAGCTGGGGTGGCGCGACCGCATGTTCCTCACCGGCGCGGTGCGCGTCGACAACAATAGTGCCTTCGGAAAAGACGTGAAGCTCGTGACGTATCCGAAGGTGAGCGGCTCGTGGGTCGTGAGTGATGAGGGTTTCTGGCGCATCGGCGCGATCGATCAGCTACGACTCCGCGCGGCCTACGGATTGTCAGGCCAACAGCCAGACGCCTTCGCCGCCCTGCAGACATACGTGCCGAGCACCGGTCCACTCGATGCGCCGATCGTGACGCCGCAGTTTCCTGGCAATTCGAATCTGAAACCCGAGCGCTCGCGCGAGTTCGAGACCGGATTCGAAACCTCGTTCTTCAAGCGCGTCTCGTTGGACTTCACCTATTACAACAAGTCCACCCACGACGCGATTCTCTCGCGGGGCACCGCCCCGTCGGGTGGCTTCCCGAACCCGCAGTTCGTGAATATCGGCCGCATTGAAAACCACGGTCTCGAGCTCGCGCTCAACGCGAACGCAGCCAACCGTCGTGATTTCAGCTGGGACGTTGGAGCGAGCGTCGCGACGAACCATGATCGGATCGCCGACATGGGCGGCCTGCCGCCGATTGTCTTCAACGGACTTCCCTTCCAGCACCAGGAACAGGGCTTCCCGATCTCCGGCTACTACTCGAAGAAGGTCCTGAGCGCGACGTACGATCCGACGACCAAGAAGGCGATCAATGCGTTGTGCGATGGTGGTATCGGCTCGTCGCAGGGCGGCGCGCCGGTGCCTTGCGCCACCGCACCGCAAGTCTTCATCGGGACGAGCACACCAAAGGCGACCGGCGCGGTGAACACGACGTTCACGCTCTGGCGGTGGCTCAAGCTCTACGCGATGGGCGATTTCAGAAAGGGCAACAAGCTGCTCAACGCGACCGATCTGATTCGTTGCTCCATCTTCCTCGTGTGCGACGTGAACGTGAACCCGCAGAACTACGATCCGCGATACCTCGTCACGGTCCAGAATGGCTCTGGTCTGATCTACAACGACGACTTCGCGACGGACGCGAGCTTCTGGCGCCTGCGCGAGCTCTCGGCGACGATCGCGGTGCCGGAGCGCTATGCGGCGCGCCTCAACGCGAGCGCCGCGAGCATCACGCTTGCCGGTCGCAACCTGCATACCTGGACGCACTACAAGGGGCTCGATCCGGAAGCCCGCTCGCAGCTCGGCATTCAGAACGATGCCTTCGATCAGGCCGTCTCGCCGACCCTTGCGCAGTTCGTCACCACGTTCACAATCACCTTCTAGCCGCGCGGAGCCTCAAATGATTAGCATATTTGTATCGCACGGCGCGGGTCGATTGGCCCGGGGCCTGACCATTGGCGCGGCGTTGGTCGTCGCCGGCGCCTGTTACGACGCGGGGAAGATCCTCGATCAGGATGCGCCAAGTCGCGTCACCGCGACCGACCTGGACAACCCGAACTACGCGCAGTTGCTGGTCACCAGCGCCATTGGCGATTTCGAGTGCGCGTTCACCCAGTACATCGTCGCCACCGGCCTGGTCGGCGACGAGCTGATCGACACGCAGCTCTCACAGGCGGGATGGGACTACGACCGGCGTACGATGTTCCCGGCATCGGGTCCGTACTCGCTCGGCGGGTGCACATCGACGCAGGTACCGGCGCTCTACACGCCGCTTGCGGTCGCGCGCTTCGATGCGGACAAGATCTTGAAGAATCTGCAGGGCTGGACCGATGCGCAGGTCGCCAATCGCCAGAGCCTGATTGCCCAGGCGGCGGTGTATGCTGGCTACAGCCTCGAGCTCCTCGGCGAGTCGATGTGCAGCGCGGCGATCGATCTTGGTCCGGAGATGACGCGCCAGCAGATCTTCGCCGCTGCCGAGGCTCGCTTCACGACCGCGATCACTGCCGCGACAGGGACGAATCCGACGATGCTCAAGGCTGCATACGTCGGACGAGCCCGTGCACGACTCAATCAAAACAACCTGACGGGAGCCGGTGCTGACGCGGCCCTCCTCACCGATACCGCGTTCGTGCTCAATGCGACCTATTCGGCGACCGCGACCCGACGCGAGAACCTGGTCTGGTCGCAGATGTATCGTGGCCTCTTTTCCGCGATCGATCCGAGCTTCCGCGGCCTCACCTTCGGCGGAGCACCCGATCCTCGCGTGAACGTCGTCGACGCGGGGGTCGTTGGCTCGGATCGCACGACGGAGATCTGGCGCCAGACCAAGTATACGACAATCGGCTCGCCGATCCCGATTGCTCGTTATGCAGAAGCCCAGCTGATTCTCGCCGAAGCCGACAACGCGGCCAACAACACGACCGCTGCGGTGGACATCATCAACGCGCTGCATGCCAAGGCGGGCATTCCGGCATATGCTGGTGGCACGAAGGCGGAGGTGCAGGCGCAGATCATCGAGGAGCGCCGCCGCGAGCTCTTCCTCGAGAGTCAGCGGTTCGGCGACCTCATTCGGTACAACATCGCCATCCAGCCGGCGCCGGGAACGGCCTTCCCGGTGAAGGGTGGATCGTACGGTCCGAACACAGGCCTCCAGCTCTGTTTCCCGCTGCCCGACGTCGAGCGCAACAACAATCCGAATATCGGGAAATCCTCGTAGCCGATCTAGTTGACTAACCGCAGAGGACGCGGAGGACACAGAGGACTGCAAAAGCAGAAGCGCTCTGCTTTTGCAGTCCTCTGCGTTCTCCGCGTCCTCTGCGGTAAATGCAATCATTCTCCCAATTGAGTAGCCATGCATCTCAAGACATCGTTTACACTCGCGGCAGCACTCATTAGCGCCGCGAGCCCGCTGCCGGCGCAGGGGACGCGCCTCCTCCGCCATCCCGCGGTCAGCAAGGATCTCGTCGCCTTCGAGTACGCGGGCGACCTCTGGGTGGTCGGCCGGAGCGGCGGCACGGCGCGGCGCCTAACGGCGACGCCCGGTGTCGAGACGGAACCGTCGTTCTCGCCCGACGGCTCGCTCATCGCGTTCACCGGGACGGTCGGCGGGAACACCGACGTGTACGTCGTGCCTGCTGCCGGCGGCGATCCGAAGCGGCTCACCTACCATCCCGGCGCGGACCGCGTGCGCGGCTGGTCGCCCGACGGCAAGCGCGTCGTCTTCGCCTCGGCGCGCACGAGCGCGCCGCAGCAATCGTATCTCCGGCTCTATAGCGTCGCGCTCGACGGCGGACTCCCCGATGCCTTGCCGATGCCGCGCGCCTTCACTGGCACGTACTCTCCGGACGGAAAGCGCGTCGCGTACGAGGAGATCTCGACGCAATTCGTTCCCGACTGGTACGAGGCGAGCGGGTGGCGCCACTACCGCGGTGGCCGCACGCATCCGATCTGGATCATGAGCCTGGCCGATTACTCCGTCGAGAAGCTGCCGCGCGCGAACAGCAACGACAGCGATCCGATGTGGATCGGCAACACCGTCTACTTCATCTCCGACCGGAATTTCACGGCCAACCTGTTCGCGTATCACCTCGATACGAAGAAGACGGAGCAGCTCACGAAGCACGACGACTTCGACATCCAGAATGCGTCGGCTGGGCCGGATGCCATCGTCTACGAGCAGGCGGGCTACGTCCACCTCTTCGATCCGAAGACCGGCCAGACGAAGCGCCTCGACATCGACGTCAAAGGCGATCTCCCCTGGGCTCGGCCGCAGATGAAGCGCGTGGCGAGCATGATCCGCGGCGCGGCGCTCTCGCCCACCGGCGTGCGCGCGGCGTTCGAGGCGCGGGGCGACATCTTCTCCGTGCCCGCGTCGCAAGGGGACTACCGCAATCTCACGCGCACCACCAGCGCGCACGAGCACAGCCCGGTATGGTCGCCCGACGGCTCGCAGCTCGCGTGGCTCTCCGACGCCACCGGTGAGTACCAGCTCATGATCGGCGATCAGACCGGTCTCGCGAAGCCTCGCGCGGTCGCGCTTCCTACGGCAGCATATTATTTCGCGCCGATCTGGTCGCCTAACGGCAAGCTCCTTCTCCTCGAGGACAATCACCTCGGCCTCTGGACGCTCGACGTCGCGAGCGGGAAGGCGACGAAGATCGACAGCGACACGTACTACGATCCGACGCGCGACATCGACGCCGCGTGGTCGCCCGACTCGCGCTGGGTCGCCTACTCGCGCAACGTGGAGAGCCATCTGCGCGCCGTCTTCCTCTATTCGCTCGAGGAGGGCAAGCCGCACCAGATCACCGACGCGATGTCGGATGCCGTGTCGCCCGCCTTCGACGCGGCCGGCAAGTACCTCTACTTCCTCGCGAGCACGGACTACGGGCCGCGAACGGGATGGCTCGAGATGAGCTCTCTCGATCGGCCGGCTCGCCGTGCGATTTATCTCGCGGTTCTTCCCGCGAACGAGCCGTCGCCGTTCCTGCCCGAGTCGGGCGACGAGCCGGCCGCGCCGTCACCCGCGATCGCGCTTGCCTCGAAGCCTCGCGCCGACACGACCGCGTCGACGGTGCGCGTCGATCTCACCGGGATTGGCCAACGCATCCTCTCGCTGCCCATTCCCGCGGGCGATTACGGCGATCTCCAGGCCGGGCCCGCCGGCTCGTTTTTCTATACCGAAGCGATGCCTAACGCAGCGGCCGGTTCCCGTCTCCAGCGCTTCTCGATCAAGGAGCGGGCGCCGGCCCCGTTCCTCGAGGGGATTCGCTCGTACACGCTCTCAGCCGACCGGAAGAAGCTTCTCTACCAGAGCGCGCGCGGCGCACCCGAAAGCCGTTGGGGAATCGTTGCCATCGACAAGCCGGCAAAGGTCGGCGATGGCGCGATCAACGTCGGCCAGCTCGAGATGCTCGTCGATCCGCGCGCCGAGTGGGCGGAGATCTTCAAGGAGGCGTGGCGGATCCAGCGCGACTACTTCTACGACCCGAAGATGCACGGCGCGAACTGGCAGGCGGTGTACGACAAGTACAGCGCGTTGCTGCCGTATGTCGGCCACCGCGCGGACCTTGGCTATATCATCGCGCTCACCGGCGGCGAGCTCACGGTTGGCCACTCGTATCTGACCGGGCCAGGAGATCAGCTCGAGGACCAGCCGGAGAACGTGGGCTTGCTGGGCGCCGATTTCGCCCTCGAGAACGGGCGCTATCGCATCACGCACATCTATACGGGCGAGAACTGGAATCCGGATCTGCGCGCGCCGCTCAGCGCGCCCGGCATTCAGGTCAACGACGGCGATTACCTGCTCGAGGTCAATGGCCGTCCGGTGGCGCCCCCGGCGAATCTTTACAGCTTCTTCCAGGGAACTGCGGGCCACCAGACGACGATTCGCGTCGGCAAGTCGCCTACGGGCGATGGCTCACGAGTCGTGACGGTCGTCCCGATACCTAACGAGGACGGACTCCGCACGCGGGCGTGGATCGAGGAGAATCGGCGCAAGGTAGATCAACTCTCCGGTGGCAAGCTCGCCTATGTCTGGCTGCCGAACACCGCCGGCCCCGGATACACCGCCTTCACCCGCTACTTCTACGCGCAGCAGGACCGCGAAGGCGCGATCATCGACGAGCGGTACAATCATGGCGGCATGGTGGCCGACTACATCGTCAATGAGCTCGAGCGGAAGCCGATGGGCTACTTTGCCACGCGCGACGGCAGGACATCGACGTCACCGACAGCCGGCATCTACGGGCCGAAGGTGATGCTGATCAACGAGTCGGCGGGCTCCGGCGGCGACGCGCTGCCCTACATGTTCCACCAACGCCAGATCGGTCCGCTCGTCGGCACACGTACGTGGGGCGGCCTCGTCGGCACGTTAGGCACTCCTCCCACGATCGACGGCGGCGGCATCACCGCGCCGAGCCTGGCGTTCTACGACCTGCAGGGGAAATGGGCCGTCGAAAACGAAGGCATCGCCCCGGACATCGAGGTCGAGTACACGCCCGCTGACGTCATCAAGGGCCGCGATCCGCAGTTGGAGCGGGCGGTCCAGGAAGGACTAGCTTTGTTGAAACAGAAATCGTTTGCACGGGTTGCGCGCCCAGCACCGATCGATCGGACGTCCAAGCCATAATTGTCATCCCGAGCGAAGCGAGGGATCTGCACTTGCGTCGCTCAGACCCTCGAAGACAGCGCTTTCAGTCAGGCTCGAATTGCCGGGATGGCGAAAGGGCCGGAAACTGCCGGAAACGGCCGGATAAGAACCAAAGAGCGGTGGCGATTTTCCAATGAATCACCGCCGCTCTTCTGGTGTACCGGGATGTTTCCGCGCGGTTTCCGGCCGTTTCTTTTTGAATCAATTGATGGTTGCTACGACACGGACTCGAACTCGGTCTGAGCGGACCAGGTGCAGATCCCTCGCTTCGCTCGGGATGACAGTCATCTTGAAGGAGGCTTCCACGGTGCGGGTGCACTCAGCACCGGTAACACGTTCGCCAGCGTCGCGCGCGGCCACATGGACGGCACGCCGCGGATGAACGTCACGAGGCCATCGATCGGCGAGCGAACCTCGCCCGTCTTCCGGCCGAGGAAGTCCGTGGTGTAGCCGAGCAGCTGGCCCTTCGTGACTCGCGCGTCGCGATCGACCGACGCGATGAAGACACCGGCGCTGTCGGCGGCGAGGCGCGCCCCGGCGCCGTCCAGCCAGATGGGGCGCCTAACGAGCGTGTACTTCCGGTCGATCACCTTCAGCGCGGCGAGCACGTTCAGCGAGCCGTCCACGAGCGCGGTGACGTCCGAGGGCGCGACGATGCCGCTCCGACCCGCCTCCGCGACCAGTACCGTCTTGCCGCGGACCAGCGCCTGTCCCGACAGCGACCGCCCCGCATTCGGCGCGCTCGGATCGACGTTGGTGACGATGATGTGATCGAGCCCGAACGCCATGATCAGCTTCAACGCCGCTGAATCCTGCGCCGCGTTGCCGCTCCGGAACCAGTAGCTGTAGGGACGCAGATTCTCGTCGAGGTCGCCGCCATGGAGATCGACGACGACGTCCGCCGGCGCGACCACGTCATTCGTGATTGCCGCGAGGGCGCGCTGCGTCTGCGTGCCACTCGCGTCCCCGGGATAGCTCGCGTTCATCCCTTTGCGATCGACGGGATTGATGTGCGGCGTCATCGAGGTCCACGACGCGATGTTGATGATCGGCACAACGATGACCGTGCCCGCCATCCTGCTCGCGTCGAGACGCGGGATCAGCCGTTGCATCGCGATGATCGAGCTGTACTCGGTGCCATGGCTTCCGGCTACGAACGCCACCACCGGTCCGGGCTTCGCGCCGTGAATCACCGCCACGGGGACGTCGAGCGCCGAGTCGGAGCCGGCGGGGATGGCGATCACTCCGGTTGCGGTCGTCCCAGGCTGTGCCGTTACGCTCCCCACGCTGTATGCCGCGCGTGCCTGTTGCTGTTGCGCCTGCGCCGTCGCCGCGAGCATCAGGAGCATGAGGACCGTATGCTGCAAAGATCTCAACATCTCGACGCCTCCATTATTCAGCTGGTCTCACGTACGGAGATGTTCGCCTGCACCGCCGTGGCGTTCGACCACGGGCGGAAGTTGCGTTTGAACTGAAAGGAGAATTGCGGATCGGCGTCGTTGTACGGCAGCACTTCGTCAGTGGGATTCAACGCGTCCCCGGTGTGGATGATCCGGAGCTGCGTCCCCGTGACGTCGAACCGCCACGTCAGCGTGTCGGTCACCGAGCGCGGCGTCCGTCCGGCAGCGGCGCCCATGTAGAGCACATTGTAAACCGTGATCATGCGGAAGCTGCGATCCGTGCCCATGTCGACCGTCATTCCCGACAGCGCCATCGTCGAGTCCGCGGTCGTGGCGATCAGGCCGGGCGCGAAATCGTACATGGCGAATTGGCGCGGCAGGTGAATGCTCGTCGGCGTCTCCGTTCCGTTGCAGCCGATCAGCACGAGCACGAGCGCCAGCGTCAAGCGTCTCATTGAAGCCTCCGTCCTCCGGTCCTTGCCTAACGGCTAGCCTTCGGTCCCCAGTTCACCTGGGCGAGATCCGCGAGCACCCGCTGCGCCACTGCCTCGAATCCGCCGAGGAGCTGCGACCTCACCGTGCGGATCTCGATGTTCGGGAGCGTCCTGTCCTCCGACATGTCGCGCGTCGAAAGACGAAGCGTCACGGAGTCGCCGCGCGCACGATAGAGCGACCCGGCGAGGATCGCTCCCGCGCCCAGGCGCGCTCCCATGGCGCGACGCTCCATCACCTCGCGCGTTGCCCGCGCCGCCGAATCGGTCACGACCTGCGCGCCAAACCGCTTCGAGAGAGCACGGAGCGAATCCGAGAGCTGGCGCGCCAGCGCGGTGTCGGAATCGTTCCCCGTCTGATTCTCGAGGTCGAACACGAGGACGAGCTTCGGATCCGCGCGCGTTCGCCAGCTCACGCGCTCGAGCGCACGCGACACGTTGCGGACGACGCCAAGCGCTTCCTGCGGCTTGTCGAGATCGGTGGCCGTGCGATCGGAGAAGGGATAGTTGCGCCAGACGTCGAGCACGATCGTCTGGGCGACGATCTCGTCACCGCGCGTCGAGAGTATGGTCATCACGATCGCGCCGATGCCGAGGTCGTCGGCGATGCGGCGCTGCACGTTCAGGTCCGGCTGCGACAGAAGGCGCAGGAGCTCGGAGTCGGTCGCCGGGTTGTACCCCATTCCAACGATCGTCTTGCGCAGCGAATCCTCGACGGCGTGGCTCGTCGGCGCGACTTCGGCGCGGAGCGTCGCGTCCCGGACCGGAAGGATCGCAACGCGTCGCGGCCGCGAGAAGACTGGCGCCTTCGGCGCCGCTGGCGCGGAGCGCGGTGTCCGGCTCCCCACGACCGATCGCGTCGTCGGCGGCGGCTTGGGCGGCGCGGCCACCATCGGCTGACCGATAGGCTTCGCGCGTGGGTCCGGCGCGGCGTTAGGCGCCGCCGCCACGACGGCTGCTCCGCGCAACGCCGAATCCGTATACGCCCGTGTCAGAGTGCGGCGGAGCGAGTCCATCGCCCGCCCACCGTTAGGCACCGGCGTTCCGCTGAGCCGCGCCTTCGCCATCTGCGCCCGCACCGCCTCGGCAATGCGGAGCGAATCATCGTGCGTCAATCGCACCAGAGGCGTCGCCGCGGCGGCGCTGTCCGCGCGCGCCGGTGGCGGAGCCGCCGATACGGCGGGCACCGCGGCGCCTCGCGTTCTCGAGCCACTCCTCGTGAGTGCAAGCGCGATCCCAGCCGCGGCCAGAGCCGCAACGGCAACGCCAATAGCCACGGCACGTCGTGGTCCCCGCGAGGACGTCGCCGCCGCCGATGTGGCACCGCTCGACGCACCCGCCACGGAGTCACCCAACGATGCGCCGCCGCCTGCCGACACGCCGGATGGCGTTGCCAGATCCTCCAGCTCGGCCAATGCCGCGGCGGCCGTCGCCGGTCGGTCGTCCGGATGCTTCGCGAGAAGCCGCGTGATCAGCCCCGCGAGCTCAGATGGTACGCCAGGGCAGCACTCCTCGAGCGGCGTCGGCATGCGGGTGAGCTGCGCCGCCATCGTCGCCTGCGGCGAGCTGCCGCTGAATGGCTGTACGCCCGTCAGCAGCTCGTAGGCGAGGAGGCCCACAGCGTAGAGATCCATCCGGTGATCGGCGTTCGGATCGGCCGCGAGCTGCTCGGGCGCCATGTATGCGGGCGTCCCGATCGCGATCCCCACCGACGTCGTGCCCGAATGCGGCAGCGATGCAGACAACGCCTTCGCGACGCCGAAGTCCGTCACCAGGGAGTGCGATCCATGGTGCAGGATGTTGCCCGGCTTGATGTCGCGGTGGATCACGCCGCGCCGATGCGCGTACGCGAGCGCGTCGAGCACGTCGTGCAGCACGCGCGTCACCGTGCGCGGAGAGAACTTTCCCACGTGTGTCAGCGAATCGCGCAGCGACACGCCTTCGACGAACGGCATCGTGTACCAGAGCAGCTCGCCATGCTCGCCCGCGCTCAGCACTGGCACGATATGCGGATGCTGCAGCTGCGCCGCGAGCATGATCTCCCGCCGAAAGCGCTCGCGGTTCATGCCCGCGCCGAGCTCCGGCTTGAGCACTTTCACCACGACCGTGCGTCCGAGGGCATGCTCCAACGCGACGAAGACGCGACTCATCCCGCCCCCGGTCAGCTCACGCTGGATCGTATAGGCGGGCGCGAGTGCGCTCTGGAGCTCGGCGCTGAAGGAGTCCGTTTCCACGAATACTTAGACGCAGTTCGGCAGAAGAACGGACGAAGTTACGGCCGGGCACGGCCGGCAGGTAGCAGGTGGGACAACCCGGCGTTGCGGGGCCTGTTTACAGCGGGTAATACTCCGTTATGAGCCGTGCCTTCGTGAACGAGGACGCCGGAGCCGGCGGACCCAAACGCCGCTTCGCCCTCCCTCCGCGAGAAGATCCGGGCTACGACGCGGCCGCTGCCGAGGCCCTCCTCGACGCCGCTCGCGAAGGGGAGACGCAGAGTGCCGAAGAGGCCACCGGCTACTATTGGGGCGAGGCCAAGCTGCATCCGCATGTGAAGCGCATTCTCGCCCGTGCCGAGCGCGAGGGCGACGATCGTTTGGCGCAACTCGCATCCCGATTTCTGAGGTGACTGGTGACTGGTGGTTGGTGGCTGGTAACTGACAGCTGCCAGTCGCAAGCCACCAATCACCAGCCACCAATCACCAGCCACCAGCCACCAGCCACCAGATGAGCTGGCGCGACCTCGCTGGAATCGCCTCGGAGCTCGCCGGCGACGCGCGGCGCGCGGTCGATCGAGCGCTCGGTAAGACCGGCGCGTACCACGCGATCGGCTACCGCGGCTACGCCACGGCGCAGCGCGCTCTCCTGCTCGGACGCGTCCTCGAGCACACGCGCATCGCGAGCGCGGAGGCGTCCCAGTCCCGCTGGCGAAATCTCCTGGCGATGGTCCAGCGCATCGACGCCGATCCACTTCCCTTCGCCAAAGTCCGCGCCCGTCTCGGTCACCACGCAACCGATCTGGTTGCCGACGACGAGGGATTCGTTAGGCAGTGGGTCTCGACGGGCGGCGCGCTCACCTCCGGCGGCTGGCACGCCGTGCATCTGGAGGTCGTCGCCGGTCCGGAGACGCCGGTCTCGACGCAGGCGCACACTCCGGCGCGCGTGCTCGTTCCGTTCAGCGGCGCCAGACTCGGCGTCATCAGCGACATGGACGACACCGTGCTGCAGTCCGAGATCACGAGCTTCGTGCGTGCCGCGCGGCTCATGCTGCTGGAAAACGCGCGGACGCGACTCCCCTTTCCGGGCGTCGCCGCCTTCTATCGAGCCCTCGAACGCGGTGCCGGCGGCAGCGACGCGAATCCGATCTTCTACGTCTCGAGCAGCCCGTGGAATCTGCACGACGTCATCACCGACTTTCTCGACGCGCAGCAGATACCGGTCGGGCCGATGCTTCTTCGCGATTGGGACATCGGCCGCGAGATGATGCGAACGCGCCAGTACAAGCTTGCGCAGATTCGCGAAATCATGGGCACATATCCCTCACTGCCCTTCATTCTGGTGGGCGACAGCGGCCAGGAGGATCCCGAGATCTATGGCGAGCTCGTGACCGAGTTTCCGGGCCGAATTCTCGCCATCTACATCCGCAACGTCTCACCGCATCCGGAGCGCCTCGCGTCGATTCGTGCTCTCGCCGATCGGGTGAGCGCCGCGGGCTCGACGCTGCTCCTCGCCGACGACACGCTCACGGCGGCGCGTCATGCCGCGGCCCACGGCTGGATCGACGAATCAGCGCTCCCCGAGATCGGAACGGAGAAGCGCGCTGACGAGGGAACGAGCGGCGCGAAGGTGGAGACTCCCGGAGTCGAGACGAAGAAGGCCCCAACTGTCGTCGTCGATCCTGACGTGAAGAAGAGCGACGTCGAGTAGCGACGATGTACACCCACTGCTTCGTCTGCCGCCGTCCGCTCGGCGTGAATGAAGCCATCCCGCACCTGCCGATCGGCAGCAAGATCGCCTTCGACGTGGACCGCGGGCGCCTCTGGGTCGTCTGCCCGCGCTGCGGCCAATGGTGCTTGACGCCCCTCGAGGATCGCTGGGAGGCGATCGCCGAATGCGAGGCGCTCTTCACCGGCGCCGAGGCGCGCGTGTCGACGGCCAATGTCGGCCTCGCCCGTGCGCGCGACGTGGAGCTCATTCGGATCGGGCCCGCGCTCCGCGACGAGATCGCGAACTGGCGCTATGGGCCGCGTCTCGCGCGACGGCGGCGCCTGGCGCGGATTGCGGCCGGCACTGCTGCGGGAGGCGCCGGCGTCGCCATCGTCGGTGTGGCTTATCTCATCGGAACGCTCGCTGTCGCGACGAGCTCCGCGTTCGTCGGAGGGTGGTTCGCCATGCTCGGTACCGCTTACGCGTACAAGCTGCGCGGCATCTCGGCGTTCACACCGGTGGCACGGCTGGATTTACGCGATGGCAGGCACCGGACGCTCCGCCGCTCGCACCTCGCATCGATATACCTCTCTCGCCGCCACTCGCCGCCGTACGCACGAGCACGCGTCGCGCTCGGTGACCTCGACGTGACGTACACCGAGGACGATGCAATCACACTCCTTGGCCGGGTGCTTCCTCATGCCAACTGGCGCGGTGCGTCGCCGGCTGAGATCGAGTCGGCGACCACGGTCGTCGACGCCGCGGAGCGGGCTAGCCGACACCATCGCGACGATCCGGCGGAGCCGTGGGAGCGCCTCGTCGCCAGTCGTGATGGAGCTCCGCGCTCCCTGATGACGATGAGTGTGGTCGAGCGACTGGCATTGGAGATGGCGGTGAGCGAGGAG
>Ga0070681_10002495_pt1 | contig 16846 bp, 9 predicted proteins | sample KBSC83BmetaG_FD_65650 | JGI IMG/M metagenome (GOLD analysis project Ga0070681, IMG submission 65650) | Corn rhizosphere microbial communities from Kellogg Biological Station, Michigan, USA - KBS C8-3B metaG | ecosystem: Host-associated > Plants > Roots > Rhizosphere | place: USA: Michigan...
CCGGCTTTCCGGATTGCAGCGCGGATTCGATTATCTGTCGGAGTGGGGTGTTATCCAGCGATACCGCAAAGACGCCGACGATCGCGGTACAGACTCCGCGGCCGTAAACAAGATTGTGTTTCCGTGGCTCGAACAGCATCGCGATGAGCCATTCTTTCTTTACGCCCATACAACCGACCCACACGCCCCCTACCGGCCGCCCGCCGGCTTCGAAGAAAAGTTCGCCAACCCCGCCGAGACTACCGAGTTCAACCGGCTCTATAAAAGCCTGGAAGACAAGAGGGGTTACGGCGGCGGCGTTGTGATCAGCCGCGCCGCCTGCGCCCGCGCTGGTGTGAATCCCGACAGCTTTATTCGCCGCGCCATTGACCGCTACGATGGCGAAATCCTGCACAATGACTCGAGCCTGGAACAGCTCGCCGGGAAATTGAAACAGCTCGGCCTTCTCGACAATACCCTGGTCATAGTTGTGTCCGACCACGGGGAGGAATTTTGGGAGCATGGGTGGACCGCGCACGGTCAATCCTTGTACCAGGAGCTGACGCATGGACTGTTTGTCATGTGGAATCCGAAGTTGATTCCCTCGCCGCGCAGAGTCAGTGAGCCGGTGCAGTTAGTCGATGTAATGCCGACCATTCTCGAGTTGTTGGGCATCAAAATTCCTGACTTCGTCGAAGGGCAAAGCGTGGCGGCATTCGCCAAAGGGCAGCCGTTCCACCGGCGCGGTCCTGTTATGACTTCAAGATATGCGAGCCCGCATGAACACGGCATCGTTCCGGAAAACGGCACGGACACAGTGGCGCTGCTGGACGGCAATTGGAAGCTGTTGTATCGCGATAAAGCGAAAGAAGTTGGACTGAAAAAGGTCGAGCTCTACGATCGCCGCACGGATCGCGCTGAGACGAAAAACATTTCCGCCGCCCATCCGCAGGACGTCGAGCGCATGATGTCCGAGATCAGCAAGTGGATGGATGCCCAGAAGCAAATCAAGTCGGTTTTAGGACAAGGCGCCAAAGCCACCATGGACGCCAAAACGCTGGAGCAATTGCGAAGCTTGGGATATCTAGGCGGCAAGCAGTAGAATTGGCATTCTTGCCTGTCTTTTTTGTTTGACTTCATTTCCAATCTCCTATAACGTAAACAAAAATCATTTCAGCCTGGAGAGGTGATATGAATGTTGTTGCTTCCTTACCGCTCGCAAGAAAGTATTTCCTTGCGTTTGCATCGGTGGTACTTCCAATGGCGGCGCAGACCGGCTTGGGCGTCGTCTCCGGCACTGTCCAGGATTCCACCAAAGCCGTCATCCCGAACGCCAAAGTCACATTGACTGGTACCGACACCGGCGTCGGCCGTGACGCGCAAACCAACGCCGCAGGCATTTACTACTTCGGCGCTGTGCAGATCGGTCCGTATTCGCTGGCGGTCGAAGCCGCCGGTTTCAAGCGGTGGGATGGAACTCTGACTGTTCAGGCAGGTCAGACCGTAGTCATCGATACGACATTGGACGTAGGCAGCCTGCAATCGGCGGTCGAGGTCACGGCCGTGGCTCCCGTTATTTCGACGCAAGGAGGCCAGGTGAGCGACGTTAAAGACGCGCTCCGCATACATGACCTGCCATTGGACGGGCGCACGATTTCACAACTCTTCGACTTGACCCCTGGCGTGGTCGGTGGCAGCAGTCCGCGCACCAACGGCATGAAAGTAGGATCGACTGAGATGAATCTCGATGGAATCTCTTATGTCGATCGGTTTGGCGGCGGCATGGCGCGCGTGCAGCCGGGGTTGGACACCATCCAGGAATTTCGCATCGAGACGGCCGGATCGGCGGCGCAGTTCGGGCGCCCGGCGACCATCGAGCTGGTCACGAGGAGTGGCACTAACGAGATCCACGGCGCAGGATTCGAAGTGTTCCGCGACAACGCGGCTGGACTGCGCGCCCGCGCCCGCGATGATTTCGGTCCTGCCGCCAAGCTGATTCGCAACGAATATGGCGGTTGGATGGGAGGCCCCGTGTGGCTGCCGCATATCTATAACGGCAAGAACAAAACTTTTTGGTTTTTCGACTGGGAGGGCATGAAGCAGCGCCAGAACAACTACGCCATTACGGGCGTACCGACGGCTGCCATGTGGAACGGCGACTTCAGCAACATGACCGATTCCAGCAGCAATGTATATACGCTGTATGATCCCTTTAGCACCAAGGGGCCCAATGGCACGCGAACCCCTTTCCCCCATAACCAGATTCCTCAAAGCCTCATCAACCCGGTTGCCAAGATTATGCAGAGTGTGACGCCTACGCCGAACATCGGGGGTGCCCTCAACCCTTGGATAGCACAGAATTTTCAGACTTATTACCCCAAGGTCGATGATCAACACTCGATGACGATCAAGATCGACCAGACTTTTTCCGAAAAGGACAGTATCTCGGGCCGCTATACAAGTTCACCTTACTTTCATGCCCTTTATGGCGGCCAATACGGCTTTCCTCCGCCGGGTTGCACCAATTGTGGCGGCACGGCCGAGCAGGACGCCGCCGTGCGCTCGGCATTTGTCCGCTGGAACCACGTGTTCAAGCCGAGCCTGCTCAACGAGCTGCAGCTCTCTGCGCACCGCTCCCCGACTCATTACGGAACCCTTGGTGACAGCACCAACTGGGCGACTAAGCTGGGTTTCCCGAACCCGTTTGGGGTGAACGGCTGGCCGACCATCTGCAGCGACGCCTATAACATGCTTTATTACGGATGTTGGGACGGCGACAACTTCCACAACCAGAATTTGACGTCGTTTGAGATCGACGATAATGTCACCTGGATCAAGGGCAAGCACACGCTCAAGATGGGGTTCAAGGGGCGCCAGGAGTACAACAACATCCGCGAACTGCAGCAGGCCGAAGGCTCCCACAGTTTTTACGCCACCTGGACAGCACTCTATGATCCCTCCGCTCAAGGCGCGGTGCCCTATACGGGCTCAGGATTTGCCGAATTGATGATGGGACTGCCTACCGCTTTGAGAGACGTTTACAACCGCGGTTATTTCTACTTTCAGCAGAAAGAAATCGACGCTTACGTCAACGATACGTGGAGGTTGAGCCCGCGACTGACCGTGGATGTCGGGCTTCGCTGGGACCACTGGAATCCGTACCACGAGAAGCAGAACCGGTTGATCAATCTAGACCCGCTGAATTATATCGGCAAGTTCGAGGTTATTACTCCACATAACGTCACCATGGAGAGCATGCCCAACATCCCATCCGGAGTGTTAGAGTCGTGGAAAGCGCGGGGCTTGACGTGGGTGACGGCTGATTCCGCCCATTTCCCTGGCGCGCTCGTCCCGCAGTACTGGAGCGATTTCGGGCCCAGGCTGGGGCTCGCGTACAAGCTGAGCGACAAGTGGGTTTTGCGTGCCGGCTACGGCATGTATTACTGGCCCATGCCGTTATCGCAAATCCTGCAAGCCGCCAGAGGCAATCCGCCGCTGGACCTCAGGTTCAATCAGCATCGCGACAACCTGAACGGTACGTTCCCAAATCGTTCGCTGCTCATCGCGCCAGACCCCGGAAGCGACATCATGCCTAACGTCCAAGTTCCTGTGACCGGCGTTCAGAGTCTCGGCGTATCCTCCAGAGGAATATTTATCTTCGACCCTCATAACTGGGCCGATGACAGAATGCAACAGTGGACCTTCAACATTGAACGTGAGTTGATGAGGAACACTTCTCTGCGCTTGAGTTACATCGGTAACCACGGCAGCAACCTCGAGCAACTCGAGGGGTTCAATACCGCGGAAGCGCAGTGGAACTATCAGACACGAACTGGGCTTGCGGCGCCCGTGATCGCGGATTTGAGGCGGCTCAACCCGAACTGGAACGGCACCATTTCATCTCATTCAGGCTATTCGAACTCGCATTCATTTCAGGCCGAAGTCCAGCGGCGCTTCTCGAATGGTCTGAGTTTCCAGTGGTTCTACGTGTACGATCACGTTTTGACTACCACCGACGAGAGCGGTTTTGGGGACGGCGCCGGCGGCGCCACGGTGCCCTCTAACAATGACATCCTCGGTAACCCGAACTTGTCATTGAGCCAGAGACTCAAGCTCGTCTACTACAACTCGAACTCCGTTCCACCGCACCAGATCAAGTGGAACGGTATTTACGAGCTGCCGTTCGGCCGCGGCAAGCACTTCGCGAATCACATTTCGCGCACTTTGAACCAAATCGTCGGCGGTTGGCAGTTAGCCTACATTGGCAACTGGCGCAGCGGATTCTGGATGGGCGTGAATGGGTACATGTTCGCCAATCCGAAACTCGATCCCAGTCAGCGGTTGAAGATGAACATTTTCGGTCACACTCAGGAGCTCTACTTCAGAGGCGATTTCGACCCGACTCAGGCAACCGGCGTGGATTTAGGGAAACTGGAGCAACTCGTACCGGCCGATCGCTCGCAGCGGGCATTACATCCGCTGGGATCTGACTTTAGCGGCAGGCTTCCGTTCCAGCTTGCCGATGGAACCATCCGAACGACTAGCGTCACTGATCTGTTAAACTGGACGCCGCACAATTTTCTGCTCGGGCCACGTTTGTGGAATGAAGATTTCTCGGTATTCAAGTACTTCGACATCACTGAGAAGGTGAAGTTGCGGTTCACGTCCGACTTCTTCAACCTCTTCAATCACCCGAATGACGGGGGGCGCAATAATCCTAACCCGACTACGGGTCTGCTCAACCAGAGCATACAGATGAATGACCCGCGCATCATTCAGTTCTCCGCGCGGATAGAGTTCTAGAGGGCAGTAGGGTAGGCATTCATGCCGTGCATTCTCCATGCGAGAACGCCTGCCCTACATCTCCCCCTACTCCACCTCAATCGTCCCTTCCCTAACCTGCCCGCTTAGCAGATCTTTCGCCCGCACAGTCCACTTTCCCTGCGCATCGTTAAACGCGAACGGCACCAGCTTCGCAGTATGGCCATGCGAAGCCATAATGTTCCCTGAGTAATAATCCACGGCCTTACCGGCAGGGTCGATCACGTCAACATGGAACACATGCGTCGAAGCCGGCGACGGACGCGCAAGATGGAATCCAATCTGCGCGGTTTCACCTCGCCGCAGCCGCATCGGCATGTTTACCTCGAGGTCGCCGAAAGCTTCCGGCGAGGCGGCAAAAATGGCGGGCTCATACGGATCGAGCGTGACGCTCACTTCTGTCTGCCGTCCTAAAGCCTTCCCGCCCCGCACGTCATAAACAAACATCTCCTGCGGCAAAGACAATTTCACTGTACGCGTCTTCGCGAAGCGATCGTTCGACTTGAACTCAGGCGGACCCAGCTCATCCACGCGTAACTGCGGATTCGTCAACAGCCCGATAATCGTCACGCCGCCGTTCGAGAACAGATGGGTTTCAATCCCCACCGGATGCCGTCCCGAATTGTCGGTGACCGGGAACTCCGGTCTTACGCCGCTTGCCGAAAGCAAGCTGCCGGCCATCTCACGAGCGGGCCCTTCCTTCTCCACCAGACGGTTCTGGTGATAATTCAAAGTGTCTCCAGCGATCGTGGTGAATTTTCCGCGCCCGTGACCGGTATTCCCCGTACCTTGAACCCACTCAGACCACGACCGGTCCTCCGCCCTCCGGCTGTGTTCGTCAAATGTGCCCGGCTGGCCATCGGCGATTACCGTTCCGCCCTGCTCGACGAATGCGCGGATCTCACGCCGTTCCGCGGCTGAGAGCGCGCTCGAATGCGGCAGAATCAAGACGCGATAACCGCCCTTCAGCAGTTCGCCTTGCTCCACTTGCCCGTAAGCCACAAAGTTGTACTGCAGCCCCAGATCCTCGATCAAGCGGCACCAGGATTCGCGCAGCCGTAAAAAATCGTTGTCGGTGCGCTCGACGGAAGCCGATCGCCGCAGCACCCACGCGTCCCCTTTGGGTTTTTGGGCCAGCATCCATTCGGTGCGCATGCTCGCCTGCGAATAGTGAATCGCAACCCGATCGGCCAACCGCGTGCTGTTGATAAGGAGCGCGCCGAGCCCGTTTCGAATTTCGTTATAGTATGGCGACACTTCGCGCCCGCGGTCTCCCAGCGCGCCATCTTTGCCGGCGAATTCGTTCTTGTCATCCCAGATAATCAGGCCGCGATTGCCGTGCAGCAGCTCGTACCACACGCGATGCTTTTCCCACGGACCGTGCGCGAAGGCCGTCGTGATCACCGCAATGCGCGGATTGATGGATCGCAGGATTTCGATGTTGTTGCCGATATCGTAAGGTTCGATGGCCGTGACCGACTGCGCAATGCGATAGTAGTCGTACCCGCCCCAGCCGGGCATCTGGCCGCCTGCGATTCCAGCGTAGGCATCGGGATCGGCCGAGCGCACCGCGTCCACCCCCATCTTGAGGGCGCTGGCATACGCCACGTCCATCCACTCTTTGAAATCCGCCCACGCAGAGTAATTATCGTCGGTGCGTTGCATGGCTTCGCCTGTCGTCATGGGAGTCACTAGATCCCAGCTCGTGAAATTCGTGCTCCACTGCCGGTTCAGCGCCGCCAGCGAACCATAGCGTTCCCGCAGCCACCCCCGCATCGGCGTTAGTGACTCGTCAGAAAAATCGAAATCCCAAAACGCCGCCAGATCCGCGATGCCGGATTCATCACCGAGATCGTAGAACACCGGCCGGTAAGGCGACAGCCGCTTGACTGACTCAACCAGCCGGTCATGAATCTTGCTGAGCCAAACTGGATCGGAAAGGCTCGGATGCCGCTTAAATGCCTCTTTGCCCGCCGGATCTTTCTTGTAGAGTTCTTTCGCATCCTTGAAGAGCCAGTTCACTGGCCGATCCGGGAACCAGCGGTGATATGCCGAGTAAAAATCGGTCGCGATGTTCTCTGCATACCAGCGCAGGTCGTTATCGAGCAGGAAGTCGGGGATCCCACCGCGTCCGGAGTGCTGGCCGCCGTTAATGCCGAGCGTTTTCAAGAGTTGGAAATCACGCGCACGATAGCTCTGCCACATCATAATGCGGTAGTCGCGCCATTGGCGTTCGGGGGGGCGCGCAATAAAGGTGGTTTCCGCATCCTCTTCGCGCCTGTCCGGCTCACCTTTCTTATTTTGTCCCTCGAAGGAGAAATGTACGCGCAGCGTGTTCTTCATGCCGGCGGCGCGGCGCAGATCCAAGGGGAAGCCGATCTGGTCTTCATCTGTCAGTTCAATGGGAATCTTGCGGTCGTCTACGGTGCGGCCGTGTATGTCTGTCCAGGTGATCGCGAGCTGTCCTTTGCCCGTGGCCAAACCGCTAGTACGGTAGATCGCCGCAATCACTGCGTCGCGCTCGAGCGCGTTAGAAGGGAGAACGATAGATCCGGCCGCGGCCGTCGCTGCGAGGGCCCCGGAAATCACCATCGATTCGATAAAATTGCGCATCACGAGCGAGTATATCGGATGGACATACTCAATCGCGCGGCGTTAGGCTACTTCAAAATTCCCTGCACTACCCGCAGCACGCTGCAAGTGCCCGTTGAGCGCAGCCCGCACCATACGCTTCAGATCCTCCGCTGCGAATGGCTTTCGCAAAAAGGCCGCCCCGGGAAAACTGCTGTCATCCCGCAGCGCTTGCTGGCCTACGTAACCAGACACGAAGATCACCCGCAGATCTTTTTGCCGTGCGAGCAGCGCGTGCGCCAGCTCAGGGCCGTTCATGGGCGACATCGCAATATCGGTCACCAGCAAGTCAATTTTTCCCTGTTGCGCGTGCGCCTGCAGCGCTTCCTGGCCCGCGCGCGCCGTGATTACTTTATAGCCCGACTCGCTGAGAATGCGCTCGAGGTTCTCCACATCGGCCCACTCGTCATCGACAGCCAAAATCACCGCGGTGTCCATATTGCTCCGCCAATTTTAACCCCAAGCTGGAAAAACCCGCGATATTCTTGCCAGAGCAACGTGCTCTCACTCACACAATCGCGACTGCCCTAACATAGCGAAGTACGATCACATGCCTTTTAATTTGTAGCGCGGGGCCACGCGGTTTATGTGGGGACCCGCGGCTTTTGCTGACCTGACAAAAGTGCCGCAGGTCTTCCGCAACCCCGCCGGCAGCCGTCTCCTGAAAATGGATGGTCCAAAGAGCCTCACGTCAAAAAATACAGGCACGAATGCCTATTCCACTTCCATCGTTCATAAATTCATGCCTGCAGCTCAGTGGAGTAGGCATTACCATAACCTTTTGGCGACGACCCCGGCCTCCAATATTCCGCTGCTGGTTTACGACGGCGACTGCGCCTTCTGCCGGATCTGGATCGAGTTCTGGCGCCGGCTGGCCCGTGGGCAGATCGCCTTCGCGCCGTATCAGGAGGCCGCTGATAGGTTCCCGCAAATCCCCCGCGAAAATTTTCAACACGCAGTCCAGTTGATCCTGCCTGATGGCGAAGTATTGAGCGCCGCACACGCCGTATTCAGGTCGCTCGAATGCGTTCCGGATTATGCGTGGATGCTTTGGGCCTACCGCCATATCCCGGGCTTTGCTGCGCTTTCCGAGTGGGCTTACCGGATAGTCGCTGCGCATCGCTCATTCTTCTATCGCGTAACGGTTTTCCTTTGGGGAAAGAACCTCGAGCCGGCGAGCTACCACATCGCTACGCGCTGGTTCCTCATCGCGCTGGGCGCGATCTATTTCAGCGCGTTCATGTCCCTCGAAGTGCAGATCCCCGGACTGATCGGCACCCGGGGCATCCTGCCGGCTACTGGATTTCTCAACGCAGTCCGCCAGAACTACCACGGCGTCGCCTGGCTGCGAGTCCCCACCATCTTCTGGCTCGGATCGAGCAACGTGCTTCTGCAGCTCGCCTGTGTCGCCGGCGCGCTAGCGGGATTCGCCATCATCCTCGGTGTCGGGCGGCGTATTGCGCTGGCCATCGCATTCATCCTGTATCTTTCGCTGGTTTCCGTCGGGCAGGACTTCCTGTCGTTCCAATGGGACTTTCTCCTGCTCGAGTGCGGCTTCCTGGCGATATTTCTTTTGCCCGTGTTTCCGCGCGTGTGGCTTTTCCGCTGGCTGCTTTTCCGGTTGATGTTTCTCTCTGGCGCGGTCAAGTTGCTGAGCGGCGATCCCACCTGGCGCAATCTCACCGCGCTCCAGTATCATTACCGGACTCAGCCTCTCCCCACCCCATTCGCTTGGTATTTTCATCAGCTTCCCGCGGATTTTCAGAAGGCGTCTGTAGTGTTCGTGTTCTTCGTGGAACTGCTGATTCCCTTCTTGATGTTCGCTCCGCGGCGCGTGCGCTTTTTTGCCGGCGGCATGACCGTGATTCTGCAGCTCCTCATTTTCATTACCGGCAATTACGCGTTTTTCAATCTGCTGACCCTCGCACTTTGCCTGTTCTTATATGACGACACCGTCCTCCGCCGCTTTCGACGGAAAGCCCCAGCCGAACCGCGTTCCACGGTCTTGCAGCGCTCCGTTACTGCCGTATTATTCACGGTCATTATATTCGCCAGTTGTTTTGAGCTGATGGGAACCTTTGCCAGACGCATCCCGCAGCCGGCCGCGACGCTATTAGGCGTCATGGCGCCATTCGGCATCGTGAATACTTATGGCCTGTTCGCCGTCATGACCACTTCACGGCTGGAAATCACCGTTGAGGGCTCTAACGATGGCCAGACCTGGCTCGCTTACCGCTTTAAGTACAAACCGGGCGATCTGGACCGCGCACCACGGTGGGTCCAGCCTCATCAGCCCCGGCTCGACTGGCAGATGTGGTTCGCGGCACTCGGCAGCTATCAAGGGAATCCATGGTTCGTCAATTTCATGCTGCGCCTTCTCGAAGGTTCGCCCGATGTCCCGGCACTGCTGGCTGTGAATCCTTTCCCATCGGCTCCGCCCCGCTACATTCGAGCCCAAGTCTACGATTACAAATTCACCAACATGACCGAACACCGCGCGACCGGAAATTGGTGGCGCCGCGAACTGAAAGGCGCCTATTTTCCCCCAGCTTCACTGAAACACCCGTAAAGAACGCGCACTACTGAGCCGTGACCAAAGGGAGCGGTCCCGCTCCGATTCCGTTAAACTGGAGCTACAGCTAGATGAATAAGTTTCTGCGTGTGAGCGCTATCCTTCTGTGCTCGCTCGGCATCGCCTTCGGAGTCGACTGGAAGGCGCTCAAGCCGGAAGGCTACGTCAGCGATTTCGCGCACGTTATCGATGCCCAGAGCAAAGCGCAGCTCGAACGCTATGGCGCCGCCGTCGAACGATCCACCGGCGTGCAAATGGCGCTGGTCACTCTGCAGACCCTCGAAGGCGAGCCCATTGAAGATGTCGCCAACACCATTTTTCGCGCCTGGGGCGTGGGTCACAAAGGCAAGAACGACGGCATCATGCTGTTGCTCGTCACCGGTGACCGGCGAAGCCGCCTGGAGGTGGGTTATGAGCTTGAACCCATTCTTCCCGATGGTTTCGCCGGCAGCATTCTGCGCGACATGCGGCCCGCGCTGCGGCAGAAACAATATGGCGATGCCCTCATGGCCGCGGCGCAGACTATCGGTTCGACCGTCGCGAAAGCCAAAAATGTATCGCTCGATACCCAGTTGCCGCAGCGTACTCGGCCTGCAATGCGTAATTCGATTCCCTGGCCGATGCTCCTCGGGGGCTTGTTCCTGTTGATCTGGCTCCTCCGTGCAGGCGGCCGCAGAGGCGGAGGCGGTGGAGGAGGCGGTTTTTGGACAGGATTACTGCTCGGCAATCTGATGCGCGGCGGGTTCGGCGGACGCGGCGGCGGCGGATTCGGTGGCTTTGATTCCGGTGGTGGCGGCGGCGGCGGTTTTGGCGGATTCGGCGGCGGCGATTCCGGTGGTGGTGGCGCATCGAGCGACTGGTAGATAAGATCAGATCACTGCATGGAAACAGCACTGAACGAGTTATTGGAGAAGTTGACCAAAGCCCTGGGCAATCACGTGGTCTCGGTCGTGCTCTATGGTTCCGCCGCCGCCGGCGATCATCACGAGGGCTTCTCGGATCTCAACGTCCTATGTGTGCTGGATCAGGTGACTCCCAACGAGCTCGAGCAATCCGAGCCAATCGTCCGCTGGTGGCGCGAAAAAAACAATCCGGCCCCGCTGCTGCTCAGCGAGCACGAAGTCGAGACCTCTACCGATTGCTTCGCCGTCGAATTCCACGACATCCAGAGCCACCACCGCATTCTGCAAGGCAAGGACGTCATCTCCGGCCTGGTGATTGATAATTCGTTCTACCGCGCTCAGGTGGAGCACGACTTGCGCGCCAAGCTCCTGCGGCTGCGCCAGAAGGCCGCGGGCGCCATTTCCGATAAAGACGTTCTTCGCAGGCTGCTGGCGGATTCGATTTCGACATTTTGTGTTCTGTTCCGCCACGCGCTCATTCTGCACGGGGTGGCAGTCAAGGGGATCAAGCGGGACATTATTCAGCAGGCCGAGCAAACATTTAGAATTGATCCGCTGCCATTTACGAAGTTGCTGGATCTTCGAGAGGAACGCGTGAAAGCGCGCGACCTGGAACCTGTCGTGCTTCTCGATACGTATCTTAAACAGATCTCGATTGTGATCGACGCCGTGGACCGCCTGCAGAAATAAGGAGAAGATTCTATGAAAGCAATTCTGATTGTCGTGATCGTCCTGGTGCTCGCCGGACTCGCATTCGGCGGAAAGTTCGTTGGCATACGCAACAATCTGGTCACGGAAAAGGAGGCTGTGAATGCCGCCTGGTCGCAGGTGGATGTGGCTCTGCAACGCCGCGCCGACCTCATTCCCAATCTGGTGGAAACCGTAAAAAGCTACGCCAAACACGAATCGGGCATCATGGAGGCGCTTGCCAACGCGCGCGCTGCTCTAATAAATGCCAAGACGCCGCAGGAGAAGATTAACGCCAACTCGCAGCTCGATGGCGCGATCGGCCGCCTGCTGGTGGTGGTCGAGAATTATCCCAACCTGAAGGCCAACGAAAACTTTCTTCGACTGCAGGACGAGCTGGCCGGAAGCGAAAACCGCATTGCCGTCGAACGCCGCAAGTACAATGAGAAAGTTCAGGAGTACAACACTCAGATTCAGTTGTTCCCGAACAACATCGTCGCTTCCATGTCCGGTTTCACCCGCAACGATGCATATTTCAAAACCGAGCCCGGCGCCAGAACCGCGCCCAAAGTAGCCTTTTAAAAGTAGGACAGGCATTCTTGCCTGTCTATTTCCGTTAGTAGAATAGGCATTGCCTGTACATTGCCGTTAATCAAATGACTCCTACAATTAGCACTCCCACATTCGCAAACTACAGTGGAATAGGCATTCATGCCTGTACATCGTGATCAAATGACTCCTCCCACATTCGCAAACTACGTCAACGGAGAATGGACCGAGAGCTCCCAGACCTTCGAGAAGCGCAATCCCGCGAACACCGAAGATCTCGTCGCTCTTTTCGCGAAAGGCACGCCGCAGGACGTCGCGAAAGCCGCCGATGCCGCCGCGGCCGCGCTGCCTGCATGGTCTGCGATGGCCGGTCCGGCGCGCGGCAATATTTTGTTCAAAGCCGCCGAGCTGCTTGACCGCCGTTTTGATTCCATAGCGGCCGAAATGACCCGGGAAGAAGGCAAGACGCTGCCCGAAGCCAAGGGCGAGGTCCGGCGTTCCATCAATATTTTCCGTTATTTCGCGGGCGAGGGCTCTCGCATGCCCGGCATGCTCGTGCCCTCGGAGCGCGATCGCGTCCACATGTTCGCCATTCGCAAACCCATCGGCGTAGTGGGCCTGGTCACGCCGTGGAATTTCCCCAGCGCCATTCCCGCCTGGAAACTTGCGCCCGCCCTGATCTGCGGAAACACGGTCGTGCTGAAGCCTGCGTCCGCCGCTCCGCTCAGCGCCTGGCGAATCGTGGAAGCGCTGCATGAAGCCGGCATTCCGCGCGGTGTCGTGAATTTCATCGCCGGTCCCGGCAGCGAACTCGGACGCGCGCTGGTAGAGGCGAAGCCATTGAAGGCCATCTCGTTCACCGGCTCCTGCCAGATCGGAAACTGGCTGCACGGCGAAGCCTCCAAGCGGCGCCTGCGCATTCAGCTTGAAATGGGCGGCAAGAATCCTACCATCGTGCTGGCCGATGCCGATTTCAATTCTGCCGTCGAAAACGTGGTGAATGGCGCGTTCTTTTCCACCGGCCAGAAATGCACCGCCACCAGCCGCGCCATTGTCGAAGATGCCATCTATGACAAGTTTTTGAACGCGCTGGTCGAACGCACGAAGAAATTGAAGGTCGGAGATGGCATGCAGCCTGGAATCGAAATCGGTCCTCTGGTTGACCAGAACCAGATGGACACCGTCATGAAGTACATCGACATCGGTAAGAAGGAAGCCGGGGCGCCCAAAGCCGGCGGCAATCGTCTAAGCTCCAACGGCCTGGCGAAAGGTTACTTCGTCGAGCCGACCATCTTCGCCGATGTCGAAGAACGTATGACCATCGCGCAGGAAGAAATCTTCGGTCCCGTGCTGGCCGTCATGCGCGCGAAAAATTTCGACGATGCCATGCGCATCGCCAATAATATCCCGTTCGGCCTCTCGTCTTCCATCCAGACCACGAATCTCTCTCGCGTCTTCGACTACGTTTACAAGATGGAAACGGGCCTGTTGACCGTAAACCTGCCGAGCGCCGGTGTCGAGTACCAGTTACCTTTCGGTGGAACCAAAGAGTCCAGCTTCGGCCCAAAGGAACAAGGCCCAGCCGCCCTGGAATTTTATAGCGATTACAAGACCGTGTATTTGAAATACTAATTAGGGGTTGGGGATTAGGGGTTAGGTGATGGTCCCAACCCCCAGCCCCCAACACCCAGCCCCCAACCATGCGACTTGGACAAATCAAACTCGATGGCCGTCCCGTAGCTGCCATCTTTGAAAATGGCCTCGCCCGGCCCATTCCTTCGCACACGCTGCAGGACTTGATTCGCCGTGCGGAAGCCGAATCGACGAAGCTGCCCGCCCTCGCTGCCAGCTTAGCCAGCCGGCACGGCGAGCCGGCGGCGCCCCTCATGCCGATTCATCCCGTGGAGGTTTGGGCGTGCGGATGCACTTATGAAACCAGCGCCAGCTTTCGCGATGCGGAGCACGGAACGCGCGAAGGCATGTACGCGTATGTCTACCGCAGCGACCGACCAGAGATTTTCTTCAAAGGAACGGCTCGCGTGTGCGTCGGCCCTGGCCAACCTATCGGCTTGCGCGCCGATTCGAAATTCACCGCGCCCGAGCCCGAACTTGCCGTGGTTCTCGGCGCCCGCGGTACAATTCTCGGCTTTACCCTCGCCAATGACGTTTCCGCCTGGGATATCGAGCGTGAGAACCCGCTCTACCTTCCCCAGTCCAAAATGTATTCAGCGTGCTGCGCGCTCGGGCCCGTGATCGTCACCGCCGATGAAATCGCCGACCCTTACAAGCTCGAGATGACCTGTGCCATCACGCGAAATGGGGCTACGAAATTCCAGGGCGCCACCTCCACATCGCGTCTGCATCGCAAATTCGAAACTCTCATCGCCTATCTTCTGCGTGCCAATCCGGTTCCCGCCGGATCGGTCCTGCTTACAGGTACCGGCATCATCGTAACCGAGGACGCTGCGCTCGCCCCCGGCGACACCGTTACCATCCACATCCCAGAGATCGGCGAACTCTCGAATCACGCAGTCATCGTAGAATAGCCCGCCCGCCTGTCAGGAAGGATGATGGTCTGCTTGTGACGTGTGGGCGCCGTTCATGCCTTCCTGCGATGCCTGTCCACACGCTTGATCCAATACTTCGCGAATCTTGATCGCCAGCAAACGCGGCGTAAATGGTTTTTGCAGGAAAGGAGTCGAGGCGTCCAACGTAACCTGCGAGATCGGATCGTCGCTGTAGCCGGACGAGAGCAGCACCTTGAGGGCCGCACGGTCGCGACCTAACTGCTCGGCCAATTCTCTGCCGCTCATTCTCGGCATCATGATGTCCGTCAACAGAAGATGAATCTCGCCTGTGTACTCTTTCGCCACTTCGAGCGCTTCCTGTCCGTCGCCCGCTTCGAGCACCTTGTAGCCCAGCCGTGCGAGCACCTTGGCAGTCACTCCCCGCACCCGCTGTTCATCCTCGGCCAGCAGTATGGTCTCGTTGCCTCGCGGCATCTGTTCGCTCTGTTTGGCATGGCGGACGCTCTCCGTTGCTTCCCGCGCCCGTGGCAGGTAGACTTTCACGCTCGTCCCCTTTCCCAGCTCGCTGTCTACCCAGATGTGCCCGCCGCTCTGACGAATAATTCCATACACCGTCGACAGCCCCAGTCCCGTGCCTTTCCCCGGCAGCTTGGTCGTAAAGAATGGCTCGAAGAGATGCGATCTCGTCTCTGCGTCCATCCCGCATCCCGGATCCTTGACCTCGAGCAGCACATAATCGCCCGCGGGGACCGCCGCGTGATCGCTGACGTGCTCGCCGTCTAACCGGCAATTTTTGGTTGTTATAGTCAGTTTGCCGCCGAGCGGTATGGCGTCCCGCGCATTGATCGTGAGATTGAGAATCACCTGGTCAAGCTGTCCCGGGTCGACCTTGGTGCGCCACACGTCCCGATCCAACCGCGTTACAATTTCGATGTTCGAGCTGATGAGCCGCCCCAGCATCTTTGTCAGATTGCCCACCGCAATACTGACATCCACGATTTTTGGCTGTAAGACCTGCTTGCGGCTGAATGCCAACAGCTGACTTGTCAGCACGGCCGCGCGCGCGCCCGCTTCCCGGATATCTTCGATATCGTGGCGGCGCCGGTCATCGGCATCCATCGACGAGAGCGTCAGGTCGCTGTGCCCGAGGATCACTGTCAGAAGATTGTTAAAATCGTGCGCCACACCCCCGGCCAGCCGGCCTACGGCTTCCAATTTCTGAGATTGGCGGAGTTGGGCTTCGAGGCGCTTCCGGTCTGTGACGTCTCGAACGATCTCCTGGATGCGTCCATCCTCCATGCGGCGAAAGCTGATTTCTACTTCCAGCATGCTTCCGTCGTGGCGGATAAAACGGCGCTCTTTCCTTAACACTGCGCCGTCTTGCACCAGGTCGAACGCAAATGCGTCCTTGGCCTCGTCCTGCTTCGAAATAAGATCCGGCATACTCAAGTTCAGGAACTGATCGCGCGTGTAGCCGAGCAGCTCCAGCATGCGTGCATTGACCTCGACATAATGATAGGTCGCGTCCGCAATGGCTATGCCGTCGGAAGCCTGCTCGAGCACCATGCGGTATTTCTCGGCGCTCTCCTTTCGTTCGGCGACTTCGTGCTCCAGTTCGTCGTTACGTCTTTTCAATTCCTCAAACAGCCGCGACGTCTCATATCCCACAGCCAGCTGCGCTGCCAGTGTCGCCACCAGTCTTTCATCCTCGCCGCTAAAACCTGTAGAGCCGATCTTGTTGGCAAACCCCAACCAGCCATACGTCCGCGTTCTCCCCATGACGGGCACTACGAGATAAGGACCGGCTGGAGGTTCGATTGAGCCCCGCCAGTTCTCTCTCTGTTGCGGCCCCTCGGCAACTGGTGCGCCCAACCCACAAGCTGTGCAGCGGGTGGCTTCATCCGCCGGTGCCACACCGGCTGAACAGAGACGCCGCACTACCTGCCCGTTCCCATCCGTAACGCACGCTGCTGCGCAACGGGCCCCAATCATCTCTCGGCCGGCGTTGCAGTATTTCTCGATCAGGTGCGACGGATTTTGTGCAATGTTGATGTCGCGTCCAATATCAATCAGGGCTTCCAGGCGCCCAGCCAGGTTGCCCATGGCATCGGCCTGCTGCGAAACTTTGTCGGTGAGTACGCGGATACGTTCGCTGTCGAAGTCTCCGTACGTCTCCG
>Ga0070681_10002496_pt1 | contig 16846 bp, 15 predicted proteins | sample KBSC83BmetaG_FD_65650 | JGI IMG/M metagenome (GOLD analysis project Ga0070681, IMG submission 65650) | Corn rhizosphere microbial communities from Kellogg Biological Station, Michigan, USA - KBS C8-3B metaG | ecosystem: Host-associated > Plants > Roots > Rhizosphere | place: USA: Michigan...
TCGCGCGCTCTGTATACGACGCCCATTCCGCCTCGCCCGATTTCGTCCAAAAGCTCGTAATGGCCCAGCGTCCTGCCCGTCATGAATCTCCCGGCGCAAAAAGTATACACGAGAGAGCTCTCGCCGTTACAATCTCACTGTGTGCCGAATCGCCGCCTCCACCATCACGCTCTGCCTTGCGCTGAGCGCGCTCGCTCAAAGAAAACCGGTCACTATCGACGCCATCACGGCCAAGCGTGAAATCAGCGGGTTCGCACCGATACAGTGGGCGCCCGACGGCAAGCATTTTGCCTGGCTCGAAGACAAACAGCTCTGGACGTATGATGTCGTGGCGCGCCAGAGAAAACGACTCGTGGATCTGATCGATCTGGAGAATAAAGCGGTTAAGGCGACCGAACCGGAGACCTTCGATTGGAAGAATCGCCGCGTGTCCGAGCAGCAGTTCGCATGGTCAAATTCCGGCAAAGACATGATGATTGCAGCAGGCGGCGATCTGTTTTTCTTGCACCTGGATTCGGGAAAATGGGATCAGCTCACGGCCACAGCGGATACGGAGCAACACGCCAAGCTTTCACCCGATGGACATTTCGTTTCCTTTCGCCGGGACCACGATCTTTATTCGCTCGAAATCGCGACCGGCAAAATCACTCGATTGACGCGCGATGGCGCGGAAACTTTGTGGAATGGTGAGTTGGATTGGGTCTATCCGGAGGAACTGGAGATCGGAACCGCGCACTGGTGGTCGCCTGACAGCAAGCTGATCGCATATCTGCAATTCGATGTCAGCCGCGAGCCCATCTTTCCGCAGGTGGACGCTCTCGGTTTGCGAGCGCGCCTGGAGCCAGAGCGCTATCCCCAGGCAGGCGATCCCAATGCGGACGTACGGGTTGGCATCGTTCCTGCCGCCGGTGGACAGACGCGCTGGATGGATCTCGGCGAGACCCGCGACAATCTCATCGCGCGCGTGGCTTGGCTCCCCAATAGCCAGGCCGTCGCTGTGGAGCGGCTGAATCGCATTCAGAACCGCCTCGATTTATTGGTAGCCGATGCCGTGAATGGCTCCGCCCATACCGTGCTGCACGAGGAAGATCCTTTCTGGATCAATCTCAACGATGACTTGCGTTTTCTTAAAGACGGCAAGCGTTTTCTCTGGGGAAGCGAGCGCGACGGTTTCCATCACCTGTACCTTTATTCAATCGAAGGTAAGCGGCTGCGTCAGTTGACACAGGGTGAATGGGAAATAGAGAGCGTCGCGGGCGTGGAGGAATCGGCCGGGGAGGTGTATTTCACCTCGACCGAGCAAAGTCCGCTCGAACGGCAACTTTATTCCGTACGCCTGGACGGAAAACACCGGCGGCGGATTACGAGCGAGCCCGGCACGCACGCCATTTCCATGGCTCCAACCTGTGAATTCTATCTCGATACGGCATCCAGCCTCTCTTCCCCGCCCCACCGAAGTATATACGGCAGCGATGGAACACAGGCTGCCGTTTTCCGGGAGGCCGATCGCTCACAGATTGACGAGTACGAGATCCTGCCCAGCGAAACCCATCATTTCAAGACCTCGGACGGCGCTTTGCTGTACGGCCGTTTAATCAAACCGGCAGGGTTCGCCCCGGGAAAGAAATATCCGGTGATTGTGATTGTCTATGGCGGCCCTCACGCGCAGGTGGTTCGGGACGCCTGGCCCGGAATGGGTTGGGACCAGGTCCTCGCTCACCGCGGGTTTTTGATCTGGGAAATGGATAACCGTGGTTCTTGGGGGCGCGGCCATCGCTGGGAGTCGGTCATTTTCCGAAACATGGGAGCCCACGAACTCGAAGACCAGATACAAGGCATTCATTACCTCGAGGGCCTGGAGTTTGCCGATACATCACGGATAGGCTTGCACGGCTGGAGTTACGGCGGGTACATGACCCTTTACGCTCTTACCCACGCTCCCGGAGTTTTTCGCGCGGGAATCGCGGGCGCTCCAGTAACTCACTGGCGCAACTATGACTCCATCTACACCGAGCGTTACATGGGGCTGCCACAAGAAAACGCGGCCGCGTATGAGAACACGTCACCGCTCGCGAAGGCGGCGGATCTCGGTGCGAAACTATTATTGATTCACAATCTCGAGGACGACAACGTTCATTTCCAGAACACGGTTCAGATGATGGACGCTCTCCAACGTTCCGGAAAGTTGTTCGATCTCATGCTTTACCCGCAAAAGGCGCACGGTGTCTCGGGAGACTTCCGCAAACAGCTCTACGAAACGATGACGCAGTTTTTCGAGAAGAATGTAAAGTGAGGGACTATTTTCCGCGCCCGCCGGCGTGACCACCGCCCCCAATCCCAGCAGCGCCGCCGCCACCACCCATCCCGCTGCTCCGCGAAATACCGCTCGAGTTCGAATTGGACACGGCGGTAGAAGGCGAACGCACGGAACCCGATGAAGAGGCGACGGTACCGGACAGGCCGGACCTGGTGGGGGCTACCGCGGCTCCGGCGCTAGTAGAGCTTACGCCGCGTGAAACGTGACCGCCAGTCCCGCCGTAGCCGGTGCGATAGTAGCCGGGAGAATACAGATAGTCGTACACCGTGAACGGGCTCCATAACGCGAATCCGAACGGGTTGTAGTAGGCGCCGCGTCCAGGAATAAACGTGTACATATTGAAGTACGGATTAAAGTACCAGTTGCTGGACTGCCAGTAGGTGCCGGAATCGCGCACCGATTTCGCGGCCGATATGTTCGCCATTGCGAGGTATTCGGAACGGCGGCGGCTCCAGCGGTAGAGCGCGTCGGTCTCTTTGTCTTTGTCGAACTTCGCTGTATTGAGGTTCCCATCCATCGGTAGCAGCCGGCCCTGTTTAATCTCCTCGACCTTGCCGTTGAGATCCGCAACCACGCCGCCGTCGTAAACACGCAGTGCGGCCGGATCGGAATCAAAGCGATAAACACCCTTCTGCTGGAGCTTGATGCTGTAATCCTTATAAACGATGGTTACCCCGTTGTCCTTGGGAAGCTCATCCGCTTCGACCAGTATCGATCCCGACAAGAACTCGACACGGGTATCGATCAGACGGTTCGTGACCATGCGGATGGCGCTATTTTCTCCAATCCGGAGGAAAACGCCGGGAGTGAGCAGCACTTCCGCTCGCCCGTCTTCGGTGCGCACCTGGCCATTCTCCTTAATATCGGGGAAGCTGCCGAACTGGCTCTCTACCAGCTTGTCGCCCAAATATACGCGACCCTCAGCGTAGTGAATCAGCCCCGACTTTGCCGAAATTACGGATTGAGCCGAAGCCACAAAACTCGTCGCTCCAGCGGTCAGTGCCACGCCCAAAGTGAAGCGCGCCAAAGCTTTCATGGGATTACCCTCAAATTGATCTTCCTCCTATATTTAGAGCGTGTCAATCGCGGGGCCGGCACACGATGTAAATCTTTAGTACAGCCTACATGGGCCAGTCAGGGCACGCGTTGGAGATTACGAATGATCGCGGGCCAGACGCCGGATGTCGGCGATCAAGTGCATGGTCGGATCGTCTTCGGACGTGCCGTAGTAGCCGCGAATCCGCCCCTGGCGGTCGACGAGGACGAAGCGGGTGCTGTGCTCGAGACTGCCGTCGACATTTCCCAGCATAAACGTCCGGCGGTCGAGAGCATCAAGCGTTTTCCGATCTCCGGTGAGGAAGAACCAGCGGCCGGGTTCGGCACGATAGCGCTTGGCGTACTCGGCGAGAACCGGGGGGGAATCACGCTCGGGATCGACGGAGAAGGAGATCAGGCGCACATCGGGCAATTCCGCCACAGCACTTTGGACCCGGCGCATCTGCGCGCTCAAGCGGAGGCACGGTCCCGAGCAATGGGTGAAGATGAAATCCGCTACCCAGAGTTTGCCGTCGAGCGCCTTGCGGTCAAATGGCTCCCCGGTTTGTGACATCAGATGGAACTCCGGCACATGACCGTATACCGGAAGCGGCTGAAGACGGGCACAGCCTGCCATTGCAATCAGGGAAACAACTGCAATGGTTGCGGCAGGTTTCAACCGAGATTCACAGACCGGGCCGGTCGAGAAGCATGAGGCCATACAGCAGAGGAAGATAAAAAACGGAAACCAGCAGGACGCCGCGCGCCCTCAAGATAGTCCGTTCGGTGGCAGCACGAACTCCCGAATAGAGGAACCACACGCCTAGCGCCAGCGCGCCCAACAGGTAAAGCTTGCCGGACATACCCAGCAGCCCGGGTGCGAGACTGACGGGGATGAGGAGCGACGCAAAGAAAATGATTTGCCGCGAGGTGGATTGTCCATCGGGCTCAACGACTGGCAGCATCCGGATATTCGCGCGTGCATAATCGTCGCGGTACATCCAGGCGATGGCATAGAAGTGCGGGAACTGCCAGAGAAACAGGATCGCAAAGAGTACCCAGGCTTCGGCGGTCAGGGTTCCGCTGGCAGCGGCGAAACCGATCATCGGCGGCATGGCGCCCGGAAAAGCTCCCACGGTTGTCGATAACCAGGAGCGCTGCTTCAGCGGAGTGTAAAGGAAAAGATAACTGGCAAGAGTCGCGAGTCCCAATGAACCTGAAAGAAGATTGACGAACCAGGCAAGCTCCGCGAACCCGGCAATTGACAAGCTAATCCCAAAGGCGAGAGCGCGATTCGCATCCAGACGTCCGGCCGGAATGGGGCGCTGCGCGGTGCGGCGCATTTTTGCATCCGCTTCGCGCTCATACCACTGATTGAGTGCGGCGGTTCCGGAAGCGATCAAGCCCGTTCCTATGATGGCATGCAATAACGACCACCAATGAATCTGCCAAAAGCTCACGCCGCGCAGGCCGAAGAAATATCCAACGCCCGTGCTCATGAGAATGAGCCAGGTGATGCGCGGCTTGGTAAGGCTGATGTAATCTCTCATGCGGAAGGTACGGCGAATCCCTCGGGTTCGATCTCAGCAAGCGGGTGGCGGACATTCCGAAATACCTGAATTGCAAGCACCACGCTGGATGCCAGCGTGAGCGCCCCCACTGCCACATGCGCCACGGTGAATCCTACCATGACGGGCATGGGCTGCGGAGCCTCCGCGGTGGCGAGCCGGCTCATGTAGGCTGCAATCCCAAGGAACACCTGCAAAAATGTGATGAACAGCAGAGCCAACGCGGACCGGCGGAGCGCGTCATGCCCCGTCTGCCGCATTAGAACGCGCACCGAAAGCCACAGAACCATTCCCGTTGCAATCATTGCCCCGACGACGTGCGGGAGGATACCCAGCGCCTGATGCCGGACCGAAGCCCCCAAGGCAAGCTGCAAGAACACACACACACATGTCGCCAGCGCCAGCCAGTGAAGCGGTGGAGCGCCCGCATCGTCCACCACTCTGGGGCCACGGCTCCAGCTTTTGGACGTGAAGAGGGCAACGGCAACCGTAGTCGAAAAGAAAAGCTGGGCCAGACACGCATGACCGATACTGACGGGTTTAGGGAGCAGGAAAATTACGGTCATGCCGCCCAGCACACCTTGAGTCACGACGGCGGCCAGCGCGGTCCATCCGAGATTACGCAGCCAGCGGCGGCGCTCCGCGCGCATGAGCCAGATGGCCATCCCGATGGTGAGCAGGCCGACGGTGGTGGCCACCATGCGGTGGCCGTGCTCGTAAAAAATATTGCCCTCCATCGGCGGCATCAGCTTGCCATAGGAGAGCGGCCAATCAGGCACCGAAAGGCCCGCGTCATTGCTGGTGACCAGGCCCCCGGCAACCACTAGAAACAGCGTGCAAAAAGACCACAGCACCGCATAGCGGTGCAGCCAAACATTTGTCATCCCTTAAAGTCGAAGTCCACCGATTTGCTTTCCTTGGGCGCGACCGTTACATCGACGTCCTTTGGACCATATTTTTCATGCCAGGCTTCCAGCGTGTATTTTCCCGGGGGCAGACCTTTGATGCTAAACGTACCGTCGTCACCCGTGACCGCAAAAAATGGATGGTTCACGACTCCGATATAGGAGCGCATCCACGGGTGGACGTTGCACTTCACCGTGATCATGACTTCTTCACGCGCGAAGCTCTTCAACTTGTCCTCGCCTTTGGGCGGCTGCGATTCGTTCCACTCCTGGTTGATCTTGGGCAGCGGATGGATATTGTGATTGGTCATATCGCCGTTGACGATCTTGATATTCTGTTTCGCCATGACACCGATCACATGCGGACCATACATGCAGCCTTTCTGTGCAAGTTCAACCGGCGTGCCAGGGACAGGCCACTGCCGGTCCGGAACCCCGGATTTGACCCAGACAAAAACATTCTTGAGCGTGCCATCGCCATTCACCACGACTTCTTCGGATTTTGGCGGCGCGCCAGCGTGTGCGCGGGCACAAATCGGGTTGGCCGACATATCGAGGGTCCTCGGGGTCGGCTTTTCACCCGAGAAGCTCACTTTCCCGGTCACGGTCGCAGCGTTGGCATCATCGGCTGCAGTGGGAGCGGCCGCAGGCGCGGCACTTTCCTCTTTGGCTGTTTCTGGTGGCTTGCTGCCGCCGCATCCCGTAAAAAAGACAGTGGTCGCAATCCCGAAACTCAGTAGAATTTTATTCATCTTGCTAATTATCTCCTCTTTTGTTCGTGTGCGGGCACTCTTGCCAATGCCCTTTCAATTGTGAAAACCAGCACAGCGCAAGAGTGCTGTGTCTACCGGCCGGCCCCCGCACCTGCGCTCGCGCGCAAGCGGCTCAGCTCCTCCGGCGTGAACTGGAACATGTAACGCACCAGGAGATCGGCGTGATCCTTCGGGTAATTCTGGAAACTTGCGGGCGTTGGACCGGCAAACACCCAGCGCTCACCCTCGCGGCGGAAGAGACCGGAAGGCATGGCGGTTCCGGGCGCCATCATTTCCGGATGCAGTATCCAGCGCTCGGTCCATCCGGGTTTCAGACGCTCTTTGGCGAGCAGGAAGTTCGGGGCGGTTGCGCGCTGATCGTGTTTCGCATCGCCGGTGGCATGGCACTTCAGGCACGGCGCACCTTCGCTAGAGAAGAGTTGCCGGGCCATGGTGCGCTCCTGATCGCTCACTACTTCCATCCTTGGAGAGATGTACGGCGCCGCCTGCGAGGACATCGCCGCAAAGAAGCGCACCAGTTTCTGAATCTCGCCATTCGAGAAATAGAAAGTGGGCATGCGGGCTTTGAGGTATTGTCTCACGCCATCGCGGTTAGTATCGGATTCGCTCATCGCTGGGTTCGCCAGGAACTGCATGAGCCATGAGGGATTCACGCGCGCGCCTTCGCCGATCAGGATGGGCGGCTTCTGATCTTTCCAGTCGGGATCCTGGTAACGCGGCAGCGTCATGAACACCGTGGTCTGGCCGACATGAACCTGGTGGCAGCCCATGCAATTGTATTTTCGGATAACCCACCAGCCTTCGATGATGTCCTGCCGCGGATCGGCTGGCTCGTAATGATAACGCTCGGGCATGCTTGAATCGACCGACCCTAGCAGAAAGGTCGCGACGGCATCGATCTCGGGCTTCGACAAATTGAAATTCGGCATTTTGAGCCGGTCGAGCTTGTTGGGCTTCTCCTTGCCCTGATCGTATACGGCCGGATTCTGGAGCTTGTGCTCGAAGAAGCCTTTATGGGTATACCAGTCCTGGCGCTGCGCTTCATGGCCCAGCAGGGCGAAGTCCAGGCGTTCGAGCGGCTTCGAACCTTCCTTGGTCAGCTCGGTGCCAATGCGCTGTTCTTCCTCAAGTCCCGAGATCTCGTGACAACCGGCGCAGCCGTAGTAGCGTACCAAAAACTGCCCGCGGGATTTGAGCTGCGGATCATCCAGGTAATCGGCGGCGGGATAGGTGGCGCCGTCATGCTTGCGGGTCATCAGGTAGCTCGCGATATCGCGCGCTTCATCCACGGTAAGCCGCAGGCTGGGCATGGGCGTCATCTGCTCTACCTGCAATTGGTGGCCGTCGTTGGGACACTTGTCGTGGTCCATGTCGAAGACAAACGGCACGCCTTTCTTCTGATAGTCGGCGGCGGTGAGGTCGCGCTTCTCGAACGGGCAATACGGCAGCGTGCGCTCGCGCGGATTATGAATCCAGCGAACGAGGTAATCGTAATTGTCCTTCTCACCGACGCGGCTCAAGTTGGCAGCGAAGGTGCCACCCTGCTTTTCACTCTCCTCGCCCATGGAATGGCAGGCCATGCAACCGCGCGTCTCGAACGATTCTTTGCCTTTTGCCGGATCGCCTTGGGATTGTTTCGGCAGATCACCGGTGACGCCCGATTGCCAGATAAACGCGCCGATGGCTTTAATCTCGTCCTGATCAAGCCGGAACGTCGGCATCTTGGTCCCTGGCCGCCATTTATGCGGATCCTGCAGCCACACGGGAATCCACTCTTTGTGGATCTTCATGCGGACTTCCTTGAGACTCGGCCCGACTTTTTTCACTTCGCGGACCAGATCGCTCTCGCGCATGTCGGCCTGCTCGATCTTGGCGTCGAGGCCGGTGATGCGAATCTTGAGATCGGTGGCGTGCTGATAGAGGCGCTGCGCTTCGGCGTTGTCGCGGCTGCTGTCGGCCTTACTGGTGGTGAAACCGATCTCCCGCTCCCATTCGGCTTTCTGCTGTTCGAGTTGGCGGATCTGCTGGTTGGCCGTGGTCATCTCTTCCGGTTCGCGGTCGAAACCTTCATAGCGATGGCATCCCATGCAGCCGCGCAAGCGGAAAGTTTCGCGCCCGGCGTTCAGCGTGTCAGCCATTTCCGTAACGATCTCTTTTACGTGACACTGCTGGCAGCCGGCCTCAAAATTTTCTCGATGATGCATGGGCCAAAGCCAGAATTCGTGACGTCCGTGGGCCTTAACGGCACTATCGACTGCGGCTCCGTTACCCCCGTGGCAAGGCGTGCAACCGAACTTCTCCGGATCGTGGATCTTTAGCAATTCCCGATTGGGATGGCTCACATAAAGCTGGCTGCCGATATCCTTTGCGGTAAGCGTCACCGGTTCACGGATGCCGAGATGACAGGACTCGCAGCGGTCTACCAGGTCGACGTCTTTGATGTGAATCTGGCGGATATGGACGTCGAAATCATCCATCTTCTTGTTCAGTCCGGCGAGCGTGTCGGCGCTGACGTTGGCAATGCGATCGGTAAGATATTTATCGCGCTGCACGCGCAATTCGGTTGCAGGCTTGAGGATTTCGACGCGCTTCTGGAGTTGGTCAGCTTTCTCTTTTTTCCATGCTTGCAGCGTTTTGTCCATTTCGTCGAACGTCATAGGCTTCTTTTCCGTGGATCCATCGGGATTCGGAAGCTTGACGGTATGGACTTCTTTCTTGAGCTCGGCGATTTCCTGGCGCTTGGAATTTTTCGAGCTTTCGCTGTCGGTGGTCTCAATCTGGTAGGTGAGCGAACCGATATGACTGCGAACTTCCTGGAACGGCTCATTGAGCGCGAGGATGCGCGGCACCAGCTCCTGATTTACCCTGTGATCGATTGCGCCGACTTGCTGCGACACGGCCTTCTCCGCCGTCTGCATGTCGCGATCCAGCTTCTGATATTCGGGCGACGCTGTAATCTCTTTTTCGGAGCGCGTTTCCTGCGGTTTCACCCTGGCTAAGTACCGTTTGTAGAGGCCGGCAAAGCGGGACTGATATGACTTCCAGGGACGAATGCCATAAACCTCGTCGTAAAGCGCCCAGCCCAGCGAAAGCAGCAGGAGCGCCGACCAGATGAACAGCGGCGTGCTCAGCGAGGAGTGGACTACCGGATCCTTATCTTGATCTTGTTCTTGATCGCTCATACGTTGAACCAGGGTGTTACCCAGATGTACTTAATGCGGAACACCAGCCGCGCGATGATCTTGATCGGCAGAGAAAGCATGATGATCAGAAACACCTGCATCGTTATGATCTGCACCAGACTCATGCGTTTGAAAATTTTACGGGCGAACGGCGTGAGATTCATGAGCTTGTGAATCCCAATGGCCGCCACGATGAAATAGAGGGTAACGACGAGGCCGCCGAAAATGAGTTTCATCACGCGGCCTTTGATCCCGAATATATCGGGCAGATCGCGATTGACCGCAAACTCGAGGCGGTTATGGTCCCATGTAGTGCCTGGCCAGAACCACATCCAGCCCGGACCGCGAATGAGTGTGCCAATCACGATCATCGTGACCCACAGGACGATGAAGCCGAAAATGAATGTCAGGATTGAGAACTTGCGCTGCTTGTACGTGTAATAGCCGTTGCCGAGCGGGTTGGCGTCGATATATGGAATCACCATGAGGCCCACGATGATCAGCGATGGCATGACGACGCCGGCGATCCACGGATCGAAGTAAACCAGCATCTCCTGCAGCCCAAGGAAGTACCAGGGCGCCTTCGAGGGATTCATCGTCAAGGTGGGGTTCGACGGCTCTTCGAGCGGCGCATTCAGCGTGATCGACCAGACCATCAGGAGCAGTGTGACGATGATGGCCGCGAGAAACTCGATGCGCAATAAATATGGCCAGACGTGAACTTCCTTGGTCCAACCGGGTTTCCACGGCTGTGTCTTGCGGTGGTGGGTCTTGGCGAGCCCTGGGTTGGCTTCCAGTTCGGCGATGAGCCTGTCATTCGCAAACGCCTGCCGCATACCGTACCACGTGTAAAACGGCACCACGATCATAAGCAGCACGATGGGAACGTTGTCCGGCAGGCTGACGATGGTCCAGAGTTGATGCAGGTCCATGGCGATCTCCGTTTAAAGCTTTCTCGGCTCCTTGATTTCCGACTCGAGTTGCACCGGCGCAGGCCCTGAAATACCGCCGTCCTTACGTACGCGCCAGAAGTGCACCACCATAAATGCCGAGGCGATGATTGGAATGGCGACGCAGTGCCAGATGTAGGCGCGAAGCAGAGCATTCGAATCCACGATCGAGCCGCCGAGCAGCCCAAACCGCACATCATTGAACGGCGTCATGCCAAGCTGGCGGCCGAAGGGTCCATCGTGACCGAGCAGCGGTGTGGCGCGCGCCATATTGGTGCCCACCGTGACAGCCCAGAAACCGAGTTGATCATCCGGCAGCAGATATCCGGTGAAGCTGAGGAGCAGCGTCAGCACAAGCAGAAGCACGCCTACCACCCAGTTGAATTCGCGCGGCTTTTTGTACGACCCCGTGAGAAAGACACGAAACATGTGCAGCTCGACCATGATGACCATCAGGTGCGCGCCCCAGCGATGCATGTTGCGCAGCAATTTTCCAAAGGGAACATCGTGCTCGAGATACAAGATGTCGCGGAAGGCGACGACCTTCGATGGATGGTAATAGAACATCAGCAGCGTGCCGGTAAAAACCAGCGTGATGTAGACGTAGAACGTCATCCCACCCATGCCCCAGGTGTACTTGTATGCCACGGCGTCGCGATTGATTTTGGCCGGATGCAGGTGCAGGAAGACATTGCTCAGCACGCCGAGGGCGCGCGAACGAGGAGTTTCGTCGTGCTTGACCCGCAGGACCGATTTCCAGACGTCGGTCTTATCGGGGTGTTTGAGCGCCTTGATTTCTTCGACGGCTTGCGTTTTGACGGCGCGGGCGCCCTCCGCTAACGCGGTTACAGGGCTCTTCTTGGCTCCGTTCGTTGGCTCGGAACCGCCGGCTCCGTTCCCGGCCGATCCGTTTGTTCCGTTTCCATCAGGCATATTGATACCTCAAAATTTTCAGACCCGGATGATAGCGCCAGGATCGTTGAATTCCGAGCGCTCGCCTTTTGGCCACCTATAAAGACGGCTCAGATCCACCTCGATCTGGCCTTCGGGCGACAGTTCGACGTGCGCGCGATCCATGGGACGCGGGGCGGGGCCTTCGAAGTTGACGCCTTCGGGATCGTAGCCGGAGCCATGACACGGGCATTTGAACTTGTTTTCGCTCGGTTTCCAGTCGGGAGTGCAACCGAGGTGCGTGCAGACCGCCGAGATGACGAAAACTCCCTCCGTGTTGCGCACCACCCAGATGCGGTACTGGTTCTGGAATTTCGTATCCACGCCGAAACCAAAATCGGACGGGTAACCGATGAGAAATTTGGTCTTCGGCTCATAGAGGGCCCGCGGAAAGAAGAAGCGCAGGAACATCAGGAGATTCACGCCCAGGAATCCAAGGACGCCCGCCATCACGAACCGGCGGCGGCGCGCAATGATGCGCTGCGGGTCAGGATCGTCGGAGGTGAAGATGTTCTTCAGTGCATCTGCAACGTTAGGTTTGGCTTTCACTTCCGGCGGCTTAGCGCCAGGAGGAGTATCAAGCGTGGCCATGTCGTACCCGCGGACCGGAGTGCCCGGTCTCCCTTCGTCTGAATTGCGAACAAGATGGTACCGGAGTATGGGGGATGGTCAAGGGGTGACAGCGGCAGGCTTCCTTATATAGGTTATGGCAAGCCTGATTTAGTAAATAGTATTTCACTTATGAACAGAGACTGCGAAAACCTGTTTGCTGCTCTCCCATGACCGGTTCGGCCCCACCTCGCCGGCGTTTCTTGCCTCGATGATGTCGAGAAAACATTTTACACCCAGTGCGGGTATTTGCAAGTGGAGGCGGTAGTTCCGTAATCTGTAGACAAACTTTTCACCGAACTTTTCACCGCAGAGGCGCTGAGACGCCGAGGAGGTCCAGCACGAGTGTCCGCTGCGCTCGGAGCGCGGCTGCTGACACTACCGAGAGCTGCAGGAATTGATTTTCTCGGCGTCTCAGCGTCTCCGCGGTGAAAAGAGGTTGCCGCATTGGAGTGCTGCCGAAGGATTTCAGCAAGGTCTTTAAAATTTGACTCTCCCCCGCCCCTGTGTTAACTCTAATCTTCACCGCAGAAACTGATGGCTGACGAGGAAAAGCCCGAAGGCTCGACGCCGCCACCCGGCAGTACGGCAGAACCAGCGAAGCCAGCGGCGGAAACGCCGAAAGCGGCTCCTCCCAAACCACCGGCAGCCCCTGCGGCACATGCCGCGCCCAAACCTCCGGCTCCGATGGCGGCCACTCCGTGGGAGGGCGAACTGCCGGCGCAATTGAAGCAGCGCTTCGGCAATCAGATCACGGAATACGCTACCTATCTCGGCCAGAATTTCATAGTGGCCAAACCGGATGCCGTCATCCCCATGCTCGAATTCCTGAAACTCGAGGCGGACTTCGATTATCTGGTGGATGTGACGGCCGTTGATTATCCCAAACGCGCCGAACGCTTCGATCTGATCTACATCCTTTATAGCTTTGCGCGGAACGAGCGGATACGCATAAAGACTATGATCGTGGATGGCGCACAGCCCGCCACGTCCGTGAACGTCCATGTAGGGGCGAACTGGCTGGAGCGCGAGGTTTTCGACATGTTCGGCATTCAGTTCGCCGGCCATCCGGACATGCGCCGCATCCTGATGCCGGAGGAATGGGAAGGATTTCCATTGCGCAAAGAAAATTCCATCATCAAGCAGGACGACCGCTGGGTCAGAGAAAACCTGGGTATCGAGAGCGGCCAATAACTTTTCATGCCGGACGCCACGTTTTTAGACAGCACTGAACTGGTCCTGAACATGGGGCCGCAGCACCCGTCCACACACGGCGTGCTGCGCGTGATTCTCAAGCTCGATGGCGAAAAGGTGATGGGCACCGAATGCGTGATCGGCTACCTGCACCGCGGCGTTGAAAAACTCGGCGAGAACCGCACGTATCAGCAGTTCGCCCCGTATGTCGATCGCATGGATTATGTGGCGGCGGTGTCGAACGGGTTGGGCTACTGTCTGGCGATCGAAAAGTTACTGAATATCGAAGCGCCGCCGCGCGCGCAGGTGACGCGCGTGATCCTCACCGAACTCAACCGGATCGCGAGCCATCTGCTCTGGCTGGGCACCCATGCGCTGGATATTGGCGCGATCACGCCGGTGTTTTACTGTTTCCGCGAGCGCGAAGAAGTGCTCAAGATTTTCGAGAACTACTGCGGGGCCCGGCTGACGACGCACGCGTTCCGCATCGGCGGCCTGCAATACGAGCTTTACGACGGCTTCGAAGAGCAGGTGAAGACCTTCTGCGATATGTTTCTGCCGAAGGTGGATGAATACGAAGAACTGCTGACCAACAATCGCATCTGGGTCGGACGGCTGAAGGGCGTTGGCATTCTGAGCGGAGACGAATGTAAGGATTTCGGCGTCACGGGGCCCGTGCTGCGGGCAGCGGGCGTGAAATGGGATCTGCGCAAAGCGCAGCCCTACTCGGGATATGAGCAGTATGATTTCGAGATCCCCACAGGCGAGAACGGCGATACGTATGACCGGTACCTGGTGCGGATGGAGGAGATGCGGCAGTCGGTGCGGATCATCCGGCAAGCGGTCGAAAAAATTCCCACCGGACCGATCGGCAAAACGCCTAAAGTGATTAAGCCGGCAACGGGCGAAGCCTACGTTTCGATTGAAGCGCCGAAGGGAGAGCTTGGTTATTTTGTGGTGAGCGATAATTCCACGCAGCCCTATCGTTTGCGCGTGCGGCCGCCCTCATTCGTCAATCTCCAGGCGCTTGATCGCATGGTGCGCGGCGGATTGGTGGCGGATGTGGTGGCGATTATCGGCACGTTAGACATCGTCCTGGGTGAAGTGGATCGATAATAGATAATATGGGCAAGTTCCTCAGAACCATTTTCCTGGTAGACCTGTTTCAAGGCCTATGGGTCACGTTTCGCAATCAGAATCCGAAATATATCTACACCGAGCAGTATCCGGCCGAGCGGCCGAAGGTCGCGGAACGCTATCGCGGCGCACCGCGGCTGAACATCAATCCCGATAACGGGGAGACGCTATGCATCGCGTGTAATCTTTGCGCGCTCGCCTGCCCGGAGACCCTCATCGTGGTGGGAGCCGAGCGCAACGAGCAGACGCGGCGGAAGGAACTGACGACGTTCACGTACGATCTCTCGCGCTGCATGTTCTGCGGCCTTTGTGAAGATGCCTGCCCTGTGGATGCCCTCGAGTTGACACAGGATTTTGAACTGGCCGCCTACACGCGCGAGGGCGCGATCTGGGACCGGCAGATGCTCGAGGAAGGTCCTACGCCAACCGAATATAAATGCTGAGAAATCGCGAACCGATGAGGCATAGAGTTGCGGCCGGACGGGGGCGTCCGGCGCGGTCCAGGGGGACCGCCCCACGATGACGGACGCGATTTTCTTTTATCTGTTTTCCGCGCTGGTTCTTGGAGGCGCGATTTTTACCGTCACTCGCCGCAACGCCGTACATAGCGCCATCAGCCTGATCGTTTCGCTGATCGGCGTGGCCGGTCTATATCTGCTGCAACAAGCCGAATTCCTATTCGCCGTTCAAATCGTGCTGTACGTCGGCGGCATCATGGTGCTTTTTCTGTTCGTAATCATGCTCGTGAACCTCGATCAGGCGGCAAAGGAGAGACAGTTCAACCGCCAACGTTGGATCGCTCTGTTGTGTGTTGCGGCGGTTGGCGCCGAGATCAGCTATTTCATGCGCAAGGGCGCCGGCACATTCGAATTCGCGAAAACCGCAGCGGTATCAGCGCCGGCAGTGGGCGGAAATACGGAACAGGTCGCCGACGTGTTGTTTAAGCAATACCTATTGCCGTTCGAAATCGCATCGGTCCTGCTGCTGGTGGCAGTCGTGGGTTCCGTGGTTATGGCGAAGAAGAGGATCTGACAATGGGAGCTATCACGACCGCGCATTATCTGGCGTTAAGCGCTGCGCTGCTGCTGATCGGCACAATTGGCGTGCTCACCCGCCGCAATATCGTGATCATTTTGATGTCCATCGAGCTGATCCTGAATGCCGTCAACATCAACCTGATCGCCTTTTCGCACTACTGGCAACACGTGAACGGCCAAATTTTCGCGATCTTTGTCATTACCGATGCCGTAGCGGAAGCGGCAGTGGGCCTGGGCATTCTGATCGCACTGTTCCGCAACAAGGAAACCGTGCTCGCCGACGAAGTGGATTTATTGAAATGGTAATCGGATGAACTTTCTCGATCAGATCTGGCTCATCCCGCTGTTCCCTCTGTTCGGCGCCGCGATCATGCTGCTGCTGGGCAAGAAATTCGATCCGCAGCCACCTTCGGCAGTCGCCGTCGCGCCAGGGCTCGAACACACGCACGATGAGCACGCCGGGCACGACCACGGCCACGCGCATGACGAGCACCAGCATCACGGACACACGCACGAGCACGCGCACGAAGAGGTAACCGGCCACGAGCATGATCACCACGGCGGCGGGCTGCGCGCGCTGGTGAGTTTCCTGTGCCCCGGCATGGTGCTGCTGTCATTCATTTTTGCGGCCGGCGCGGTATGGCAACTTTCGAATACTTCCGAGCACACGCACCAGGTCATCCAATTTACGTGGCTTGCGGGCTTGCCGTTTCACATGGCAGATGGCCGCCTGGCGACGCTGACGGCCGAGTGGGGATTCCTGCTCGACCCATTAAGCTCCGTCATGATCCTGGTGGTGACCGGCATCGGATTTTTGATTCACGTGTACTCGGTTGGGTACATGAGCCATGACAACGGTTTTTACCGCTTCTTCGGGTATCTGAATTTATTCGTCTTTTTCATGCTGATGCTGGTGCTGGCGAACAACTATGCGCTGCTGTTCGTCGGATGGGAAGGCGTCGGCCTGTGCAGCTATCTGCTCATCGGTTTTTATTTCCAAAAGAAATCTGCGAGCGATGCGGGAAAGAAAGCATTCATCGTCAATCGTGTCGGGGATGCCGGATTCATCCTCGGCATGCTGCTGATGTTCAGCGTTCTCGGCACGGTGAAGTTCACCGAGGTAAATCAGGTTCTGCGCAGCGGGCAATTTCACGCCGAGACGGCCGCATGGGGCGTGCTGAGCACCAT
>Ga0070681_10002497_pt1 | contig 16845 bp, 12 predicted proteins | sample KBSC83BmetaG_FD_65650 | JGI IMG/M metagenome (GOLD analysis project Ga0070681, IMG submission 65650) | Corn rhizosphere microbial communities from Kellogg Biological Station, Michigan, USA - KBS C8-3B metaG | ecosystem: Host-associated > Plants > Roots > Rhizosphere | place: USA: Michigan...
CGGGGGAGCAGAGCAAATATACCGTTAGCGATGGAAAGAATGCCATCACTGCGCCCATCGCATGGGCCTTCGGCTTGGGAGCGGCGGGCCAAACTTATGTGTATCAACTCAACGGCAAATGGTATGAAAGCCGGGTGAGTTTTTTTAAAGCGATCAAAGGCCTCGACCTGACAATGGGTGCGCAGGGGAACACGCCGAAAAACCTGGAGGAAGCGGCCGGCCGGCTCATGAGCGCGCGAGACACTACGGAATGTTTTGGCTGTCACGCGACAAACATAGTGCACGACGGCAAGACGGATGTGGATCATCTGACTCCGGGTGTGATGTGCGAACGCTGCCACGGACCAACCGAGCAGCATATTGCCAGTATCAAGGCCGGCGATCATAAAGGGGCGGCTATGCGTCATCTGGGTCACTTAACGACTGAAGAACTATCCGATTTCTGCGGCCAGTGCCACCGGACATGGGCGCAGATCGCCGCCAACGGCCCGCACAATATCAATAACATCCGTTTTCAGCCCTACAGACTCACAAACAGCAAATGCTACGACGCTGCCGATCCGCGCATCCGTTGCGTGGCGTGTCACGATCCGCACCGCGAATCGGAACAGGCCGCGGCGTTCTACGATGTGAAATGCAACGCCTGTCACTCGGCCGCGAAATTACCGGCTAGGGTATCGGCGCCGCACGCGAAGACCTGTCCGGTCGCAGCAAAAGACTGCGTTACCTGTCACATGCCTAAGGACGAGCTGCCGGGCTCTCACAATCGGTTCACCGATCATCGCATCCGGATCGTAAAGGCTGGCGACGTATATCCGGAATAGCAGATGCCCGCGGCCATTAAAAATTCCGCAGACCGCATGCCAGCGCGGCTGGGCTACGCCTGGATTTTGTACTTTGTTCTCGCCGGCCCCATCGCATTCGCGGGCGCTGATGCGGGCGCAAGTTCGTGTGCCGCCTGTCACCGCGCGCAGGCCCTCTCGCAACCCTCGACTTCAATGGGCCGCGCTCTCGAACGTGTCGCCGATAGCGAGATTTTGGGCTCGCATCCGCTGCTCACTTTTCGCGAAGGCGCGTTCACGTTTCGCATCACGCGCGAAGGCGACCGTAGCATCTATTCGGTCGCGCGCGGAAGCGAGTCCGCCAGCGTGCCGATCGAGTTTGCGCTTGGGTTGGGCTCGGCTGGCCAGACGTATGTGTACCAGCGCAACGGCAACTGGTACGAAGCGCGGGTGAGCTTCTACAAGGCGATTGGCGGTCTCGATCTGACGCTAGGCCATGCATCCATCGAGCCACACAATCTCGAGGAAGAGGCGGGACGCGAGATCAGCCCTCAGGAGGCAGTCGAATGTTTCGGCTGCCACTCTACGCACGCCGCGAGCGGCGGCAAGCTGCAGTTGGAATCGCTCGTGCCGGGCGTACAATGCGAGCGCTGCCATGGACCGGCCGAAAAACACCTGGCGGCTGTGAAATCGGGCGGCGGCAAGAATGCTTCCATGCCCCGCCTGGGAAAGCTCACAACGGAAGAGATGTCAGACTTTTGCGGCCAATGTCACCGTACGTGGTCGCAGATCGCCATGAAAGGCCCGCACGATATCAATAATGTGCGCTTTCAGCCGTACCGCATGACTAACAGCCGGTGCTACGACGTTGCCGACCTCCGCATCAGCTGCATCACCTGTCACGATCCTCATCGCGAGGTAGAGCACGCTTTTTACGATGCGAAGTGCCTGGCGTGCCACGGCTCCGTCGCACGCGAACGGAACGCGGGAGCTGTCCCAAAGCCACAAAGAATTGCACATCGTGCCACATGCCAAAGTTAGCGATTCCGGGTTCGCACAACGTCTTCACCGATCACCAGATCCGCATCGTAAAGCCCGGCGAGCCCTACCCCTCGTGAGTGTTCGAGCGCTCGACACCAATAAAGTACGGCCCCGCCAATAACCTGCGGGCCGCCGCCCGTGGGTGTTCGCTTTCCAAGCGGCAGCGGCGGACGCCGTGGCGGCCCTCCACAACGACCCGGCCCTGCGCGTGGTTTACGCGATAGATTGTGCTTGCGCCATAGTGCGCTTCGAGCGAGGCCAGCGGCCAATCGGAATCCGTGAGCATGTGGATGCCGCCCTCGCGTCCCCTCATTATGGTGAAGTTGGCCGGATCGGAAGTTGCCCCGGTAGCACACTGGGCTGCTTCCAGAATCGCTCCCGCATCCTCGAGAAAGGCGCCCACGGTTAGCTTATCGGAACCTATGGTGTGATTTCTAGCGAGACATGGGAGGAATCTTGCTACACCCCTGTGTCAACGTAGAACAAAAAAACCACGGCTCGCCTCTGAACTACACAAAAACAAGAGGTTGCGCTCTCCGCGGAAATGGAACGACATTTGCACCGTGAGGGAGCAAATCGGAGCCGGAGGAACTCCACGTCGCCTGATCGAATACCCGCGGGTCTTCGCCACGACCCGCCGCTACTTCAATACACTCACCTGTACGGCTGAAGGCGCAGAACGGGAACGGTATACGCGCTGGGTGGCCTTCTGGAAATCGTCCGCTTTGGCGTTATAGATATCCACGAATCGTTGCGGGTTACGGTCGACCAGCGGGAACCAACTGCTCTGTACCTGCACCATAATGCGGTGGCCCTTGCGAAAGTTGTGACAGACATCGGGCATCGCATACTCGACTTTGTCCAGCTTGCCGGGAACGAATGCTTCGGGTTTTTCGTAGCTGTGGCGGAATCGGCCGCGCATCAGCTCCCCGCGCACCAGCTGCTGATAACCGCCCATCTTCACACCGGTTGGATTCGGCTCCGGATCGGGATACGCATCCGGGTACACGTCGATCAGTTTCACGACCCAGTCGGAGTCAGTGCCTGTGGTTGACACAAACAGGTTGGGTTTGAGCGCGCCGGCGAAGGTTACGTCTTCGGTGAGCGGATCGGTTTCATATACCAGCACATCCGTGCGGGTGGAGGCGAAGCGCTGATCCTCGACCATGTGCTCGCGCGTCATATTCACAGAGGTTCCACCGATATAGGGGACGGGCTTTGCGGGATCGCTCACGTATTCGTCGAAAGCTGTTTCCTCGGCTGGCGGATCGAAGGAGAGCTTTCCACCCGCGCGAAAGTAAAGCGGCTTGTTCGAGGAATTCTGCGGCGGCCAGGCGTCGAATTTGCGCCACTGATTGGAGCCGGTCTCGAACATGTACGCTTCCGGAAGCGCAAGATCGCCCTTTTGTTTTAGGTAGTACTCGAAAAATGGATACTCGATCTGGTCGCGAAAAAACTCCGAAGTCTTGGAGCCGAACGGCACGTTGCCCAAGTGGTCGCCTGCCGAATTCCCGCTCCAGCCGCCGTGGTACCAGGGACCCATGACGAGAATGTTGTGCGCGCCCGGACTCTGTTGCTCGATGGATTTGTACGTATTGAGCGCACCGAATAAATCTTCGGCGTCAAACCAGCCGCCGACAGTCATTACGGCCGGCTTAATGTTCTTCAAGTGGGAACGCAGGTTGCGGGCCTGCCAGAACTCATCGTAATTCGGATGGTGCACCATCTCCCGCCAGAATGCCACGTCGCCTTTGAACACTTTTTCATCCATATTCACGAGCGGGCCGAGGCGCATGAAATAGTCATAGCCGTCGGGATTGTGTGTGGATGGTGGAAGCGGCGGGGCTTCCGTTATTGGCTCGGGACGCGGGCGCCCAAAACCATAGAAGAACCGGAATGCATGCGGCAGGTACAACGCGCCATTATGATGAAAATCGTCGCCGATGAACCAGTCGGTTACGGGCGCCTGCGGCGATGCCGCCTTAAGGGCGGGATGGGCATCGATGATTCCTGCCGACGTGTAGAATCCAGGATAAGATATGCCCCACATACCAACCCGCCCGTTGTTGTTCGGGACGTGTTTGACGAGCCAGTCGATGGTATCCCACGTATCGCTGCTTTCGTCTATATCGGCCGCGCTTTTCTTCACATCTTTTTGCGGACGCACATCCATGAATTGCCCCTCGGACATCCAGCGGCCGCGCACATCCTGATAGGCAAAGATAAAACCTTCCTTCCCGAATTTTTCACTCGGGCCCAGGTTGTTCCGGTAATTATCTTCGCCGTAAGGACCGACGCTGTATGGCGTCCGCATCAGCATGATAGGGTACGGATGCGAGATGTCCTTCGGGACATAAACGGATGTGAACAGCTTCTTGCCGTCGCGCGCCGCGATCTCGTATTCGTACTTGGTGTAATTCGCCTTGACGTATTCAAGGCCCTGAGCCCAAAGGGAGGCCGTGGCGAGGAGAACGGCCGGCAGCAATGCTGTCTTTAGTTTCATGGAAACTAAACATCATATCGCGCACGCGACGCCGAGCGTGGCCCGACCCTTGTAGTGGCCGAGGCATGCTCGGCCATTCTGCGGCGCGCTTCCGAGCCGCGTTCACAGGGCGCTAGGCGGCTTCAACGATTAATGAAAGACTGCGCAATTGACTGCACATAGTCTCGAGAGCCTCGATCAGCTCCCGGCCATCGGGAGTGCCTAATCCGAAGTTATACAGCACCAATCGAAACTCGATGGACAACACGGTCAACGTGAAGATGAAATGCTGCTTCATGAGCAGGCCCGCAAGATCCGGCCGGTCCACCTGAGAGTCGACCATCAGCTTCTTAATGGCGTTACAGATGCGTGTGAAGTCCTGAGACAAGCAACTCACATAAGAGTGAAAGATATTAACTCGCCTGATGCGTAGTTGTTTCTCCAGCCCCTTATTGATTCCGGACCTCGACGCCAGGTATTGATAATCAGTTTCCTCGAGCAGGCGCTCCATAGCCTTATATCTGGCGGGCGAAAAGATGTGCTCCCAGTCATCGGGCAGCGGCGGCGTTCGATCACGGGATAGTAACCTGGCGAATAACACGCCGAAGCCAACTCCTAACAAGACAAGAAAGAGAGCGGCGCCAAGCAGGATAGCATTCATGGAAAGCAAACTCTTTTCGAGGATAATCCAGCTGGATCATGAACATCAATAGTCATATTGGTTAGATAACCCATGAAACAAGTAACAGATCGCACAGAAAGGTATCGTCAATTAGTATCAATCGTTGTCCACTAATAACATTTGTTGGATTCTAGTGTAGGTCGGAAGATATGATCCAAGCCCATCTCTGGGATATTACAAATGCTCGACACAGGTGAGTGATCCTGACATAATGCTGATGGAAGCCTCAATATGAGACCCGCCATCAAACCAGGGGCAGCGGCGAGCCAAATCGAGCAGCGCGCCGAACCGCGACACGTGGCTCAAGGCGAAGTGTGGTTTGCTTTTGAGAAGAATGGCGCGACAAAAGAAGGCTCGACGGAGATTCGCGGGAAACTGCTGGATCGAAGCATTAGCGGATTCCGTGCGGAACACGATTGCACCGAGCTGACAAGCGGCCAAGCGGTGCGTTTTCGGCTGACACCTTCTGCAGAAGGCCATGCCCGCGTCGTCTGGACGCGCATCCACGGAAACCGGGTCGAAACCGGCTTTCTGATCTTATAAGCGCGCGGCTTTTAAAGTTGGCCGGCGGCCATTGCGAGAGCCGGCTCTGCAGGCCCTTTCATGCGCGTGAGAACGCCAAGCATTTCGTCGAGCGCCACGGCACGCCGGAGCTGGGTTTCATTGAGTGCTCGTAGCACTTCGCCCTGGCGGTCGATGCGTTCGATAAAACCGGATACTCTGCGCGAGATGTCCGACACCGTGGAGGTCAGACCGCTCAATTCTTCCTGGTGTAGACCGACGCGCGCCGCGAGCCCATCCATCTGATGCACGATGACGGTCGCAAAATCTTTCGCATCGTTGCGCAAAACGGCGGTTTCGCCTCGTAGAGCAGTCGTCTCCGTCTTTAGAGCAGTGGCTTCGACGCGCATCGCGCCGATCTCGTTGTCGTGACGTCCGCAGGTTTCACCGAGCGTTGCGATCGTTGCCGCAACCTGTTCATATTTCTGCGTCATGGCTGTTCCGGCCAATCCCTGCTGAGCAACCGACTCTGTGAGGTGCCCCAATTTGACTTCGAATTGAGTCAGACCATTGACGCTCGACTGCAGGCGTTCGATTTGCTGTTCGAACGACGTGCTGATTTTGCGGCTCTCGCCAACGAGGTGCCGCTCGAGCTCCTGAAACGCACCCGTTAGAACCTTGGACAGGCCATCTGCCAGCTTGCCCGCCATATTCGCCATGGCCTGCTCGTCCACCTTCAGCCGCTCCTCCACTTTCGGCCGGACTGGTTGGCCGCTAGGGGGTGAGGGTTTTTGATGCACGGGACTCCCTTTCTCACTGGCCATCATGGCTTCGGCCTTCTCCATCAAGGCGCCGGCCTCAATCTGGCGGCCATTGGCGAACAACTGGGCGGCTTCTTCCACCAGGTGTTTAACGCCGTTTTCCGTATTCAATTTTTGTAGTTGAAAAATTGCTTCTTCGAGATTGCGATCCGTCATCTTCAGAGTGTATACCTTAGTAAACGGGAAGAAAAGGAGTAGAAAAAAAAGTGTCGTCGTAATTCATCAGGGTAGCGGACACGCCCCGGCGGCCTAAGCGACGGGCAGGATTGGGCGGGATGCCGCTTTCAGATCTTCACGAGGATATTGGTAGTACTCACCCAGATACGAGAACTGCTCCATGAGATCTTTCTCGATGAGGTTCTCGATAATGCCGCCGAACGGGATCGTGTGATATTCATTGAGTGGCACCTTGGTCCGGGGATTTAGCTTTCGGGCTTCAATCGATTTTGTCAGCTCAAATTTGGCCATCCGGCTCTCCACACTAGTTCTACACCCGGAATCTTAAACTATAACGGCATGCCTAAACAATATGTCTTCGGCACGTAATGTAGTAACTCAATTTGTGGCGAAATGAGACGGGTAGATCCGGGTCTACCGCCAGGTGTTGTAATCGAGGGCCGAAGCCGCCACAACCGAATGCCGCAATTCATGTGCGGCACGACGCGACTCGAGGCCCCTGGAATAGATTTCAGCCATTCGGGTCGCAGCCGCGGGAAGCGAAAAGTTCTGCGGGATCGAACGCGCTGCCGCCGAACCCATTCTGCGGCGAAGCTCACTATTGGAAATCAACAGGCGCAAACAGCGAGCGAGCTGTTCGGGATTCCCCGCGTCGAACAATAAGCCCGTGCGGCCTTCATCGATCAGTTCCATGTTACCGCCCACCCGCGATCCCACCGCTGCGCAGCCACATGCCATGGCTTCCATCAAAGCATTGGATAGGGCTTCGGAAAACGATGGCAGCACGAAAATATCCAGCGACCGCAGCCAGTTTGGGACGTCTCGCGTCGCGTCTTGAAATACGCACACGTCGCGGATGCCCAGTTCGCTGCTGCGTGCTTCGAGCGCGGCTCTGAGTGGTCCGCTTCCGACGATGGCCAACTGCAGTCTGGATTGCTCATCCCGAACCCGAGCGAAACCCTCGAGCAGCGTAAAAAGTCCCTTTTCCGGGCGCAGGGCGCAGACCACGCCGATCGTCAGCGACGCTTCGCGCAATTCGGGAACACGCTCTCGGTGAGCGGGATGGAATTGGCTGGTATCGATTCCGTTATAGCAAACCTCAATCCGCTCCGCGGGGACGTGCTCGTCCTCAATCAGATGCCGCTTGATCGCTTGACAATTGACGACTATGGCATCTGAAAGGCAGTCTGTCACGCGTAACAAAGGACGCAAGAGCGGCGAGGCAAGGCTGCGGTACGCACGCTGGCTCGACATGATCAGGGGAGCGTGAAACGCGCGGGCGGCGAGCACCCCGAATACGTTCAGCGGCGCGTCGAACGTGTGCACCAATTGAATTCTGTTTTGCCGCAGATACCGGCCCATGCGGCGGGCCGAGGTCCATGCCGAAGAGCCGTAGAACGACAGGACGGGGAACTCGATGACGGGAATATTCGAGGCGCGCAGCTCGTCACCACGCATCCCTTCGGGCCGGAAACAACCCACGTGCGGCTCGAAGTGCGCACGGTCGAGTGCGCGCGCGATCTCTGCCAATTGGCGTTCGGTGCCCCCCAAACCCAGTTCGCGCACCATCAGGAGCACGGGTGTGGGGCCGCCTGCCGGCGGCGTCATTTTACGTGCGCCTCTGCGCTGCGAACAGCCGTGGGGATGCGCGTCTCTGTCCACAGGTCGAGTCCGCCGAACAGAAATGACGGAACCGCGCAGAATGCCGCGGCCATCAACACGACAAAAGTACGGGCAGCCGATGTCAGCGGTTTAACCGGCGAGCGTTCCGGAATCCAGCGGTCTACTCCGAAACAAAGGTAAAAGCCCGCTTGCGCGCCCACCGCAATCTCCGACCAGATGCCCGGCAACGCGAAGCTCGAAACCGCCATCACGATCAGAGCGTGCGGGAGAAGCAGGCGGCCAATTTTATGTGAGACGAAATATAGCCACATGCGGTGCGCCGGAGAAAGCAGTGCGGGATACGCGCGCACAATCTGATAGACTCCAGCGAGCGTGCGCACTTTGCGCAGAAACTCAGGACCCAGGTCCGTAGGCTCGTCATACGCCTTGGCGGTCCGTTCAACAATCAACCGATAGCCACGGAAAAATGCCGCCAAAGGAAGGTATACGTCATCCAGCAAAGTCCCCGGTGGTAACGGGACCGCCAGCCGCCGGCGCATCGCATAAATGCAGCCGGTTGCGCCCATCATGGAATCGATGGCGCTGAGGCGGTCGCGAATCCATTTTTCATATCGCCAGTAAAGCCCTATATTGGCCTGCTCTTTGCTGCCCGGCTTGCGGATTATCAAGTCACCGCTCACCACGCCTACCGACGGATCGCCGAAGCATTCCACCAGCCGCCAAAGGCAATCGGGATCCAGTTCTTGCCGTACATCATTGAAGAACAGAATCTCGCCTTTGGCGCGAGCCATTCCTGCGTTCAGCGCTGCGGCTTTGCCTCCCTGGGGAATCCGGATCAGTTGTACGTCGTCAGCGGCGTATTCGCGCACGATGTCATCGGTCAAATCGGTCGAGCCGTCCGACACGACGAGAATCTGCAGCAATTCACTCGGATAATTGAGCCGCAGCAAGGTCTCGAGCTTCGCGCGGATCCACTGTTCTCCATTACGAACGGGCAGCACTACCGTGACGCTGCGCCGCTGCCGCTCCTTGCGGACGGGACGGGGCCGTCGGCTCGCTATAAGCGCCGCCAGGAGCGGAAACCCGACCAGGACGTAAATAACGATGCCTGCACTTAGTAAAAATGCAATACTGCTGCTTATTTCCACACTCAACCTGTCTCGGCCCGTTGCTCACGGGCTCTTTTCTGGGGGGCCATTCTTCCACCGGCGAGAACATCGATTCGCCGGACACTATGTATTGGAGATTAATTTATATGGGAAGGCTTGAACATAGGGCGCGGGTCATGTATGGTAATAAAGAAAACCAAGTACACGAGTCAGATGTACGAGGAAGTACGTCCTTCAACCAATTTCCGCTTTCGCGCCCTCACCGTTGAAATTTAAAGTGCCTGAACGCGCGCGTCCGGACTCCTGGCGGCGTTCAACGATTCGGAGGAGAGAACCGTGAGAATAGCCCGCGGCGGGCATCAAAAACTCAGGCGGCCTCTCACCGCATTGCGGCTGGTAAGTTCTTGCAGCTGCGGTGTCGATTCGCGCCGTTGCATTCGTTAATTTCGGTTATCACGGCTTCGCTAAATAGGCATGGGAAGGACCAGTTAACTTCTGGCATCCAACTATTGGCAATCTTGTTTCATTCCGTACAAGTCATTAAAAAGGTTAGAGCAAAAACGTAGCATCGGCGACCTAAATGATGAAACCAAGACAATTCACCCGCCAGCTGTTTTTGAGGAAACTCGTGTTGCTGTGCGCAACTGTCGCAACTGCGGAATGTGCATTCGCGCAAGGAGCTTCCCTCGCACTCACTTCTGGATCGGGTGCCCCCGGCGGCAATGTTGCGCTAAGTCTCAATTTCCATGCCGGGGGCGCGCAGCCCACCGGCATTCAGTGGGCGCTGAGTTTTTCTTCAACGGACATCAGCTCGGTGACGGTCGCCGCAACCTCCACAGCAACCACCGCGGGTGAAATCTTGTCGTGCTCGAGTGCGGCTGGTCAGGTGAATTGCCTGATGATCAATCTGTCATCCAATACCGTAGTGGTGCCGGATGGCGCCATTGCGGTGGCAACTTTTCACATCTCCCCGACTACAACCCATACCTCATCGCAGATTTCGATGACAAGTTTGGCAGCGTCTGACGGAACTGGCGGGAGTTTGCCTCTTTCGGGCACCGGTGGCCAAATCACCATCAGCCAGCCGGCAACACCGTCCGCCTCACTCTCGAATCTGAGTTGTACCCCTGCCACGGTGGCGACGCCGGGCACAGCGACGTGTACGGTCAGCCTGACGGCTGCCGCCTCCACGAACACTACAGTTGCATTATCCAGCAATAATTCATCAGCCAGTGTGCCGCCGTCTGTAGTTGTTTCGTCAGGCCAAAGCAGTACCATTTTCACCACGAACGCATCCGCAGTGTCCGCGAACACAAGCGCTACGCTCACCGCTTCTCTGAATGGCAACTCACGCAACTTTTCGCTGGGGCTGACCACATCAACGGTTGTCCAGCCAGGCGTTTCGTCCGTTACATGCACGCCCCTCAGTCCTGTCGGAGGCGCATCTGTAAGCTGTACCGTGAATCTGACGGGTGCTGCGCCATCCGGGGGCACCACGGTGGCGTTGTCGAGCAACAATTCATATGCAGTCCCATCGAATCAGGTGACCATTCCTGCAGGTCTATCCAGCGGCGTATTCACAGTGGGGACGAGCGTCGTTACAGCTAACCAGTCTTCCACGATATCGGCCAGTTCTGCGGGCGTCACACGCTCGATTGTTTTGACGATTAAGCCGCCGGCCGGGACCGGCTTGTCCAGCCTGATCTGCACTCCCGCGGTCATCGGACCTGGCGGAACCAGCAGCTGCACGGTCACCATAACAAGTGCGGCGCCGTCGGGTGGAATTAGCATCGCATTAGGCAGCAGCAGCAGCTCGGTTAACATCCCAAACACCGTTCTGATCCCCTCGGGCATGAATTCTGCAACGTTCAATGTGACTGCGGGGAGCACGGCCGCGGATGTGAGCGCTTCATTGACGGCGACTTTCAGTGGGGTTACCACCAGCTCTCAACTGACAATCTCTTCCCAGACTCAGCTGGTCTCGGTAAATTGCAACCCAGCGACGGTTGCACCCGGCGGAACAAGCATATGCACGGTTTCGCTGAACAAAATTGTGCAGAGCGGAACCGTCGAAGTACTGCTCTCATCAAACAAACCAAAAGTCACTGTCCCGGGTTCGGCCGTGGTCTTGGCGGGGAGCCTGTCGGCCACTTTTACGGCCACAGCGGCCTCTAACGCAACCAACGATTCGGCAAACCTAACCGCGACCGCAGGGACCACTACCGTGGCGACGACGCTAAACATTGCACAGAATTCGAACACGCCGACCCTGGTATGCAATCCTTCAATCCTGCAAACGCCGGCAGCGACCACGTGCAACTTCACACTCAACACCGCACCTCAGACCAACCTGCTGGTGACCATGAACTCAACCAGCACCAGCCTGACGTTTCCACCATCCATCACTATTGCAGCAGGTACGACCAGCGCGATGTTCACCGTAACGGCTGCCGCGGTGACTACCAGCGCAACGGTTACGTTGACGGCTATGGGGCAAGGAGCGTCACAGACCCTGACGCTTAACCCTCCGCCCAATACGAACGTTTCGGTAACCTCGCTCAGCTGCGGCCCGCAGAGCTTGACTGGCGGCGGGACAAGCGCCTGCAACCTTACGCTTTCCGGAGCCGCGCCCACAGGCGGCGCCAAGGTTCAATTGTCGTCGAGCAGCACGCAGATCAGTGTTCCCACTTTTATCCAGGTGCCGGAAGGAAGTCCCAACGCCGTATTTGCCCTGAGCAGTTCGCTGATCGACCACGATGAAAATGTCACTTTAACGGCCAATCTGGCTAGCTCGTCAGCACAAACCAAATTGTCGCTGGCCGGACTGAAGCTGGTTTCGCTGACTTGCGCGCCGAAATCACTGCGCTCCGGGCTACCCTTCACATGTCAGGCAGGGATGAATTCTTCTCAGGCGACGGGCAGCGTCGTTTTGAGCGTTTCGAGCAGCGACTCGCGAGTAAAGGTCCCGGCCTCGGTAACTATTCAGGCTGGACAATCCGCGTTTCAAGCGAATACCACCGTGGTACCTCTTAATCAGAGCGTCACGGTAAGCGCAAGTTATCACGGTGTCACAATACAGGCCACGGTGACGTTGACGCCGGCGCCTCCGGTATTGACCGCGCCCGGCCGCCAAATGGTTCTGCCCGGAAAACTGCTGACGTTCACGGTTTCCGCGGCAGATCCGGCAAACCTGGCGATTGCGTTATCGGCTGCCGCGCTTCCTGCAGGCGCCATGTTCAATCCGAACGGGGGCATTTTCAATTGGGTGCCGCTCCCATCGCAAGTCGGCCTCTACACCGTGCACTTCACCGCAACGAACATCGCCATGGTCTCGACGACACAGGATGTCCTTGTTGAAGTGGCTTCGAATACTCCGGTGATCTTCTCGGTCGCCAATGCGGCCAGCTATGTCGATGACGGGGGCTGCAGCCCGGGAGCCGTAACCACAATTGTCGGGACTGGATTCGTCAAAACGGGACCGAAGGCCGCGGAAATCAGTCCCATTCCAACAGATGTGAACGGTGTCCGGGTGAGCATCAACGGGAATTACCTGCCCGTTTTCTATGCTGCCGAGAACCAGATTAATTTCCAGTGTCCCCAATTCGCGCCCGGTGACCCGGTAAGCCTGACGATCGAAAGCAACACGGGAACGTCTCCGCCGCATTCATCGAAGATGCAGTTCGCTACACCTGGCATTTTTACGATTGATGGGTCGGGAAAGGGTCAGGGAGCAATTCTGATCGCCAACTCTCCGAATATTGCCATGCCGCACACGGACGGCATTCCCAGCGCACCTGCCAGGCATGGTGAATTCGTTTCGATCTATGCCACGGGCCTTGGCTCCGTCAACACGGAGGTGCCCGGCGGGTCGGCGGCCCCTCTGCAGACTCTCGACAAAGTGAAAGCGCCGGTGGACGTTATTATCGACGGACAAAATGCAGACGTTTCATTCGCCGGCCTCGCGCCCGGATTCACCGGCCTTTATCAGGTGAATGCGCGGATTCCGGTGTCTGCGTCCGCGGGCGACGCTATCTCCGTTAAAATTGCCGTTCATCTACCTAACGGAACCCTGGTAAAGAGCAATACTGTCAGCATCGCGGTAGCAGCGGCAAGCAACTAGACTTGCCGCTTTCGCCGTATTGTCGGGCGATCGCAGGTACGAAAGATAGTTATCTTTAGTACATCTGTAACGCACCGCACGTGATGTTTTGACATCATCGACGCCGCTAAACTAACATCTTTTCTCGAACGCGAATGTGCGCTGCTGCCTCACGAAAGGAGAGCGTGCATTACGTACTCAGCCGCGGTCCGGCGGACTGTTCAGAAAAGGAGATTTATGCTAAATAGCTTCAGCAGATCGTGTGTATTTGTTATTGTCACGCTGGCCTTCTCTACGGCAGCATTTGGCCAGGCATGCAGCGGAATGAGCTTGGGTCAAGGCGCCGGTCTCAATGGTTTCGTGCCGTTTCCGGCAAGCAATCTGTGGAATACAGATATTTCCGCTGCTCCCGTCGATCCTAATTCCGCGAATATCATCAACTTCATTGGATCAACGGTCACACTGCACCCCGATTTTGGTGCGGGAACTTTCCACAATCAAACGCTCGGAATACCTTACCAGGTCGAAGCAGGCAGCCAGCCGAAAGTAGCCGTGACCCTCGGAGCCTTCGCCACCGAAAGCGATCCCGGTCCTGAGCCCATCCCTTCCAACGCACTCATCGAAGGTTACCCCAAGCCCGGCAACGGGGACCGCCACGTGCTGGTGCTCGAAAAAGACGGCTGCTGGCTTTATGAGCTTTATCATGCCACGCTCAAGAGCGGAAATTGGAGCGCGGATTCAGCCGCCATCTGGGACATGACGATCAATGAGCAGCGCCCTTATACATGGACCTCGGCGGACGCCGCGGGCCTTCCCGTCTTCGTTGGTCTTGCGCGCTATGACGAGGTGGCTGCGGGCGCAATCAATCACGCCCTGCGTTTCACCGTCCCCACTAGCCAGCGCGCTTTTGTACTCCCCGCTACGCATTGGGCTTCGACGGTTACCGACCCGAATGCGCCGCCCATGGGCACGCGTCTACGGCTCAAGGCCACCTTCGATATTTCCAGTTATCCAACCGATGACCGGGTGATTCTTACCGCGCTCAAGAAATACGGAATGATTCTGGCGGACAACGGCAGCGCGATCTTTATCAGCGGGACGCCCGATAACCGCTGGAATAACACGAATCTGAACCTGTTGAAGCAGATCACCGCGTCGAGCTTCGAGGTGGTGCAGATGGGCACCATTTATACCGATGCCAACGTACCTACGGGACCTAATCCTACGGTCGGCAGTTTCACTGCGAATCCGTCTTCCGTCACTGCCGGGTCGCCCGTCACCTTGAGCTGGAGTGTCTCGAACAGCACTTACAACATCATCAACCCGCAGGTGGGACCCGTGCGCGGCGCCAGCGTGGTTGTGACGCCACCCGCAACCACAACGTATACACTTTATTCGACGAATCAATTCGGCCGAACGACTGCAACGGTGACGGTCACAGTCCATTAGCAGGGTGATTTTTTCGCTTCGGCAGCTAACCGCCGGTGGTTCTGCGCGTCTTAATGAGTAAATGACGCGCAGATCCCACAAGCGATTCCAGTTCCTCGCGGCATTAGCCGTCGTGACGCTAGGAACTTTTGTGGAAACGTGTCACACGTATTGCCGGTCCGACTTTCACAAATATTTCGAAGCGCTGGGTGCCGCGGATGCTCGTGTCAATCCTTTGGAGAGATTTGTCTTCAGTCTGTTGCTGACTAATGCAAAGCCGGAAGCGCCGCCTCTAAGAACTCACTGACTTGCACATCTCGTGCCCGGCCGGACCCATGCTTTTCTTTCGTCCAATTAACCATAGTTATCCCCCGATTTTAAAGCAAATCTTGAATTCGTCCCAAAAAAACGTCACTATGAAATGTACATGTAAGTCGCGCCACGCATGCCCGCCGCCAATTGCGCAGTTAGCTATCATCGCTCCAGAGCAAATGCTTATCTCGCTCTCGTCATCACGTTAGGGGTCCTCGTACTCGCTTATGCCGTCCGCTCCTGGACTTTCGAGCATCTGGGTATGTATTTAGCTTGTCTCTCACTGGCATTGCTGACGTCGACCTTGAAAGTAACGTTACCCGGCGTCAAGGGTACTATTTCGGTCGCATTTTTTTTTGTTTTATTCAGTGTCACCCAGTTCACGTTGCCAGAAACCGTATTGTTAGCTGCGGGCGCCTCCCTGGTTCAATGCCTGTGGCGGCCAAAAAAACGCGTCCGAACAATAGAAGCCCTCTTCAACGTTTCGAGTATTGCGATCGCGGTGAGTATCGCTCGCCTGATTTATTTCCCGCCGATATCTTCTGTCCAATCATTGGTAATCCCGTCAGTTCGCTTGATTGTGGCAGCCGCCGCTTATTTCATCCTTAATACCCTTTCCGTCGCAGCCGTCATCAGCTTGACTACCGGACAACGTGTTAGTCAGATTTGGCAGGAATCCTATCTCTGGTCTTTGCCCTACTACTTAGTGGGCGCATCCATCATTGCTACTCTTCAATTTCTCGTGAGGCGATTCGGCGTGCAGATCCCTATCGTGGGGGCGCCCTTGATCTACGGGATTTACAGATCTTTTCAGGTGTATGTGGGACGCCTGGAAGATGAGAAGAAGCACGCTCAGGAATTGGTCACGATGCATGAGCGCACGATTGAGGTCTTGGAAGCATCCAAACAAAAGGCGGAGGAGGCGACCCGCCTCAAGAGCGAATTCCTCGCCAACATGAGTCATGAAGTGCGGACACCGATGAATGGCATCATCGGAATGATAGAACTGGCCCTTGACACCGAGGACGATGTCGAACGAAGCGACTATTTACAAACTGCGCGCGGTTGTGCGCATTCGCTGCTGCGGATCATTAACGACATTCTTGATTTTTCGAAAATCGAGGCCGGGAAACTCGCGTTCGAGCGAGTCAAGTTCAGCGTTCCGGACCTTCTCCGGGACATAGTCCGGTCGATGCAGGGCGCCGTTGACGAGAAAGGTCTCAGCATTGCCTGCGACATTGCTTCCGGCGTGCCGAATGTAGTCATCGGCGATCCGGGCCGGCTTCGCCAGATTCTCGTCAATTTGATCAGCAATGGCATAAAATTTACTCCCACCGGCGGAGTGCAGATTCGGAGCGAGGTGAAACCCGGCCCGCAAGACTCATATCGTTTGCTCTTTAGCATCTCCGACACTGGAATCGGTATTGCGAAAGATCAGCAGCCCCGCATCTTTCAGGCCTTCGTACAGGCCGATGGCAGCCTGACGAGACAATACGGCGGTACCGGACTAGGGTTGGCCATCGTGTCACAGTTGGTCGAGATGATGGGCGGTCAGATTTGCGTGGAGAGCGAAGAGGGCCACGGCAGCACGTTTCGGTTTAGCGTCTGCGTAGACCGGGATCCCGCCGCCGCTGGACATGATGTTGTCAGTCAGTCCTCGGTGGCAGTGGTTTCCGGACGGATTTAAACCGGGGGGGATTTAAACCGGGGGATTTAAACCTAAACCGGGGACATCCATGATAAGGGTCTGTCAAGGGAAAGCAAAGTTCTCCCTGCACTTGGCGGAAG
>Ga0070681_10002498_pt1 | contig 16844 bp, 17 predicted proteins | sample KBSC83BmetaG_FD_65650 | JGI IMG/M metagenome (GOLD analysis project Ga0070681, IMG submission 65650) | Corn rhizosphere microbial communities from Kellogg Biological Station, Michigan, USA - KBS C8-3B metaG | ecosystem: Host-associated > Plants > Roots > Rhizosphere | place: USA: Michigan...
CCCTGGCACTTGTCGGGATCGACCCGAACCTTCATCGCTGCTCCCCCTCCACCAGCAAGGAGGCCGATGGTACGCGAGGCTGTGGCCCGTGGCGCAGTCCGGCCTGCGCCCGGCCGTGCCCCTACAGGCCGGCACCGTCCTCTTCACCGACCGCCGGGTCGATCCACATCGCCGCGCCGGCCACGCCTCGCGGCGTCTCCGGACCGGCGGGTGCGCAAACCCTTGTGACACAAGCCTTTTCGCCTGACAGCCACACGTACGTTCGATAGTCTGGATGGTGCCTCGAGGTTGCCGGGCATAACGGCCCTCCTCCCCGAAATCGCCACGTGGGTTGAGGAGGTACGGTGGCCGAGAGCTCGTCGAGATGGTCGGGGAGCTACGGGCCGCGCTCGTCGCCTTCCGGTCGGAGTCCGTCCCGGCGGAGGTGTGCGCCGTTCTCGTGGAGGAACTGGCAGCCACCGAGAAGGCTAGTGCCGCAGCGCGGGTTCGGGCGGCGGTTCGGGCCGGCGAGGCCGGCATGCATCGGGAGCGCGGTTTCGCCGATGTGTCCGACTGGTTGGCTCGGGCGACGGGGGCTCGGCCGGTTCGGCCAAGGCGGCGCTCGAAACCGCGGCGGCGTCGGATGAGCAGCCAGAGGTGAAAGCGGCTGTGGAAGCCGGGGTCTCGTCGTTGGCTCAGGCTCGGGAGCTCGTGAAGGCGGCGGGCTGCCCCGGCTCTGCCGCGGAGCAGGACCATCACGGCCCGGTCGCCAACGGCGGGGTCACGTCCTACCGCAACGTCGGGCCGTTGTGCTGGCCTCACCACCGGATGAAGACCGGGCAGGACCGAGATGCCGGGCTCGTCGGCCGGCGGAACCGGCCCGACCGGCCGTGATCCTTTCGCGTCGGCAAGCGGCGGCTGTCGCTTCCCTGACCGTTCCTTGACAAGTGGATCGTGAAGAGGGGCTGCGGATCGGGCGCGGCGGGTTGGGGCCGCGCCCGATCCGGGGGCCGGAGGGTGGCGGGGTACTGTCCCTGCGTCCGCCGACCGACAGGAGAGCGCATGGGTGTGCTGGATTGGCTCGAGCGGCGCTCCGGGCAGGCGCTGCTCGGGGCCATGTTCATCAAGCTGGGGTTCGACGCCGCCCGGAGCCCCGGGCCGCGGGTCGACAAGGCGGCGGCGCTCGGGTTGCCGCTGGATCCGGAGCTGGCCGTGCGGGGCAACGGTGCGGCCATGGTGGCCGGAGGAGCGGCGCTGGTGCTGAACAAGGTGCCGCGGCTGGCGGCGCTCGGCCTCATCGCCTCGATGGTTCCGACCACGCTGGCCGGGCACTCCTTCTGGGAGCTGGAGGGGGCCGACCGCAAGGCGCAGGAGATCCAGTTCTACAAGAACCTCGCCCTCGTCGGCGGCCTGCTGCTGGCACTGAGAGGGAGGAGCGGCTGATGCGGTTCGCCTTCAAGACCGCACCCCAGAACACCGCGTGGGCCGACATGCTGGCGGTGTGGCGGGAGGCCGACGACATCGACCTGTTCGAGTCGGGCTGGGTGTTCGACCACTTCTACCCGATCTTCTCCGACTCGACGGGGCCGTGTCTCGAAGGGTGGGTGACGCTGACGGCCCTGGCCCAGGCGACGAACCGGCTCCGCCTCGGGACGCTGGTCACCGGCATCGTCTACCGCCACCCGGCCGTGCTGGCCAACATGGCCGCCACCCTCGACATCGTCTCCGGCGGCCGCCTCGAGCTCGGGCTCGGCGCCGGCTGGAACGAGGAGGAGTGCGGCGCCTACGGCATCGAGCTGGGAACGCTGACCGAGCGCTTCGACCGCTTCGACGAGGCCTGCGACGTCATCCTCTCGTTGCTGGCCAACGAGACCACCGACTACGCCGGCCGCCACTACCGGCTGGCCGCCGCCCGGTGCGAGCCGAAGCCGGTGCAGCGTCCCCATCCTCCGCTGTGCATCGGCGGCCTGGGCGAGAAGCGCACGCTCCGCACGGTGGCCCGCCTGGCCCAGCACTGGAACCTGCCGATGGCCGAGAACCCCGCCGTCTTCAAGCAGAAGCACGACGTGCTGGCCGAGCACTGCGCCGACTTCGGGCGCGACCCGGCCGAGATCCTGACGTCGATCCACATCCGGCTGCCGCAGGACGGTGATGTCGGGCCGATGGTCGACCAGGCCGCCGCCTACGCCGACGCCGGCATGGACATGGGGATCATCTACCTGCCGCCGCCGCACACTCCGGCCGTGCTCGAGCCGGTGGCGCAGGCGCTGCGGCCGCTGGCCGGGTGAGCCGCCGGTGACCGCCGCGAGCGCTCCGACCGCCTGGAGCGACGTCGAGAGCGCCGTCCCGGAACTGGCCGCCGCCGTGCGGGCCGCCTTCGACGCCCACCGCCACAAAGTGCTGGCCACCCTCCGGGCGGACGGGTCACCCCGGCTGTCGGGCAACGAGGCGTCGTTCCGCGACGGCCAGCTGTGGCTCGGGATGATGCCGCAGTCACGCAAGGCTCTCGACCTCCGGCGGGATCCCCGCCTGGAACTGCACTCGGCCCCGGTCGACGTCGACCTCAAGCACGGCGACGCCCGCATCGCCGGCCGGGCGGTGGAGGAGACCGACCCCGACGTCATCTCCGCCTTCGGTGCCGCCTCGGCCGAGGAGCACGACGGCCAGGAGCCGCCGTCGCCCTTCCACCTCTTCCGGGTCGACATCGGCGAGATCGTCCTGATCCGGATCGGTGACCCGGCCGACCACCTCGTGATCGAGTCGTGGTCGCCCCCGACGGGCTACCGCCGCACCGAACGCCGCTGATCGCGGCCACCTCCCGTCGGCTCGTTCGTTCTGGCGTTCCTGACCGCCGAAATGACGGGGTGAGGAACGCCGGTTCGTGGTGGTGTGGGAGGGCGCCGGCGGTCCCGGCCCGTCAGCGCGACTCGCCCGGGGCGGGCAGGGCGTCGACGTGGACGATCCGGCTGGGCCGGGCCAGGCCGCCGATGGTGTCGTGGATGTGGGCCACCAGCTCGGCGTCGACGTCGTCGCCGCCGGCCACGCCGTCCTCCAGCACGACGTAGGCCACGATGTCGGGCACCTCGCCGGTCTCCACCCGCCGGACGTCGGCCGCCCGCACGAACGGATGGTCCCGGAGGACGTCGGCCAGTTCGGCCAGCGACACCAGCTGGCCCGACACGCTGATCATCGGGTCCTGCCGGCCGAGGCAGACGACCGTGCCGTCGGCCTCCCGCCGGGCCCAGTCGCCGGTGGCGAACAGGCCGGGATGGCGGCCCCAGTACTCGTCGGGGGACCGCCCGCCCTCCAGCGCCACGAACGTCGCCGGCCACGGCCGGCGGACCACCATGTCGCCCGTCACCGCCGGCGGTGCCGGCCGGCCGTCGGGCTCGACGACGTCGAGGCCGGGATCGGGCGGCCCGGCGGCATCGGGCGGGACCGGCGTCACCGAGACGAGGCCGCCCTGCTCCAGCTGGCCCCAGCCGTCGGCCACGACGGCCCGGCCCCGGGTGACCTCTTTGACCAGCCAGTCGGAACTGGCGCCGTCGAGCCGCTCGCCGCCGGTGACCACGAGCCGGAGCGAGTCGAGGCCGAGTTCGCCGGGCCCGGCGTCGCCCCACGAGCGCAGCTTGCGGATCACCGACGGCGTGGTGAGGAACGTGTGGACGGCGTAGCGGTCGACGAGCTCCCACGTCCGGGTGCGGCGGGGCGTGTCGAGCATCCCTTCGTAGAGCAGCGTCGTGCCTCCGGAGACCAGCGGCCCGTAGACGCCCTGCGACTGGCCGGCCCACGAGAACTCGATGGCGCAGAAGACGACGTCGTCCGGCGCCGTCGTCAGGGCCTGGCGGTGCAGCGCCGACACGGCCGTCAGGTAGCCGCCGGTGCCGTGCACGATCCCCGTCGGGTGGCCCGGCCGGTTGGCCAGCTGCATGACGAGCAGCGGGTGGTCGGACGGGACGGCGACGGGGTCGGCGCCGCCGGGGCCGACGGCCAGGCGGGCCCGTCCGGCCGAGAGCAGGTCGGCCCAGGAGAGGTCGCCCTCGTACCAGGTGACGTCGAGGCCGGCCCGGCGCAGGACCACCGTGCCCTCCACCGCCCCGACGGCGGCCAGCGCCTCGTCGGCCCGGGCCTTGAGCGGAAGGAGGACGCCGTGGCGCCAGGCGGCGTCCTGGGTGACGAGGACCTTGGGCCGCACCAGCGCCAGCCGGTCGGCCAGGGCCTCGACCGGGAGCGCCTGGGGGACGATGACGTGCACGGCGCCGAGGCGGGCACAGGCCAGCGCCGCCGTGATCGCCTCGGGGACGAGCCCGACGTAGAGGCCGACGCGGTCGCCGAATCCGACGCCGAGCCCGGCCAGCCCGGCGGCGGCGGCGCAGACCTCGGCGTGGAGTTCGCCGTAGGTCAGCGAGCGGCAGTCGCCGGGCTCGCCCTCCCAGTGGATGGCCGCCTGACCGGCCCGCTCCGGCAGGTGGCGGTCGAGGCAGTTGACGGCGGCGTTGAGCTCCCCGCCGGGGAACCATCGCCGCTCCGGCCCTGCGCCGGTGCTGACGGCGTCGAACGGCCGCTCCCACCGCAGCCCGCCGGCCTCGACCCTCCAGCGCTCCAGCCAGGCGTCGAGGTCGCCAGGCTCGAGATCATCAGCGTCAGACATCGCCGACGGCCTGCCCGGCGGCCTTGGCCGCCCGGACGAGGACGGCGGCCCGCTCCGGGTGGACGTCCTCGCCCATCGCCTTGGCCGCCGCCAGCGCGGAGAGCGCCGCCACCACCCGGCCGGACCGGTCCCGCACCGGCACGGCGACCTCCACCGCCCCGGCCGGCTCCGTCCGCTCCACGGCCAGCCACGGCGCGCTGGCCCAGGCGTCGCGGTCCTTGTCGTCGAAGGCCACCCCGATCGGCGAAGCGGCCCGGGCCTGCTCCCAGGCCGCCGGCTCGGCGTGGCCCAGCAGCACCCGTCCGGCGGCGGTCTCGAAGGCGTCGTGGACCCGCTCCGTCTGGCGGAAGATCCCGCCGATGTGCTCGGCGTCGACCCGGTCGGCGTAGAGCACGCGGCCGCCGATCAGCAGCCCGACCAGGACGGTGGCCTCCGTCAGGGTGCGCAGCTCGACGAGGTAGGGCCCGAGGGCCCGGACGACGGGCTGGCGGGCCAGGTACGACTCCGACAGCCGCACCACGTGCTGGCCGAGGCTGTAGCGCGACGTGCGGGGATCCTGCTGGACGAGCCCGGCCAGCACCAGCGACCGCAGCAGCCGGTGGGCCGTCGACGGCGACAGCCCCGACCGTTCCGACAGCTCGGTGAACGGCACCTGCAGCGGGCCCTGGGACAGCAGCTCGAGCAGCACGGCGGCGTTCCGCATCGTGCCGAGCGTCCCCCGGTCGTGGCCGTTCGCGCCGGCCGCCTCGTCCATGGCGGTGAACATTAGCGGTGCTCAGCTACCGAAATCGAGAACTTGACTTCCGAATAGCGGAATTCCTATGCTGCCGGCTTGACCCTTCGCGCTCAGGGTGCTCCGTCGCAGATCCGGGGAGGGCATATGCGCAGAACACTCGCGATCGCATCGGCGATCGCCACGATGACTCTGCCGTTCGTGGCCGGGGTCGCATCGTTCGGGGTGGTGTCGGGAGCCGGAGCGGCCGCGGCCGACCAGGCCGTCGTCGGAGCCTTCGCCGCCCCGATCATGGAACCCGGCGGCCATTACTGCGAGAAGCCGCAGGATCCGGCGCCGAAGTGCAAGCCCGCCGCCGTGTCGGTGGCGGTGCTGCCCACCGGCGACGTCCTCTACTGGGACGGGCTCGAGGGCATGAACGGCGTCAAGTACTCCACCGCCCTGGAGTTCGGCCACACGGCCCAGAACGACCAGAGCCGGCTGCTCAGCCTGGCGGGCCCGTCCGGGCCGACATGGTCCGTCCCGAGCCCCGAGGACAGCGGCGTCAACCCCGACGGCAACCCGTCGCCCCGCTACCTCCCCGGCGTCCCCCACAGCAACGAGAACAAGAAGAACGACGGCGACCTGTTCTGCTCGTCGTTCGTGCAGATGCCGGACGGGACCGTCCTGACCGCCGGCGGCACCGACTACTACCAGGAGCCGGCCGTCCCCGGCACCAACTACGGCCTCGTCGAGCTCGAGGGGCTGGCCAACACCCGGATCTACGACGACGCCACCAACTCCTGGCACCAGGCCGGCAAGATGAACCACGGCCGCTGGTATCCCTCGGTGGTCACGCTGCCGAGCGGCAAGCTGCTGGTCGTCGGCGGCGTCGGCAAGATGATCAAGCCGGTCTACACCGACCATCCCGACGAGTCGGGCCGCAACAACCGCACCACCGAGACCTACGACCCCGCCACCGGCACGTGGACCGACAACGGCCCCACCGCCGAGAAGTCCCTGCCGTTGTTCCCCCGGGTCCACGTGCTGCCCGACGGCAACGTGTACTACGACGCCGCCGGCCAGGTGGTGAACCCCGGCGGTGAGGGCTACGACGAGGCGGTGTGGAACATCACCAGCGTCTTCGACGTCGTCAGCAAGACGTGGAAGAACCTCGGCGTGCCGATGCTCGGGCCCGTCCCCATCGGCTTCCGGGGCTCGTCGTTCTCCGTCATGCTCCCGCTGCGGCCCGGCGACGACGGCAAGTACAGCAAGGCCCAGTTCCTCTCCGCCGGCGGCGTCCTCGGCGTCTGGCCGAGCACCTACCTGGCCGACGACTCGTCGGTCATCAACACCGTCGACACCGCCAGCGGCGACCGCATGACCAGCGAGGCCACCGGCCGGCTCAACCACCGGCGCTGGTACTCCTCGGGCGTGGTGCTGCCGACCGGCGAGGTGCTGACCGTCAACGGCGCCGACACCGACGAGGTCGTCTTCCCCGGCTCGGGCCACCCGGTGCCGCAGGCCGAGCTGTTCGACCCGGTGACGAAGAAGTGGACGCCGGTCGCCACCGACCAGCGCAACCGCTCCTACCACAGCACTGCGGCACTGCTGCCGGACGGGCGGGTGCTGGTCGCCGGCCACGCCCCCATCAACACCGGCTACGGCGGGGCGTCGGACTTCGGCAAGGACAACCTCGGGCTCACCGCCCCCGAGAGCGACCCGACGTTCTCCATCTACTCGCCGCCGTACCTGTTCCGGGGCGACCGGCCGGTCATCAACGCCGTCGATCCGGCCGTGCCCTACAACGGCCTGCTGACGGTCAAGACGACCTACGCCAAGGACATCAGCACGGTGGCCCTGGTCCGCAACCCGTCGACGACGCACCTCGTGGACGGCGACCAGCGGACCGTCGACGTGCCGGTGGTCAGCCGGACGGCCGACTCCGTCACCGTCGCCATCCCGGGCAACACCGTGCTCCCGCCGGGGCCCTACATGCTCTTCGTCAACCGCTCGACGCCGCAGGGCGAGATCCCGTCGGTCTCCCGCCAGGTCTTCCTCGGCGGGGCCGTGCCGACGGCGATCGCCGCCCGCCTGGCCCGATGAATGCAACAAGTTACCCGCTGGTAGTCTGACCGGCGCCCGAATTCTCGGGCCGGGGGAATCTGGGGGGAAGGAACCGTCATGGGCAGCAGTTCCGTTCGGGAACGGATCGCCATCGTCTTCATGACCCTGAGCGTGGTGGCCACGCTGGTCCTGGGCGGGGCGCTGGCCGCCCAGCTCGGGCACCCGAGGCAGCAGGTCGTCCAGGTCGGGGAGGCGTCGGCGACGTCGTCCGGGGGCGGGGTGAGCGCCGGTGACGCGTCGGCCGCCGCCCCGACGGACACCGGCTCGGCCACGGCGGCCGGGGCACCGGGGGACGCCGCGTCCTCCGCCGGGCAGGCGGCCAGCGGCGGGACGGGCGGCACCGGCTCCCCGACCGCGGCCGGCTCGTCGACCGGCACGGCGGCCGGCGCCGGCGGTACGGCGGCGGGGAGCGGCACGGCGGCCGGGGCGGGCCGATCGGCCGCCGGGCGGACCACCGCCACCACCCGGGCGCCGTCCGGCCCGGCGGCGGCCGCCGGCAAGGCGCCGGCGCCCGGCGCGCCGGGCGCGGTCGGGGACAAGGGCCCGGACAGCCCGGACGAAGGCGTCACCGGCGACTTCATCACCGTCGGCGGGATCTTCGACGAGACCGGCCCGGTCGACGCCACCGTCGAGCGCGACGTGGTGCGCTCGTACTTCAACCAGGTCAACGCCGCCGGCGGCGTGAAGGGCCGCAAGCTCCGGCTGCTCGACTGCGACTCGGCCTTCGACCCCTCCCGGGCCCACCAGTGCAGCCAGCGGCTGCTGAGCCAGAAGATCATGGGCATGGTCGGGTGGACGTCACCGTCGGGTGAGGAGCCGGAGACGAAGTTCCTCACCAGCCAGGGCGTCCCGGTCATCGGCGGGCTGTCCGTTCCGGCCCAGTTCCAGAGCCCGCTGGCCTTCCCGACGATGGCCAGCCTCGAACTGCACGGCACGGCCATGGGCCACCACGCCAAGGACCTGGGCGTCGAGGCGCCGGGCGTGATCATCGTCAACGTCAACTTCATCGCCCCGCTGAAGGACGCCATGCTCAAGGCGCTGCAGCAGGAGGGCATCAAGCCGGTCGACATCGAGCAGGTCGACATCACCAAGGCCGACTACAGCGACATCATCGTCAAAATGCGGGCCGCCGGGGCCAAGTCGATCCTGGCCGGGCTCGACCCGTTTTCCTACGCCCGGATGTTCCAGGCCATGGAGCGGCAGAACTTCAAGGTGCCCACCCTCGGCTTCGGGCTCGACAAGAAGTCGGCCAACGACGCCTACGGCTCGTTCATCGACGGCGCCGAGTCGCTGATCCCGTTCAAGGAGGCGTTCGACCCCGGCTCGGCCAACGACCCCGACGTGCAGGAGTACTTCGGGGCCGTGCAGCGCTACTTCCCCAACCAGGCCAAGTCCCTCGACGTCTACACCGAGGCGCAGTGGGTGGCGGCGAAGGTGTTCGTCGAAGGCCTGAAACGGATCCCGGGCGCCATCACCCGGCAGTCGCTGGTGGCGGCCCTCAACACGTTGAAGGACTTCAAACCGGGGCTGATCCCGAGCGTGACCTACACCCCGGGGAACCACGACCCGAACCACTGCTTCAACTGGATCCACAACGTCAAGGGGGCGTGGAAGACCTACGCCACCAACAAGTGCTTCTGATGGGGTTGCCCGCCGTGCTCGGCGTCAATTTCCATCTCACGCCGGGCTACACGGTGATCGGCATCGTGCTCGGCGGCGTCTACGCCCTGGCGGCCGTGGGGCTGGTGCTGATCTACCGGGTGTCGGGGGTCTTGAACTTCGCCCACGGCGCGGTGGCCATGTTCGCCACGTTCACCGCCTACGAGGTGTCGACGGTGAAGGGGGCGCCGGGCTGGATCGGGGCGATCGTGGCCATCGCCGTCGGCGCGGCGCTGGGCTTCGCCATCGAGTACTTCACGATCCGGCCGCTGCACGGCCGGCCGGCGCTGGTCAAGGTGGTGGTCACCATCGGGTGGCTGCTGGTGCTGCAGACGGCGGCCGGGCTCATCTGGGGCGCCACCGCCTACCACCAGCCCGTCCGGCTGGTGAGCCGGGACGGTTTCCGGCTGGTCGGCACCGACGTCACCGTCGGCTACGACCAGCTGACGACGGTGATCGTGGCGCTCATCTTCGCCCTGGCCGTGGCTGCGCTGCTCCGCTACACCACGCTGGGCAACGCCATGCGGGCGGTGGCCGACAACCCCGACACGGCCCGGCTGTGGGGCATCAGCGTCAACCGGGTGACGGCGGCGTCGTGGATGGTCGGATCGGCCATGGCCGCCGTGGCCGGCGTGCTGATCACGCCGCTCATCGCCTTCGACACGTTCTCGCTCACGGTCGTGGTGATCTACGCCTTCACTGCCGCCCTGATCGGCCGGCTGTCCAGCCTGCCGATGACGGTGGTCGGCGGGTTCCTGCTCGGGCTGGCCCAGACGTATCCCCGGATGTTCTCGTCGCTGTCGGGGACGGCCGACGCGGTGACGTTCGCCCTGGTGCTGCTGACCCTCGGGGTGTTGTTCCGGCCCGGCGGGCGGAAGGTGCGGGTCGTATGAGCGCCCGGGCCCGCCGCGTCGGGCTGCTGGTGGTGGCGGTCATCGCCATCGCCTGGCCGGCCATCCTGTCGGACTACTCCCGCTCCCTGGCCACCGACGGCCTGATCTCCGGCCTCATCGTCCTGTCGCTGGTGCTCCTCACCGGCTTCGTCGGCCAGATCTCGTTCTGCCAGTACAGCTTCGCCGCCGTCGGCGCCTTCACCGTCGGTTCGCTGGTGGCCGCCCACCACTGGAGCTTCTGGCTGGCCATGCCCCTCGGCGTGTTCGGGGCGGCCGTGGTCGGCGCGCTGGTCGGCATTCCCGCCCTCCGGCTGTCGGGGTTGTTCCTCACGATCCTGACCGTGGCCGTGGCGCTGTTCTTCGACCGGTTCATCCTGGCCTCCGGCACGTGGGACGCCTTCTCCGGCGGGCTGTCGTCCTTCGTGGTGGGCCGCCCGTCGTTCCTCGGGGTCCACCTCGACACGTCGTACCGGTTCTATCTCTTCGTCCTCGGCACGTTCTCGCTCTGCTCGCTCGGGGTGTGGAACTTCCGGCGGGGCAAGACCGGCCGGGTGCTCCGGGCCATCCGCGACGCCGAGGTCGCCGCCTCCACGCTGGGGATCAACCTCACCGCCTGGAAGCTGGCGGCCTTCGCCACCTCGGCCGCCCTGGCCGGCCTGGCCGGAGCGCTGCTGGCCGTGTCGATCGGGTCGGTGTCGACCGGCGGCTACGACCTCGTCCACTCCCTCGGGGTGGCCGCCGTGGCCACCGTCATGGGAGTGAACTCGGTCGCCTCGGCCGCCGCCGGCGGGCTGTTCCTGGTCTTCGGCCCGGAGATCCTCCGCCACCTCGGCGTGTCGTCCCAGTGGTTCAACCTCATCACCGGCGCCCTCCTCATCGTCCAGCTGATCGTCACGCCGGACGGGATGGTGACGGACTTCCAGCACAAGCTCGGCCACCTGCTCCGCCACCGGGCGGCCCGGAAGGCCCCGGTTCCGGCCACCGAGCTCGACGTGCGGGACGACGTCCCGGTGCGGACGGGGGTGCGGTCGTGACCCCCCGGTTCAGCGCCGCACTGCTCGAGGCCGAGCACGTCACCGTGCGCTTCGGCGGGGTGACGGCCCTCGACGACGCCTCGCTGCGGGTCAACGCCGGTGAGATCGTCGGCCTCATCGGGCCCAACGGCGCCGGCAAGACGACGTTCTTCAACTGCGTGACCGGAGTGCTGAAGCCCGACACCGGCCTCGTCACGTTCGACGGCGTCGAGGTCGGCGGGCTGCCGCCCCACCGCCGCTCCCGGCTCGGGATGGCCCGCACGTTCCAGAACCTGCAGCTCTTCTCGGGGCTCACGGCGCTGGAGAACCTGATGGTCGCCGTCGACGCCCACTCCTCGCGGGGCATGCTGGCCGACGCCTTCCGCACGCCGCTGGCCCTCTTCGAGGAGCGCCGGGCCGAGGAGCGGGCCCGGGCGCTGCTGCACTTCCTCAACCTGTCGGACCGGGCCGACACGCTGGCCAGTGACCTGCCGGTCGGCCTCCAGCGCCGCCTCGACCTCGGCCGGGCGCTGGTCGGCCGGCCCCGGCTGCTGCTGCTCGACGAGCCGGCCGCCGGGCTCGACACGAGGGAGACCGCCGACCTCGCCGAGCTCCTGCTGCGGGTGCGGGACCGCTTCAACGTCACGATGCTGCTCGTCGACCACGACATGGCGCTGGTGATGCGGGTCTGCGACCACATCTACGTCCTCGACTTCGGCAAGATGCTGACCGAGGGGCCGCCGGCCGAGATCCGCCAGAACGAGACGGTGATCCGGGCCTACCTGGGTGAGGCGGTGAGCTGATGTCACCTCTGCTCGAGGTTTCGGGGCTGCGGGCCGGCTACGGCCGGCTGCCGGTCATCTTCGGGATCGACCTCACCGTCGACGAGGGCGAGATCGTCGCCCTCCTGGGATTGAACGGCGCGGGCAAGACGACGACGCTGCGGGCCATCTCGGGGATGATCCCGGTGATGGCCGGGACCGTCCGCTTCGGCGGCGAGGACATCACCGGCGCCAAGGCGGAGCGGATCACCCGCCAGGGGTTGCTCCACGTCCCCGAGGGCCGGGGGATCTTCCCCAACCTCCGGGTCGACGAGTCGCTGCGGCTGGCGGCGGCGCTGGCCAAGCTGGACGGGGCCGAGGCCGGCCGGCGGGCGGAGGAGGCCTTCGCCACCTTCCCGTCGCTCGAGCGGCGGCGGGGGCAGGCGGCGGGCACGCTCTCGGGCGGCGAGCAGCAGATGCTGGCGCTGGCCCGGGCGCTGATCTGGCGGCCCCGGCTGCTGATGGTCGACGAGATGTCCCAGGGCCTGGCGCCGGCCATCGTCGACCGGCTGTTCGAGATCGTCTCCGCCTTCCGCGACAACGGCACGGCGCTGATCCTCGTCGAGCAGTTCGTGACCCGGGCGCTGGCCGTCGCCGACCGGGCCTATGTGGTGGAGAAGGGCGAGGTCGGCTACTCGGGGACGGCGGCGGCGCTGGCCGCCGACGAGGAGTTCGTCCGCAGCTCCTATCTCGGCGCTGAGGATCCGGGGACACCCCGGACCCCGGGCTCGACATCCGAACCCGTCGCAACGGCGGTCGCCGGCGCCGCCGCGCCGCCGGATGTGCGCCACCGGGACCTCATGACCGAGGTCAACGTGTCGCTGCCGCCGGCGCTGCTGCGGGGCCTGGAGGAGCGGGCGGAGCGCGACGGCCTCGACGTCGACGAGTTCATCCGGCAGGCTCTGGAGGACACCCAGCGGCGCAAGCGGAAGGGAGAGGCGCGATGACGGCGTCGGCGCTCGGTCGGCGGCGGGCGGTGCAGGCCGGCGTGGCCGCCCTCCTGGTGGCGCCCACGTTCCTGCTCGTGGCGGCCGGGCGCGGTCGCGCCGACTCCCCGCTCGGCAACTACAACGGCACGGTGAGCTCGACGGCGGTCCACGTCCAGGCCGGCTCCAGCGCCTTCCCCAACTTCAACACCGGGGCCGTCGACAACCACTTCCCGCTGGCCACTGCCCACCTCGACAGCTCGCCCAACGCCGAAGCATTCTCCAGCCCGCTCGACACCGGCCCGCTGGGGCAGACCGTCGCCGGCGCCGGCCACCAGAACCAGCCGCAGTACGCCGACGTCCGCTGCCCGCCGCAGTGCGACGGGAAGCCCGTGACGGTCGGCTCCGAGCCCGGGCCCTCCTCGTCGTCGATGGCCTCCGACCGCAAGGCCGTGGCGACCGGCCAGGCCGGCGGCGTGGCGGCCGGCGGTGGTGCGCCGGCTCCTCCCGCCCCGCCCGGGAAGACCGACGGCGTGGTGCCGGTCGCCGCTTCGGCCGGCACTTCCCCCGCTCCGTGGTTGCTCGACGAGGGACAGGCGGCCGGCCTGCGATCGGCGCTGTCGGCCTGGCGGGCCCGCTACCTGACGGCCGACGACGCCCGGCGCTACCCGATGCCGGCGGCCGACACGCCCGACGGCGTCGCCGGCGACACCGCCCGGAGCGAGAGCCGCCTCGACGGGTCGACGCTGGTGCTCGACGGTATGAGCGCCGCCGGCCGGGTCGTCCTCGGCGGCGGGGCGGTGACGCTGCGCGACGTCAGCGTCCACGTCAACGTGACCAACGACGGCACGCCGAAGAAGACCGTGTCGGTCGACGTCGGTTCGGCGCTGGTGGGCGGCACCCCGGTCACCATCGGGCCCGACGGCCTGTCGGTCAACGGCCAGGCCGTCCCCGGCATCGGCGCCGCCGGTGCCCAGGCCAGCGCGGCGCTCAACCAGGCCCTCGGCCAGGCGGGGTTCGAGATCCGCTCGCTGGCGCCGTCGCAGCAGGCGACCGACCACCAGCTGACCCTCGACGCCGTCGGCGTCCTCATCCGGGTGGCGCCGAAGTCCCCGGCGCCCGGCGTCCCGGCCCAGTTCACGACGCTGGCCGTGGGCGAGGTCTTCGCCGATTCCCTGGCGGTGCCCGGCGAGGGCGGCGAGCTCGGCGACGGGCTCGGCGGGGATCTCGGCAGCGGCGACACCGGCACGGTGCCGGCGGCGACGCCGGCGGCGGCGCCCGACAACGGCGCGGCCGGCGCGCCGGAGGCGTCCAGCGCCTACGGCGAGAGCACCTCGGGGAACCCGTCCGGCCCGGCGGACCTCGGCTCGGCGTCCTCCGGCTCGTCGGGGTCGTTCGGCTCGTCGTCGTTCGGCTCGTCGGGCTCGTCGGGTGCGGCGCTCGGGTCGAGCGGCTCGTCGGCGCCGGCGACGTCGGCCACCGGCGGCTCGAGCCATCTGGCCGCCCCGGCGGCCGCCCGGAGGGTTCTCGAACCGGAGAAGCCCACGAAGCTGCTGCTGCTCTACCTGCTGTGGCAGTCGCTGGTGATCGGCACGGTGGCCAGCCTGTACCTGTGGCGGAAGGCGGCAGCATGACGGCGACCTTCAAGGACCGCATCTTCGGGACCGGCGACGGCGTCCGGGTCCACTGCGAGTTCGACGACTGGACGTTCTCCCCGCGCTACACCGACGGGGTGTGCCCGCTGTGCGGCTGGCGGCCGGACGGGGTCGTCGAGCAGACGCCGCTCGTCCAGCGGCTGGACTGGTTCATGGTGATGCTGGCCGTGGTCGTCGTCGCCTCGATCATCATGGCCGTCCTCGTCCTCCACGCCTGGGCCCAGGCCTGAGGCCGGTCCCGCCCGGATAGGAGCGGCGAGGCGAGCGGCGCGGCGCTGATGCCGGCGACACCGGTTCCCCGGCCGGCCTGGCTGAAGGTCACCGCCCCGCTGGCCATCGTCGGCGTCGTGGTGTGGCCGGTGCTGGCCATGCTCGGCCTGCTCGGCGACGTCCCGGCCCAGGCCGTCCTCAACGTCGGGATCGTGACCGCCGTCCTGGCCTACGTCTCGATCCGCCGGATCAAGGCCGACCGGGCGGCGGGTGGCGCCGCCCCCCGGCCCGACCCACCGGAGCCGCCCCGCCGCTAGCCGCTCGATTCTCGCGATGACCCGTGCTTAGCCGCACATATTCCGGTTAAGCACCAGCTATCTCCTGCGCACCGGCCGCTTCCGGGCCCCGGTGAGGACGTCGGCGAGGACCCGGGCCTGGCTGAGCTCAAGATCTTTGGTGGCGGTCAGGAGCGTCAGCCGGCCCTCCCGGGTGAGGCGGCGCAGAGCGGCGAGGGCGGCGGCGTGCCCGGGGTCGTCGAGCTCTGAGAGGTAGCGCTCGGCGAACCCGGCGAAGCGGGCGGGGTCGTGGCCGTACCACTTGCGGAGCTCGGTGGAGGGGGCGACGGCGCGGCACCAGTGGTCGAGGGCCGCGGCGTCCTTGCGGAGACCCCGGGGCCAGAGGCGGTCGACGAGGACGCGGGTGCCGTCGTCGTCGCCGGGCGGGTCGTAGGCCCGGGCAACACGGACGGGGCGGGAGCGTCCCACAGGGGTATCTTGCCCTCCGGAGACGTGTGCCATGAGTCCCGCCCGCAACCGTGTCACGCCCACCGGGGAGATCGTGGCGATCCCGCTGCGGGGGGCGTGGACCGGCAACCGGGGGATCCTGCACCGGGGGCGGGACATCGTCCGCTTCCACGCCGGCGACCTGTGGATCACCTGTGCCCTGGGGTTCAAGGGCCGGCGGCAGCGGCAGTGGCAGCCGCACCACTACACCTTCCTGTTCTTCCACGACGAGGCGGTGTCGCTGGCCGCCGGCCACCGGCCCTGCGGCGAATGCCGCCGCCCGGCCTACCAGGCCTACCGGGCCGCCTGGGCCGCCGGGCTCCGCAGCGAGCGGCCGTCCGCCGGGGAGATGAACCGGCGGCTGCACGGCGAGCGGATCGTCGCCGGGACGCACCGCCGGCGGTTCCACGAGCTGCCGTGGGGCGACCTCCCCGACGGCGCGTTCGTGCTCCTCGGTGACGTCCCGGCGGTGGTGGTCGGAGACCGTCTCGTCGAGTGGACGTATCAGGGTTACGCCACCGACCACGCCCGGCGGCGGCCCCGGGGCGGCGTCGCCACGGTGGTCACCCCGCCGGCGACGGTGGCCGCCCTGCGGGCCGGTTACGCCGCTCAGATCGACGAAGCGGCGCTCAGGTGGTCGTAGAGCGTCCGGCTGATCTCCCCGAGCTCGTCGACCTGCTCCGGAGTCAGGCGGTCGAACAGGTGCCGGCGCACGCCCTCCACGTGGATCGGCGCCGCCGCCTCGACGGCGGCCAGGCCCCGCGGCGTCAGGACGGCCACCGCGCCACGCCGGTCGGACTCCACGGTCTCGCGCCGCACCCAGCCGGCCTCCTCCAGCCGGCCGACGGCGTGCGACAGGCGGCTGCGGGAAGATTGGCACCGCTCGGCCAGCTCGCTCATGCGGACCTGCCGGCCGGGGGCCTCGGACAGGCGGACCAGGATCTCGTAGTAGGAATGCGGCATCCCGGCGCCCGCCTGCAGTTCCCGGTCGAGGAGGTCCATGAGGAGCCGGGTGGCGGCCAGGAAGGCCCGCCAGGTGGCCTGCTCCCCGTCGTCGAGCCAGCGCGCCGTCATGCCCGGCAGCCTAGCGGAATAGTTGAGCGTTCAACTGTGTTCGGATGGGAGAACCGGAGAGAAGGAGCCCATCGTGCCGATCACCCGTCTCAACCACGCCGTCCTCTACGTCCGCGACGTCGAGCGCAGCGTCGCCTTCTACACCGACGTGCTCGGGTTCCGGGTCCTGGACGTGCTGCCCGACGGCTTCCGGGGTGCCGCCTTCCTGCAGGCGCCCGGCTCCACCAACGACCACGACCTCGGCCTGTTCGAGATCGGGTCGGCGGCCGCCGACTCCGGCGCCGGCCGGGCCGCCGTCGGCCTGTACCACCTGGCCTGGGAGGTCGACACGCTGGCCGAGCT
>Ga0070681_10002500_pt1 | contig 16842 bp, 15 predicted proteins | sample KBSC83BmetaG_FD_65650 | JGI IMG/M metagenome (GOLD analysis project Ga0070681, IMG submission 65650) | Corn rhizosphere microbial communities from Kellogg Biological Station, Michigan, USA - KBS C8-3B metaG | ecosystem: Host-associated > Plants > Roots > Rhizosphere | place: USA: Michigan...
TTACCGTCCATGGCAGACATCTACGACGCCAGGACGTATGAGCCTCGTAAGAGCGTAGGGCACCTCATGAACCGGGTGAGAACGGCCATGTTCGCCGCGCTCGACCAGGAGTTTTCCACGGAGCCCGAGCTCGCCCAGATGGAAGTGTCCTCCGCCCAGTTCGTGGTCATCGCCTCGCTCGCCCTCGGGGAAGCCGATTCGGCTTCGCAGCTCTGCAAGGGCATTTCCTACGATGCCGGCGCCATGACCCGAATGATCGACCGCCTGGAGAGCAAAGGCTTGATCCGCAGGCACCGCGCCGCGGACGACCGGCGCCTGGTGAATCTCGAGCTGACGGAGGCCGGCCGCGAGGCGTTCCCAAAGATGAAGCTGTGCGCGCTGCGAGTACTGAACCGCTTCCTGCGCGGCTTCTCGCAGGCCGAGGCGCGTCAGCTCGAAGGGTTCCTGCACCGGATGCTGGATAACGCTTGAATTTTTTTGAGCAAATACTTGCCTGGGCATTAATAGCCGTGGCAAGGACGGACGGGAGACAGAATCATCATGAGTGAGCCGAATGACACAAAGAAGGGTGAGCAGGCCACCGGCGCCGCCGCGAAAGCCGCCGCCCCCTCGCTCAAGGCACGCCGCTTGCGCTGGCTCGCCCTGGCGGCGGGTGCATTCGCCGTGCTGGGAGCGGGTTACGGCGTGTACTGGGCGAAGAACTTGCGTTATCTGGAGGCGACCGACGATGCCTACGTCAGCGGCAACGTGGTGCAGATCACTCCGCAGATATCCGGCACGGTCGTCGCGATTGGCGCCGACGACACGCAATTCGTGAAGGCCGGCCAGACGCTCGTCAAGCTGGACCAGGAAGACGCGCGCGTGGCATTGGACCAGGCCGAGGCGCAATTGGCGAAGACAGTTCGCGAGGTGCGCAACCTCTTTGCCACCTCTTCGCAGCTGCAGGCCGCCGTCGAGGTCAGACAAGCCGATCTTACGACCGCGCAGCAGGATCTCTCCCGCCGCGAGCGCCTGGGCAGCTCCGGAGCCGTGTCGGCCGAAGAACTGCAACATGCGCGTGATGCACTGAAGGCCGCGCAGGCTGGCCTGCAAGCCGCGCAGCAGCAACTGATTGCGAACCGAGCCCGCGTGGATGGAACCACAGTCGCCGACCACCCCGATGTCCGTAACGCATCCGCCGCGGTGCGCAGCGCATACCTTGCGTACGAGCGCACTCAGTTGCCGGCGCCCGTCTCTGGCTTCGTGGCCCGCAGAAACGTACAGCTTGGTCAGCGAGTGAGCCCTGGCGCAGCTCTGATGTCCGTCGTGCCGCTCGATGAGGTGTGGGTCGACGCCAACTTCAAGGAGTCGCAGCTTGCGGACATCCGCGTGGGTCAGCCGGTGATGCTGACTGCTGACGTATACGGACGCAGCGTCGTGTATCACGGCAGGGTCGTGGGTTTCGGCGCGGGCACGGGCGCCGCATTCGCGTTGCTTCCCGCCCAGAATGCGACCGGAAACTGGATCAAGGTGGTCCAGCGCGTTCCGGTGCGCATCGCGCTGGAGCCGAACGAGCTCGAGCAGCATCCCTTGCAAGTGGGACTTTCGATGAAAGCCGACGTGGATACGCATGATCGCAGTGGGTCGCTGCTGCCGCGCCTCGCCGCCAACACGGCCGCCTACGCGACCGATGTCTTCCAGGCTGGCGACGGCGTAGCCAACGAGCGAGTGCGCTCGATCATTTCGGCAAACGAGACGGGGCGCGTGACCACCAGTCGCGCGCCGGGGCCCGCGGACCACTACGGCGGGGCCGCCCGCGTAGCAGGGCTTTGAGTCGCGCACCGCTTGTAGAAAGAACGGGCCATGAGTACTCAAGGCGAGCCGCAACCACTGAAAGGGTCGACGCTGGCGCTCGGCACGGTGGCGCTCTCGCTCGCCACCTTCATGAACGTGCTCGACACGTCGATCGCGAACGTCTCGCTGCCTTCGATCGCCGGCGATCTCGGCGTTTCCCCCGACCAGGGAACCTGGGTCATCACCTCGTTCGGTGTAGCCAATGCCATCTCCTTGCCGCTCACGGGCTGGCTGACCCGCCGCTTCGGTCAGGTGAAGTTGTTTACGGCCTCCATCGTGCTCTTCGTGATCGCCTCCTTCCTGTGCGCCCTGGCGCCTTCGTTGAGCCTGCTGATCCTGTTCCGGGTGCTGCAGGGCGCCGTGGCGGGCCCGATGATCCCCCTGTCGCAATCTCTCCTGCTGTCCAGCTATCCCAAGGAGAAATCCGGCACCGCGCTGGGCATGTGGTCGATCACGACCCTGGTGGCGCCGGTCGTGGGCCCCGTGCTCGGGGGTTGGATTACCGACAACATCGCATGGCCCTGGATTTTCTATATCAACGTGCCAGTGGGCATCGTCGCCGGCCTGATGACGTGGGTCATCTACAGGCGTCGTGAGACACCCACCGCAAAGATTCCGATTGACGGAATCGGATTGGGACTGCTCGTGGTCTGGGTGGGCGCCATGCAGGTCATGCTCGATAAGGGCAAGGACCTCGACTGGTTCAACTCCGGTCAGATCGTGGCGCTGGCCATCGTCGCCGTGATCGGCTTCGTGCTGTTCATCATCTGGGAGCTGACGGATGAGCATCCGATCGTCGACCTGAGCCTCTTCCGCGGTCGTAACTTCTGGGTCAGCACCTTGGCGATGCTGCTCGCGTACGGAATGTTCTTCGGTAACGTCGTGCTGTTGCCGCTCTGGTTGCAGCAGTACATGGGCTATACCGCCACGCTTGCGGGGCTCGTGCTCGCCCCCGTCGGGTTGTTTGCGATCTTCCTGACCCCCGTCGTGGGACGCGTCATGAACCGCGTGGACCCCCGCATCTTCGTGACGATCTCATTCGGTGTCTTCGCGCTCGTTCTGTTCATGCGATCCCATTTCAACACGGACGCAACCATCTGGACGCTGCTGGTGCCGACCCTCATCCAGGGCATCGCCATGGCGTTCTTCTTCATCCCCCTGATCGCAATCGGACTGTCCGGCCTGACTCCAGACCGGATTCCTTCGGCCTCGGGGCTGATGAATTTCGCCCGCATCACGGCCGGATCGTTCGGCACCTCGATCGTGACGACGCTGTGGGACCGTCGCGCGACGCTGCACCATGCGCAGCTCGTGGAGCACCTGTCCGCTGGCGATCCCGTCTCCTCGCAGGCGCTGGCGAATCTGCAGTCCGGGGGTTTTGGCGCACAGCAAAGCTACGGACTGCTCAACCGGCTCGTCGACAATCAGGCCTTCATGCTCTCGGCGAACGATATTTTCTATGTTTCCGGGGCGCTGTTTCTCGTGCTGGTGTTCGTGATCTGGCTGGCCAGGCCCGGCGCGGCCGCGGGGGCAGGGGCCGCCAGCGGCGCGCACTGACTACCCCGTGCAAACCCCGTCCTTGAGCTCACTGGCCCTGTTTCTGGACATCGACGGCACGCTGTTGGAAATCGCCGAGACGCCGCGGTCGGTGGCGGTCGACCCGGCTCTGAAGGATCTCCTGGGCGCACTCCACTCGAGGACGCAAGGCGCGGTCGCGCTGGTGAGCGGCCGCCGCATAGCGGAGATGGATGCGTTGTTTCGGCCGTTGACTTTGAGTGCGGCGGGGCTGCATGGGTTTGAACGGCGCGGCGCCTCAGGCACCCACCAGCATCGCAGGGCGCCATCGACTCGAGCCCTCGAGGGTGCACGCCGTGCAATGCTCGATCTCGCCAACAGACACAGCGGTCTGCTCGTCGAGGACAAGCGTTTCGCGCTGGCTCTGCATTACCGCCTCGCTCCGGATCTGCAGGAGCTCGTCGCGAGCACGATGACGCAGATCGCCGAGCGCACGCGCCCGGAATTCGAGCTGCAGATGGGCAAGATGGTCGCCGAGTTGCGCCCGGCGGGCGCCACGAAGGGAGCAGCGGTCGCGCAGTTCATGAGCGAAGCGCCCTTCAGCGGCCGCCGTCCCGTCTACGTCGGTGACGACCTCACCGACGAGTCGGCGTTCGAGTGGGTCAACGGGGTCGGCGGATTGTCCATAGCGGTGAACGTACCGGGCGCGACAGCCGCCCAGCAGCGCCTCCCCAGTGTTGCCGCGGTACGGATGTGGCTTGCGGATTTACTATCCGACCCATATAAATCAAAGAGTTAATTCCCGCACGCCCGGATGCGCGTATGATGCATGTCGCGTGTCTTCCTCTGTGAGGGTGTGATGGCAACAAAGCTCGACAAAGTTCTGAAGCGCGAAATCGACATTGGCGGCAAGCCCTACATGCTGGCGATCTCGCCCGAGGGTGTGAAGCTGACTGAGAAGGGACGGCGCAAGGGACAGGAGCTCTTGTGGAAAGACCTCCTCGGAGGCCAGGCGGCCGTGACGGTGGACGCGGACGAGGCGGTCGACCAGCCGCAGACCTGACATCCTCTGGTACGGTTCTCGGCGAACATCGGCCTCCTGTGGCCCGATAGACCCCTGCTCGCGCGCATGGAAGCGGCGGCGCGTGCAGGATTCCGCGCGGTCGAGATGCACTTTCCGTACGACGTCGATGCGGCTGCAGTCGCGGCCTTGGCGCGCGACACCGGATTGACGCTGCTCGGGATCAACACACATCCGGGACAGCTCGAGCGCGGCGATCGCGGGCTGGGCGCCGTGCCGGGGCGCCAAGAGGAGTTTGCGGCAGCCGTCGAGCAGTCGATCCAATACTGCGTTGCCTGCGGTGCGCGGGCCATCCACGCCATGGCGGGAAACGTCAGCCCCGACGACCGACCGCGGGCGCGCCAGGTGTTCAAGGCCAATCTCGAGAGCGCCGCGCGCAAGGCCGCGGCTGCCAACCTGACTGTCCTGCTCGAGCCGCTCAACCCGCGCGACAATCCCGGCTATTTCTATTCGCGCCTCGATCAGGCCGTCGCGCTCATCGAGGAACTCGGACAGCCCAACATCAAGTTGCAGTTCGATGTCTATCACGTCGCAATCAGCGAAGGCGACGTGTTGCGCAAGCTGGCAAAGCTCCTGCCCCTGATCGGGAACGTGCAGATCGCCGCGGTTCCGAGCCGTGCCGAGCCGGATGAGGGGGAAATTGCATACGGCGCGGTGTTCGCCGAGCTCGAGCGCCTCGGCTACCCGGGATGGGTGGGGTGTGAGTATCGTCCTCGCGCCGGTACCGACGAGGGTCTGCGTTGGATGAGAAATCTGACAAGCTGACGGGAGCGGAACTCGCGCGTTTGCCGTTGTCCCTGCTGACGCGCCTTCGCCTGATTCTGTTCGGGCATGAGGATCTCGCGGGCCTCGTCTTCTGGGCCGCCCTCGTCGGCATCTGCGGTGCGCTGTGCAGCGTGTTATTTCGCGAGCTGGCGCGGCTGCTGGAGATGCTCTTTACCGGGCAGCCGGGTGGCCTGGTCCACGCGGCGGCGCAGCTGTCATGGTGGCACCGCATGCTGGTGCCGATGTTCGGGGGACTGTTCGCGGGGCTGGTGTTGCATCTGGCCGGCCGCGCTCAGACGATCCCGCGCGCCGTCGATTACATGGAGGCCATTCTGGTCGGCGACGGCCGGATCAGCTTGCGCCGGACCCTGTTGAACAGCGCCTCCTCGCTGCTCTCGATCGCTTCCGGCGGTTCCATCGGTCGCGAGGGACCGATGGTCCAGCTCGCCGCCATGGCGGGATCCCGCCTCGGAATCGTGGGCAAGGCGCCGGTGCCTCGCTTGCGGCTGATGGTGGCGTGTGGCGGAGCCGCCGGCATCGCAGCGGCTTACAACGCTCCGATCTCCGGCGCGCTGTTCGTCTCGGAAATCGTTCTCGGGTCGATGGCCATGGAGAGCTTCGGGCCGCTGGTGGTCGCCTCGGTCACCTCGAGCGCGACGATTCACCAGATCCTGGGATACGGGCCGGTCTTCGACGTGCCGCACGTGCAGTTCGTATCCAACTGGGAGCTGATCTTCTACGTCATCCTCGGAGTGCTCCTGGGCCATCTCGCGCCCCCCTTTCTGGCTCTGCTGGACTACGCGAAATCCCGTTTCGTCAAGCTGGGCCTGCGACCCTACCTGCAGCTCGGTCTGGGTGGGCTCATCGTCGGGGTGATCTCGATTCTCGCCCCTGAAGTCTGGGGCAATGGATACAGCGTCGTTGGCAATATCCTGCGCGGAGAACTGGCCGGCCTCATGCTGCTCGTTGTGTTTGCGGCCAAAGTCGCAGCCACCTCCGCAACAGTTGGATCAGGTGCCGTCGGCGGCGTCTTCACCCCGACGCTGTTCATCGGTTGTGCGGTCGGTGCACTGTTTGGTGGCGTGCTGCACCACTTTCTGCCCGCTTACACCTCGGTGCCGGCTGCGTATGCCCTGATCGGCATGGGAGGATTCCTCGCGGCGACCACACATGCTCCGCTCACCTCCATTTTGATGCTCTTCGAGATGACGGCGGACTATCAGATCGTGTTGCCTCTGATGTTGGCCTGCGTGACCGCCCACTACTCGGCCAAGGTCTATCGGCGTGGGGAGTCGATCTATCACGCTTCGCTGGCTCGCGCGGCGGCGGTCGGTGGGGGCGACTGGCGTGTGCGGACCGTGGAATCGCTGGTCAAGCCCGCTACTGCCACGGTCAGGCCATCCCTGACGTTGCACGAGCTGTTCGCGGAACTGCCAAGCCGGCCTCTCGACCGCGTTTATGTAACCAACAGTGGCGGCGAGCTCGTAGCCTGGCTCGATCCGCGGCAGATCCTGGAGCAGGTGCAGGCGCGCCGTCTCGATACCAACGTGACCGTCGAATCTGTCGCGAGCCCCGTTACCTTCGCGTTGGAGCCCGATATGCCCCTCGGCGCGGCGCTTGACGGTTTCATGCGTGAAAACGCCAACGTTCTGCCGGTCACGCTGGGTCAATGGCGCAACACTCTGATAGGAGAAGTTTCACGTCAGGATGTGATGTTAGCGGTAGCAGACCGTTTGACTTACCCGAAATAGGTGTACTCTTCACACCCCGGCCGATGGTCACGGCCGAGCGTACAGCTTCAGTCAGTGCTGCACTGCTTCATGGCCGTCATGGCGCCGTAGCACTCTCCGGGTATACAGGCCGTCTCGTACGGAAGTGAGAGCACCATGAACCCTTCATACACTTCGGTCGCACCGCGCTCACTGAGCGACATTCTCTCTCCGTCGGCAGTGAACGCTGTGCTGTCCGCGGCGGCGGTACGTTTCACGCAGACGCAGAAACAAGCGTCCCCGTCGCAACGCGCTGAAACCGGGCCTCGTCCGCTGGATCCCGCAGCGGCCTACGGATGTGTCGATTGGTTTCTCTATCCGGACTCCGAGATGGAGGCGACCGATCCCCGGTAAGCGGTTCGATCTTCGGTAGGATGACGCGCATCCGACCCGGTAGACTTACCGGGTCTCAAGGAGATGATCGATGCGCGTAAGACTGGTCGTGGCAGACCCCAGCGAGGCCCGCTTCTACGATCTGGATGGGATCGATTCCCGCCTGCGGGCCGCCGGCAAGCTGCTGGATCCCCAGCCTGCGCCTCGGGAAGCCGAGTTCGCGGAACGGCGGCCTTCCGTTTCGCGCGCTCCTGATTCCGAGCCTCGCCCCCGTAAGGACGCCGCGATGCGTTTCGCACGCCAGATCGGGGCTGAACTGGAATCCGCGCGCCGCGGGGGTGGTTTCGATCGCATCGTGCTGCTCGCCGGTCCTTCGTTCATAGGCCTGCTTCGCAGCGCCCTGCCCGAAGGGGTGCGCGCCACGTTGATCGCTGAAGTCCGCAAGGATCTTCTGGGACAAGAAGAGTCCCTCATCCAGGCGTACGTACCTCCCGAGGCGTTCGATTAGGGCGGGCGCCTTCCGATATCCGCCGCCGCCGGGAGGATGCGCTCAGCCGGCGCCGATCCAACAACAACAGGGTGGTTCGGACCTGACTTCAAACACGGTCGTGCCTCTGAGTGGTCATTTTTTCACACGACCGTCTCGAATCAGCGACGGTCTTATTGCCAATTGTGCTGTCAGTTTCGACAGTTGAACGCGTGCAATGCTTTGCAGGTCTACTCAAACCCGTGCAAAGTTTCGGATAATACCGAGGCTATGAACAATGATTACAATGATTCGCAGACAATGGTCCCCCCTGAAATGAGCGAGCTCGCAGCCAGGTCTCTTCTGCTACTCGTGACGACCGCGATGCTGTGCGCGCCGCGGGCCGTGATGGCGTCGCTCGGCGGCGACGTGAGCACGGTCGAAGCGGACCGGGCGCACATGAAGTCCGCCTCGGTCAAGAGTACGCAGTCGGCGCTGTATTCGGTGCATGAGTTACAGACGCCCTCCGGAACGACCGTGCGGGAGTTCGCGGACAATAACGGAGTTGTGTTTGCGGTGACCTGGCACGGGCCTTTCCTGCCTGACCTGCGCCAGACGCTCGGTGCTTATTTCGAGGCTTACCAGACGGCGCCGCGCGCGAAGCGGTACGGCCACGCGCACGACGTCGTGGAGGAGCCAGGACTCGTGGTGCATTCGAATGGCCACATGCGCTCGTTCTCCGGAGTTGCCTATGTTCCCCAACTCGTTCCCGCAGGCGTCTCCATCGGTCAATTGAGCGGCTCCAGCAATCAAGGCTCCAGCAATCAATGATGTCTTCCTGGAAGTCAGGCGCGCGCGCCTCAGGTCTCGGCGCGACGATCGCGGTGTGCCTTGCGTTCTTCGTCCTCGGTTGCGGTGGTGGCGGAGGCTCGACCTCGACGGCCGGGGGTGGAGGCGGAGGAGGTGGAGGTGGCGGTGGCGCCGCGCATAACCAGGTATCGGTCGTCGTCGATTCTGGCCCCGCGGCCGCGGGTGGCGTAGCGAATACGCCCTACGTCAGCGTGACGATCTGCGCGCCGGGAACTACCAACTGCCAGACGATCGATCACGTGAGCGTGGATATAGGCTCGAGCGGTTTTCGAGTCGTCTCTTCGGTTTTGTCGCCGACGCTCGCCTCCGCGCTGCCGCAGGTGAAGGATTCACAAAGCCGCCCCTATGTAGAGTGCCTCCAGTTCGCCGACGGTTACAGTTGGGGCCCGGTCAAGTCGGTCGATCTGAAGGTGGGCGGCGAGACGGCCTCGAATATCCCCGTGGAAGTGATCGGTGATCCGGCGTTCACGGGCATGGCTCCCTCCGATTGCACCAGTGGCGGCACGGAGGAGGACTCCGTGGCGACCTTCGGCGCCAACGGAATTCTCGGCGCCGCGACATTCATCCACGACTGTCCCGCATGTGCGACGTCGGTCGTGCCGGGCACCTACTACATCTGTCCTTCGGGAGCTGCGTGCACGGGCACGATGATGCCCCTCGCGCTGCAGGTGTCCAATCCGGTTGCCTCGTTTTCTGCGCCCGACAACAACGGAGTAGTCCTGACGCTGCCTTCGGTCGCCAACACCGGAGCGCAAACCGTCACCGGTACGCTGACGTTCGGCGTCGACACCGAGAGCAACAACATGTTGGGCTCGGCGAAGGTCTTGACATTGGACGCCATTGGCAACTTCAGCGTGATTTTCAACAATCAGACCCTGGCCGAGAGCTTCCTCGATTCGGGGTCGAACGCGTATTTCTTCGATGACAGCACGATCACGAAGTGCAGCCAACAGGGCGCCTCGGGCTTCTATTGCCCCGCGTCCATCCTCACGCGCACGCCCACCATCAAAAGCAACAGCGGTGTTCAGACGACCGTGCAGGTAACCGTCCAGAACGCGGATCAGCTTTTCAACAGCAACTTCAGCGTCTTCAACGACCTTGCCGGTCCGGTGACCTCCCCCGGGCTGCAGACGAATTCGGACAGCTTCGACTTCGGCCTGCCGTTCTTCCTGGGAAAGACCGTCTTCGAGGTCTTCGAGACCGGCTCCAGCTCCGCCGGGGCCGGTCCGTTCGTCGCCTTCTAAAGGGTCATTGACAGGGTTTGTTGTGGTCCGGGCGGGCGCCCGCCGCCTTGGCGTTCGCCTCCGTCATGTACTGGCCCTGTTTCGTCTTCCCGTAGTAGCGGTCGCCGGGGCAGTGATAAACCTTGGAAGCGGTGTTCACCCACACCATCCCCGGTCCTCCGCCCGCCGGAGCCGGAACCGCTGCCTGATTGGGCTTCGCCATCGTAGGGGCCGGGGCGGTTGCCGGAGCAGCGGGCGCCGGTTTTGAAGACGAAGCGGCAGGCGCCGCGGGCGCAGCCGTCGCAGCGGGGGCGGACGCGCCGCCGTTGGCAGCCGCCGTGGCCGCCTTATCGATGCCGCCGTGCCGACTGCATGCGCCTCGGCCGCCGTGAGGCGAGGTCGTGCCGTCTTTGCAGGTAACCTGAGTCGTGGCGGCGTCGGCCGCGTTGCCCAACATCGGGAATGACATCGCGAGCGCGCAGAGCAGCGCCGCGCTGAGCAATGGCCTGAACGAACCCATTAACGATTTCATGTGGGCGTGTCTCCTCTTGTTGGTGTCGTGCGCTAGTCGTGCCCGACGCGCACGCGAGAATAGCCCAATCGGATGAAGCGTGACTGAACAGTCGTGCGCTGCGCCGCCGCAGTACACGCCGGGATTCATGGCACGCGTCGTGCTCCTCCGCCATCCCATTCAAAGCTGTGACGGAGAAGAATATGACTACGCTGAACGGTATGAACGTCGCCATTCTCGCCGCTGACGGATTCGAGCTTGCCGAGCTCGTCGAGCCTCGCAAGGCACTCGATCAGGCCGGCGCCAGCACCTTCATCGTGTCCCCCGCCAACGGCGAGGTGCAGGGATGGAAGCATTTCGACAAAGCCGACCGTTTCAAGGTCGACGTCCCGCTCGCCGATGCGGACCCCAATGATTTCGACGCGCTGGTGCTTCCTGGCGGTGTTGCGAATCCCGATCAGTTGCGGATGCTGCCGGAGGCCGTACGGTTTGTGCGCGCTTTTTTCGACAGTGACAAGCCGGTGGCCGTCATCTGCCATGGTCCCTGGACGCTCATCGATGCCGGCGTCGCCAGGGGCAGGAAGCTGACCTCATGGCCTTCTCTGAAGGCGGATCTGACGAACGCCGGGGCGCACTGGGAAGACCGCGAAGTCATCGTCGACGAGCAACTCGTGTCCAGCCGCAAGCCCGCCGACCTTCCCGCATTCAACGGCAGGATGCTGGAAGTCTTCGCGGCCAGCCGGGAGCGGGCGGCGGCCGGCGCGGCCCCCCAGGGCACGCGTTCGACGGGTCCGCGCGCCGGCGATTTGCGGGGTGGTACGCACTGACCGGTGGGGCGAGCACTAAAAGTGCCGCCCTGCGGGCGTTAGCAAAGATTCGCGCGCACGCACCCCTTGCGCACGGATGGCAGGTTGCCGCAAGGTAAACCTGCCATCCGAAGGGGAGTGCGATGGAACAAGGCGTCATGCCTGCTATCGAGCGCGCGCTCGCGCCCGCCTTTTCCAAAGGCTATCGCGCGTGGCTTCTGACGGTCCTGCTGCTGATGAACGCCCTCAACCTGGCGGACCGGCAGTGCATGGCCGCAGTCTCCCAGGCCATCAAGCTGGACATCCGTCTGACTGACGCGCAGCTCGGCATCATCCAGGGCTTCGGTTTTGCCATCTTCTACGCCTCGCTCGGTCTGCCGGTAGCGCGCCTTGCCGAGCACTTCAGCCGCACGAAGCTGCTTGCGGCGGCCATCGGTCTGTTCGGAGTCATGAGCTCTTTGTGCAGCACCGCGCAAGGCTTCTGGCAGCTGCTGATTTGCCGCGTCGGCGTGGGAGTCGGCGACGCGGGGCTCAATCCCCCGGTGGGCTCGCTGATCGGCGACCACTTCAAGATGGATCGCCGGGCCTCCGCGATGACGGTCATCTGGTTGGGCGCCCCGCTCGGGGCCGTGTCCGGCCTGAAATTGGGCGGGTGGATGGCCGAGCATGTCAGTTGGCGCGCCGCCTTCGTGACGATCGGTGCAATCGGAGTCGTTGTAGCGATCATCGCTGTGCTCACGCTCCGCGAGCCGCCGCGCGGCATGTCCGATGCGGGAGGACGTACCGCCGGACCTCCTCCACCCATGGGCGAGGTGTTGCGCTTCGTCCTGTCAAAGCCTTCGGCCCGGCACATCCTGATTGGCTGCGGGCTGGCCGCTACGGCGATGAACGGAATCGGACAGTTTCTCTCGCCATTCCTGCAGCGCCACTTCCGCATCGGGCCCGACGAGGCGGGGGGACTGCAGGCCTTGATCGCCGGCCTCTCCATGGCCTCGGGCCTGGCCGTCGGCGGCTTCGGGGTCGATTGGGCCGCCCGCTTCGACAAACGCTGGTTTGCCTGGGGCCCGGGACTGACACTGATCGTGTGCTCGCCCTTCTTCGTTTTCGGCTTTGTACAGGTGAGCGTGCCGGTGGCCGTGGTGCTGCTGATGGCGGCGCACATTTTCCTGTTTGTGTACTACACACCAAGCCTGGCCATGGCACAGAACATGGTGGGCGCGAGCATGCGCGCTTCTTCCGCCTTCATCACCGCGTTCGTCATTGGCCTCGTTGGGATTGGTCTGGGGCCGACGATTGTTGGATTACTCAGTGATGACTACGCGCGGCACGCCTTCACTCTCGGAAATTACACTGCACTGTGCCCGAAAGGCCTGCCGCCCCCCGGTGCGGCGGCCAATATCGCCGCTGCTTGCCGCGAAGCCTCGGCGATCGGCATGCGCAATGCTCTGATGAGCATGGGTTTGATTCCCTTGTGGGGCGCGGTGCATTACTTCCTCGCGGCCCGGACGCTGCGCCGGGATCTGGATGTGCACTACGAGGGCCCCGCGAGTCCACAGCCCGCGAAAGCCTGAGCCTGCCCCTAACGGGAACTCCGCTGCGTTCCCCGTGCCGGACGGACCCCGGCATTGTTGCTGCCGACCAACAGCCAGCCCGGCTGTCAGTCAAAATATAACGAAATTCCCTGCCAGTTGACTCACCGTTCCGTGTGGGTCGAATCGCACACCACGCGGCCCCTGACGATGGTTTCGTTACAACCACTGCTTCGAGGGGGAAAGGTATGAGCAAGTTAACCGCGCCGCGCGCGCTGATCGGCGTTGCCGTCGGCACCGTGCTCGCGCTGGGTACATCGACCGTTTTCGGGCAGGCGGCCGCGACCACGGCGCAAAACCAGGCTGCCAATCAGCCCGCGGGAGGTCTCGAAGAGGTCGTCGTCACGGCCCGCTATCGAGAGGAAAACCTCCAGCAGACGCCAATCGCGATCAGCGCTATCACCGCAGAAGACATCGCGCAGCGCGGGTTCACCACTTCATCCGACATTGCCTATACCGTCCCGAACGCGAGCTTCCGGCCGGCGCAGCAGGCGTTCGGCAACACGCAGACCGCATACATCCGCGGCATCGGCCAGAACGATTTCAACTTCGCCTTCGAGCCGGGCGTGGGCATTTACGTCGACGACGTCTACTACCCGACGACCATGGCTTCGCAGTTCGACCTGTTGGACCTGGAGCGCGTCGAAGTCCTGCGCGGACCGCAGGGCACCCTGTTCGGCCGCGGCTCGATCGGTGGCGCGGTGCGCTACGTCTCGAAGCAGCCCAGGGGCGATGACACGGGTTTCATTGAAGGCACCGTTGGCGACTTCCATCGCATCGATCTGCGCGCGGGCTACGACTTTTCCATCATCGAGGACAAGCTGTTCGCTCGCGTGACCGGCGTGTCGAAGAAGCAGGACGGATATCAGAAGGTCATCGATTTCGCGTGCGCATTCCCCGCGCAGGCAGGAAATCTCCCGCCGACTACTCACAACCGGTTGTCGAACTGCCAGACCGGCACGCTGGGAGGCACGGACGTCCAGGGGGCCCGCGCGCAGTTACGGTGGGTGATCACGGATGCTGCCGATCTAAACTTCGCGTTCGACTATCAACGCGACGACTCCGAAGCTCGTGCGGATACGCTGATGAGCATCGGTGCCTTCGCGCCAGGATTTGCGGCGTGGGACCAGTTCATGTTCAACGGAACGTTCAACGGCGCTGTCGTCAACCCCAACTTTCACGGGTACGGGGTGCATTACGACAACCGGTTCATCACCAACAATCCGTACGTTACTTACGCCACATTCAACGATCCGTATTCCGGGTTGAGCTTCCCCCCGCGGACCGCCTTGAATCAGAAAGGCGTCTCGAGCACCCTGAACTGGAAACTGTCCGACACGCTGAATCTGACGGTCATCGGCGCGTGGCGCAACTGGAACGGCAGCTTCGCCACCGACCAGGACGACTCCCCGCTCAGCATCTCCGTGGTCGATGGTCTCCAGCAGTTCACCTACCGGACCCTGGAGGCGCGCCTGGAGGGCCGGCTCTTCGACAACAAGCTCGACTGGACCCTTGGCGGGTTCTACTACGACGGCAACGTCGCCAGCGCGCAGCAGGTGCAGCTACCCGGCGTGCTGCCGGGCTTCCTGCAGGCCTTCCCGATTCCGGGCGTTTTCGGATCGGGTTACTACGCGAACCCGGTCGCGAACGCGCTGCTGGTCAACGGACTGGATCACGGTCACTTTGAGAACACCTCGGGCTTCATTCACGGCACGTACGATGTCACGGATGCTCTGCAGTTCGAGTTAGGAGCGCGCTACTCGAACGACAAGAAGCAGGACCTCAACGACAACACAATCGTCGTGCAGCAAGTGAACAGCAGTCAGGGCCGGTTCGATTGGCGAGCCGCCATCAACTACAAGCTCACCTCGACCATCATGGGTTACGTGTCGGCGTCCACGGGCTACCGTCCGCCGGCATTCAACCCGCGGCCTTTCCAGCCCTCGCAGTTCAAGCCCGTCGATGGCGAGAATCTGACCGCGTATGAGTTGGGTATCAAATCCGACCTGCTCGATCACAAACTGCGCATCAACGCCGACGTGTTCTACAGCGACTACAAGAAGCGCATCATCGGCGCGAGCGGCGTCGAGTGTCAGAAGAACCCGGACGGCAGCGTAATCGGGCCGGCCGCCGGACAGCCGGGATTCCCCAACCCGGAGGGCGGTCCTGCGTGCGCGGCCCCGGCGGCGACGCCGTTGACCGCGTATGTCAACGCTCCTGCGAAGATCAAGGGTGCCGAACTCGAGCTCACGTTCCGTCCACTGGACGAGTTGTTGCTGACGGCGAACGCCGGCTACACCAAGTTCACCTCGGACTCAGTGATATTCGAGCAGGTGCCCTTCAACGGCATCACGCCTTCGGGTGAGCCCGGGTACGTGCCCGAGTGGACGGCCTCGGCGGCTGCGCAGTACAGCTTCAACCTGCCAAACGGGAGCACGCTCTCACCTCGTGTTGATGGCTTCATGACCACGCAGATCTGCGCATTCCCGCCGAACAGTGTCGGTTACACGGGGCTCACGTCGTGCGCCGGTGGGTACACGCTGCTCAACGCTCGGATCGAGTACGCTGCCGCGGAACGCAAGTGGACCACGGCGGTGGGCGTGAGCAACCTCGCGGACAAGCGGTACTGGCTGAATATTTTCGATCTGACGGCGTTCGGCGAGCCCACGATCGAAGGTCAGCCCGGCGCCCCGCGTGAGTGGTATCTGACCGTCACCCGCAAGTTCTAGGCGCCGGATTCGCGGATGACCGGAACTTCCGCCGTCGGCGACTCGCTCTCAGGCTCCTCGAAGCCTGCGGGCGCCGGCGGCGGCGGAAACCGGCTCGCCCGTCCGTGGGGCGCCGCGAAATCCAACATCGGTCCGACGGGAATGATTCCCGTCGGATTGATCTTCCGGTGACTTCCGTAGTAGTGCGCTTTGTATTCGCTGAAGGAAACGGTGTCGGCGATTCCGGGTATCTGATAGAGCTCGCGCGCGTAGCCCCACAGACCCGGATACTCATAAACGTGGCGCACGTTGCACTTGAAGTGCCCATAGTAGACAGCGTCGAAGCGCACGAGAGTCGGGAATAGACGGATATCGGCCTCGGTGAGGAGGTCCCCTACCAGATAACGTTGCTGCTGCAGCCGTCCGTCGAGCCAATCGAGGCTATCGAATAACTCTCGCACCGCGCGTTCGTACGCCGCCTGCGTGGTTGCAAACCCGGCCCGGTAGACACCGTTGTTCACCGTTGGATAGACGCGCGAGTTGACCTCGTCGATTTCCGCGGCGAGCGCGTCGGGGTAATAGTTGGTGAGCTCGTGCGTGATGTCATCGAACTCGGAGTTGAACATCCGCGCGATGTCCGAAGACTCATTGTTGACGATTGCGTTGGTCTCCCGATCCCAGAGTACGGGAACGGTCGCACGGCCCGTGAACAGAGGGTCGGCCTGCTGGTAGATCTCGTAGAGATAGCGCGACCCGGTGATCGGATCCGTACTGGCGAACGTCCAGCCGTTCTCGAGCATCGCAGGCTCTACGAAACTGATCGTCACCACGTTCTCGAGGCGCTTCAATACCCGCATGATCATCGTGCGGTGGCACCAGGGGCAGGCGCGGGAGACGAACAGGTGATAGCGGCCGGGCGTCGCCTTGAAGCCCGAGCTGCCGTCGGCCGTGATGCGGTCGCGGTAACGGCTCTCCTGGCGCACGAACTCGCCCGAGCCGGCTTTGTCGGCGGGCTCCTCCCGCCACTCTCCGTCGATCAGGACTCCCATCGCGGGAGGGTAGCCTGCCCCGGGGCCCGCCCGAAAGTGGTTGCACTGTCGGTACAGTGCGAATTCCTTCCGGAGCGAAGCCGCATTGCCAGAGCACGGCGGTATGGGGCAGGCTTAGGGGATGAACCCACCACAACCTATTGCCGGAACTCGGCGGGAATTCCTGCAGGCCACGGGGGTGTTGACCGGGGTGCTGGCTGCCGGCAGCCCGTGGGCGCTGCTGGCCCCATCTCGCGCCTGGGCCGTCGACCTGACATCGCTCACGAGCGCCGAAGGCGCCACGCTCATGGCGATGGCGCGCACCATCGCTCCACATGACAAGCT
>Ga0070681_10002503_pt1 | contig 16837 bp, 10 predicted proteins | sample KBSC83BmetaG_FD_65650 | JGI IMG/M metagenome (GOLD analysis project Ga0070681, IMG submission 65650) | Corn rhizosphere microbial communities from Kellogg Biological Station, Michigan, USA - KBS C8-3B metaG | ecosystem: Host-associated > Plants > Roots > Rhizosphere | place: USA: Michigan...
GTGCCGAGTCGAAACTGAGAGGGCGAGAGGTTCACCGCGACTCGCAGGGCCGGGTAGCCCTTGAGTTGCCAGGCCTTGGCCTGGCGACACGCCTCGTTCAACACCCACTCACCGATGGAATCCAAAAGCCCGCATTCCTCGGCAACTGCGATGAAGTCCGCGGGCAGCAGAACTCCACGCCGTGGATGTCGCCACCGCAGCAGGGCCTCGGCGCTGTGGATCCTGCCTGATGCCGTGTTGACCTTGGGCTGGTAGTGCAGCTCGAACCGGTTCTCCGACAGCGCGCTGTGCAGTTCGCTCTCCAGTCTGACGCGCTCATGCGCCGCCAGATCCAGATCGGCTGTGAAGCATTGAAAGGTCCCCCTGGCGGATTGCTTTGCGGCATACATCGCAGCATCCGCATGTGCCAGAAGTGCGTCCACGGACCCACCGTCAGAGGGGTAGAAGGCGATGCCAATGCTGGGAGATGTGCGCACATCCACGCCTTGCAGCTGGATAGGGGGCGTGACGGCATCGATCGCCCGCTTGGCCAGCTCGCATGCCTGCTCCCGTGAGCTCGGTGGCGACATCACAATGACGAATTCGTCCCCGCCCAGACGCGCGAGAGTATCCGTGGCTCGAATTGCGCTCTTCAGGCGTTGTGTGACCTCTTTCAGCAATTCATCGCCCGCCCCGTGCCCGAGAGAATCGTTGATCACCTTGAAGCGATCGAGATCCAGCAGCAGTACGGGGAACTCAACCTGATCGCGAACGGCGAAGGCCATCGCCTGTTCCAGTCGGTCACGCAGAAGCGCCCTGTTGGGCAGGCCAGTGAGCGTATCGTGAGTAGCCAGATGGCGCAGTTGGCTGTTCGCCGCCTCGAGTCCCTGGGTTCGCGCAGCAATGACGCGCTCCAGGTCCTCCAGTTGCCGGCGTAACAGCGCCTCGTTCTGCCACTTTCGACTCATGGCCGCGGCCAGCTGCAGCACCTCGATGGGCTCGAACGGCTTCTTGAGAATGATCAGCCGGTCCGACCGGCCCAGCCGTTTCTGCAGCTCCTCCCAGCTGTATTCCGTATAGGCGGAGCAGATGACCACCTGGACATCCCTGTCGACTTCCCAGAGCCGCTCGATGGTCTCGAGGCCATCCCACCCGGGCGGCATCCGCATGTCCACGAAGGCCAACGCGTAAGGCCGTCCCTGTTCCCGGGCTCGGCGTACCAACTCGACGCCAGCCTGGCCCTGCAGTGCGGAGTCCAGTTCAAAGCTCGTCTCCTCAGGTTCCGGAGGCATCTCGCCCAGCAATAGCGCCTCTTCGGCATCCAGTGTGGTGTCTCTGCTGACAGTGAGGATCTTCTTGAAGTCGCCGTGGATGGCCGGGCTGTCATCGATCGTGAGGACGCGATAGGTCGATGCGGCGGGAGTGTTGCTCATGTCGACCTCCCCGAAGGCTGAAGCGGCAACTCCAGAGTGAAGCTCGCTCCACAGCCCGGGCCATCGCTCGCGGCACGCAGGGAACCCTTGAGCTCCTTCGCCGCGATCGCGGCACTATGCAGCCCAAAGCCGTGCCCATCGGGGCGGGTGGTAAAGCCATGCTCGAAGATCCGCGTCATGTTCTCTGCCGGAATCCCGACGCCGTTGTCCCTTACCGTGATGCACACGCCGACTTCAGAGGGACGTGTGGAAATGACCACGCGTCTGTCACTGTGTTTGGAGTTGTCGCAGGCGTATTTCGCGTTGCTCAAAACATTCACCAGAATCTGCAACACCTTGTGCTTATCGACGGTGATCGAAGGAACCTCGCCGAAGTCCAGCTCCAGCGTCACTCCATGGCGCGAGAACCCCGCCGCGTTCAGGCGTACGCCGTCGTTGATCAAATCGCCCAGGGCGACCGTCTCCGTGACGCCGATGTCGGAGGAGGCATAACTCTGCTGCATCCGCACGATGTTCTTGATGTGCTCGAGATTCTCGACAAGTGACGCCAGCTCCGTGAGCGCTGTTTCCTTATCGGCCTGAAGCTCGGAGGACAGCCGCGCGAGGTATCCAGGAAGCCCTTTGCCTCGTTCCGTGGACATGAAGGCACTCAGTGCCTCCCCCTGCTCCTGCAACATCGTCGCGATCTTGCCGAGGCCGGCGACTCGGAGCTCGCCCAGCCGCGCCTCCAGAACGTTTGCCGACACATTCACGGTGTTCAGCACGTTGCCGACGTTGTGCAAGACGTTGGTGGCCACCTCGGCCATGCCCGCTCGATGCGAAGCGCTCATCAGCGCCTTGTGAGCACGCTCCAGCTCAGTTTGAGTCTGGACGAGCTCCGTGACGTCGGTGATCGTGCCGACGAACCCATCCACCCCAACGGCTCGTACGACTCTCTCGAGCACGACGCGTGATTCTCCCGCGGAGCCGAGGATCCGGTACTGAGTGCGGAATTCATCCACACCGGACTCCAGTTGCGACTCGAAACGCGCCCATTCCTGTCTGGCCCGCTCGCGATCGTCAGGGTGGATTTTCATGACCCAGACATCGATGTTCTGCGCAGCCTCCACGCCGAACATGGCCCGGAAAGCAGGGTTCGCATACAGGGGTCGGCCCGGTCCCGTGTAATGATAGATGGCGACGGGCGCGCTGTCGGTCAGCGCGGTCGGCAGAATCGAGGCAGGGATGGAAGCCCGATCGTTCATAATCCGGCCGGAATTTATCACTTACTCCTGGCCGAAGACTCGCCTCAGTGCACGAAGCGGAGCACGGGGATGTGCGTTGCAACAGGCATCTGGGCCTACGGGCGCCGTTCCGCGACGGCCCTCAGCCCTGCTAAACGAGGCTCGAGCTGTGATCGATTTCACAAACCTCATGCGAAGCGCGACCCGTCCGCCTGCGAAGCGCGACGCTCAGGCTAGTTCCAGACATCGTCGCTAGTGAACGGACCCGGGGCTGCCGCTGGCGCGCTGATACACGATCTCCCCATTGATCAGCGTCATCGTCACGCTCGTCTCATGCACCTGAGCGATCGGGATTTTGAAGGGATTGCGGTCCAGCACGACCAGGTCGGCAAGCATGCCGCGCTCGATCGTCCCCAGGCGGGTTCGATCCCCGGTCGCGCGTGCCGAGTTGACCGTAAACAGATCGATCGCCTGGTCGAGCGAGATCCGTTCGCTCTCGCCCAGAGTTTCCGAACCACCCCCGGGTTGCTGACGCGTCACCAGGGTCTCGATGGCTATCCACGGATTGACCGAAGGCACGACTGACCAGTCCGAGCCCGGGACCACGAGTGCACCCGCATCGATCGCATCCTTCACTGGCGTCCAGCGCTTCATCCTCTCAGCGCCGACAGCCTTCACGATGTCCGGAATAATCGGATTCGGATACCAGATATACGGTGACATCTCAAAGGTAGCCATGATCCCGCGGGCGCGACGGATGTCGCTCATCGCGACGAAGCTGTTATGGGCAACCTCATGCAACTGACCTGAGAAGCCATTGGCTTTGCGAGCGGCGGCAATGGCATCCAGCCCCGCGTGCACGGCTGCATCTCCAGCAGCGTGCATTTTCACAACAAATCCCTTGGCATCCAGCTCGGTGACCGTTCGGTTGAGCACGTTAGCCGGTACCATCAGAATTCCGCGGGCGCGCGCGTCGGACGGGTCTTTGACATCGACGTAGGGCTCGAGCATCGCCGCCGTGTGCCCGTCGGTCGGAACCCCATCGAGCAATATCTTGATGCAGTCCGGCTTGAAGCGCTCCCGCGCATAGAGATTGCGCAGGCCGATGTAGTCGAACGGAGCATGTTCGGCGCCTCCCAGAAGCGAGCGGCTCCATGCGAGACAGGCGCGCACTCTTTGCTTCAACACGCCTTGGTCAGAGAGTGCCGCGTACGCCAGCAAGCTGCTGTCATCCGCCAGTGCGTCCGTGAAGGACGTAATTCCAAACGACAGCATTTGTTGCAATGACCACGCCAGCGCCTTCGCGTTCTGCTCAGGCGTGTAGGGTGGAATGACATTGCGCACGAGTCCGCCCGCCGCCTCACGCAGAACACCCGTGGGCTCACCCGTCGCGCGCCGCTCGATGACGCCGCCGGCTGGGTTCGCAGTCTGTGCACCGATTCCGGCCAATTGAAGAGCCTTGGAATTCACCCACAGGCCATGCAGACTGATGTCCGTCAGCGCCACGGGATTATCGGGTGCGACGGCATCGAGCGACTGCCGGTCCGGAGTGCCGCCCAGAGACGCGGAGTCCCACTGTCCTCCGACGATCCACTCGCCTTTAGCCCGCTTGGCCACGCACTCTTTGATCGCATCGAGAACTGCCTGAAGCGCAGACCCCTGCCGAAACGTGCACTGCAATTGCGTCTGGCCCGCCAGCAACGGATGCACGTGCATGTCATGAAGACCTGGAAGAACGGCTGCACCGTGCAGATCGATCGTACGGGTTGCGGCACCTTTGTAGGGCTGGACCGCGGCTTCGTCGCCGACCGCGAGCATCACTCCCCTCTGGATCGCAACCGCCTGCGCCCAGCCGGTGGGCGTCTTGAGCTCGCCTCCCTGCAGGATCAGGTCTGCCTCCGGTTGAACCCCCGCGGCGGCTCCCGTGTACAGCGCAATCAGCACAATCAAACATCGCATGACACACCTGCCTCAGATCGATATCAAAGGAACGATCAGGGACTCGCCCATCGATCGTAGAAAATGTGGGCCGGCTCATCGTGCACATTCGCCAGATCCGGCGCTGGCTGGCTGTCGTGCAGATCGATGTTTCGGTAGCGGCCTTTGAAGAACAGCAGAGGGCGGTGTGGCGGCAATCCCATATGCAGCTCCAGCGCGCGCCCGATCACCAGCCAGTGATCGCCGATCTCGACGATCCGCTCGACTTCGCAATCGATGGAGGCAAGGCTCCCTTCCAGGCGTGAGGCACAGCGCGAAGACACAAGGCGGAACGGTGGCGGCACCGCTTCTCTCCAACCTCCCGCGAAGTACGTCGACTGAGCCCATTGATCATCGCGCAGAACGTTGACGGTGAAGCCCGTGAGGGCCCCCACGTGCTGCGCGAAGTTAGTCTTTTTGCCCGGACAGAACATGACCAGCATCGGGTCCAGGGACACCGAGGAGACCGCATTCGCGGTCATCGCAAACACTTGCTCGCCCGCACGTCCGACGATGACCGCCACGCCCGTCGAGAACAGGCCGATGGTGTCACGGTACCTGCGGGCGTCCAGGGCTGCGCCGGCCTCGCTCATGGGCTATTGGGCGTCGCGCCGAAGGCTTCGTCCCGCCCCTGCTTGACGAATTCCCGGACCTTCTCCACGTATTGCTGGATCTGCGCGTTGTGTCCGGTGACCAGCGCACCCGCCATGCGCACGGGATCGCCGAAGAAGAAGCGCTCATAGAGCACCTGCCGCGAGGCAAACGCGGAGATCGATGCGTCCCACGCGAGTCGAAACAGGGGGATCCGATCGAATGCGTCGGCGCGCGCCGCCTGGTAGTACCTCTTGATGTCGTCCAGCAGGGGCCCCTTCAGATCCGCCTCCGTGGGCATGGCGACCAGTCCGCTGGCGCCGATCTGCTGGATGATCTCGACCATTCGCGGGTACAGACGCGGAAACAGATTGCGCGCCGCATCGAGGGGGTTCCAGGCAGGCCGCATCACACCCCACTCATCGAGCTGCGCATCCGCCTCGGCCGTCCGCAGGAAAGCCTTCATCGTCTCCAGGTTGACCCAGATCTCCGCCAGCTTCTCGTGAATGTGCTGGAACGACTCGGCACCGATGGTGCTCACCATGAGTGAGGCAAGCCCGAGCAGAAATTCGCACTTCGCGACGTTCTTGACCACGACCTGGTGAGTCATGTGAACGACAGCGCCGGTGCGTGAATACGCCTCGTTACAGCGCTTGATGTCCCGATAGAGCAGCACTTTTTCCCAGGGAACGAACACGTCATCGAACACGACGACCGCGTCCATTTCCTCGAAACGCGATCCGAGCGGATGATCGAAATGCGAGCGTCCGTAGTCGACACTCTCACGACAGATGAATCTCAGTCCCGGAGTGTTGTTCGGAATGGAGAACCCAAAGGCGTAGGGTGCGTCCTCTTCGGGGCTCTTCAGCAGCGTGGAGGGAAACACCATGATCTCGTCGGAGATCGGCAAAGTCGCCAGCATTCGGCAACCGCGAATGACGATGCCTGCGTCGGTTTCTTCCTTGATGCGTGCGGCTAGAAACGGGTCGGCCTGCTTGGCGGCGCTGACCGCGCGGTTCGCTTGCGGAGGGATCAACGTGTGAGTCAGACAGAGGTCGTTCTCACGCAGGTACTCGTAATAGTGCACCGCGTTGCGTCCGAAATCCGGGTTCGCCTCCGCCAGGAAGGGGGCGCCGGCCGCGTAACCGGTCATTGCACGGCTGATGTAATCAGGCACGCGACCCATCATCCCGTGCGTGTAGTCCTCCCACACCTGCATCGCTCGCGTGATGCTGGCGAGCTCCGCATGAGTCCTGGGCATCATGAAGGAGCGGGCGACCTTGCGGCCGCTCGTGGGCGAGTCATACAGACAGATGTCCGACTTCTCCCACTGCAGATCGTAGAGGTGAGCGAGCGTCCGCACTCCACCGGCCAGAGCGGGGTGCACGGTGACGTCCTTCACCTGCTGTCCGCGATACCAGATCGCCGGCGGCTGCTCCCGCAGTCGCTGCAAAACCTGCTGTCCTCTACGAGCCCCGGTCCCGGTGGATTCGCTCGCCATATGCTGCTCCGCAACGCTTGCCGCCTAGTTATGCAATATGCAAGGCATTACACTAATCGTAAGTCCGGGTAGGAAACGACGTCAAGGAGTAGGCTTGCGCGCATGGCGATGAGAAAAAAGAAGCTGCGGCAGGGAATCCAGTCGATCGAAGTCGGCGCGACGTTGCTCCAGGCGCTGGCGAAGGCCTCCGGGCCGCGGATGCTGCGTGACCTTGCCGCGGCGGCCGGCATGCCCCCCGCCAAGGCCCACCGCTACCTGGTCAGCTTCGGCCGAATGGGGCTGGTTTCCCAACAGCCTGAGACCGGTCTGTACGACCTGGGCGCATTCGCGCTCGATCTCGGACTCAGCGCGCTCGCGAGGCTCGAGCCGCTGACCGTTGCGGCGCCGGCGTTGGCTGAGCTCGTCATGGAAATCGGCCAGACGGTGGCTCTCGCGGTGTGGGCCAATCAGGGGCCGACCATCGTTCGCTGGCTGGGCGCCGACACGCCGGTGGCCGCCAGTTTGCGAGTCGGCTCTGTCATGCCTCTCACTCGCTCAGCAACCGGCGGTGCGTTTCTCGCCTACTTGCCGCGCGCCAGCACCGACAAGTGGGTGAAGCGGGAGATCTCCGAGCAGGCCCGTAAGGCGCTGCCGCCCACCACCCTGGAGGAGGTCGAGCAGTGGATCGCCGCAACGCGGCGGCGCGGCTTTGCCAGCACGAGCGACTTCATTCCGGGCATCGGTGGAATGGCCGCGCCGGTCTTCGATCACACCGGTTCCATGGCTCTTGCGCTCATCGCACTCGGCTATAGCAAGCCCTTCAACGCCGCGCTGGGCACGATCTCCGCTGCCGTCCTCAAGAAGGCCGCCGCCCTTTCGCGTCGTCTCGGCTACCAGGATCCTTCCTCCCTGTCTCCGTAGCGCAGGCGCGACAGTTGCGCGGATGCCTCCGGCTCAACCGCGGCGACACGTGGCATGACGGCCACAGGTCCTCGGCCGGTGCGTTGACACGACCTGGTTTCCGGCCTAATACTCGACTTGTGTCCGGTTTCTAGTCGAAATAGGTCGATGTACCGCATCACTACACGACGGGCACGCGGGGCGGAGGTCACGGCAATGGCATATTCGACGTGCACGGCACCGCGCGGCGGCACCGATCTGGAAGCGGCCAACGAGACGCTGCGACAGGTTTGCGGGGCTTACCGCATCGTTTGCGGTCGTTGGTGGGAGTTTCGCGGGAGCGTTCACACGCATGACATCGGCTCCCTGCAGCTGGCGGAGATCGGGGTGTCACCGTGCCGGGTCGTCCGCGATCACCGAGACGAGCATTACCGCGGCGATCAGTTCTTTCTGATCTTCCAGGCCGAGGGATCCACCTGCATGCGCCAGCGCGGCTCCGAGGTCACGCTTCGACCAGGCGACTCGACGCTGATCGATTCGCGCTTCCCCTCCGTCTTCGAGTCGCAGGAAGGCTTTCGGCAATACTCCTTCCACCTGCCTGTTGCCCTCATGAATGAGCGCTTTGGGAGGCGTCCGTTGCCTCTGGCGCAACCGATTCATGGCGACCGAGGTGCCGGGCGCTTGTTGTCAGACCTGTTGAGTTCCCTGGTACGTAATGCTTCCAGTCTCGCCGGCGTCGAGCTCACGGGCCTTACACTACAGTGGTTGTCCACGGCACTCGGCATCAATGATTGCGGTGAGAGCGTGCGCGATCTGGAGCGTCGTGCCATCTGCGCCCAGGCGGTCGCCCACTACATCAACTCTCATATCGAGGAGCAGGATCTGACGCCACAGGGGATCGCAGCGCACTTCAACATCTCGCTGCGTCAGTTGTATCGCGTCATGTCCTCCGCCGGATCCACTCCTGCGGCCATGATCTGGAAGCATCGGCTCGAGCGCGCGCGGGCCCTGCTCGCGACGAGCGGCCACCGCGTCCCGATCATTGAGATTGCCCTGAGCTGTGGCTTCAAGGACGGAGCGCACTTTTCACGCGCGTATCGTAGGGCGTTCGGCCATTGTCCAAAGGCGTCTCGCAGCGTAGGGGAGGGCGAGGCGAGCCCGCACGTCCCGGCTGCGGTCGACCTCCAGATCGCAGCTGCCGTCTGATCTTGAAGTCACAGTCCTCGACTGGCAGCTCTTCTCGGGGGCGCCGATGAGCTGGAATGCCGCTAGACTCTGCGCAGCGGCTGGGGGGCTTTCATGATCAAACTTCGCAGTTCCATTCGTTCACTTGTCGCTTTGGCGGTGGCGTCCAGCGTACTCACCCATCCAACGCCGGCCCGGGCGACCTCCGCGGAGGTCGATGCCGTGTATCCGAGCGCCCATGCTTTGTACGTCGATCTCCACCAGCACCCCGAACTCTCAGGAGCTGAGACCCAGACCGCGGCCAAACTGGCATCGCAGCTGCGCGCACTGGGTTACACCGTAACCGAGCACGTAGGTGGCAGCGGAATCGTCGCGATCCTCAAGAACGGTCCCGGCAAAACAATCCTGCTGCGAACCGAGCTCGATGCGCTGCCGGTCGAAGAAAAAACGGGCCTGCCATTCGCCAGCAAGGTGCGCGCCAAAGACCCGGCCGGTCAAGATGTCTCAGTAGGGCACATGTGCGGTCACGACTTGCACATGAGCGCCCTCGTGGCGACCGCTTCCGTCATGGCTCACAGCCGCAACTCCTGGCAGGGCACGCTCATGCTCGTCGGCCAGCCGGCAGAGGAAACGATCAGCGGCGCGAGTGCGATGATCCGCGACGGCCTCTTTACGCGTTTCCCGCGGCCGGACGACCTGCTGGCGCTGCACGTCACCAATGAGTTGCCCGCCGGCAAGGTGGGCGTCGCCTCCGGAACTTACGATTCGAACGCCGATTCTGTCCGTATCACGATCTTCGGCAAGGGCGGCCATGGTTCGGCACCGCACACCGCCATCGATCCCGTCGTCATCGCGGCACGCACCGTCATCGCCCTGCAGACGATCACCTCGCGCGAGGTGAAGCCCGGCGAGTTCGCGGTGGTCACGGTCGGATACCTCCACGCCGGTACGAAAAACAACATCATTCCCGATCAGGCGGAGCTCGGCCTCACCATCCGCACGTACAAGTCCGAGGTGCGCAAGCAGATCCTGGAGGCGGTGACGCGCATTGCAAATGCGGAGGCACAGGCGGCGGGCGCTGCACGCGCTCCCCTCATCGAGCACCCCGAGAAAGCGGACGCTGTTTACAACGATCCGACGCTTACCCAACGCCTACGGGCCGTTCTGGAAGGGACACTGGCCAAGGAGAATGTGGTGAGCGAGGACCCGATCGCCGCGTCTGAGGATTTTTCGGTCTTGGTCGAGCAGGGAATCCCCGGCTTCTACCTCAGCCTGGGGGGCGCGGATCCCCAGAAACTGCAAGAGGCCCGCGCAGCCGGGACTCAGTTGCCCTCGAACCACTCTCCGCTGTTTGCACCCGACGTCGACCCTGCCCTGCACACGGCCATTACGGCAGAGGTGGCCCTATTGCGCGATCTGCTGAAACCGGGCGCCACTGGTTAAAGGATCACAATGGAAACGCTTCGCGCGCGCCTCCTGCTTCCCCTGCTATCGAGTACGGCCTGGGCCTATCCGCCGCCGCCGCCCGATCCGTCCCTACCGCCTTCCCGGATCGAGCCTGCGGTACAGCAGATGCGCCGAGCCATGCTCGACCCGGATCTGAACAGCCTGACATTCCACAACATGGATCAACTGTTCACGACGCGCGTCGTGGGGCGCTCAGGATCCGTGTGGCCCCTCTCGCGTAGCGACCACGCTCTGGATTTCACGTATACCTTCGAAGGCAAGACGTACACGCCCGAGCAATTTCTCGAGCGGACCTATACGAACGCGCTGCTCGTCATGAAAGATGGCCGCATCGTCTACGAGAACTATCGCAATAACACCAACGAGGAGACCCGCTTCATCGCCTTCTCCATGACGAAGTCGATCATCTCGATCCTCGTGGGCGTCGCACTGGAGGAGCGGCGGATCAAGTCCCTCGACGACCCGATCGATCGCTACTTGCCGGAGCTGGGCTCCGGCGGTTATAGCGGTGTGACCATCCGCCAGATTCTCCAGATGAGATCGGGTGTCGACTACGAAGAACGCTATGACTTCGGCAACCCAGGCATCGCGGCGAGCAATCATGAGCACTCTCTCGTGGAGAACGTCACACGATTTGCAGATGCCGCGCGGACAGTAAAGCGTAAAAATCCGCCGGGGACGGTGTGGCAATACAAGACTCTGGATACTGCCGTGCTCGGCTGGCTTCTCGAGCGAGTCAGCGGCGGCAGCACGCTGGCGGCCTACACGGCCCAACGACTCTGGGAGCCCTTGGGCGCGGAGTCGAACGCCTTCTACATCATGGATGGTCCTCCCGGGACGGGCCGTGAGTTCAGCGGTGCTGGCATCAACGCGACACTGAGAGACTTCGCGCGTGTCGGACAGATGGTGCTGAACGGCGGCGAAGCCAATGGCCATCGCATCGTGTCCTCACAATGGCTGGCGGAGTCGACGCGTCCGACGGGCGGTCCGGGCCCAGGCTATGGCTACCAGTGGTGGATGGGAGAACGGCCGGGCTCTTTCCAGGCCATCGGCCTGCAGGGGCAATTCATCTACATCGATCCCGCTACCCGCACCGTCATTGTCAAGTTGAGCTACTTCCCACCCGGAAACATGACTCCCGAGAGAGAGACTGTAGCTTTCTTTGCCGCAGCATCCGCGTGGTCGCCGCGGTGATCGAAACGCGAATGGGACTAGTGCGCGCCTGCCGCCGCTACTTGGGCGTCCTTCGGTAGCTTGAAGACGCAAAGCGTGATGCCTTCCGACGGATTGACGATCTCCGGCGCGCTGAACGCCCCGGTCGCATCCAGGGGTCCACCGCCTCCAGCGACGATAGCGACGTACTGCTCACCGTTGACGCTGTAGGTAATGGGGAACGAGCTCGGTGAGGCATTGAGGCGAGTTTCCCAGAGCACCTCTCCCGTTCGGTCATCCAAAGCCCGGAACATGCGATCCCGTGAGCCGGTGAAAATGACTCCGCCGGCCGTCGCCAGAATCGCGCTCTCGAACGGCGCTCGCTGATTCTTCTTCCAGACGACCTTGCGTGTTGCAAGATCGATCGCTGCCAGCTGAGCGTGCAGCCCATCGTCGTCCAGAAGCGGATGGGGAGTCATCCGGATATCCGACCCACCCGCCGCAGTCTCCGCGGCACTCCGCGGAGTGTACGTATAGTCCGCACACGACTTTACGAGTGGCACGTAAAGCATATGCGTGCCGGGATTGACGGCGGTCGCGGGCCAATTTCGAGCGCCCAGCGTGTTCGGACAGATCAGCCCCGTGGCCCCCGCCTTCGGCTCGAGATCCGGATTTATCTTTTTGACACCGGTCACCGGATCCACTCCCGTAACCAGATTCTGGAGGCCGGCGTCGACAGAGAAAAGATATTGGCCCGTCGCGCGATCCAGCGCGTCGAACATCGCGATCTTTCCTCCCGTGACGAGCACATCCTTCGGCACTCCATCGATCGGGAGCGTCAGCAGTGAGCGCTCGAACACCCAATCCAGATCCCAAACATCCCGGTTCACGTGCTGGAAATGCCAGACGAGCTTGCCGCTTCGGACATCCAGCGCAAGCGTCGTGTCTGTGTAGAGGCCAGCATTTCCCGGCCGTGCCGTCGGATTCGGCTCCAGCAGAGTCGCCGTGTCGTAGGTATTGCCCGTTCCAAAGTAGACCAGGTGCAGCTTCGGATCGTAACTCCCTGCAGTCCAGACGCCGGCGCCAAACCGCTCCTCGAGCGCGTGACCGTTCCAGCTCTCGCCCCCGGGCTCGCCCGGTCGAGCGATCGTGTTGAACCTCCAGGCCTCCTCTCCGGTGGTCGCGTCGAGCGCGACGATGTAGCAGCCCCCCTTGGCGTACTGGCCCAGGCTGACGCCGATGACAACCTTCCCCTCAGCCACAATGGGGCCTCCGTCGAGCATGAACGCTACGGCCTCTCCGCGACCATGGCGCGCCGCAAGTTCCGGTGGCACTACCGCATGATCCCACCTCACCTGGCCCGTATGAACGTCCAGCGCGACGAGGTGCCCGTCGGCAGCAGGTACCAGAAGATCATTTGCGTACAGAGCGAGGCTCTTGACTCGCCAGATCCGACCGGCTTCCAGCTCGTCGGGCAGCGACCTGACATACTGCCAAAGCAGATCGCCGCTGACGGCATCGAGCGCCTGCACGGTTGCTCCGCTCTCAATGAACAACACGCCTGCGTGCACGAGAGGCGTAATTTCGTTCTGGCTGATCGGGAGCGACCAGTTCCACGCCGTGCGAAGTTCTTTGGCCGTAGTCCGATCGATGTGAGTCAGCGGACTGAACCCGAGTGCGGCGTAGGTACGCCGCCACATCAGCCAGTCCTGCTCAGGCGGTTCCGCGAGCATCGAAGCCGACACAGGCGTCAGTGCCTGCAACTGCTCCTGTCGAAGCGAGACAGCGTGCGAGTAGTAGTTGTCATGGGCCGCAAAGCTGCGAGGGCCGGCATCGAATTCGTTGCTTCGACGCACAGGACTGTTGGCGGGGGCGCCCGGGGTCGCCCTCGCGATCGCCGGCATCCCGTTCGCCCTACCAATGAAATTGGTAGCGGCCACGTAGGTTTGAGCGCCGAGCGTGCCGGCCGCCGCAGGAGGCATGGTCTTGGCGATATAGTCCAATAACCCGTTCGAATTCTTCCGCCAGCGAGCCTGGAAGGCTGCGCCCGTCAAAGGCGGTCCGAAGGTCCCATTCTTCAGACCCGCGCCGTGGCAAGAGGCGCAGTTCCTGGCGTACGCCTCTTTGCCCGCCTCAGCGCCTGCGCCTTCAGGCGCCGCCGCCCTCGCTCCGCCGTTGGCCAGGACGCCGATCGCGAAAAGCGAACCCAACCAGTGCCCGATCCTGCGTTTGTGGCCCATCTGAAATCTCTGCGCTCTGAAATCGACGGTGTGGGGGGAAACTTCGTCACGGCCTTATACGCGCCGCGCCAACAGCCCAGAAGCTGTGAAAATGCGATGACGGTATTCGCCGTTTGCGAATAACGACAGCCGGCGCATGCGTCGTTGCCATGTCTCCGGAAGCGCATTTTCTACCGCGTTTCATGCTTCCGCCGCCGACATCCAGCCGTGAAGTACAGCGCCGCACACGCCCGCTCGTGGCGCTTTTGCCACGTTGCAGGGCAGGTACTTTTGCGTATACATTCGAGTGCACTCGAATTCGATTGACAGCGGCATAGGGACTGCTCGAGATAGCGCCGACGCCAGTTCCGCCTGTTCTCAGGCCGCGGCACGTGCGATCCCGGTCAGCCTTCCTTAGCTCGCGTGGTCTCGTTCACTTAAACCAACAAACGAACAGGGGAGTCGATATGACTCGGAGGCAGTGGGGCACGGTTCGGGGCGTATCGCAATGTGCAGCCGCCGTCGCGGCAGTGCTCGCAAGTCCAGGGGGCGCATGGGCCCAAGGCGCCGCGCCGCAGCCAGGCGCAGCAAACAGCGATGCCGATGTCTTGCAGGAAGTCGTAGTCACGGCGGAGCGCCGGTCCGCGGACATTCAGACGACTCCCATTTCCATGTCGGCGGTTTCTGGAGATCAACTCGCTCAGCACCAGATCAACTCCGTGCAGGGCCTGCAGACCCTGGTCCCGAATTTCACGGTGAACGATCAGGGAGGGGCATTCGAGGCTTACAACATCCGGGGCGTGGGTAATACCGCCTTTACGCCCTCCATTACCACGGGCGTCGCCGTATTCCGGGACGGTCTGTTGCTCTCGGAAACCATCGGACAAAACGAGCCGTTGTTCGACATTCGCGATGTGGAAGTGCTGCGCGGTCCCCAGGGAACTTTCGTGGGCGCCTCCTCCACGGGCGGTGCAGTTCAAATCAATTCACAGGATCCCAACTTCGACGGAGTGAACGGCTACGCCGAAGCTCAATTCGGCAACTACACCCAGCACAAGATCGACGGTGCAATCAACCTGCAGGCGTCAGATACGCTGGCGGCGCGGCTTGCGTTCAATTGGGAGTCTCGCAACAGCTTCTACCATGACATCGGCGCTCAATTGACGAGCGGTTCCGAGCCGATCATCGATCCGGGCAAGTTTGACGCGCGGGACTTTCGGATAGGGGTGTTGTGGAAGCCCAATGAGTCCTTTCAAGCCCTTCTGAAGGTGGAATACAACCTGATCGACCAGGGCGGAAGCGGAGGCTCCCCGTCGCAGGCGACGTATCAGACATTGTTCAACAATGGCGGTCCGGGTAATCCGCTCTGCCCGATCGCGCCCGGCCCGGGAGGACTGGTCATGACCTGTCCGGCGCCGGGAACCACGACCTACTCTCAGTTCTACGCGTATTCAACGCATAGCCCCTTTCTGCTGAACTACTACGGTACGAATTACGCCTACACCGACTTGCAGAACAGGTATGGCCTGGAGCTTCGCTATACGTTGCCTGATGGCATCGTGCTGCGCTCGCTGACGGGCTATCAGCATTTCGATATTCACAATATCGGGGGAAGCCTCAGCTCCGCGAACTCCGGTGTTTCCTACCAGGAAATCGGTCCAGACGACGACTATTACAGCGAAGAGCTGAACATCATCTCCCCGACCGGCGGCAAGGTGGACTGGATTGCGGGCGCGTTCGCGTACTACCGCAAGACGCCCGTGCTCAATACGATCTACGGGGTGGGCCCTCCTTACGCGGCCTTTCAGCCGCCCGCGACGGTCGTCTACGTTCCGTATGCCTCGATAGCGCGCACGGCTGCGGTCTTCGGGCAGATCAACTGGCATATGACGGACACCCTCGAGCTGCAGGTGGGCGCGCGCTTGAACAACGATCGCCTTTACAACATCAACGAGCCACCGGGCCCCGGGCAGCCGCCGGGCGGCGTCTATCTCTACCCCGCCACCCCGACATCCCAGCCGCTGGCGACGATTGGAGCCACAGAGAGGGTGTACAAGGATTCTGTTCCGACCGGCAAGGTCGGACTCAACTGGACTCCGGTGCCTGGACAGTATTTCTACGCGTTCTATGCGCGTGGCTACAAGGCCGGTGGGGTGGTGGTCAGCAACGCACCGGTTCCGCTCACCTTCATACCGGAGCATCTCAATGACTATGAGGTCGGTTGGAAGGGGACACTGTTCGATGGTCACCTGCAGACGCAGCTCAACGGCTATTGGATGGATTACCGGGACATGCAGTACCCGCTCTTCGACATCAACAACCCCTCGGCCGGACTGAATGTCGAAAATCTCGCTCCTTCCACGCTCAAGGGTATCGAGTTTTCGATGCAGTCGCGTATGGGAGGATTGGGCGTGAACTTAGGTGTCTCCTACAACAAAACTTCACTCGGGTCGGTCAAGGCATTTCCGGACTACCGACTACCCGCCGGGTTCACTGGCCCCGTTCCGCCTCCGCCCGTGCAATGCGGAGCGCCGTCGCAAACACCGCTGGCACCGTGCTTCAACTATCTGCCGTACGAGCAGACGGTGGGCGGTGAACAAAATCCGTATTCGCCGAAGATAACGGCAAATCTAACCGTGGACTATTTGATCCCGTTCGGTGAATGGCAGCTGGACCCGCGCCTGACTTACAGCTACATCGGTGAGCAATGGGCCTCGATTTTCCAGGACAGCGATTTCAATCGCCTACGCTCGCGGAAGCTCCTGAGCGCAAACCTGACCTGGTTGGCCGGACCTTGGACCGTCGATCTGTACGGGACCAACCTGACCAACCTGACGTACGTTTCCGGAACCAACGGCAGTGGCAGCGGCAGCGGTGACGTTTTCTACGGCGCTCCGAAGCAGTTCGGCTTCCGCGTGGCACGGACGTTCTAAGGGCAAGCGCGACGCTCAGGATCGATGGGCTTCCCATCGATCCTGACGCGGAAAGGGGGTACTGAGCTCGAGAGTTTCGGATCAGGGAATCGAACAGGGTAACAGCGTGTCGGGTGTCTGCATCAATGCGAGGTAGCGCGCCCAGGAGTCCTCATGGGATGTGCCCTTAACGCAGCGGGCCACCAGCTTCCGGCCCATCGTGTACGTCACGACGTAGCTCCTGAATTCATTCAAGTAGAGCAGAGTGGGTACCGCATCGGCCATCGCTGCATCCTCATCGAGAGCCTGCTCTGCCCGC
>Ga0070681_10002505_pt1 | contig 16828 bp, 12 predicted proteins | sample KBSC83BmetaG_FD_65650 | JGI IMG/M metagenome (GOLD analysis project Ga0070681, IMG submission 65650) | Corn rhizosphere microbial communities from Kellogg Biological Station, Michigan, USA - KBS C8-3B metaG | ecosystem: Host-associated > Plants > Roots > Rhizosphere | place: USA: Michigan...
GTGCGCGTCGACGAGGAAGACGACACCGATCTCGCCGGCGGCGACGCGGCGCGTCTGATCGCCGCGGCGCGCCGCGCGATCGACGATGCCGAGGCGCTGGTCCTCGAGGACTACAACAAGGGCGTGCTGGTCCCCGGTCTCATCGAAGACGTGATTTCCCATGCTCGGCGCCGTGGGATTCCGGTGGTCGTGGATCCGAAATACCGGAACTTCTTCTCGTATCGCGGGTCGACGGTGTTCAAGCCCAATCGGCGCGAGCTCGAGGCTGCGTTAGGCGCGGCGGTCGACCTCGATCACCCCGAAGCCCTGCCGGCGGCGCTCGCGCGCCTCGGTGTGGAGCATTTGCTGCTCACGCTGGGCGAGCGCGGCATGGTGCTGGCCGACCGTGACGGTGCGCTGCACCGGATCGCGGCGACCGCGCGCGAGGTGTACGACGTGGTCGGTGCAGGCGACACGGTGACCGCCTATCTCGCCGCCATGCTCGCCGCGGGCGCGTCGGCGCGCGAGGCAGCCGAGGTGGCAAACCTCGCGGCGGGCGTCGAAGTTGGAAAGTTAGGCGCGGCCTCGGTGAGCGCGGGCGAAGTCCGCGAGGCCTTCGCCCGGAAAGGCGACGCCGCGGCGGCGCGCCCGCGCGACTGACCCGCGGCGTCGACCCGTTCTACATCCCCAGATGCTTCTTGAGGAACGCGACCGTCCTCGGCCACGCGTCCTTGATCGCCGATAGATTCGCCTGCTCTTCCACCGTGTCGCGCTGCGCCTTGGGATCGTCCTGCGCCCGCGCGAAACCGTGGATCGCCCCCTCGTAGTTCTTGCCGAAATAGTCCTTGTGCAGTGCGTGCATGGCCGCGTCAACCGACGGCATGGCCGCGCCGATGCGCGCGTCCTTGGAGCCGTTCAAGAGCATCATCGGCACCCGGATTTTCTTGAGCGAGTCTGCGTTAGGCACGGAGTCCTGCATGTACGGCAGCCCGTAGAACGCCACGCCGCCCGAAAAGCCGGACGTGCCTTCGTTGGTCGCGTAACCCCACGTGGTGTAGCCGCCCCAGCAGAAGCCGATCACCGCGTACTTGTGATCCGCCGACGGCTGCGACATCGCATACCGCGCGGCTGCCGTGATGCCCATGTTGCGCTCGGCCGGTGCCACGCTGCGGATGAGCTTGACCGCAGAGTCGGACGGCAGCTCGTCGGCGGAGGCGCCGCCGCGCACACGCGAGAGCAGATCGGGCGCGATCGCGATGAAGCCGTCGGCGGCGACCTGGTCGGCCACGCCGCGAATCCACGTCGAGAGGCCGAAAATCTCGTGCACCACCACGACGACCGGCGTGTGCGGCCTCGACGTTTCCGGATACACGATCCACGCCATGAGCGAATCTTTCGAGCCCGGCTCCCAGGCGATCTTGACCCATTCGCCGTGCCGCGGGCTCGCACCGATTCGCGCCTTGGCCGTGCTGGCGCTCGGCGGCAGGCCGGGCACGCCCTGCGCATCCGTGCGCCTAACGATGCGCGGCGCCGCCATGTCGCTCGCGCTCATACCGGCCATGTGATCGTCCATTGCCAGGCGCCTGGACTCAGGCACGCGTCGCTGCATCGTGCACGCCGTCGCGGTTAGGACGGCAGCTCCGGTCACACAAAGAACACGGCGGGCAAACATGGTTCTGCTCCGGTCGGTGATGTGTTGACCGGTACGCTACGCCGCGATGGCGCCGTGCGGAAGACGACGAGCGGCCCTTAGCCCCCTTCTCTACTCTTCCCGGATCGCCACCATCGGATCGATCCGCGCGGCTCGGCGCGCCGGAAGCCAACTCGCGAGCGCAGCGACGGCTATCAAAATCGTGGTGGTCGCCAGAAAGGTCGCGGCATCGAGCGCGCCGACGCCGAAGAGCAACGATCGCATGACGCGCGTCAGCGCAAACGCTCCTGCCAGGCCGAAGACCGAGCCCCATACCGCCGTGGCGAGCCCATCGCGCAGTACGAGCCGGACGATGCCGCTCGTCGTCGCGCCAATCGCGATGCGCACGCCGATCTCGCGCTGTCGCTGCACCACCGAGTAGGCCACGAGTCCGGACAGACCGACCGCGGCCAACACGAGCGCCAGGGCGGCGAAGGCGGTGATGAGAAGCAAATTGAAACGTCGCGGCGCGATCGAGCGCGAGACGACCGACGCGACGCTCTCGACGTGCGTCAGGACGAGCTCGGGATCGATGTCGTGGACGACGTGGGTGGCCTGCGGCGCGAGCGCGACCGGATCGCCGGCCGTGCGCGCCACGAAGGTCAATCGGCGGAGGGCGAAGTCGACGAACGATGTGTCCTTGGCCAACTGGCGCGCAGGGAAGTAGACCTCGGGCATGCTCTCCTGGTCTAACGCACGCGTTTTCACCGTCCGCGCGACGCCGACGATGGTCTTCCACGGGTCCGTCGACGCCGGCGCTCCCCATTTGAGCCGCTGCCCGATGGGATTCGCATGTGGATAAAACTGGCGCGCCAGGCGCTCGTCGATGATCACGACCGGCTCGGAGGTGTCAATGTCGCTGGCATCGAACGGCCGGCCAGACTGGATGGGAATGCCCATCGTCTGGAAGTAGTCGGGCAACACCACGAAGTTCGAGGCAAGCGGGACTTTGGGCAGCGCCGGTCCATCCGGGCTGAACGCGATCTGCCATCCGCCCACCATGGGCAGATTGACGGTGCCACTGGCACTGCGGACGCCGGGCAACCGTGCCAGCGAATCGACTATTCCCCGCTCGAGGTCGAGTACCTGGGCCGTGCGCGGATATCGGTAAGACGGGAAGAAGACTTCGAATGTCAGCACGTGCGCCGGCGCGAATCCCGGATCGACCTCGACCACCTTGACGAAACTGCGCGCGAGCAGGCCCGCGCCGGTCGTTACCATGAGCGCGAGCGCGATCTCGCTCGCCACCAGTGCACGTCGCGCGCGTTGCCGTTTCCGTCCGGCGCTGGTTCCGCGCCCTTCGTCGCGCAGTGTGTTGGAGAGGCCGCGCCGGTCTCCCCCAAAGGCGGGCACGAGCGAGAACACGAGCGAGACAAGCACGGCGACCAGGAGGGTGAAGGCGAGGACGCGTCGGTCGACGCCAATGCGGTAGCCGGAGAACATGCCATCGGGAGCAAGGCGCGCGAGGGTACCGGCGCCCCAGGGCGCGAGCACGAGTGCGCCCAACGCGCCCGGCACGGCAAGCACCGCTCCTTCGATGAGGTATTGGCCGACGAGCCGGCCGCGCCCGGCGCCTAACGCTCGCCGGACGGCGATTTCGCGGCCGCGCGCGGCCGCGCGCGCGAGCAGCAGGCCGGCCACGTCGATGCAGGCGATCGCGAGGACGAGCATGACCGCGCCTAACAGAATGAGCAGCGGGCGGCGCACGTCGGACACGAGGCGGTCGCGCAGAGGCTGCACGTCCGCCACGACGCGCGACGTACTCGTGTAGACGGTGGGATAGAGCGACATCATGCGCGCCGCGATGGTGTTGACGCCGGCCGATGCCTGTGCCGCCGACACGCCAGCCGCGAGTCGCGCGATCATGTATGCGTTGAAGGAATTGCCCCGGTTCTCGACCACGTCGCGCGTAAGCCTGAGCGGGACGAAGAAGTCCGCCGGATCGGGGCCGAGGCCCGGCAACGGAAACACGAAACCCGGCGGCATCACGCCGAGGACGGTGGTCGGCTTGCCGTCGAGCAGAATGGACCGGCCCACGATCGATCGATCGCCGCCGAAGCGGCGTTGCCAGAGCGCGTCGCTCAGCACGACCGCGTCCGGAGAGCCCGGGGCGTCGTCGCCATCGCGAAAGCCTCGGCCTAACGCAGGCCGGAGGCCGAGGACGCCGAAGAGTCCGGCCGACGCCTCGAGGCCGGCCACGCGCTCGGCCGCGCCGGTGCCAGGCGTTCAGCGTCGCGAAATCGCCGAAGTCGGGCGTCGAGATCGTGCCCATGAACTTGTCGCCGATGGCGGGAAGTCCCTCCCCGACCATCACCAGGCGACCAGGATCGTGGAACGGGAGCGGACGGAAGAGAACGGCATCGACCACCGAGAAGATGGCCGTGTTGACGCCAATGCCTAACGCAAGGCAGATGATGGCCGCGGCCGCGAACGCACGGTGCCGCGTGAGCTGGCGGAGCGCGTACCGCAGGTCGGCCGCCGCGCCGGATAGCGCGTCGCTCATGGAACGTCTCCGGGCATATTGTTCTTCGATGCGCTGACAGTCGTCCCGTACCCGCGACAGATCGCCGAGCCGCTCGACGGCCAACGCACGCGCGGCGTGAGCGTCGAAGCCGCGAGCGATGTACTCGTCGACGCGCGCCTCGAAGTGGAACGCGATCTCCTGATCGAGCTCGGCACGCGGGTCGCGCCGCCAGAACGTGAGGTAGCGAAACCAGGCCGGATTCGAAGGACGCGTCGACATCGCTCGGGTCTCTGCTATGCCCAGGCCGGCCGCTTGGTGCTCGTGAGCACCTTGGCCACCGCCGACGCGAACGCGGACCACGATGATGCTTCCTGCTTGAGCTGCTGCCGACCGCGCGAGGTGATCCGGTAGTACTTGGCCTTGCGGTTGTTCTCGGAGAGACCCCAGCTCGCTTCCACGAAGCCGCGTTTCTCGAGTCGGTGCAGCGCGGGGTAGAGCGAGCCTTCCTCGATCCGCAGCGCATCGTCGGTCACTTCCTGCAGCCATCGCGCGACGCCGTAGCCGTGCGCCGGCCCCCACGAGAGTGCTTTGAGCACGAGGACGTCGAGTGTGCCTTGCAGCAGTTCCACCGTGTTTGCGTCCGATGCCATGCCGTCCGTCGATCTCGAGAGGTGAGCGTGCGCGCGCCAGGCGGCGCGGGACCCATAGAACGACTTGGGGAACAAGAAACGATGTCACCCCTAGAATGTCAAGGGGGCCTCACCTCCCGTCGAAACGAGAGGTGCGCAGAGCCTCTAGCGGTCCGACCGCGCAGCGAGAGATTCATACGTGCCTCGCACCCGCATCCGTCACGCGGACTTCTCGCTTACGACACTCACATGAATCGCACGTTCGTCTTCGCGCTGTGCGCCGTGGTGGTGGCCGCACGCCACCCGCCCGCGCAAACGCCGGTCGACTCCGCACTCGCGGCCTACATCGATGGCATCAAGGCGATCGACAGCCACGCGCACCCCATGCTGCCGGTTGCTCCCGGCGCGCCGCCCGATACCGAGTTCGATGCGTTGCCGCTCGACGGCGTCCCGCCCTTCCCGCTCCAGGCTCGCCTTCGTCCGGACAATCCCGAGTGGCGCCTTGCCCAACGCGCGCTCTACGGCGTCACATCGAGCGACACCGGCGCGGCGTACCGCGATGCGCTCGCCTCCGCCCAACGGAGCGTCGCCCAACGCGAAGGCGATCGGTTTCCGTCGTGGGCACTCGACCAAGCGGGCATCGAGGTCATGATGGCTAACCGCATCGCGCTCGGACCGGGGCTCGCGCCGCCGCGTTTTCGATGGGTCGCGTTCGACGACGCGCTCATGCTGCCACTCGACACCCGCACCGAGGCCGCGCGCACGCCCGACACACGCTCGCTCTATCCCAGAGAGTCGAAGCTCCTCCGCCGTTACATGCACGACCTCGGCGTCTCCGCGCTGCCGCGCTCGCTCGACGCCTACATCGTGCGCATTGTCGTGCCCGCACTCGCGAAGCAGAAGGCCGGCGGCGCCGCGGCGATCAAATTCGAAGCCGCGTATCTCCGCCCGCTCGATTTCGACGACCCCGATGCCGCACTCGCCCACCGCGTATACGCGCGCTACGCGGCCGGCGGCACGCCAACGCACGCCGAGTACAAAGCGCTCGAGGACTACCTATTTCGCGTGATCGTACGGGAGGCCGGGCATCACGGCATGTCCGTGCAGATTCACTGCCTCGAGACCTACGGCGGATTCTACGACGCGGCCGGCAGCGCGCCGCATTTGCTCGAGCCGGCGCTGGATGACTCCACGCTGCGCGGCACGACCATCATCCTCATTCACGGCGGATGGCCGCTGGTCGGTGAAACGCAGACACTCCTCGCCAAGCCCAACGTCTACACCGACATGTCCGCCATGACGTTGATCCTCGGGCCGGCCGAGTTGGCGCGCGTCCTGCGCCAATGGTTAGGCGAATGGCCGGACAAGGTGTTGTTCGGCACCGATGCCTTCGACAACAGCCCGACCTACGGTTGGGCCGAATCGGCGTTGTTAGGCGCGAAGACGGCGCGGCGTGCGCTGGCCATGGCGCTCACCGGAATGATGCGCGATGGCGAGATCGACCGGCCGCGCGCCGAACAGTTGGCACGGATGGTGATGCGCGACAATGCAGTCGCCGCGTACCACCTGCACCTCAACTAGGCGAGCCACATGCCCCGTGCGAAGCGCAAGAAAGCCCAGGCCGAGCCACAGTCCCGCGGCCTCGATGCCCGCCGCCTCGCCACAGCCGCGCACCCCGCCGCGGTCACTGACCTCGCCGAGCGCATCGCGAGCGACGGCGGCGCCGTGTTGGGCATCTACCGCGATCCGTTGGGCAGCCATTGGCAGATCCTCGCCGCGCTCCCCATCGACAAGATCGAACCGACACCGTTCCAGCGCGACCTGTCCGATGCGCACGTCGGCCGGCTCACGGACGCCATCGATCGGCTCGACCGATACGTCGACCCGGTAACGGCAGTCCCCACCGCGGATGGACTCTACTGGACGCCCAACGGCTACCACCGCCTCGGCGCGATGCGCCGGTTAGGCGCGAAGGCCATCGTCGCGCTCGTCATCCCCGAACCGGAGGTCGCCCACCGTATCCTCCTGCTCAACACCGAGAAAGCGCACAATCTGCGCGAGCGCGCGCTCGAGGTCGCCCGCCTGGCCGTCGCACTCGCCGAGCTCGATGATCGCCCCGAGCGCGAGTACGCCATCGAGTTCGAGGAGGCGGCCCTCATCACGCTCGGCTTCTGCTACGAGAAGAATGGACGCTTCGCCGGCGGCGCGTATCACCCGGTGCTCAAGCGCTGCGACAAGTTCCTGTCCATGAAACTGCCGCGCGCGCTCGAGGTGCGGCGCGAACGCGCCGCGAAGCTGCTCGAGCTGAACGACGCCGTGACCGCGGCGGTCGCGAGCCTCAAGTCGCGCGGCTTCGAGAGCCCGTATCTGCGTGCGTTCGTCGTGGCGCGCATCAACCCGTTGCGCTTCAAGCGCGGCGAGGCGGACTTCGACGAAACCATCGACAAGATGCTCGGGAGCGCCCGCCGCTTCGACTCCGCCAAGATTCGTGCGGATCAGGTCGCGCGGAGCGGCGGTGCACCGGAGGAGTGAGCGCGCCTCACGGCGACCGCGACCCGAGCATGCGCGCCGCCGAGTCGACCAACGCGGCCTCGGCGTCGAGCACGGCGCCCACCGTCTGAATCTGCTCCTGCGCCAGCGGGAATTTGCGCTGTTCGATCGCTTCGCGCACGGCGGGCATCGTCTTCGCGCCGTAACCGGTGTACATGCCCGGCGCCTCGAGCTCGAACACGTACCACGGGCGCCCGGGCAGGCCACGCTTGTCCGTTAGGCGGCGGGCCGCTTGGCACAGCAGCGCGTTCACTCCCGCGGTCGCGCCCGCGCCGTAGGACGTGTCCGCCTGCAGCGCGGCGAAGGCCTTGGCATAGCGGGCGGCGGCGTGCGTCAGCGAGTCGGCGCCGTTCTGCAGCGGCGCGAAGCCGAGATACGGCGGGACAGGCTCAACGGGCGGTGCGCTGGTCGGGTGCCACGGGTCTGATGTCGCCGCGAACACGCCGTCCTGGATCTCACGATTTCGCTCGGTGGTCTCGTCCTGCTCCGTCCGCACGAGCCGCTGCAGGTCGGACACATAATCTTGCACCGTCGATGCGAGCGCGACGAAGTCGTACGGCAGCACCTGCGCATCGGCGAGCCGCATCACCGCCGTTCCGCCGATCTGCGACAGCGCGCGCCCGTACACGAACGACGTGTCGCTGAAATGCGTGTACCAGTAGAAGTCGTCGTACACCGAGTGGTAGACGCCGCCGTCGCTCTCGCCGCCAAAGCCGATGTTGAGTGTTGCGACGCCGATGTGATCGACGAAACCCGAGTAGTCGGAACCCGAGCCTAACGGTCCGACGCGCAGCACGTCGCTCGCGCGCATCTGGCGCCGCTGCTCATCCGATCGCGCCGAGCGAATGTCGGCGAGCTTGCGACGCTTCCAGACCGAGAGATGCGTCTCGGGGTCCTCGACATCCTTGGCCACGTCGCTGATGAACGGCGCCATCGACGGGGTGCCGCCAGCGAACAGATAGCCGCGGTCGTTGGTGTCGCTATTGATGTAGGCCACCGCCTTCTGGCGCAGCTCGTCGGCGTGCTCCTCCACCCACTCCGTCGAGCCGAGCAGCATGGGTTCTTCGCCATCCCAGGCCGCGTAGATGATGGTGCGACGGGGGTGCCAGCCCTGGGCGAGCAGCGTGCCTAACGCGCGCGCTTCTTCCATCAGCGCCACCTGCCCGGCGGTGGGATCCTCGGCGCCGTTCACCCACGCGTCCTCGTGGTTGCCGCGTACCACCCATTGGTCGGGCTCCGTGGCGCCGCGAATGGTCGCGATCACGTCGTAGACCGGCTTGATGTCCCAGTTGGACTTGACCACGAGATGCACGCGCGCCGGTCCCGGGCCCATGTGATACGTCACCGCGAGTCCGCCGCGCCATTCCGCCGGCGCCACGGGCCCGCCTAACGCAGCAAGCAGCGGCTGGGCATCGCCGTACGAGATCGGCAGTACCGGAATCTTGGTGATCGTCTGGGCGTCCGCCCGCGACAACCGCTTCGCATCGTGCGTCGCGCCGACGCCCGGCGTGAGCGGGTCGCCCGGATACAGCTGCATCTCCATCACGCTGCCGCGCTGCACACCCTCGCGCGGGCGATACGGCCCCTTCGGAAACACATCGCCCTGGCCGTAGCCGTCGTCTGCCGGATCCGAGTAGATGATGCACCCCACCGCTCCGTGCTCGGCGGCAACCATCGGTTTCACGCCGCGCCACGAGTTGCCGTAGCGCGCGATGACGATCGCGCCCTTCACCGACACACCGTGCCGCTCGAGCGAGTCGTAATCCTCTTGCAGCCCGTAGTTCACGTACACGAGCGGCGCGGTGACGTCGCCGTCGATCGAGTACGCGTTGTACGTGGGCAATTGTTCGGCATGCTGCGACGAGGTCGGATCGCCGGCGACCGTCGGCTCTTGCAGCGATGCGCGGAAATGCGTGGGCGCCACCATCTCGACCAGGCGCTCGCGCGGCGTCGGGAACAGCACCTCGAAGCGCTCGATGTGGGCGTCGAGTCCCCACGACTTGAAGTGCGCCAGAATCCACTGCGCGTTCGCGCTGTCGTACGGCGAGCCCACGTGGTGCGGCCTCGCCGTGAGGTGGCGCATGTACGCGCGCTGGCTGTCTGGTGATGGTATCGCCTTGAACCTGGTTTCCCAATCACGCTCGGCGCGCGCGGCGGCGGGCGAGAATCCCGTTAGGCCGGCCGGCGGCGCCGGCGGCGTGGCGAACGGGACGAGCGTGAGGACGGAGGCGAGCGCGAAAAGTGGTGTGAGTCGCATGCGGAGATACTGTCAGCCGGGTCGCGAGAACGCCAGTTCCAGCGTCTCGCCGGGTGCGACAGCGTCCCATTGCTCGAACGCCGATGCCCGGAGCGCGCGAATGCGCCCGATGTCGTCGTCGCTCAGAGCGGGCAGAGGAATCCGGTTGCGTTCCGGCCGCGTGCTCGCGGCGTAGCGTTCTCCCTGTTCTCGCACCTCGGTGTTCGACCAACCGCGCCCCATCCGCAGCTCCATCTCGAACACGCCCACAACGAGCTCGGCCTCACGCGCTTCCTGGGGGATGTCGCCCTTGGCGGTCTCGAAATCGGCGATCTCCCAACCGTCGGCGATCAGACCGAAAAAGCCCTGCCGGTAGCCGAGGGTGGTCTCGACGGCGTAGTGGGTGAGATCGTGGGTGGGAAAAAACGCGCCTAACCGGCCCGGCTGGCGCTGCCAGGTGACCGAGCCATCGGCGCGCACGCAGGTGAGCGCGGCGGATCCGTCCGTCGCGCGCTTGATGCGGATGAGCAGATCGGTCATTGGTGGATCAGGAATGCTTCTCTGCGACCTGCAAATCCGCCAGGTGCCGCTTCACTTGCAGCACCGTCGGCTGGAGATCAGGGTCGGCGTTCTTCCACAGGTCGACGAACTTCTGGTAGTACGCCGCAGCTTCGCCCCGATTGCCCTTCTCCTCGTACAGCTCGCCTAACCGGCGATAGACCAGCGGCAGATCTTCCGCGTCGTTGAACAACTTGTACTCCGCTTCCGTACCGATGTAGCGCTCGTAGTGCTGGATCGCGGAGTCGGGCATGTTTGCGCGATCGAAGGCCAGGCCCACCAGCGCGTCGATGCACGACGAGCAGTCGCTCACCGGGCCGTCGGGGAGCGAATCCGACGCATAAAATTGCCGCACGGCGTCGAGCGGGCGCTTCTCGGCAAGCGAGATCGTGGCCAACGCGTAGGCGTGGCGTGGCTCGAGCGCACGCCGCAGGGCCGTGTCGCGCACGTCGGCATCGTACTGCGCCAGGATGGCGCGGCCCTGATCGGGACGTCGGGCAATGGCATACACGGACGCGGCGTCGGCATAGGGGCGCGCCGCAAGCGGCATCGATCGCAGCGGCGTCGCGGCGAGCGCGGCATCCAGCTCGCGCACGGCGCGCTCCGGCTGCTCGCGCACCCACGCGTCGAAGAAGGCAGACTGGATCGAATCGTTGATGGCGGGCGCGTACACGCCGATGGTGCGCTGGATCGCACGCGCCGACGCGATATCGCGTGCGTAGTCGCCTAACCGGCCGCGCATCTGGTTCAGCGCGGCCGAAATGGTCAGCAGCGTCGCGCGGTCGAGCGGCCCCGCCTGCGCCTGGAGGGCGCGCGCCAGCACCGCCGACGAATCGATCTTGCCTTCGTTGTACAACGCGAGCACCCGGAGCTGTTGCGTGGCCGTGCGCCTGCCGAATCGCTTGTCGACCAGGTCGAGCACCGAGTCGCGCTCGCGCTGCTTGCCCTGGTCACCCATGGATTGCGCCAGCGCGTAGTAGGCGAGACTCGATGCGTTCGGATCGTGGTGGATGCTGGCCAGGAGCGCCGAATCGGCGGCGGCGTATTGACGCCGGTTGAGGTACAGTGACCCGAGGTTGATCGCCGAGGCGGCGTAGTCGCCTAACGCAACAGCCTGCTCGAACGCCTGGATGGCCTTGCCACGGTCGTGTCCGGGGCCGCTCTGGTAGTACGAGCCGATCGTCGTGTATCGCTCCTGATCGCTCAGGTGGTCGCGGTTCGCGTACGCCCTGGTGATGGCCGAATCCACGAGGAGCGGCGACATGCCGGCGTCGGTGTACGTCACGGAGAGCTTGCGCCACGCCATGGCGAACGTCGTGTCCAGCATGACCGACTGCTTGAGCAGGTCGGCTGCCTTGCCATAGTCTCCCGCGTCGAACGCCTTGAGACCGGCGGCGTACAGCTTGAGCGCCGGCAGCGACGACGTGGTCACCGCCTCGAGCCTGGGCGACGCCTGCACGGCGCGCAGCGATTCGCCGATCTTCCGGCGCAGGTCGCGGCTGAGCCGGTCGACCGTGGGGATGAGCCCCGACGGGTTGTCGGCGGTTTCCTGGAACGACGCCAGCTCGTTGCCGGACTCGGCAGCGATGATCCGGGCGGTGACCACGAAGCCGGTGCCTAACGGCGTGATCGTGCCGTCCACGATGGCCTTGAGGCCTTCGCGTTGGGCGATCTCGCGGGCGAGGCCCGCATCCAAGCGGGTGTTCGCCGGACGCTGCATGCGCTGGAGCGCCGACTGGATCGCGTTCGCCTGCATCACGTGCACCGCCCGCGACTGCTCGAGGTCCGCGCGGACACCTTCGGTGACGACCGCGCCGAGCGCCGTGTCGGCGCCGCCGGATACCGCGAACTCGCTCACCAGCAGCGGCTGGTTGGCATCCATGCGTCCCGAGGCGAGGAGCGACCCGGCCGGTCCGATGCCTAACGCACGGAACGCCATGAAGGTGACCACGAGCACGGCGAAGGCGGCGAGCGCCGCTGCCCCGCCCACCATCGTCCGGTGCCAGCTCACGTGCGGGCTCGCCTTGATCGCGATCGTCGCCACCGGGCCGTTGGCCGTGCTGCCGCCTAACGTGGCGCCCGGGGTCGCCGACGCCGCGCGCCGCGCCGCATGCTGCACGAACGCCGTGAACAGAATCACCGGCAACCCGAGCGCCATGACGACGATGGCGCCGGTCAACACCCACTCGGGCAGCCCGATCGCGATGATCGCCGCCTTCGCAACGACCGCCACGACCGCGAACGCGGCCGCGTAGAGGCCGAGCGCCTTCCACACCGCGTTGCGGCCGCCTAACAGAATAGCCGGCATCGCGGCGCGCGTTCCGCTGCTCGTCACCACGTCGAGCACGCGCACCACGTCGGCGGCGTTTTGCGGACGCGCGGCGGCATCCTTGGCCAGACACTGCATCACGAGCTCGGCGAGCTCGGGTGGCGTGTCGGGCCTCAACTCGGTCACCGGCTGCGGATTCTCGGCCATCTGCGCGACGAGCAGCTTCTGCGGCGAGCGGCCCGCGAACGGCGCGCGTCCCGTGAGCAGCTCGTACGCCAGACAGCCGAAAGCATAGAGATCGGCGCGATGATCGACGTCGGGATCCGCGGCCACCTGCTCCGGTGCCATATACGCGGGCGTGCCGAGCGACGTGCCGAACTGGGTGAGCGTCGCGCCCGTGACGTGACCGCGCGCGTCGCTCAACGCTTTCGCAATGCCGAAATCGGTGACCACCGCGGCACCGCCCGAAAGCAGGACGTTCTCGGGCTTGATATCGCGGTGCACCACGCCGTGCTCGTGCGCGTACGCGAGCGCGCGCGCCACGTCGCGCAGAATGTTGATCGCGTCCGTGATCGGCAGCGCGCCGCCGTTCGCCAGGCGCGACCGTAGCGCTTCGCCGTCGACGAACGGCATCGTGTAGTACGGGAGCCCGTCCGTCTGACCTGCCGACAAAACTGGAACAATGTGCGGATGCTGTAGTCGCGCGGCGAGCAGGATTTCGCGGTTGAACCGGTCGGCGTTGACGCCGGCGATCAGATCGGGCGGTAGCACCTTCACCACGACCCGCCGCTCGAGGGCGGTTTCCACCGCGAGAAACACGCGCGACATCCCCCCGCCGCCTAACTCGCGCTCGAGGGTGTAGCTGGACCCGAGGGTTGTCTGCAATTGGTCGCGCAGATCCATGGCAGTCCCTACGGTACGGCGGTTGGATCCGATTCGATGTCCGTGGGATACTGGACGTGCGGGCCGCCGGTTCCCGGAAAGCTAGGGACGGGTCCGCTGCATAGGTAGCGCTTGTGGCACCGCCCTGACTACGTCATCGACTCCCGCCGGCGGTCACGCGCTTTGGCCGCGTCACCAACTCGCCGCCGCAATTTGGGCAGCGAGCGTTCATGGCCGACGTGCAGTCGGGACAAAAGGTGCATTCATAGCTGCAGATGAAGGCGCGTCCGTCGGCGCGAAGCGCCTTCCCGCATTTCTCGCATGTCCCGCGCATCTCGAGCGACATAGCGAACCCGTCCTCGTGAAAGTATCCAATGGCATAGCGGACTGTGCAGCACTTCTTGTCGAGGCGTGTGTCGCGTCGGGCGACCGCAAGCCCTCCGATGCGACAGCGCGACCCCGTTCGCGACACGCGCGACGGCGATGCCTTACGGAGTGTCAGAATGAAGTGCCACGCTCTGGCGCGAACGTCAGATACCCCTAATATGGAAACAGGTGTCACACCCCGCACCGACTCGGATCGAGGAAACGACAACACATGCGATTGTTGATCGCCGTCCCGGCGTATCGTGTCGCGCGGGTCCGGGATGTGGCGCCATTGGGGTGCGCTGCCACGATCGTTTCACGGCTCGACCACCTCGACACCGCGATGCATGCAGCAGGCGCCGACATCGCCATCTTTGATCCCCTGCTCGACCAGCCGCTCGATGCGGCCCAGTTGATCCAAACGGTGCGCAGCCATCCGTGCGCGCGATGGCTCCTCTACACACAACTGCGGCCGGACACAGCGCGCCTGCTGCTCGACCTGGGCGGCGCCGGCGTACGCACCGCGGTGTTCGCGGGCGTCGATGACTCGGCGCACCACCTTCGCTCCGTGTTAGGCGAGCTCGTACGCGAATCGATCACGCACCGCGCGCAGGCGCGTCTCATGGGGCTGCTCGCGCCGCTGCCCCGCCGGCTGCGCGTAGCCGTCGAGCAATGCGTCGGCGACAATGACGTGCGCATCGACGTCTCGATCCTCGCCGCGCGCGCGTGCATGACGCGACGCACCGTGGAGCGACACTTCATGCGCGCCGGTTTGCCGACGCCCAAGATCATCCTGCGCGCCGCGCGCGTGCTCACCGCCTACCGCTTGCTCTATGATGGCACGCGCACGTGCAACGGCGTGGCCAAGACGCTGGGCTACGGCAAGGTGAGTACGCTGCGCGCGCACCTCAAGCGCACGTTCGGCGTGCACGCGCGCGCGCTCCAGCACGCTCCCACTCCAGAGATCGCGATCGAAGCGCTCCTCGATCAGCCAGCGACGCGCACCGGCCGCGGCGCGGCGCACTTTCCGCCGGCCGCTGCCTTGCGTTAGGCTACTGGCCCGTGCCGTGGTACGTCACGCGCCACACCCGGCCGTGCGCGTCGTCGGCAATGTACAGTGCACCGTCGGGCCCAACCGCCACGCCGGCCGGCCGGTGCGCCGCTGCATCGGGCTGCTTGTTCGCGCCGGCGAAGCCGTCGGCGAACACTTCGTACGGACCGCTCGTCGTGTCACCCTGGAACGGGACGAACGCAATGAGGTACCCGGCCTGCGGCAGCGGCGCGCGATTCCACGAACCGTGGAACGCGATGAACGCACCGCCGCGATAGTGCGACGGGAACGATGAGCCCGAGTAGAACGTGAGCCCATCGGGCGCCCAGTGTCCAGGGAAGAACTCGACCGGCGGCCGCTTCGTGGTGCACACGCCTTCTTTCTTGCCGTCGCCGCCGTACTCGGGCGCGAGCATGAGCTTCTTCTGCGCGCCGTCGAAATAGCAGTACGGCCATCCGAAATCCGCCCCGTGCTCGATGTGCAGCAGCTCTTCCGCCGGGAGCTCGGCGCTCTGCTCGTTGGTGTAGCGCTCCGGCCAGTTGCCGGACAACTGGTCGCGGCCGTGCTGCGTCGCGAAGAGGGCTCCGTTAGGCGCGATCGCGATGCCGACCGCGTTGCGGATGCCGGTGGCGAACCGCGCCGACGGCGAGAAGCGCTGGCCGGTCTTAGTGCCGTCGAAGCGCCAGATGCCGCCGCGCGTCGCCAATTCCTTGCACGGTTTGTGGCCCGGCGAATGGAGCGTGCGGTCTTCGACCTGGCACGCGTTGGTGGCCGAGCCCATCTCGACGAAGATCGCTCCGGATGAATCGATGGCGAACGCGTGCATGGGATGGTTGCCGCCTAACGGCATGCCTGACACGATCGCCTCCGGCTTGCCCGTGGGCACGATACCGGCGCTGGGCATTGCGTAGCGCTCGATGCGGTCCGACTCCTCGGCGTAGAGATAGGTGCCGTGGAGCGCGATGCCCGTGCCGCCATGGCCGCCCGCCTTGGCGCTGTCGCCGAAGCCGTCGATGACGTCGGCGTGCCCATCGCCCGTGGTATCCTGGAGCGCGACGATGGCGCCGCCCCTCCACGCGCTGTCATTGTCGCCGCCTTCGCCGCCGCGGCGCGGGTGCCAGGTGTTGACGTAGACGACTCCGTTAGGCGCGACCACCAGGTGCCGCGGGTGGTCGAGCGTGTCGGCGAACACGGAGGCGCAAAAACCGTTGGGCAGCGTGATGCCGCCGTTGCCGGCGTCGCATCCTTTCGGCACCGACGCTGTTGCAGTGGAGTCCGACGCCTTGGCCGGCGTCTTGTCGTGCGAGCCGCCGCAGGCGGCGATCGCGAGCACCACGAGCGCCGGCGCAGCGGCGCGCAGTCCCTGCACTACCGAAAACACCTTCATGAGCGGTCCTCGATGCACGGGTTTGTGTCGACGTCGCGTCGCCGTGTTGACGGCCGCGCCGGGATGAGAATCTACACGGCGGTCGCAGCGACCGCGCACTGCGTGGCGGCGAGCGCCCGCAACCGAGTTGGACTTGGTGGGCCGTGGCGCTAGCTTATTGGTCGCGGGCCCTTAGCTCAGATGGTTAGAGCAGCGGACTCATAATCCGACGGTCCCAGGTTCGATCCCTGGAGGGCCCACTTCCGTACGCACGAGCCACGCGACCGATCGCGAGACCGTTAGGCAGTCCCGGTACCGCGCACCCGGCGCTACGCCGATGCCTAACTACTTGAAGATCTTGAGCGCGTCGACGACGACGTGGTACACGCCCCACAGCCCCGGGATGCCGACCCACAACCACGACAGCCAGAGCTTGGCCGCTTCGCCCGCCGCGGCGCCATCGACCGGTGCATTCGTCACATCAGGCATTCACCCCTCCCGCGACGGCTCCGCCTAACGTTGGGCGCGGCGCCGGTCCGCCGGGCTCGAGCGCGCCCGTGTAGTAGTGCCTCGGATCCACCGGCCGCACCAGCAGGTTGCAGATGAGCCCCACCAGCAGCAGACACGCCATCAAGTACATCGTCACCGAATACGCGTCCGCCCTGGCGACGCCGTGGTTGATCTGATACTCGCGGATGTAGTTCACGAGCATGGGCCCGAAAATGCCCGCCGCCGACCACGCGGTGAGCAGCCGCCCGTGGATGGCGCCCACCTGCATCGTCCCGAAC
>Ga0070681_10002507_pt1 | contig 16826 bp, 15 predicted proteins | sample KBSC83BmetaG_FD_65650 | JGI IMG/M metagenome (GOLD analysis project Ga0070681, IMG submission 65650) | Corn rhizosphere microbial communities from Kellogg Biological Station, Michigan, USA - KBS C8-3B metaG | ecosystem: Host-associated > Plants > Roots > Rhizosphere | place: USA: Michigan...
TAACCGGGGGTTCTATGGCAAAGCACGGTGAACACGGATCGGGAAATCTCGTCTGCTCGTTCTGTGGAAAGAGCCAAGATGAAGTGCGTAAGCTGATCGCCGGTCCGACTGTTTACATCTGTGATGAATGCATCGATCTCTGCAATGACATCATCGCGGAGGAAGTCGATCACGATGAAACCATTAGTTCCTCCTCCAATGTGCCGAAGCCAGCGGAGATCAAGCGGGTCCTGGACCAGTACGTCATCGGTCAGGAACGGGCAAAAAAAATCCTGGCTGTCGCAGTCCATAACCACTACAAGCGTATCGACAGCCAACTGGTAACCGGCGATGTGGAGCTGCAGAAGAGCAATATTCTGTTACTCGGGCCGACGGGGTCCGGCAAAACTCTTCTAGCGCAAACTCTTGCGCGCTTCTTGCAAGTTCCCTTTACGATCGCCGATGCGACGAGTTTGACCGAGGCAGGCTATGTCGGTGAGGATGTCGAAAATATTATTCTGAATCTGCTGCAGGCAGCCGACTACGACGTGGAAAAGGCTCAGCGCGGTATCGTTTATATAGATGAGATCGACAAGATTTCGCGGAAATCCGACAATCCGTCGATTACGCGTGATGTTTCAGGCGAGGGAGTCCAACAAGCGCTTTTAAAGATTATTGAAGGTACGATGGCAAGCGTTCCGCCCAAAGGGGGTAGGAAGCATCCGCAGCAAGAATTTCTTCAGGTGGATACCACTAATATCCTTTTTATATGCGGCGGCGCCTTTGTCGGACTCGACGATATCATACGCAAACGTACCGGACGTAAGCGTATGGGGTTCGGCGGGCAACTGGAGGATAAGAATGGTCGGCGACCGGCCGATCTTTTGCATGACGTGCAAACCGAGGACTTGCTAAAATTCGGATTGATTCCGGAATTCATCGGTCGCCTTCCGGTTATTGCGACGCTCGAAGAGCTGGATGAGTCTGCCCTGGTACGGATTCTCAAAGAACCAAGAAATGCGCTAACGAAGCAGTATTCAAAGCTTTTTGAAATGGAATCCGTCCATCTCAAGTTTACCGAAGAGGCTTTGCGAGCGATCGCTCGCGATGCCACAAAGCGCAAATCGGGAGCCCGTGGATTGCGTGCGATCATGGAAAATATCATGTTGGATATCATGTATGACATGCCCTCCCAACCCAACATCAAAGAAGTGGTCGTATCCGAGGATGTCGTGGAAAAGCATGAGCCTCCGATCGTGGTATACACCAAAGCAGCAGAGAGCGCTTAGGAGGAATGTGTAATGCTGTTCAGAAACGATAAAGATAAGAAGGACGATAGGGAACCGACCGGTAGTCCCTCTCGGGTTCCCCTGCTTCCGCTCCGAGACATCATCGTCTTTCCCCATATGGTTGTGCCCCTGTTCGTTGGACGACAACGCTCGATCAAGGCGCTGGAAGAGGCGACGCAGAAGCAGAGTCTGATTTTCCTGTCTTCGCAAAAGGATGCGAAGACCAATGATCCGACCGAAGAGGACATTTACAAAATCGGCACGTTGGGTGCTGTCGTGCAGATGTTAAAGCTGCCCGATGGGACCGTAAAAGTGTTAATCGAAGGAAAAAGGCGCGCCAAAGTTGCGCGGTTCATCGCCAATCCGGACTTTTTCCTGGTCGACGTCGAAGACGCACCCGAAGTGATCGAGCGAAATACGGAAGTCGAGGCATTGGTCAGGGAGGTGCACACCACCTTTGAGAATTACGTCAAGCTCAAGAAAAAAATTCCTCCTGAGATGGTGATGTCGGTATCGTCCATTGATGAACCGGGACGTCTTGCGGACACGATTGTCGCTCATCTCGGCATTAAGCTCGAGGATCGTCAAAACCTCCTGGAAACGATCAACGCAGCTGAGCGTTTGGAAAAAGTACTCGGACATATGCGTGCGGAAATCGAAATTCTTGAAGTCGAACGGCGCATCCGTTCGCGCGTCAAGAAACAGATGGAGCGCTCGCAAAAAGAATACTATTTGAACGAGCAGATGCGCGCGATTCAGAAGGAACTCGGTGAAAAGGACGAGTTCAAGAACGAAATTCAAGAAATCGAAGAAAAATTGAAGCAAAAGAAACTCTCCGCCGAAGCCAAAGACAAGGTGGAAAAGGAACTGAAGAAGCTCAAAATGATGTCTCCCATGTCGGCCGAGGCGACGGTGGTGCGTAACTATATCGATTGGATTATCAGCCTGCCCTGGAACGACTTTACAGATGATAAGCTCGACATCAACGAAGCGGAGCGAGTCCTCGAGGACGACCACTATGGGTTGGAAAAGGTGAAAGAGCGTATCCTTGAGTACCTTGCCGTTCAGAGCTTGGTTGGCAAGATAAAAGGTCCGATCCTCTGCCTGGTAGGCCCTCCAGGCGTCGGCAAAACTTCATTGGGTCGATCCATTGCCCGGGCAACGGGGAGAAAATTCGTCAGGGTCTCGCTCGGCGGCGTTCGGGATGAGGCTGAGATCCGCGGTCATCGACGAACGTACATTGGCGCTCTTCCAGGAAAGATCATCCAATCGATGAAGAAAGCCGGTTCGAGCAATCCGGTTTTTCTGATGGACGAGATCGACAAGATGTCCACGGATTTTCGCGGCGATCCATCGTCAGCCCTACTCGAGGTGCTCGACCCCGAGCAAAATACCTCGTTCAACGATCACTACCTCGATTTGGATTATGATCTCTCCAAGGTCATGTTCATTACCACAGCGAATACCTTGGATCGAATTCCGCGGCCCTTGCAAGATCGAATGGAAATTATTCGAATTGCCGGATACACGGAACTGGAAAAATTGAGCATCGCCAAAAAGTATCTTCTGGATAAGCAAAAAGAGGCGAACGGACTCACTGCAGACAATTTGGTTTTTACGGATAATGCCATCTTGGGTGTGGTGCGCCACTATACGAAGGAGGCTGGAGTTCGGAGTTTGGAACGAGAGATTGCTGCAATCTGCCGAAAAGTGGCAGTCGAGGTGGTGCGCCGCGACCGTAACGCTCATATCCAAGTTGGTTCGAAGAGTTTGCATAAATACCTTGGTCCGGTGAAATTCCGATATGGGAAAGCCGAGACAGAGGTAAAAATTGGGGTTACTACCGGCTTGGCCTGGACCGAGTTGGGTGGTGAGCTGTTGGCAACCGAGGTGACGATCATGCCAGGCAAAGGCCAGCTGATTATCACCGGCAAGCTGGGTGACGTGATGCAAGAATCCGCACAAGCCGCAATGAGCTATGTGCGCTCGCGCGCGACCGAACTTGGTCTTGCAAAGGATTTCTACCAAAAACTCGACGTGCATATCCATGTGCCCGAAGGCGCAATCCCGAAGGACGGGCCTTCTGCCGGAATTACGATGGCGACGTCGCTGGTTTCGGCTTTGATGAGACTTCCGGTGCACAATGATTTGGCAATGACCGGGGAAATTACCTTGCGCGGAACTGTTTTGCCCATTGGTGGGCTTAAAGAAAAGGTCCTCGCTGCGCACCGCGCTGGTATCAAAAAAGTGCTCATCCCTGCAGAGAACGAAAAGGATATAGAGGAAATCCCAGCAACGGTGCTCAAAACGGTCGAGCTCGAATTGGTGTCTCACATGGATCAGGTTCTGAAAAAGGCGTTAGTGCTGGACGATCCAGAGAGCCTGTTCAGACGCGAGCCGTTGGAAAACCAAGCTAAAGACGAACCTCCTCCCTTCGCTGAAAAGGTCGACGACGTACCCGCAAGCGAAATTCTGCCGCAATAATTTGTTAGCCGACCGAAACCGATGCCGGGTGGTTTGACACCCGGCATCTCGGCTGTTATAAAACGACATCGCGCTGGTGACCCGAATAATTGCGGGGATCCCAGCGCGCTTTTTCATGATGGGCTGCCATCTGAAATCACGCTGTTCAACAAAATCGCCGATGAGCTCGCGTCCCTAGTATTTGTGGAGAAGTCCTCGGTCGTCGTGAAAGCCGGTGTTGGTAGCCAAGGGCGGTTAGCTCAGCGGGAGAGCATCGGCCTTACAAGCCGGGGGTCACAGGTTCAAATCCTGTACCGCCCACCATCGGGTAAAGCTTGGTTTATGTCGGGGTCGTAGTTCAGCTGGTTAGAACGCCGGCCTGTCACGCCGGAGGTCGCGAGTTCGAGTCTCGTCGGCCCCGCCATTACTCGAATTTAGGGCGCATATTTTCCGGTCCTGGAGTTTGTAGGCGATGAAGAAACAAGAAGCGCTGTCCCAAAGACGCTGGTATGTGATTGACGGTCAAGGCAAAATTCTCGGTCGCATGGCCACTGAAATCGCCCGGGTACTGCGCGGAAAGCACAAACCGACATTTACCCCTAATCAAGATACCGGAGACTTTGTCATTGTCATCAACGCTCGCGGGGTGAAGCTGACCGGCGCTAAGCTACAAGACAAAGTCTACTATCGGCACACCGAATTTCCCGGCGGCATTCGCGAGCGAACCGCGGCGGAGATGCTGCAAATCAAGCCGGAGGAGTTGGTAAAGTTGGCGGTACGGGGAATGCTCCCGAAAAATCGTTTAAGTCGTAAGCTGGTGACCAAGCTCAAAGTTTATGCCGGCCCAGAGCATCCGCACACTGCGCAAAAACCGGAACCTTTGACGATTGCTACCTAGGAGATAGTTTGATGGCAGAAAAAGTTTTTACGGCCACCGGCCGGAGAAAAACTTCAGTTGCGCGCGTCTCGCTAAAGCCTGGCAAGGGCAGAATCACGATCAATGCGAAATCGTTGCAGGAGTATTTCGGCCGGGAGACTGCTCGGATGATTGTCCTGCAGCCATTTGATGTGACGCAAACGTCCGGCAATTTTGATATTGATGTGAATGTCGCCGGCGGCGGAAATTCGGGTCAGGCGGGTGCCATTCGCCACGGGATCACGCGGGCGCTGATGCAAATTAATCCCGAGCTCCGGTCACCTCTGAAAAAGGCCGGGTTTGTCACGAGGGACCCACGCGCAGTCGAGCGAAAAAAGTACGGACGCCACAAGGCGAGAAAACGTCCCCAATACTCAAAGCGCTAAATTTTGCTTTCCCATTCCCGCCGGACGGCTTTGCTGATCTGCTATGTCTTAGAGCTATCCTGAGATTTAGTAGAAGGGCGAGCGCAGCGGAAGCTCTTTAATTACTCCTAACACCTCGAGTTCGATGTGGTTTCAACAGTACTTGTTGTTGGTCACTCCTCTGCCGTGAAGAAGAATAGCCCGATCATCGCGAAGATTGCATTTGGCGTCCAGGCGGACATTAACGAAGGCATGGCGCCACTGTGGCCGAGCGAAAGACAAAACGCCGTCAAAACCCAATAGCCAAACGCGATCACCATCGCGATCCCAAAGCTCAGCGAGAGAGTCCCGGTCATTTTTCGCTGGATCGCAAATGGAATCGCCAACAAAACCATTAGGGGCGAGATGAATGGCAGGGCGAGTTTTGTCTGAAGATCGACTTCATAATATGTGGTATCGATGCCTTTGGCTTTCATATCGGCGATCTGTTTTTGTAAATCGAAAAACGTGAATTCCTCGGCATCCCGCGCCAGCAGCTGAAGATCTTTCGGAGTCTCGGAGAGGGGCAGGGCGGTTGTGGTTTCCCGCTGAACCATCTTTCCGTCTGGCAGCAGACTCCATTCCGTGGCGTCGCTGACCGTCCAACCCTTCTCGGTGTATTGCGCGCGTGGAATTTCGAGCAGCCCATGCAAGCTAAAGTCACGATTGAGGAGAAATACCGTCACATTCTCGAGGACATTTGTACGGGGGTCAAAATTATCAATATTGATGAAACTATTTTCGGCACGTATCCAGATATCGTGAGTTCCTAGCAGGCTTTGCTGCTGTTTGTTTTTGATCTCTGTCTTGTAAATGGTTTGGGCGTTATGAGCAAAGACAGGAACCAAGGCTTCGTTCCACAGAAAGTTTAGCGCACAAACGATTAACGACAGAACCAGCAGGGGTAGAGCAATTCGCTGAACCGTAATTCCACCTGCTCGAATTGCGGTGATCTCGTGGGTGCGGGTCAACGCACCGAGACAGAAAAGGGTCGAAAAAAGAACAGCAAAGCCGATCACGCGAGAGATCAATAACGGCGCCTTGTAAAAAAAATAACGTAAAATAGTGAAAAGTGGCGCGCCGGCATCGAGTAGAGCGCCGATTCGTTCAAAGAAGTCCACGGTTGTGTAAACCAACGTGATTACTAGCAAGCTGACGAAGAAAATCCGTAAAAAACTGCTGGCGACGTAACGATCCAAAATTGCGCCGACGGGAAGGAATTTAAAAGCCAGCCGCCCCATTAGTTGTGCCTTCTATGAAGATTTCTCCTGAGTTCAAGGTAGCCGTGCGCGACCGATTCCGCAGCACGGTCAAGCACTCGGGGAAAACTCAGCGGCGACTCTCGCAAGGCATGTCTGAAGAAATGCGCTCCGATCGCACCAACTACAACGTTCGGCAGCCAGAGAGCAGGAATGGGATGAAGAATATTTTTGTCGCCTAAAGCCTTTCCGAGCGAAAGCAGGGCATAATAGGCCACCAGCCAAAAAAGGCACAACATAAATCCCCAGGAGCGATTGGCGCGAGAAGAGCGTGGAACCAGAGTGAGGGCGACTCCCAGAAGGCAAAATAGTAAAGGAGCAAATCCGAAAGAAATACGTTGGTGCAGCTCCATTCGCTCTGCGATGGTTTTGGCACCCTCTCGTTGTTTCTTTTCGATGCTCGACAGCAACTCTGAGATCGTCATTTCTTTCGGACCCGACTCCTTCTGCTGAATCGGCCCGATAAGATCGTCGAGATCGAGCTTGAAATCATAAATGTTAAAACGCGTTTGGCTGAAACCCGGTCGATTTTTCTCTCGTTCATAGATACTGCCGTCAAACAGGCGCAGTCCGAGGGTGTTGGTCTCCTCCTCCGTGGAGATGCGGGCAACCTTTCCCAAGATGATGTCCTCCCGGATCGGGTCTCGCTTATCGACGATAAGCACCCCTTGGGCGGTATTGCCGGGTGGAACGATCTCCTCGACGTAGATCAGGATTTTGGGGAAATCGTCATTAAATACCTTTTCCTTGAGGGCCGTGCCAACCCGATTCTTGGCGATATTGTAAAGCTCTTTCTTTAATGCAAAGTTCGCCACGGGACGCGCGAACATGGTGAGAAAGAAAGTTATGAGCGCGATCACAGATGCCAACGCGGCGACGGGCCAAAGAATTTGTGCAGCGCTGATACCCGATGCTTTCATAGCCAGGAGTTCTTGGTCATTGGACATTCGGCCCAATCCCAAGAGGATGGCGAGTAGAAAGGCCATGGGTACGGTCATTTCCAAAAAGGTGGGAAGAATTAAAGAGAACAACTTGAGGATCTGTAAAATTGGCACACCGCGTGTCACGACCAATTCGATCAGTCTCAAGATGCGCCCTATCAACAGCACCGAAGTGAACGCGAGCAACCCCAGCAAAAACGGCGGAATGATTTCAGAGATTAAGTAGCGGAACAGAATTCGTCGCTTCACGTCGAGGCATGTTAACGAGTGCCATACGGTTTGTAAAATCCTCGAGCGCGAAATTGCAAGATAACCATGGCGTCACGTACCGAAATAGTCTTTGGTATCAATCCAGTGCAGGAAAAGCTCCGTGCCTCGCCGAAAGACGTCTTAGAAATTTTGTTTGCGGAAGCGGGTGATGGCGCTGCTTTGCGCTCGATCGAGCGCGAAGCTGTTCGCCATGGAGTGCGCGTCTCGCGTGTGCCGGTTCATCTTCTGGATCGATTGGCCTCTGGTCAGCGACATCAGGGGGTCATCGCAAAAATCGAGTGCTTTCATTATCTCTCTTTTGATCAATTCCTGGAGCGGATCTCGACGGGAGTCAACTCAGAATGGATTTTAATTCTCGATGGTGTGACCGATCCGCGTAATTTTGGCGCATTGCTACGAACGGCGGAAGCGGTCGGAATTGGGCACGTCGTTATACCAAAGCATCGCTCAGCCGAGGTGACCCCGCTGGTCGTGAAGGCATCGTCGGGGGCTACTTTTTATCTGAATATTGTTAAAGCGACGAATCTGCGAAGGGCGCTGTCGGAGCTAAAAAAGCGCGGGTACTGGGTCGTGGGGCTGGACGCGAAAGCCGCCAAGACGATTTATGAAAACAAGTACCCGGAACGGCTGGTCATCGTCTTGGGAAGCGAAGGCAAGGGCATTCGCCAGATTAATTTGCGGGAATGTGATTTTGTCGTATCGATTCCGATGCTCGGCAAAGTTGCCTCCCTGAACGTCGCAGTTGCGGGAGCCGTTTTTTTGTATGAAGTTTTACGGCAAAGGCAGGCGGCGGCGGTGGAGCACTAATGGTATGCCGTTTGGCTGATTCCCGATTACACCTACCTGCCTGTTGACATGATTACTTGAAGGTGCTTTAAATAACCGTTTACATAAAAGAGTACGTTGGGATGCCTCGTCCTGCGCTTCAGAGATATTGCTGGATTTTGGTGGAGAATCGTATCGATTCCACTGTCAGGTTCTGATCGCGGAGATGGGCTTTTGCGCAAGCGCCAAGCTGGCGCAAGCTAAGCTGGCGTAGCTCAACGGTAGAGCAGCTGATTTGTAATCAGCAGGTTGTAGGTTCAAATCCTATCGCCAGCTCCAGTCTAGACGGAGCTCCGATTCAGGTTCTACATTTGGTCCGTTATATTACATAGGAGTATTAGTAACTTAACCGAGGTTAAGGGGATAGGGAGAGGTTCCCGAGTGGCCAAAGGGAGCAGACTGTAAATCTGCCGGCGATGCCTTCGAAGGTTCGAATCCTTCCCTCTCCACCAGACTTCACAACGCGGGAATAGCTCAGTTGGTAGAGCGCAAGCCTTCCAAGCTTGGGGTCGCGGGTTCGAGTCCCGTTTCCCGCTCCATCTTGAGTTTGTCGATGGTGTCCGGATCGACAACGCGAGCAGGTACAGTCGGCCGGGGCGCTGTACAATCGTCGGTGCTATTTGCCCAGGTAGCTCAGTCGGTAGAGCACGTCCTTGGTAAGGACGAGGTCGGCGGTTCGATCCCGCTCCTGGGCTTGTTTACAAGTTACGGCACCGGATTTTGGCATCGTTGAAACGATTCATTGTAAATCAATAGGAGGAAGAGATGAGCAAGCAGAAGTTTGAGCGCAAAAAGCCGCATCTAAATATCGGCACCATTGGCCATGTCGATCACGGTAAGACAACTTTGACGGCAGCGATCACCAAAGTCCTGGAAAAACAAGGTAAGGCTAAGTTTCTGGCCTACGATCAGATCGACAAGGCGCCTGAGGAGAGAGAGCGCGGTGTTACGATTAATATCGCTCACGTCGAATATGAAACCGATAAGCGCCATTATGCCCACGTCGACTGCCCGGGTCATGCAGACTATGTCAAGAACATGATTACCGGCGCGGCGCAAATGGACGGCGCCATTCTCGTCGTCTCTGCCGCGGATGGACCAATGCCTCAAACTCGCGAGCACATTTTGTTAGCACGCCAGGTCGGCGTCCCTGCCATCGTCGTATATCTCAATAAAGCCGACATGGTCGATGACAAAGAGCTACTGGAGCTCGTCGAACTAGAAGTACGCGAGCTGCTTTCCAAATACAAATTTCCCGGCGATGATACGCCGGTCGTCATCGGCAGCGCGCTCAAAGCGCTCGAGGGTGACACTTCTGAAATAGGTGAAGGCTCAATCTTGAAGCTAATGGAGGCCGTCGATTCGTTCGTCCAAGAGCCGGTGCGGGACATCGACAAGCCCTTCTTGATGCCGGTGGAAGATGTCTTCACGATCAGCGGGCGCGGTACGGTCGTGACGGGACGGGTTGAGCGCGGAGTAGTTAAAGTAGGCGAGGAAATCGAAATCGTCGGCTTTAAGGCGACTCAGAAAACCGTCGCGACCGGTGTCGAGATGTTTCGCAAACTGCTCGATGAAGGTCAGGCGGGCGATAATATCGGCGTGCTCCTGCGTGGGACCAAGCGCGAAGAAGTGGAGCGCGGCCAGGTTCTTGCCAAACCCGGAAGCATTACGCCGCATACAAGATTCAACGCCGAAGCTTATGTGTTAACCAAAGAGGAAGGCGGCCGGCACACACCATTTTTTAATGGCTATCGACCGCAGTTCTATTTTCGCACGACCGACGTTACGGGCGTTGTTAAGTTGCCGGAAGGCACTGAAATGGTCATGCCCGGCGATAACATCAATGTCGAGATCGAATTGATTACACCGGTCGCCATGGATGAAGGACTCAAGTTCGCTATTCGCGAAGGCGGACGAACAGTCGGCGCCGGAGTTGTTACCAAAATTATTCAGTAACGCCTGCTGAGAGAGGTTGCGATATGCGGGAACTCGTAGGATTTGCTTGTGATCAATGTAAACGCAAAAATTACACATCGACAAAAAACCGAAAGAAGACCACGGAAAAGCTTTCCCTGAAAAAGTTTTGCGCTTCTTGCCGCGCGCATACTCTGCATCGCGAGGTCAAGGTCTAGCGGGATAGGGTCAGTAGCTCCAATTGGTAGAGCGCCGGACTCCAAATCCGGTTGTTGTAGGTTCGAGTCCTGCCTGACCCGCCATCTCATGGATTGCAGCATGGGTGATTGGATCCAAACCATCCAAGACAGTGCCCGGCACGCTGCCGAGTTCTTCAAGGAAGCATGGCAGGAATTGAAGAAGGTCTATTGGCCTTCTCGTAAGGAGACTTACGCAGCGACTCTCGTGGTAATTATTGTTGTTCTCATTATTTCGGTCTATTTGGCGGCGGTCGATCTGGTCTTGACCAAAGCCATTCAGGCGATCATCGGCTGATAGATTGGCGCGCGCTATGGCCAAGCAGTGGTACATCGTTCACACGTTTTCGGGATATGAACAGAAGGCGAAGGCCGCGCTTGAGGAGCGCATAAGGGCCCTGGGGAAGCAAGATTTTTTCGGCGAAATACTGGTGCCGGTCGAGAAGGTCGTAGAGTTGGTAAAAGGCAAGAAGAAGACGTCCTCGCGCAAGTTCTTTCCCGGATACATTCTGGTTCAGATGGAACTGAATGACGACACCTGGCACGTCGTAAAAGAAACGCCAAAGGTGACCGGTTTCGTCGGCGGCAGTACGAATCCGCCTTCCGTAACCGATGAGGAAGTCAGGGCCATTACCCAACAGATGGAAGAGGGCGCGATCAAACCGAAGCCACGGGTATTGTTCTCGGTGGGTGAAAACGTCAAGGTGATCGATGGTCCATTCGCCGATTTCAACGGAGTGGTCGAGGAAGTCAAACCCGATAAGGGCAAGCTGCGAGTCTTAATCAGCATATTTGGACGAGCGACTCCAGTTGAACTCGAGTTTGTTCAGGTTGAACGCAATTAGCTGGAAGGGTTGAGCCAATGGCAAAAAAAGTGATCGGCGAGATCAAATTGCAGATCCCGGCGGGGCAGGCCAATCCGAGTCCCCCTGTGGGTCCGGCCCTGGGGCAGCGCGGCGTCAATATCATGGAATTTTGTAAAGCCTTCAACGCCGCTACCCAGGCGCAGCAAGGAATGATCACGCCCGTGATTATTACCGTGTATGCAGACCGCTCGTTTACCTTTATTACAAAAACACCTCCCGCCTCTGTGCTGCTGAAGAAGGCCGCGGGGCTGGAAAAGGGCTCTTCAGAAACCGGCAAGGCGACGGTCGGCAAAGTGACTCGAGCTCAGGTCCGCCAAATTGCCGAATTGAAGCTCAAGGATCTCACGGCAAAAAATCTGGCGGCGGCAGAAAAATCAATCGAAGGAACCGCGCGCAGCTTGGGCTTAGAAGTCGAAGGTTGATGAGGAAGTTATGAGCGAAAAAGGCAAGAAGTATCGCGCTGCATTGAACAAAGTAGATCGGAACCAACGTTATCTACTGGAAGACAGTCTGCGGTTGGCAAAGGAGACGGCGTGCGCCAAGTTTGATGAAACCGTGGAGATGGCGATCCGTCTTGGTGTCGACCCCCGTCAAGCCGATCAAAACATTCGTGGAACTGTGACGTTGCCGCACGGAATGGGTAAGAGCGTGCGCGTGCTGGCATTCGCCAAGGGCGACAAAGAAAAGGAAGCCCAGGAGGCCGGAGCGGATTTCGTCGGTAGCGATGAACTCATTAAAAAGATCAGCGAAGGCTGGCTCGACTTCGACAAAGCGGTCGCGACGCCGGATATGATGGGAGCAGTCGGACGGATCGGTAAAATACTCGGCCCGCGCGGACTCATGCCGAACCCGAAAACCGGGACCGTAGCGATGGACATCGGCAAAGCTGTTAAAGAAATCAAAGCGGGGAAGCTGGAGTTCCGCGTCGACAAAGCCGGTATCGTCCACGTGCCCGTCGGCAAGGCTTCATTCGGTCCCGAGCAATTGATCGATAATGCCAAAGCGGTGCTCGGATCGATTATACGGGCGAAACCTGCGTCCGCTAAAGGTAACTATATCAAGGGTGTAACGGTTGCGACCACGATGGGTCCCGGGATCAAGCTCGACCTCGCGCAAATTCGCGCCATGGCGGCTTGAGGTAACTGTTGCCAGTCTCTGAATCGCTCGCATGAGTTTGGGAGAACAGAATGTCTGAAGCGCCACTCGTCCGCGCCTCTCATGGTGAAAAAGCTGAAACCATTGGCGCGGTTCATGAACGATTTGTATCGGCCAAAATGGCAGTGGTGACAGAGTATCGGGGTCTGAGCGTCGCTCAGATGACGCGCCTACGTCGTGAGATTCGCGATGCCTCGGGAGAATACCAGGTCATCAAGAATACTTTGGTGCGCCGAGCGCTGGACGGTACGGCCTTTCGCGATCTGGAAAAGCTGCTGGAAGGTCCCAACGGTTGGGTTTTTGCCTATGCTGATCCGGTGGTTTTGTCGAAGGCTCTCGTCAAATTCGCCGATGACCATGACAAACTCACGATCAAGGGGGGTGTCTTTGAAGGTCAATTCATGGACACCGCCGGCGTCAAGGCGCTTTCGCGGATGCCGAGCAAGCCGGAACTGCAGGCCAAATTGCTTGCAATGATCAACGCTCCCGCGACCCAGCTTGTGCGCCTCATGCAAGAGCCCGGCGCCAGGGTCGTGCGGCTACTTGAATCGGTTCGAAAGAGCAAGTCTGAATAGCATCTTTTGATCATTAACAAAGGGGGAAGCTTATGGAAGGCGTTTCTAAAGAGCAGGTGAAAGATTTCATCAAGAATATGACGTTGATGGACGCGGCGGCGCTGGTCAAGGAGCTCGAAGAGGAGCTCGGCGTGAGCGCTGCGGCACCCGTCGCGGTAGCGGCCGCGGCTGGACCGGCTGCGGCAGCTGCCGAAGAAAAGACCGAGTTCAATGTTATTCTTGCCGAGACCGGCGAGAAGAAGATTCAAGTCATCAAAGTGGTCCGAGAACTTACGGGTCTCGGTTTAAAGGAAGCGAAGGATCTTGTCGATGGCGCGCCCAAGCCCGTCAAGGAAGCGGTGCCGAAAGCAGAGGCGGAAACCATCAAGAAAAAGCTCGAAGAGCAGGGCGCGAAGGTCGAAATTAAGTAGAGATCGCTTAGGGCGGTGCGTGCCGGTAGATTGCCTGCAGAATTGTTGACCGCGAGTTCGACAAGGAGTGTCCATGGCATTTCAAGTTGCCAATAATTTACGATTTCGTCGCAGTTTTGGGAGGATCCGGAAAATCATCGATCTTCCTTATCTGATTGAGATCCAAAAGAATTCTTACGAGCTTTTTTTGCAAAAAGACGTGGCGCCGATGGAGCGCCAAAACATCGGATTGCAGGAGGTCTTCAAATCGGTTTTTCCGATTAAGGACTTCAATGAGACGGCGTCTTTGGAATTTGTCAGCTATTCGCTCGGCGAGCCGAAGTATGACGTCGAGGAGTGTCACCAACGGGGCATGACTTTTGCCGCTCCGCTCAAAGTTACCGTGCAGTTAGTGCTGTGGGATATCGACCAGCAAACCGGAGCGCGCAGCATCAAAAATGTCAAAGAGCAAGAGGTTTACTTCGGCGAAATCCCCCTCATGACGATCAACGGGACTTTCATGATCAACGGGACGGAGCGGGTGATTGTGAGTCAGCTCCATCGCTCCCCTGGAGTTTTTTTCGAGCACGATAAAGGAAAAACGCACGCCAGCGGCAAATTGCTCTACTCGGCGCGAGTGATTCCTTACCGCGGCTCGTGGGTCGACCTCGAGTTTGATCCTCGGGATATCCTCTACGTGCGCATTGACCGGCGGCGGAAATTTCACGCGACAGTACTGTTGCGGGCGCTCGGCATGACCACCGAAGATTTGCTCAATTATTACTACAAGAGCGACACGGTGGTTTTCGATGGCCGCAAGCCGGCCATGGTTTTCAACCCAAGTCATCTCCTGAATGCCAAGGTGAGCGCCGACGTGCGAGACCCGAAGTCCAATGACATTATTGTTAAGGAAGGGAAAAAATTTACGCGGCCGATTCTACGGCAGATGGAAGCCGCCAAGATGAAGCAGGTCCCCGTTGTCTGGGAAGACATTCTCGGTCGTGTCGCTGCCCACGATGTCGTGGATCCGCAAACCAAAGAAGTTTTGGTCGAGGGCAATCACGAAATTACCCAGGATAAACTCGATCTCATCCGCGATAAGGGTATTCATCAGATCGAGGTGTTGTTCATCGACGAATCCAGTGTCGGGCCTTATCTGCGTAATACGTTATTGCAAGACCGTATCAAGTCGCCGCAGGACGCAATCTTGGAAATTTATCGGCGACTTCGTCCGGGAGATCCGCCCACGGTAGAATCTGCCACTAACTTTTTCAACAACTTGTTTTTCAACCCGGATCGCTACGATCTCTCCAAAGTCGGCCGGCTCAAGCTGAATCACCGTTTGAAGCTCAATGTGCCGCTGGAGCAAGGGACATTGCGCAAGGAAGATATCCTCGAGGTCGTGCGCTATTTGATGGAGCTCAAGAATGGCAATGGCTCGGTAGATGATATCGATCATCTCGGCAATCGCCGCGTACGCGCAGTGGGTGAGCTCGTGGAAAATCATTTCCGGGTCGGACTCGTGCGCATGGAACGGGCGATCAAAGAAAAGATGAGCCTGCAGGACATCGAGACCTTGATGCCGCAGGAACTGATCAACTACAAGCCGGTTTCAGCTGCCCTCAAAGAGTTTTTCGGATCGAGCCAGCTCTCGCAGTTCATGGATCAGACCAACCCGCTTTCCGAAATTACTCACAAGCGACGGCTGTCCGCGCTCGGTCCTGGCGGTTTGACGCGTGAACGGGCCGGATTCGAGGTGCGCGATGTGCACCCAACGCATTATGGTCGCGTTTGCCCGATCGAAACTCCGGAAGGTCCGAATATCGGACTCATCGCGTCATTAACGACTTACGCGAGAGTTAATGACTTCGGATTTATTGAAACACCTTATCGTGAAGTGGAAAATGGTCGGGTCAGCGACCGGATTCGCTATCTCTCGGCATTGGAAGAAGAGGATCACGTGATCGCGCAGGCGAACGCGCCGATCGACGGCCGGGGCAACTTCACTCTCGATTTGGTTTCGGCTCGCAAGGGCGGCGAGTTCGTGATGGCGCGTCCTGAAGAGATCAATTTCATGGACGTCTCGCCGAACCAGCTGGTCAGCGTGGCCGCTTCGTTGATTCCATTTTTGGAAAATGACGACGCGAACCGAGCACTGATGGGATCCAATATGCAGCGGCAAGCCGTGCCCCTGCTCAGAACCGAAGCGCCCCTCGTCGGCACCGGGATGGAAAAAACGGTCGCGCGCGATTCCGGTGTGACAGTCGTGGCGCGCCGCGATGGGCTGGTCGAAAGCGTCGACTCCACGCGCATCGTGATCAAAGCGGATAAGAACTCGGGGCCGAGGGACACAGGGGTCGATATTCACAATCTGGTCAAATATCAACGGTCGAATCAAAATACTTGTATCAATCAACGACCGATCGTACTCGTCGGCGATCAAGTGAAGGCCGGCGAGGTTATCGCCGATGGGCCCTCGACCGAAATGGGCGAACTCGCTCTCGGCCGCAATGTCGTTGTCGCGCTCATGCCCTGGGGCGGCTACAACTTCGAAGATTCAATTCTGATCAGTGAACGGGTGGTGAAAGAAGACATCTATACTTCGATTCACATTGAGGAGTTCGAGTGTGTCTCGCGCGATACCAAGCTCGGTCCCGAAGAAATCACCCGGGATATCCCCAATGTCGGTGACGAAGCCCTCATGGATCTCGATGAGAGCGGAATCATCCGCATTGGTGCCGAAGTGAAGCCTGGCCATATCTTAGTCGGCAAGATCACTCCCAAGGGCGAAACCCAACTTTCGCCCGAGGAAAAGCTGCTGCGGGCGATCTTTGGTGAGAAAGCCGGCGAAGTGCGGGATACGTCCCTACGCGTCCCTCCGGGTGTCGAGGGCACGGTCATTAACGTGCGCATCTTTTCCCGGAAAGGGTTGGGAAAGGACGAGCGCAGCAAAATCATCGAAGATGAAGAGGTGATTCGGCTCAGAAAAGATCAACACGACGAGATTCGTATTCTTCAGGACGGCGCACTGCGCCGGCTCAAGCGGCTTTTGATCGGGCGGCGTTTGGCGGGTCGGATTAGCGATGACAGCCGCAAGGTGCTGCTCAACAAGGGTCAAGAGCTGACGGAAGAAGATCTCGATCAGTTGCCGATGTCGTACTGGGGAGAGATTCGCGTCGACAATGAATCCGTAGAAAACGAGCTCAGCCGAATCATCGACAGTACGACCGGCCAGGTCAATCAGATCAAGCGGGCCTTTGAAGACAAAATTGAAAAGCTCAAAGGCGGCGACGAGCTTCCGCCAGGTGTCATCAAAATGGTCAAAGTTTTTGTCGCCATCAAGCG
>Ga0070681_10002513_pt1 | contig 16815 bp, 11 predicted proteins | sample KBSC83BmetaG_FD_65650 | JGI IMG/M metagenome (GOLD analysis project Ga0070681, IMG submission 65650) | Corn rhizosphere microbial communities from Kellogg Biological Station, Michigan, USA - KBS C8-3B metaG | ecosystem: Host-associated > Plants > Roots > Rhizosphere | place: USA: Michigan...
AATGCGTAGTTCGATTCACGACTGACATTCCGTATCTTTCGTCGTGGGGACAGGCATTGTTGCTTGGACCAGGTTCGATTCTCGACGCCCACACGGATCACGAACGGATCTCGAAACGTGAACTCAACCAGGCCGTTCAGTTGTATGTTGACCTCGTAAAGCATTTGGATCTGACGTTCATCAACGCGTGATTGTATGAGAGTGGCGCTTATCGGATTTGGGGTGATGGGCCAACTGGTTGCCGCCGAAGCACGTAAGGCGGGTGACGAGGTTGGTGCTGTGATCACGGGTAAAGAAAGCACTCTCGGTGTCGATGAGCTTGCGGAAAAACTGAGGGGTCACGATGTCGCGATCGATTTCTCGATCGGCGTAACGGTACTCAAAAACATCACAGCCTGCGCACGTGCGCGAGTTGCTCTCGTCGAAGGCACGACGGGCTGGAAGCAACATGAGGCAACCGCGAAACAGATCGTCGCCGAGCACTCGGGCACTCTCGTTTACGGCGCAAACTTTTCAATCGGCGTCAATCTGTTTTACAGGATTACTAAGCAAGCTGCGGAGTTGTTCGCCGCCGTCGATGGCTACGCGCCATTCATCGAAGAGGCTCATCACATGCGCAAGCGTGATGCGCCTTCCGGCACGGCTCTGAAGTTGCGCGACCTGATGTCGGAACAACTCGACCTCGACATCCCAACGGCATCCACACGCGCAGGTTTTATCCCAGGCACGCATCGCGTCGGTTTCGATTCCGAAGCCGATCAAATTCTGCTCACGCACACCGCACGTTCGCGACAGGGTTTCGCGAGTGGCGCCTTACTCGCCGCACACTGGATCAGCGGACGCACAGGAGTGTTTGAGTTCGGAGAAGTGATAGATGAGATTCTAGCCACAAAGAGACACAAAAATCACAAAACGCTTTCTTGATTCATTTTGTGACTTTTTGTGTCTTTTTGTGGCTAAGAAGGAGACGATTATGACCTTACAACTCGACTGGCTTCGCGGATGTGCAACGGCTCTCGTCACGCCTTTTACGAGCAGCGGCGCGGTTGACGAGAAGCGTTTGCGCGATTTGCTCGAATATCAGATCAATGGCGGCATGCGCCTGCTCGTGCCCTGCGGCACGACCGGCGAGAGCGTCACGATGACTGACGAAGAGAACCGGCTCGTCATCAGCACCACTGTCGAACTGTCGCGCGGACGAGCGAAAGTGATCGCAGGCACCGGCAGTAACTCAACTGCGGTGACGATTGCGCGTTCGCAAGCAGTGCGCGAAATCGGTGTCGACGCAGTGCTCACCGTCGCGCCTTATTACAACAAGCCGACGCAGGAAGGACTTTACGCACACTTCCGCGCGATCGCCGAGGCAGTCGATGGTTTGCCGGTCGTGCTCTACAACGTGCCCGGACGAACATCATCAAATATTTCCGCGGACACGACGCTGCGTCTCGCGCGAGACGTGGAAAACATCGTCGCAGTCAAAGAAGCCTCCGGCAATCTCTCGCAGATCATGGAGATCCTGCGCGGCCGGCCCGAAGGTTTTCGCGTGATCTCCGGTGACGACGCGTTGACGCTCGCAATGATCGCACTCGGCGGCGACGGTCTGATCTCGGTCGCATCGAATGAAGCTCCGGCACTGATGTCGCAACTGAACGATCTCGCACTCGCAGGACAGTGGGACGAAGCGCGCGCGCTTCACTATCGACTGCTGCCGTTGATGGAAGGTAACTTCATCGAATCGAGCCCCGGACCAGTAAAAGCGGCGATGGCGATGATGGGTTTGCTCGAAGAACACCTCCGGCTGCCGCTCGTGCCGGTGCAGGAAAAGACGCGTACTCGCATGCGTGAGATTCTGAACGAGGTCGGACTCTTGAAGGAAACGCATGCCATTGCGTGAACAGATCGAAGCGCTTGCTGCACGTAACGACAACGATTTCTCGGCGGCGGACCGAGGCGTCTTCGAAGAACTGAAGCGCGCGCTCAATCGCGGTGAAGTCAGGGCTGCTGAAAAAACCGCGAACGGCAAGTGGCTCGTTAATTCGTGGGTGAAGCAGGGCTTGCTGCTCGGCTTTCGAATGGGCTCGAACATTGAGATTTCGAGCGGCGACAGTTTCAAATTCTTCGACAAGGACACGTATCCGGTCCGGCCCACAACGATCGACGAGAACGTTCGCATCGTCCCCGGCGGCTCGACGATCAGAGACGGCGCTTACATCGCGCCCGGTGTTGTTTGCATGCCGCCGATGTTTGTGAACGCCGGCGCGTACGTCGACGCGGGAACGATGATTGACAGCCACGCGCTCGTCGGTTCGTGTGCACAGATTGGCAAACGCGTTCACCTCTCCGCGGCTGCGCAGATTGGCGGCGTGCTCGAACCCGTCGGCGCGGTGCCGGTGATCGTCGAGGATGACGTTCTCGTCGGCGGCAATTGCGGCGTTTACGAAGGCACGATCGTGCGCGAGCGTGCGGTGCTTGCGTCGGGCACGATTCTGACGGGCTCGACTCCCGTTTACGATCTCGTGCGCGGTCAGATCTATCAAAGGACGAGCGATGGACCACTCGAGATTCCCGCCGGCGCCGTCGTCGTTCCCGGGTCACGTGCGGTGACGACTGAGCGCGGGCGCGAGTGGGGCCTCTCGCTCTACGCCGCAATCATCGTGAAATATCGCGACGACAAGACTGACACGGCGGTGCGATTAGAGGATTATTTGCGTTGAATAACTTTGCGGCACCGAAACGGTTGCAGGGGATCGAGAAGAGCGTTATCCGCCAGGTATTCGATCGTGCCAAGCCGGGGAGTATCAATCTCGGACTCGGTGAACCGGATCTGCCGACGCCGGACGTGATTCGCAGGGCGGCGGTGAAGGCGATCGTCGAAGAGCAGAACGGTTACACGTCTCACGCAGGGCTGCCGAGTCTGCGTGAAAAAGTTGCGGCTGAGTATCCGTATCTCGAACAGCGGCCGGAGCGAGTGATTATTACTGCGGGTTCGCAGGAAGCGTTGTATCTCACTTTGCTGGCCCTGGTTGACGAAGGCGACGAGGTGCTGCTGCCAAATCCGGGGTTCGTCGCGTATCCGACGATCGTGCGCATGGCAGGTGGTACGGCGTCGTTTTATCGCTTGCCGCGCGAGCGCGGGTTTGAGTTTGATATTGAAGATTTTCGCCGCGCGCTGACACCGCGCACGAAGGTGGTTGTTTGTATCAGTCCGTCCAATCCGACCGGGCGCGTTTTGTCGCAAAGCGACCTGGCAGCGATTGGCGACGCTTTGCGCGATCACGGTGCGTACCTGATAAGTGATGAGATCTATCGCGAGCTTTATTACACTGTGGAGCGCCCGGGATCGTTGTCGACGTTTTATGAACGCACGATCGTGATTGGCGGACTGTCGAAGTCGATGAGCATGACGGGCTGGCGACTCGGTTGGTTGTGTGGCGATGAGTCGTTGGTCAAGACGGCGCTGGTGCTGCACGGGTACGTGACGACGTGCGCTTCGGCAGTGTCGCAGAAGGCATCGCTGGTGGCGTGGAGTGACGAAGCGGAACGAGCGCGTGTGGAGTTTCGTGAGACGTTTCGTGCGCGGCGCGATCATCTGCTGGCGTTGATCGAATCGGAGTTGGGAATGCGAGCCGTCACGCCTGACGGTGCGTTCTACACGATGCTGGATGTCAGCAAGTATGGACCATCGATGAAAGTCGCGGAGGCGTTGCTGGAGGAGCGCGTGATTACAGTTCCCGGAGCGGCGTTCGGCAGCGAGAGCGAAGGCTTCCTGCGCGTTTCGTTCTGCGCGGATCACGACACATTGAGCGAGGGAGTCCAGCGAATAAAGAATGGCCTCCAAGTTCTTTAAAGGTCAGAAAATAGAACAAGTCAGGAAGGGCGGCTTGCCCCCGCTCTCCGAACAGCGGGGGCAAGCCCCTCTTCCTGACTTGTTCAATTCGAAGGTATTACTCAAATGAGAAATAAATTTAGAGTCGGAATACTTGGCGCAACGGGGATGGTGGGCCAGCGGTTTATTCAATTGCTCGCCGATCATCCGCAGTTTGAAGTGACGGCGGTCGCTGCCTCAGATCGCTCGCAAGGCAAGGCATATGGCGAGGCGTGTTCGTGGCGGCTCACGACCGAAATGCCCGCACGGGTTCGCTCGATGATCGTGCAACCACCGGCGCCGCCGCTTGATTGCGATCTCGTGTTCTCGAGTTTACCGGGCGAGATCGCGCGCGAGACTGAAGGGAGCTTTGCCGCCGCCGGTTACCCGGTGATCAGCAACTCGTCCGCCTATCGCATGGACGCCGACGTACCGCTGCTGATTCCCGAAATAAATCATCAGCACCTCGGACTACTCGCGCACCAGCAGTACTCATCGGGCGGGTACATCGTCACGAACCCGAACTGCTCGACGATTATGCTTGCGCTCGCACTCGCACCGTTGCAGGCTTCGTTTGGGATCTCGTCGGTAGTTGCCACGACTTTACAGGCACTCTCCGGCGCCGGATATCCCGGCGTCGCGTCACTCGACGTGCTCGACAACGTCCTGCCGTACATCGGGGGCGAAGAAGAGAAGATCGAAACGGAGACCACGAAGCTTCTTGGTCGCTTCGCGGGCGGCGTAATTGAGACAGCGCCGATGAAGGTGAGCGCGCAGTGTCATCGCGTGAATGTCGCTGACGGTCATATGGCTGCCGTGCGCGTAGAGCTCACGCGCGCAGCGGGGCTGTCAGATCTGCGCGAGTCGCTGGCGTCGTTCAGCTCGCTGCCGCAGGAACTTGGGTTGTATTCCGCGCCGCGCACGCCGATCGTTATTCGTGATGAGCCTGACCGGCCGCAGCCAAAGCTGGATCGCGACGCAGGGCAGGGAATGACGATAACGATCGGAAGGTTAATGCCCGATGCGGTGCTTGACTATCGATTCGTGGTGTTGAGTCACAACACGATTCGTGGCGCAGCGGGTGCGGCGATACTCAATGCGGAGTTGCTGGTGGCCTTAGGACATCTAAAAGATGAATAAACTTTTCGCAGCCGTTCCACTTCTATTCCTTTTCACAGTTTCAGCAGCAGCACAGACGCAAACAACTCTCGACGATCAGGTCAAGCCGCTCGTCGCTTCGTTCAAAGGCAAGGTGAGTCTGTTTGCGAAGAACCTTGATACAGGTGAGACGTACGGGCTCAATCCGGATGAGCGAGTGCGCACCGCCAGCACGATCAAGATCGCAGTGATGATCGAGGCGTTTGCGCGAGTCGCGGAAGGCAAGGCTAAGTGGACTGATGAAGTCGTGCTCACAAAGGAGAAGAAAGTTTCGGGCTCGGGAATTCTTTTTGAGCTCTCCGACGGGCTCAAGCTGACCTTGCGAGATGCCGTTACGCTGATGATGCTCGTGAGTGATAACACTGCGACGAATCTCGTGCTCGATGTGTTGACGACTGATGCGGTCAACGCGCGCATGGAGTCGCTCGGGTTCAAGCAGATCAAGATCATGAGGAAGGTTGGGAGCGGCGGCGAGAGTGCGGCTGGGAAGGATCCGGAGAATAAGAAGTATGGACTAGGTATGGCGACGCCGCGCGAGATGGTGCTCGTGCTGGAGAAACTCGAGCGCGGCGAGATCGTGAGTCCTGCCGTCTCGAAAGAAATGATCGAGTTGATGAAGCGCGAACAGGATCGGAATGCGATTGGACGTTCGCTCTGGAATGTGCCGATGGCGAGCAAGTATGGTGCGCTGGATCGACTGCGCAGCGCGATTGGGATTCTTTACACGAAGAACGGAAGGATCGCGATGGCGATCTCGTGCGACGACATGCCCGAGATCATGTGGTCGGTTGATAACCCCGCGTACCTGCTGATGTCGCGATTGTCGGAAGTGCTGGTTGAGGGGTTAGGCAAAAAGTAAGAGTTTCACGCAAAGGCGCAAAGAGGGACGCAAAGGCGCAAAGAAGAATCAAGTGTTTTCTTGGTCGCTTTGCGTCCTCCTTTGCGTCTTGCGTGAAACTGTCAGGGTTTCTTGTTCGCGGAAATGTACTGCTCGAGGGTCTTGCGATCTTTGTAATCAGGGCGTTTCTTCAAAAACTCCTGGTACTGCTCGGCAGCCTTGTCCTTCATCCCGACCGCGTTGTACAGGGTTGCGAGTCTCAGGTGCGCTTCAGCTTTTCCGAGTTTTGCCGCCTCAGTCAGGTAAGGAACGGCTTTGGATCCTTTCTTGATCTGAAGATACGCTTCGCCCAGCAGGAAGTTAGCTTCTGCCGACGTCGGCGACGATGTGACTGCTTCCGTCAATGGAGTAATTGCATCTTCGAATTTCTTCTCCGCCGAAAGCAGCCGGCCTAAATCAAGCAGCGCCAGGGTGAACGTTGGGTGCTCTTGAATGGCGCGGCGATACGCTTTTTCAGCTTCATCGATGTTGTTGCGCATCAGTTGGACAGTGCCCAATTCTGTCCAGGCCTGAAAATCTTTCGGGTCTGCGGCTACGAGTCGATCAAACAGATCCACAGCCGCGTCGTATTTCTTTTCGTCAGCGGCCTTCTGACCTTTTTCAAAAAGTGATTTGTTCGCTCCTGTCCTTTCGTACACATCCGCTGCGGAGATAGTCGCTGCTCTGGTTTCGGTGTGATTCACTCTCGCCTGAAGCGTGATGTCCTGCCGGAAATCAGTCTTGTAAACAGATTGAACGCGGACACGCACACGCGCAACTTCCAGGTTTTCAGACATGACTACCACGTCGTACTCGCCATTCGCTAAATCCATGAACCGATAACGTCCGTTAGCTGAGACCGTCTCGCGTCCAACGAGTGTTCCGTTGATGATGTAGAGCTGGACTTCAAGGCTGAGCGGTTTTTGCGACTCACTACCGGGTTCTGTCTCTACTTTAATATCGCCATACAGCGTATGAGGCCCCCGGTCCCGGATTGCTCCGAGTTGAGCGAACACTACTGAGCAAAATGCCGGCACGAGCAGCACGAGCATGAATAATCGTCGCATGCTAATCCTCCTTACGCTTTCTGTTCTCGAGTATGTAACGCTGCAGTTTTTTCCGATCGCGATAATCCGGACGCTTCGTCAGAAATTGTTCGTACTCGCCCGCTGCGCGATCTTTCAGACCGACCGCGTCATACAGAGCCGCGAGCAGCAGGTGTGCTTCGGCCTTGCCGTTTGGATCAAGCCGTAGCGCTTCGTTCAGCTCTGGAACAGCCTTCGAACCCTGCCTTAGTTTCAGGTACGTGTCGCCCAAAAGGAAATGGGCGTCAGCGGAATCCACACGCGCTTGAGCTGCGCCGAGGAGTGGATCAACGGACTCGGCATATCTTTTTTGGGTTCTGAGAACGCGCCCGAGATTTAGAAGTGCAAGCGCGAAACTTGGCCTCTCTTGAATGGCTCGACGATACGCTTTCTCGGCCTCAGCCATGTCGCCGCCCATGAGGTAGGCTGTGCCTAATTCAGTCCATGCCTGGAAATCTGCGGGATCGGTATCAACAATTTGTTTGAGTAGCGCAGCAGCATCACGATCCCGGCCGTTGTCGAGCAGTCGTTGCGCTCTTTCGAAGCGCGACTTGTTGGCGCCTGCACGGTCGTAAAAATCCGTTGCCGAGACTGTCTGTGGTTTTGCCCGCTGACGATTAAGCTCAGCCGACCGCCACTCGAGATGAATATCCTGACGGAAGTCAGTCTTGAATGCCGATTGCACGAAAACACGAATACGCGCAACCTCCATCGCTTCAACTTCCACGACGACGTCGTAACGGCCGTTGGCAAGATTGAGAAACCGATAACGGCTGTTGTTCGTTACCGTCTGCCGGCCGAGCAAGACGCCTCCCTCGGTGTATAGCACGACGTCGAAACTGAGTGGAACAACACCTTCTACCTTCGTTTCATCGACCTTGAAATCTCCAAACAAGGTATGGCCGCCGGCCTGGCCCAGCGCCGGGAAGGTGTTGATGATCAGGAAACCACAGGCAAGCAACGCGAGTCTGATGCCGCGGCAGTTTTGCACGCGACTCATGTTTGCGAACCTGCGTAGTGATGGAACGCGCATCACTCTAACTAAAATAGAAGCGGGCTGAAGTGTTACGCCAGCCCGCTTGAATTGCGCCGACGCGATGCGGCGATGAAATTGCCGATACGCTAGAACGAGTATCGGAAACCAAACTGCATCACGCGGCGGTTTCCCTGAATCGAGACGAAGTTGGAGAAGTTCGTCGGGGCCGGTGATGCTTGTGGAACGTCGACCAAACCGTAGCCATCACGCGTGGCCAGTATGCCACCCATGCTTTGTGTGTTGGTTACATTGAATGCCTCGAAACGGAGTTCCAGCTTGTGGTTCTCGCTGTAAGGCATTGTGAACGTTTTGGTAAGTCCCATGTCGAGATCGAAGTATCCAGGCAAACGAAACGCATTGCGATCGCCTGTTTCGCCGGGCTTGGCATTTCGGAAGCTCTGATAGGCTGTATCCGGATCACAGCCGAAGAGCCTGGGCGGCTGGAGACCACCGCGCGTCGGACATGCCTGGATGTCACGCACGCGAACGCCGTAGCTCTGCACGTTCCAGTTCGTGGCCCAGGTGGCTGCGTCGAAGGGCGCACCGATCGGGTAACCGGAATTCCAGCGCATGATACTCGAAAGCTGCCAGTGGCCCAGGATTGCGTCGACCGCCTTGTTGTTGCCGAACGATAGCCACTTATTGCGACCGATCGGAAGTTGCCAGAGAGAGTTGAAGTTGATGATATGGCGAACGTCGAAATCCGACACAGCCCAACTATCGTGCTGGCGAAGCGGGTTAAGAATGAACGTGCCGCCGTAGCTGCCGCTGGTCTGCAAACCAGAAGCATCGTCCATGGATTTCGAGAACGTGTAATTGAAATCGAGACTCAGTGAGTCTCCGAGACGTTCCCGGACTGAGACTGTTCCACCGTGGTATTCGGAGTTGCCGACTGTTGTGAAGGACGACAACGCTCCGTACTGCGGTTGATAGAACAACACGTCCAAGCCTGCATCGAGTCGTGAGAAATCTATGTCGGCCTGCGTCGTAGTCCAATCGTTGCCGTTGAAGAAAAACGCATCACCGAAGACGGCCCGCGTTGCATTGTTGATTCCGAAATTGTTAGCGCGGCTCGAACCAACCATGAATGCCGCGAAACCCGGAATGGATCCGAACATATTTTCGAAGAAAGGAATCGGTTGCAGGTTGGCAATCGCCGCCTGGATCGTCGCCGTCGGAGACGACGAGGTGATTCCCTGGAGGGCGAGATTGCGACGGAGATCTTCGATCATCCCTGCCGCTGTGTACCAATCCATGCCCGACTTCGGATCGGTCAGGTCGTTCGGCATCATCACGTCACGTGACAGAAGCAAGCTGCGCCCGAGACGTCCGATGTACGAAGCCTGGACGACAAGTCCTTTCCCCAACTCGCGCTCGAACGTCAGGTTCCACATGTAGTTCGTCGGCGATTTAATCCTTTCGTCGAGCGAAGTCTCGATTACCAGTGCCATGTCGCCTGGCCGCTGCCGCGGGAACGTCAGGGTGTTTTGCACGAGCGGCGTGACCAGCGGGAAATTGCGTACTGGTTGATCGAAGCCACTGAACAAAGGACACGGATGGCTGGTGGTGTTGCAGAAGCTGAACGGGCTGTTGATCGTTGAAAGGAAACCGAGTGAGTTCAGCTGATCGAATCGCGTGGCGAGTTGCTGACCAAGAAAGTCGTTCGTCATCGCAAAACCACCGCGGATGACTGAGCGGCCGGTGTCGCCCAAAATCGTGTGCATAAAACCACTCTTGAAGTTGGGTGACCAGGCAATTCCGACGCGCGGCTGGAAGTTGTTCTTGTCCCACGGATACATCGACGATTTACCGTTAGCTGCGCCGGAGAGATCCATCAGCAGCGGCTCGTGATAGTTCTGACCCTGCGCCGAGGCCGCGATGCGACGATTCAGGTAGTCTGACAGTGGGATATTCGGTTTGGTTTCGTAACCATTTGTCTCGTAGATTGGACGGCTGAGGCTGTAACGCAGACCGTATGTGATCGTCAGGCTCGGGCTCATCTTCCAGACGTCCTGCCCGTACCACTCGTACTCCTCAGTAGCGAATTCGCGCGTTGTCGGCGACCCCGCCGGAAGCAGGTTGCCTTCCTTGTCATAGGTCAGCCTGGCATTCCAACTTGTCAGGCGTCCGAGCAACGCGGAGGCTGCATTCTGAATAACCGAAGACTGTCCACCTCTCGGCCTGGCTGTGCCAGAGAAGAAATTCGAGATCGGTGTGGAAAGCAGTGAACCCGAAGTGTAGCCGGACGGATTTGAGTAGGCGGTATCGAACGCGCCGGCAAAGCTGGTGCGACGATTGCGCACGATGCGGAAGTTTCCGCCAAACTGAATGGTGTGGTTGTCCTTCACCCACGAGAAGTCATCCGTGAAGTTATGCACCGGCGTGACGCGTTGCAGAGTGCGCGAGTCAAGCACCGGGAAAAACACGAAGCGGAAGAAGATCTCATTCTTCGCGGCATCGCCCTGTTGAGTGAATGCCTCTCGAGTTAACCCGTACCGAAAGTTATTTACAAACCGGTTGCTGATGGTCCAGGTGTCACCGGCGGCGATGCCCCACGGATGAGACCAGGTGTCCGGCCGCGGTGTGTCTGGAAAAGCAGGCACGCCGGCGATCATGTCATGATTGACGTTGATGCGGGCAAACAACTGTTGCTTTGAAGTCAGATTGTGATCGAACCGAAAGGAATGTGAATTGAAGTTGCTCGGCAGGTAAGCGTTGAAACGATAACCAGCCGTATTGAGCAGCACCAATTGCCCGTTTGTATCGATAAAGCTGTCGCCCGTATTGCCAAAGTCGTTTGCACGATATTTGTTAGCGGCAGCCGCGAGCGCTGCGAGCGCCGTAGGATTTGTACCGTTTAGGGATGGAAACACCGTTGCGAAGTTGGCAGCGTTAAACGTCGTGACTCCTCCCGGTCCTGTCTGGTTCGCAAACCGGAGTTGGCCCTGGCCCATAGTTGGCAGAGGCACGCGCTCGAGCACCGTTTGCTGACTGCGATCGGTGCGCCCTTCGTAGCTGTAGAAAAAGAACGTGCGGTCACGGACGATTGGACCGCCAAGAGCGCCGCCGAAAGTGTTGCGGATTAGCGCGGGACGCGGAACCCTCTCTTGCCCAACCTTCGCCTGACCCAACTGGACCTGCGGATCATTTGGTCCATAGCGGCCGGCGCGGTTGTTAAAGAAATCATTCGCCGCAAGTACCGTGGGGCGGTGGAACCAGAAAAGCGCTCCGTGGAAGTCGTTAGTGCCGGGTTTCGTGATCAGCGATACCTGCGCACCCGACGATCGACCGAATTGTGCGTTTGGATTCGCGGTTACGACGCGGAACTCGGCAATTGCTTCCGCATTCAATCGCAGCACGGTATTAGTTGAAGGGGTCTGTGTGGAGGCGTCGCTGCTGCTGGTGCTGCCGATCTGGTTTGACTGCTGTTCGTTGATGTCAACGCCATCGAGTGTGACGTTTGCCTGGTCAGCGCGCGAGCCGGTTACTGACCCTTCACGGGTGACGCCAGGCTGAAGCGTCAACAGCGCAGCGACGTTGCGCGCCTCGAGTGGAAGTTGTCCGATTTGCTTGGTTACAAAGTTATTTCCCAGGGACGCGTCCTGAGTGTTTAGCGCAACTTCGTTTGCACCCGCCGCGACTGTTACTGTTTCGCTGACGGCGCCAATCTCGAGTTGTATGTTTACTTCGGTGGGTTTGGCCACCAGCGCCAGAACATTGGTGACGACGGCTTTCTTGAAGTTGGGAGCCTCGACCTCCACACGGTAGGGACCTGGCGGCACTAGCTCAAACACATAGACACCGCTGTCGCCCGTTGACTGGTTGCGCGCTGTATTTGTTTCCGTATTCGTGAGTGTCACTGTCGCACCGCTTACAACCTTTCCAGCCGGATCGACAATGGTTCCACGAACTGCTGATGTACCGGTTTGGCCAACGGCGGTCATACCCGCAACACAGAGGAGGACGAGTAAACCGTTGAGCAAACAAAGTTCTCTCAAGAGATAGGCATATCGTTTCATTGGTTCCTCCGAAACAAGGGTAGGTCCTGACTCCGCTCGATGGATCGAGCAGGTCTGTTTCCCAAATGAACTAACGGCGTAACTGGGACCCGAAGAATTTAACGGCTTGTCAGATCGCAGTTAGGGACGCACATGTTGTTCCAATAATCTTCGCCGTGGAAGAGTTACAGATTCCTCGATGTTTTGCGTTAAATCGGCGAAGGGTGATTTCGGCGCGAAATTATATACGAAACTCGGAAAATTTTATTCAGAATTTTGAAGGTTACCACTAGTTTGGGCGGCTTTACCTAAAAAAATTTGTGTGCAGAGTCTTTCGTGCGGGCTTTGCACAAAAAGTCCTTTTGGCCGAAGCCGCGGCGTCACAACGACCGTGACTCTTTATGTAAAGCCTTTTGTGCACTAAACACCTAAATCTCGCCGAACTCTTTCTTCGGCACCGACCCAAACGAAAGGTCCGGACCGCACCGTCTGCGTGTTAATCTGTGGCCCATGTTGCAGCTGATAACTATCGTCATCCTCGGGGCGACGCTGATCGACGGTTCAGGTCGCGCGCCCATCAAAGACTCTGCAGTCGTTATCAGAGGCGACTCAATCGTCGCAGTTGGTCGACGTAATGAGGTCAGGATTCCCAAAGGCGCTCGTGTGATCGAGGCCCGAGGAATGGTCGTTGTTCCCGGCTTCATTGATGCTCATAACCATTCCGACCGCGGTTTCACAGCTGATCCATCCGCCGCTTCGCAGGTTTCTCAGGGAATTACCACTGTCATTATTGGACAAGACGGTAGTTCACCATTTCCTGTGGGCGAGTATCTTGCGAGGCTCGATGAAACTCCGGTTGCAGTAAACGTGGTCACGTTCGTGGGACACGCTACAGTGCGAGCTCGCGCGATGCGCGACGACACAAATCGTTCGGCTACACCCGCCGAAATCGAAAGCATGAAGCAGATGGTCGAACAGGCTATGCACGACGGCGCGTTGGGACTGTCCAGCGGTCTCGAATATGAGACCGGAAAACCAGCCTCGACAGACGAGCTGATCGCTTTGGCCCGCGTCGCCAGCGCCTCTGGGGGCATCTACATCAGCCACATTCGTGACGAGGCTGATAAGACCTTTGCAGCTTTAGAGGAGGCAATTCAAATCGGCAGGGAAGGGCACCTGCCGGTGCAGATCTCGCACATTAAGCTCGGAAGTGTTGCCGTCTGGGGACGGGCGAACGATGCCGTGGGGTTGATCAATAAAGCGCGCGCACGTGGGCAGGATGTTACAGCCGATTGTTACCCTTACGATGCCTGGAGTTCGACCATTAGAGTTCTCATTCCGAGTGGCCGTCATGACGATCCAGCGGACGTCGCGCGCGGACTGGCGGATGTTGGTGGCCCAGCGAACATTACCATTTTCAGTTGCCAAGCTCATCCAGAATACGAGCATAGGAATATGGAAGAGATCAGCAGGCAGGAACGCATCAGCCCCGTCGAGCTTTATATGAAGATCGTCCGCGATGGTGGCGCCGGCGTTGTTTGTCACTCTATGAAAGATTCCGATATCAGAACGTTTTACCGGCAGCCGTGGGTAATGGTCAGTAGTGATGGCGGAATCGGCAGTCGCCATCCGCGTGGGGCTGGTACTTATCCCCGAGTCCTCGGTCGTTACGTTCGCGACCTTCATTGGTTATCACTGCCGGAAGCTATCAGAAAGATGACTTCACTCCCGGCGCAACGCTTTAGGCTGAAGGAGCGTGGCCTTATTCGTAGCGGCTTTAAAGCCGACCTCGTGGTGTTTGACCCGAGAAAGATTCTCGATCGTGCAACCTTTCAGGACCCTCAACTGATATCCACAGGTGTGCAGCATGTGTTGGTGAATGGAATTGAAGTTTGGCATGACGGCAAGGTTACCGGTAATCGTCCGGGCCGGGCCTTGCGAAGATCCTGAAGTCGCCAGAAATTGGCGCTTTGTAAATCACAAATTTCGTCACTATTTACCCGGCAGGTCTCGATTTCCTGGCAAAACCACGGCATTCTCGATTTACACAACTCGGCATGACTCTTGAAACCCCCGTTTGCGGGTTCTTGTCATGTCGTTAATTGTTTCTCTTATCGCATTCGCCGCCCTTGCTATGATGGTCCACGAGCTGGGCCATCTGCTCGCCGCTCGCTCGTGCAACGTCCCCGCCTCTGAATTGGGTCTCGGCATGGGACCACAAGTCGCCGGCTTTCGCCTGGCTGGAATCCGGTTCAACCTGCGCGCGATACCGGTCGGCTCGTTCGTCATGCTCGATGGCACGGCGTTGAAAGAGAAATCGATGCGGGCCCAGTTACTCGTTCACCTCGGCGGAATCATCTTCAATATCGTGGCCGGGCTCTTGACCTATGGGACGACGTTCGGCTGGTTAAATCTACTGCTCGCCGCGGGTAACATCCTGCCGCTTTACCAACATGATGGTTGGAAGTGCGGCGTGGTGATCATGCGCGCTTTCCTGCGCCGCAAGAGCGAACCGGCCGAGCGCGTGTTTACCTTCTCAGGCGGGTTTATCAGTTTGCTGATCGCCTGGGCCGTCGTCCGTATGTTCATTTAACAACTCTCCGCACAGGCGCAAAAAGACGCAAAGCAGATGGTCCTGCTTTGCGTCTTTTGTTGTTTTGGTGCCTCTTTGTGGACTACTTGTGAATGACGATGCTGCCTCCGCTAATCGCGGTTGGGTTTGCAAGGTCGATGTCGTCGGAGGCCCCCACCCTATTGTCGTAAACGACAACTCCGTTCTTCGTGATCTTGATCCGGAACTTATCGATTCCTCCTCCGCCGTTGACGTCGCCATCGTATGCGGTGAGAACAAACTTGTACCCCGAAACACCGTTAATGTCGCCAGTGCCCCTGTACTGTGCTTTGTACCCGGAAACCACCAGTGAGCCGTAGTCATAGGCGGAGCTATGGAAGTTTATGTCGCCGGCTTGGAATTGAAACTCCGTTTGTCCGTCTGGAGTATTGGATCCCTTCTGGTACTTCGAGACGAAACCGAAGTTTGCTCTTCCGGTTGCGGTTGCACATCCGGGTGTTAATTGACATGCGCCGGCTGGCGACATGATCCACCCACCGCCAGTGACAAAACCAGAGTTGGGATCGAAGATAACGACGTACTGCAAGTCAAGCCCACGGCTGGCGCTGCCAGTGTCATCGTCGGTGATGGTCACGATCACAGAGTAAACGCCGGGAGTCGTGTACGTATGTGTAGCTGTACACGTCCCGCTGCCGTTAGTTTCTGTCACGATGCCATTCGAAGTCGTGTCGTCATCCCAATTGACCGAGCAAACGTGAGTGTCCTTTGTGCCGACATCGGTGAAGTTTGTCGTCACAGTAATTGAACTGCCCGCGGGTTGGGGCGTCGTTGGTCCAGTGACGGTGCCAATGACTGGCGCCACGTTGTTAACCGTTACGGTCGTGGGAGCCGATATTGAGGTTGCGCCGTCTGAGACGCTGATTGTTATCGACTTCACGTCCACTGGTGTTCCAGTCGGATTGTCATCCAGATATTGGTGGGACGCCGAGAAGGTTGTCACACCTATGGCAAGAGTTGGTAGCACTGTAGTTGGTGATCCGTCGCCCCAGTTGATGGACACTGTATGTGCCTGACCAGGATCGGGATCCGAAAAAGACCCGCTCAGGTTTGCCGTGCCATTCTCGTTAATGACCGGAGCATTCGATGTCACATTAGACGGCGCGACGTTGTTGATGGTCAGGGTACCCGACACGAAATTGATGTAATAGTTGCCTGATGTCAGGCCGCCGGGCGTCACTGGATAGGGGCCACCGGGTGCAGTCGCCGTGGTACCGGTGCCGCTGAAGCTCAGTGTACCGCTCAGCGCTGCAGGCGTCTCGCTGTTGACGAAGCCGCTGTAACGCACTGTGAAGCCCGAGTAAACCTGGCCGTCATAGGTCTTGCTGAAGCCATCGACTGCCGCCGTGTTCACATCTGCGTCGGCCGTTATGCTCAATGGCGCCTTGTTGATCTTGTCAGTGATGGTGGTGGCGGCGATGTTGTTGTAGTTAGCGGTGCCGGTGAAGCTCCAGCTATCAGCGTTGTAGGTCCCGGCATTCGTGTGCGTCGTGTTGCTGACGTTCACTGTACCGACCGTGGCGCCTGTCTCACCGTTCAATCCGGTGATGGTGTAAGTGGCCGTGTGCGGCAGGCCGTCATAGGTGACTGAGTAAGGTGTAACCACCACGGTGGCGTCGGCCTTGCTTATCGCGTCGGTGATGGTGGTGGCGGCGATGTTGTTGTAATTGGCCGTGCCGGTGAAGCTCCAGTAGTCAGCCGCATAGGTGCCGGCTGCCGTGTGCGTGGTGTTGCTCACGTCCACTGTACCGACCGTGGCGCCGCTCTCGCCGTTAACGCCGGTGATGGAAGTGACCGTTGCAGTATGCGGCAGACCGTCATAGGTCACAGCGTATGAAGTCACCACCACGACCGCGTTTGCCTTGTCTATCTGATCAGTGATGGTGGTGTTGCCGATGTTGTTGTAATTGGCCGTACCGGTGAAGAACCAGTAGTCAGCCGCATAGGTGCCGGCTGCCGTGTGTGTGGTGTTGCTCACGTCCACTGTACCGACCGTGGCTCCGGTTTCACCGTTCACGCCGGTGATGGTGTAAGTGGCGGTGTGCGGCTGACCGTTGTAGCTGACCGAGTAAGGCGTAACCACTACTGTGGCGTCAGCCTTGCTGATGGTGTCGGTGATGGTGGTATTGCCGATGTTGTTGTAATTGGCCGTACCGGTGAAGAACCA
>Ga0070681_10002516_pt1 | contig 16794 bp, 13 predicted proteins | sample KBSC83BmetaG_FD_65650 | JGI IMG/M metagenome (GOLD analysis project Ga0070681, IMG submission 65650) | Corn rhizosphere microbial communities from Kellogg Biological Station, Michigan, USA - KBS C8-3B metaG | ecosystem: Host-associated > Plants > Roots > Rhizosphere | place: USA: Michigan...
GCGACGGCGGCGCCGGGCACCTTCACCTCGAAGTTGAGGTTCACTCCCTCGTCCGGTTGCACGCGCATGACGAGCGTATTCGGCTGCAGAATCTCACGCGTCTGATGGCCGAACATGAGATGCGGCGGTGATCGGAACGTGACGGCGATCTCCGAGACGCGTTTCTTCATCCGTTTCCCCGAGCGGAGATAGAACGGAACGCCATTCCAGCGCCAGTTGTCGACGTACAGCCTAACGGCGGCGTACGTCGGCGTGGTCGAGCTGGGATCGACGTCCTTCTCCTCGATGTAGCCGCAGACGAGCTTTCCGGTGATCGGGCCGGCGCGATACTGCGCCCGCACGGTGTTGCGCGGGATCGTCTCCGGATCGAGCCAGCGCACCGACTTGAGCACCTTCACCTTCTCGTCGCGCACGGCACCCGCGCTCATCGTGTACGGCGGCTCCATCGCCGTCAGCGCGAGCAGCTGCAGCAGATGATTCTGGAACATGTCGCGCACGACGCCGGCTTCCTCGTAATAGCGGCCGCGCGTTCCGACGCCGACGTCTTCGGCCGCCGTGATCTGCACGTGATGGATCCACTGGCGATTCCAGAGCGGCTCGAAGATCGAGTTCGCGAAGCGCAGAACGAGAACGTTCTGCACCGTCTCCTTGCCAAGGTAGTGGTCGATGCGGAAAACCTGGTGCTCGGCGAACAGACTGAGGACGAGCTGATTGAGATTCGTCGCCGTCTCGAGGTCGCGTCCGAACGGCTTCTCGACGACGACGCGCACCCACGGACGCACAGCGGCGTCCTTGCTGCGCGGCGCGAGCCCGCTCTCCGACAGGTTGCGCACGATCGGCTCGAAGATGCTCGGTGGCACCGCGAGGTAGAACAACCGGTTGCGCTCTTCCGGCGCGCGCTTCGCTTCGATCTCGGTGAGCCGCGCGCCGATCTTCTCGTACTCCTTCCCGTCGGTGAGCTCGACGCACGTATAATGCAGCCGCTCGCATAACGAGCCCCAGAGCGCCTGGTCGAAGCCGTGGACTTCGTCCGACTGCTCGATGGCCTCGCGCATGCGCGCGCGAAACATGTCGTCGTTGTCGCACGACTCGCGGCCGACGCCGAGCACCGCGAACTCCGGATCGACGAGCCCTTCTTTCATGAGCTCGTACAGCGCCGGCATCAGCTTGCGCTTGGTGAGATCGCCCATCGCGCCAAAGATCACGACCGTGCACGGATCCGCGCGATCGCGCTTGGGCCCGAGCCCGCTGATGGTGACGCTGGGGCGTGCGGTGATGACGGCGCTCGCGCTCATGACTTCTTCACCGCATGGCCGCCGAACTCGTTCCGCAGCGCCGCGATCACCTTGCCGCCGAACGTATCCGCCTGCCGCGAACGGAAGCGCATCAGCAGCGACAGGGTGATCACCGGCGCGGGCGTGTCGGTATCGATCGCTTCCTGGACCGTCCACCGCCCCTCGCCGGAATCCGCGATCCACCCCTTGAGATCGGCGAGCGATGCGTCGCGCGCGAACGCCGACGCCGCGAGCTCGTTGAGCCAGGACCTAACGACGCTCCCGTGCTGCCAGACCTCGGCGATCTGGTGCAGATCGAGCTTCGGAAAGTCCTTCGACGCGTGCAGGATCTCGTAGCCCTCGGCATAACCCTGCAGCAGCGCGTACTCGATGCCGTTGTGCACCATCTTCACGTAGTGGCCGGATCCGCTCGGTCCGACGTGCGCGTAGCCATCCTCCGGCGCGAGCGCGCGGAAGATCGGCTCGCACCGCTTCACCGCGGCGTCGCTGCCGCCGACCATCAAGCAGTAGCCGTTCTCGAGGCCCCAGATGCCGCCGCTCGTGCCGCTGTCGACGAACTCGATGCCGCGCTTCGCGAGCGATTGGGCACGGCGCATCGTGTCGTGAAAGTTCGAGTTGCCGCCATCGATGATGATGTCGCCCTTCGACAGGCCTGGCACCAGCGCCTCGATCGTCTGCTCCGTAGGATCGCCGGCGGGCACCATGATCCACACCACGCGCGGTGTCTCGAGCTTCGCGATAAGATCATTGAGATCTTTCGCCGGCGTCGCGCCCATCTTCTGATATTTCGCGACGACATCGGCGGCGCGATCCCAGACGACGGTCTTGTGTCCTTTCCGCATCAGTCGCTCGACCATGTTGCCGCCCATCCGGCCGAGGCCGATCATTGCCATTTGCATGTCCAGCTCCTTATCGCGGTCCGTCAATCACGACAGATCAGAGAGCGAATCCTAGTCCCGCCAGCGACCCGGCGAGCGCCGTCGCACCGGTGAAGTGAATCGTCTGCATGCCGAGCGCGCGTGCCGGCGCGAGATTCTGCTCGCGGTCGTCGACAAAGACACAGCGCGCCGGATCGGCCTGGGTCATCCCGAGGACGCGCTCGTAGATCTGACGCGTGGGCTTGCGAACGCCGAGCCAGCACGAGCTGAAAAACACGTCGAACAAGCCGCAGAGCCCGAATCGGTCGATACGATGCTCATTGAGCTCCCGCGATTCGTTGTTGAGCGTCGCCAGTCGCACGCGCGTCGGCTGGCCACGAACGCTCTGCCGCAGGCGACGCACGACGTCGAGACTCTCCGGCCACGGCGTGCTGAGTCCGAGCATGAACCTCTTGAAGTCCTCACGGCTGAAATCGCGATCCGTCCAGAACACCGTGACGTCGAGGTACTCGTCGAGCGAGATCTGGCCGGACTCGAACGCGCCGACGGTCTCCTCGTGGCGATACTGGAAATCGTTGCCGTCGAGGTGGAAGCGCGTGACCGCCTCGCCGCGTTGCTCGTGATCCCAGCCGTTCGAGCCGAGCACGCCCCCGATGTCGAAGAAGATCTGATTGATCGCCGTCATCCCACGAGCACGGCGCGAGCCGGTGCGCCGTCTATGCCCTCGAGCAGCACGGGGAGGCAATACAAGTCGTACTCGCCGGCGGGCGGTTGCGAGAGGTCGAGGCCCTCGACGATCACGACACCGCGCGAGAGGAGCGTCTTGTGCGTCCGATGATGGCCGGAGTGAAACTGCTCGATCGACAGATAGTCGATCCCCACCAACCGCACACCGAGGGAAACGAGATACTCAGCACCGTCGGGAGCGAGGTACGTGTAGTCGCGATGAAAGTCGCGCTCACGGATGTAGCGCGAGTTGCGCGTCTTCAGAAGTACACGCTCATGCCCCGCGATCGGCTGCGAGCGGAGATAGGCTTCGGTCACCGCCATCACGTCGTCGTCGAAGGCGATGACGAGCGCCCGTCCGATGAGCGCGTCGAGGGGAATCCCGTCGACGCCGGCGCCGCCGGGAATCATGTGCAGTGGCGCGTCGACGTGCGTGCCGGTGTGTGAGCCGATCGCGACCAGCGACACGTTGGAGCTGCCGCCGCGCGACATGTCCTGCTGCAGCTCGATGTGAATCTCGGGGTTTCCGGGATACACCACGCCGCCATTCTTCACGGGCACGGAGATGTCGAACAGCTTTCGCGGCATCGGTCGAAGCGTTGAATGATGCGTTGAAAAGCTAGTTCGATCGGACCACGATGCGAAGCAACTGGTGGGTCAGCCGCGCGGTGACTTCGTTTCCTCTTCGGTGATCTCGGCCGGCGTGCCGGCCTCGAGAATCGAGTCGGCGACGAAATATCCGCCCGCCGCGCGCACCGTGTGCGCGACGCTTCGCCGAAGCTCATCCTGCGCGGACTGCACGGATTCGCGGACAGTTCGAAAGCGACGGCCTGACTCGATGACGAACAGATCGCAGAGCTGGATCTCATGTTCCGCGAGCGCAACACCGCGCTCTTCGATGAGCCGTTGCGTGCGCGCGAGCACGCAGCCGGTGGCGAAGAGCTCGATGGCCATGTCGGCGAGACGCTCGAGCTCCTGCTGTCGCTCGACGATCTCCGCTCGATAGTGCTGGATGACGCGCTCGGCGACGGTGCGCAGCTCGGCGACATGCTTCTCGAAGAAGCGCTTGTGCGTCGCGAGACGCTCGTCGAGCGCGATGTCGAGCGTCGCCGTGGCACCGAGCGCGCTCCGGAGACGCGACGCCGCGAAGCCGCTGATCAAACCGAGATTGCGCACCGGCCGGCGCAGCGCCGAACCGATCTCCTTGAGTCGCTCGGCGGGTCCCTGAATCCCGTTGAGCGCGATGAACAAACGCAGAATCTCGTTCGTCCCCTCGAAGATTCGGTTGATGCGCGAATCGCGGAGCCAGCGCTCGTACGGGTACGGCTTCACGAAGCCGCGGCCGCCCGCCACCTGCACCAGCTCGTCCGCGGCGCGCCAGATCATCTCGCTCGTGAAGACCTTGCAGCAGGCGGCCTCCAGCGCCCAATCCTCGGCGTCGTCACCGACGCGCGACGACGACGCGAGCTCGGCGAGGACGCCGAGCATCGCGTCCGCGGCGTAGATGTCGCATGCAACGCGGGCAAGCTTGCGTTGAGTAATCTCGAAATCCGCGATCGGCCGGCCGAACTGCACGCGCTGCTCGGCAAACTCGGTCATCTCCGAGGCGACCTGCTTCGTGGCGGCGGTGCACCCCGCGGCTAGCGTTAGGCGCCCGCCGTTCAGCACGTGCACGGCGACGCCGAACCCCTTGCCGACCACGCCGAGCACGTGGTCAGCCGGCACCTCGAGCTGCTCGTAGACGAGCTCCGCCTGCGTCGAGCCGCGAATGCCCATCTTGCGAATGAGGCGATCGACGCCGAAGCCGGGCATGTCGGGCCGGATGATGAACGCGGTGGGGCGTTGAACGATCTTTCCGCCGCGTTCGACGTCCGTCTGGGCGAAGGTCGCGATCACGCCGGCGCGATGGCCGTTGCCGATCCAGAGCTTTCGTCCGTCGAGAATCCAGCGCGAACCGTCGGCGCTGAGGCGCGCCGTCGTTTTCACGTGCTGCGCATCGGAGCCGGTCTCGGGCTCCGTGAGCGCATATGCGGCGAGCGTCTCGCCGCGGGCGAGCATCGGTAGATACCGCGCCTTCTGCTCGGCGTTGCCAAAGAGCACGATTGCCTTGGAGCCAAGGCCGCAGTGCACGCCCACGAGCACCGCGAGCGACCCGTCCGTGCGCGACAGCTCGCCGAAGACCCGCGCGTAGCCCGTCATCGAGAGCCCGAGGCCCCCGTACTCCTTTGGAATCGACAGCGCAAGAAAGCCGGTGCGGGCGAGCGCACGAATGACGTCCTCGCCGATCGTCTCCTCCTCGTCGAACTTCGCGGAGTCGATGAGGCCTTCCTGCTGCATCTGGCGCAGATCGTCGATCAGCCGCCGGACGACACGCGCTTCCGCCGCATCGCGCCGGTCGAGGGTCGACGGATACGGGAAGAGCAGCGAATCGTGGAGGGCGCCAGCGAAGATGCCGCGAACGAAGGAAGGCATGTACCGGGCTGAGGGCGGAGGGCAGAGGGTAGCGGGCAGAGAGCGGAGCGCAGAGAGCAGAGAGTAAGCAGTGCGGGTGCTCTGTGCCGAGTGGTTCACCCTCTGCCCTCCGCCCACTGCCCTCAGCCTGTAAAGAATGGGTAATGCCGACCAACCGGGCTTTCCAAGGGCGTTGTTCCACATTTCCTTAGGTCGGCATGCGCGCCCCTCGCTCGCTTGGCACTATTCTCCTGCTCGCTCTCGCGCTCGTGCTCGTCGGCGTCCTCGTCTTTCAGGCGCAGGACGCGGCGCGGTCGCAGCAGCGCATCGCCGAGGCGACGCTCAAGGACTACGCCTCGTTCGCCGACTGGCAGCTGACGCAGCAGGCAACGAGCAGCGTCCTGTCGTCGGTGATCACGTCGCTGAGCGCCCAGGCGTCGCGCGTCGATCCGCGGCGGCTCAACGAGACGATGCTCTCGCCAGAGCAGGCCGAGGCCGCCGCGCGCGAGATCACGGAGCCGTGGTGTCAGTGCATGAGCGGCGTGCAGTATTTCTTCCGCTACGACTGGGCGGACGGAACGTTCCGCACGACCGCCAACGAGCTCCCGGACGCGGCGCTCGCGTGGGCGCGCGACACCATCGCGAGCTACGCGAAGACGCTCCCTCCGTTCGCCGGGCCGCAGCCGACGACCTTCGGTTCGCCCGACGCTGCCTTCGGCGCGCTGCGACCGCTCGCCGTGGTGGTGACGACTGATTCCTATGGGATGATCATCGCCGACCCGGCGCGGGCGCACGTGCCCACCGACGCGTCCGTGCCGCAGCTTCTGGTCTTCGTCGTCGTGCGCGAGCCGACGGCAGGCCATCCGGTGGTGATCTACGGCTACGCAACTGATCCGCGGAGCTATCTCGGTCCAACGCTGCGGCTGATCCACCAGCGCAACGCGCTGCTCCCGCCATCGCTGCTGAAAAACACGGCGCCGGACTCGATCCTCGCGATCTCAGTGAGTAGTATCGACGGGCGCGAGATCTACCGGTCACCGGGATTCTTTCCGACGCACTACCGGGCGGCGGACACGCTCGATCGGCGGTTCGGCCGACTCGTTATGCACGTCGGGCTGCGGCCGGAGCTGGCGTCGCAGCTCATCGTCGGCGGACTGCCCCGCTCGCGGCTTCCCCTCCTCGGCGGTGTCTTCGTGCTCACGGCGGGGCTTCTCGCCGTGGCGCTGCGCCAGCTCTATCGACAGCAGGAGCTGGCGCGCCTCCGCACCGAGTTCGTCTCCGGCGTGTCACACGAGCTGCGGACGCCGCTCGCGCAGATCCGCTGGTTCGCCGAGCTCCTCCATCTCGGCAAGCTCCGCTCCGACGAGGAGCGGTCGCGGTCCGCGGGGATCATCGACCAGGAGGCGCGGCGGCTGACGTACCTCGTTGAGAACGTGCTCAACTTCTCCCGCGCCGAGAAGGGGACGAACCGTGTCACGCCGGAGCCGCTCGATCTGGACAGCGAGATCCGCGACGCGGTGGAGATGTTCACGCCGCTCGCGCGCTCGCGCCGCATGACCCTCCGCACCGCGCCGTCCGGGCTCACGGTCACCGCCGATCGGAACGCGCTTCGTCAGATCCTGCTCAATCTGCTCGACAACGCGGCCAAGTATGGTCCGGCGGGGCAGACCATCACACTCGGGAGCCAGCCGTCACCGGCGATGGAAGGATCGCGCGTCCGCATCTGGGTCGAGGACGAAGGCCCGGGCATTCCTTCGAGCGATCGCGTTCGGGTGTGGGAGCCGTACGTCAGGCTGAATCGCGCCGCGGAATCGGCGACGGGCGGGAGCGGCATCGGGCTCTCGGTCGTGCGCGAGCTCGTTGGACTGCAACACGGCGCGAGCTGGATCGAAGCGGCTGGTGCGGGCGGCGGCGCCCGCGTCGTCGTCGAGCTGCCCGCGCGACCCGCGCCGGAGGTGACGTCGCGGCCCGCGCCCGAGCAGGAGCACGCACCGGCAGTCGGCGAACCCTGATGGTCGAGCAACAGGGCAATATTCTCATTGTCGAGGACAACCCGGACCTCGCGTACGGGCTTCGCACCGGGCTCGAGATCGAAGGGTACGAGGTCGCCGTGGCCGAGGATGGCGAGACGGGGCTCGCGCGCGCCAAGCAATGGTTGCCGGACCTCGTGATTCTCGACCTCATGCTGCCGGGAATGGACGGCTATCGCGTGCTGCGGAGTCTGCGCGACGACGGGCTCGAGATGCCTGTGCTCATTCTCACCGCCCGCGGCCAGGAAGCCGACAAAGTGCTCGGCTTTCGGCTCGGCGCGGATGACTATGTCACGAAGCCGTGCGGAGTTCTGGAGCTCCTCGCCCGTGTCGGCGCCCTGCTGCGGCGATCGCGGATGTCCGAGCGCGCGGTCCACGCAGGCGGTGAAGCGGTCGAGCGGTTCGGGGACGTCGAGATCAATCCCGCGTCCCGGACGGTGACGCGGCGGGGTGAGCCGGTAGCGCTGAGCCCGAAAGAGTTCGATCTTCTTCTCACGCTCATTCGCCGGCGTGGTGCGGTGGCGTCACGTGTGGAGCTCCTCCGCGAGGTCTGGGGGCATCGAGTTGAAGTCATGACCCGAACGGTGGACATTCATATCGCTGAGCTGCGGCGGAAGCTCGAGGAGGACCCATCGGCGCCGCGGCACATTCTCACCGTTTGGAAGGCCGGCTACCGGCTGGAGCCATGATGCCGAGGACGACACGAGCCTGGCGCGTGCAGGGAGCGATCGCGGTTCTGGTTGGCGTCTCGATGGCCGCGCCGTCGTGTGCCCGTTCGCCGGCGGCGGTGTCGCCCAACCCGGCGTCGGTGCCACAGGCGCAGCGGACCGATCCCACCACCGGCGTCGACGTCGTGCGGGCGATGCACGATCGGTATGCGGCGGTGTGGTACAAGACGCTCAGCTTCTCGCAGACGACGACGCTCACGTTGCCGAATGGGGGTACGCTGCAGCAGCAGTGGCTCGAGGCGGGGAAGTTCCCGGGCCGCCTTCGCATCGACACGGACACGGCAAACCGGAGCGGCGTGATCTACGCCGGGGACACTGTCTACCGGTTCACCAACGGCAAGCTCGCGGATGCACGCGCGGACATGAACGAGCTGCTCATTCTCGGCTTCGACGTCTACGCACAGCCGGTGACGCGCACCGTGGAGGTGTTACGCCGTCGCGGGATCGACCTGTCCAAGGTCTCGCGCGGAACATGGGAAGGTCGCCCCGTATTCATCGTCGGCGCGGCCGCGGGCGACACGCTCTCGAAGCAGTTCTGGGTCGACGCCGAGCGGCTGTTGTTCGTGCGCCTCGTCGAGACGGCGACGACACCGACGGGGGCGCGTCGCGTCGATTATCGCTTCCTGAAGTACGTACCGCACGGCGACGCCTGGGTCTCGGAGGAAGTCGTGGGCCTGCGCGATGGCAAGCCGAGCCTGCACGAGGTCTACGCGAACGTGCAGGTGAACGTCCCGCTCGATGACGCGACGTTCGATCCGAAGCAGTACGCGACGTTCACGCCCTGGTACCGGCGGTGATGCCTTGTCCGCCGCGGACTCGTTAGGGGAGTCGGTCGCGCCCGTCGATCGCGTGCACCTCGAGCGCCTGGCGACGCGCTTCGGCGCGCATTTCGTCATCCAGCTCATCGACATCTTCATCGCGCAGGGCCGCGAGCGGCTAACGGCCGCCGAGCGCGGGATCGCCGAGGGGGACGTGACCGCTGTCGTCGCCGCGGCGCACGCGCTGAAGTCGAGCGCCGGCAACCTCGGCGCGAAGCCGTTAGGCGAGTGCGCCGCCGAGATCGAGCGCCGTGGCACCGCCGGCGCGGCCGTATCGGTGCTGGCTCCGCTCGTCGCCACGCTGAGCAGCGCCTTCACGAAGGCCTGCGACGCCCTCGAAACGCTGAGAGTCGACGTCGAACGACGAACGGCTTAACAGCAGTCAATAGCTATCCGTCCATAGCTGTTAGCCAATTCGGAACGAAGCGCTTATTGGATAAGTGCAGATTCCTCGTCGCTACGCTTCTCGGAATGACAGGTGTCATCCCGAGCGCAGCGAGGGATCTGCACTCATCACATCGACGTTTCGTTTCGAATTTCTTCAGCGACTGCCTGATCGAGCTGCGTCCCGAGCGCAGCCGCGTCAGTGACCGGCGTGTCGCAGGTGTAGTTGCGGCAGACGTACGCCGTCGCGCGTCCACCGGGTGCGGGGCGATCCGCAAGCAAGGGAATGTCCGCCGTCGTCCGCGCATGACCACCCGCGAGCACGAGCGAAGGCACGTACCGCTCCGCCGCGGCGCGAGTGAGGGCGCGAAAATCCTCGGCCGCGGGATCGCCGACGATCGCGAGCTCCACGGCGCCGCGCACCAGCAGGTCGGCGACGCCTAACGCGTGACCGAATGCCGCGGGATGGCGCGCCATCGGCTCGGCGAGTGTCTCGAGCACGTACGTCGCGCGACGGCGCATCGTCTCGTCCTGCAAGAGGTCCGCAAGCCGCGCGAGAAGCTCGGCGACGAGCGACGTACCCGACGGCGTCGCGTTGTCGGTGACGTCGCGCGGTCGGGTGACCAGCGTCTCGTGATCGCTCGGCGTGTCGAAGAACGCGCCGGCGTCGTCGTCCCAGAACCAGGTGACGGCTGCCTCCGCGAGGGTGCGCGCACGCTCGAGCCAGATCTCGTCGAAGGTGAGCTCGTAGAGCGACAGCGCGGCAAGGCCGAGGGCGGCGTAGTCTTCGAGATACCCGGCGAGCTTCGCCACACCATTCTTGTACGATCGGTACACGCGGCCATCGCGCACGAGCGCGCGAAAGAGGAGCTCGCCGTGGCGGACGGCGTCGGCTCGATGGGACATGCGGTCGAAGGCACGAGCCGCCTCGGCGACAGCGCGCACCATGAGCCCGTTCCACGAGGCGAGAATCTTGTCGTCACGACCTGGACGTACCCGAGCGGCGCGCGCGGCGAGCAGCGTGTGAGCGGCGGCGGCGAGACGGGCATGCAGCTCGGAAACGCCGATGCCGAGCCGTGCCGCGACGACCGCCGGCTCGTTCGGCACATGGAGGATGTTCTTCCCCTCGAAGTTTCCCGCCGCGGTGACGCCCCAGTACTCGGCGGCCAGCGCCGCCTCGCCGCCTAACGCGGCGTCGAGCTCGGCGCGCGTCCAGACGTAGAATTTGCCCTCGTGGCCCTCACTGTCGGCATCGAGCGAGGAATAGAATCCACCATCGGCCGCTGCCATCTCGCGGAGCGCCCAGTCGATCGTCTCCTCGACGACGCGGCGGACCTCAGCGTCCTTCGTCGCCTGCCAGAGATGAACGCCGAGCCGCGCGAGGAGTGCGTTGTCATACAGCATCTTCTCGAAGTGCGGCACGAGCCACCGGTCGTCGACTGCATAACGAGCGAAGCCGCCGCCGAGCTGGTCGTAGATGCCCCCGCGCGCCATGGCACGAAACGAATCCCGCACCATCGTCAGGGCGTGGCCCGTACGCGTCCGCGCCCAGTAGCGCAGCACGGAATCGAGCGCCATCGCCTGCGGAAACTTCGGCGCGCCGCCGAATCCGCCATGGCTCTCGTCGAAATCACGCGCGAGCTCTCGATAGGCGCGCTCGAGCAGCATCGCCGAGAGGGTGCCCGTGCTGCGCGTCGGATGCGTCGTCGCCGCGAAGAACTCGCGCAGCTGCGTGGTCGTCCGCTCCACGTCTCCACGCCGGTTGCGATAGGCGTCGCCGACCGCCGAGAGCACGCGCTGGAACGACGGCATCCCGTGGCGATCCTCGGGCGGGAAGTACGTCCCGGCGTAGAAGGGAAGCATCGCCGGCGTGAGAAAAACCGTCATCGGCCAGCCACCGTGGCCCGTCATCGCCTGCACCGCCTGCATGTAGATGCCGTCGATGTCGGGCCGCTCCTCCCGGTCCACCTTGATGTTGATGAAGTTCTCATTCATGAGGCGCGCCGTCGCCGCGTCCTCGAACGACTCGTGCTCCATCACGTGGCACCAGTGGCATGCCGCGTAGCCGACGCTGAGGAGGATCGGCCTGTCTTCGTCGCGCGCGCGGGCGAGCGCCTCCGGTCCCCACGGATACCAGTCGACGGGATTCTCGGCGTGCTGGAGGAGATAGGGACTGGTTTCGTTCGCGAGACGATTGGGCATGTGCGATCCAGCGTGACGGCCGTGAGCCGATCGAGGTTCTCGGGATGACGACTTGTCGAAGACGCGCGCTCAGGGAAGGTTACATGCCTCAACCGCGGCGTGCCGCTCTCGTTCATCCTCCTCTCTCGTGGCGCACTCCTCTCGATCCCGTTCACACAAGCAGGCCAGCGCCAGGCTCGAGTCCGTTCCCGACGCTCCAGCCACACCGCTCTATCGGCGCATCCCGTGGATTGCGGTCGTCATCACGGTGCTGGTGCTCATGGCGGCTGCGTTCCCCGAGGACGCGGTTCGCGACGCCATCACCCTCGGGCCTGTTCCGGAAGCTCACCTCGAGCTCTCGGCCGGCTACCTGGCGATCGCGCCGCTCTCCAACGTTCTCGATACGCTGACCCTGCTCGGCGCCCGGCAGCATATCGTCGTGCTCCTGACGGTGATTCTCGTCTACGCCGTCATCCGCGTATGGCGGGTAATGCTCGCGCGCCGGCGCGGCGACGTCACGCGGCCCGCGACTGGACGCGTCCTTCGCGAGCTCGGCTTCGCCGCACTGTTCCTCGCCGGGATCGTACTCGTGTACGCGGCGGCTGCTGTCCTGCCGCGACCGATGGCGGCATTGGTTGCGCAGCCGAACGACGTCATTCTCATCGCCGACTTTCACGCGCACACGAAGTACTCGCACGACGGACGTCCGGGCTGGGATCCTGGCGACGTTCGTGCGTGGCATCGCGCGGCCGGCTTCGACGCCGTCTACATCTCCGATCACCGGACGGTGCAAGGCGCGGAGCTCGGTATCGTGGACAATCCGTCGGTGGCCGGGCAGGGCGTGATGATCTTGCAAGCGCTCGAAGCGGGTTGGCACGGCGAGCACGTGAACATCCTCGGCGCAAACCGCTTCTACAAAGGCGTGACCACGGCCGATCTTCGCGACGTCGACGAGCAAGCGCTCAGGCTCGGGAGCCTGCTGCCAGGTCGCGAGCCGATCGTCATCCAGACCTTTCCTGGTCGCCTCGACAGCGTGCCCCTTGCGAAGGGGCCGCAAACTCCAGGCGTCCGGGCCATCGAGGTCATCGATGGGGCGCCGCGCGGGCTCGATCAGACGCGCATTCTCCGGTCGCGCATCGTCCATCTCGCGGACAGCGCGAACATCGCGCTGGTCGCGGGCAGTGACAATCATGGCTGGGGCTACGCCGCGCCCGGGTGGACACTGCTCATCGTCCCCGGCTGGCGCGGGATGAAGACCGACTCGCTGGCGGTCTCCATCGAGCAGTCGCTTCGTTCAGGAAAGGAGGCGACGCGCGTGGCGGAGCGGCGGATTCCCGGTGAGCTGAACGGCGGCAACCCGATCGAGCTCACGCTCACGCTCCCGATCGTCGTCTGGAGCATGTTCACGACGCTCTCGGTCGACGAGCGGGTGATCTGGCTGGTCTGGACCTGGGCAGTCGTGCTGGTCTGGCGCCTAACGAGCGACTGGCGCCGGCGCCGCCGGCTGCGGCGAGTCGCCTGACCGCGGTGCGCGACAGCGCGCCCGCTCGCGCCCGCTGGCCTATCGTCGTCGGCGTGCTCGCTGCCGGCTTCGTCGTTCGTCTCGTCTTCGGCGCGCTCATTCCGCTCTTCGGCGACGAGGCGTACTACTGGGAATGGTCGCGGCGGCTCGCTGCCGGCTACTTCGACCATCCGCCCGGTATCGCCGTGCTCGTACGCGGTGGTACGGCCCTTTTCGGGGCTATCCCGTTAGGCGTGCGCTTCCTGCCGATATTCGCCGGATTGGTCGCCGGCGTCGCCACCGCAGCCATCGCATTGCGCCTCGCGGGCGAGCGCGGCGCGCTCCGCTCGGCGCTGATCATCACCTGCATGCCTCTCGCGGCGGCGGGCCTCGTGCTCGCCACGCCCGACGCCCCGCTTCTGGCGACGGTATCGTTAGGCGTGTACGGAGTCGTCCGCGCCATCCAGTCGCCGCGTGGCTCCCGGGCGTCGCTCGGCTGGTGGTGCGCGAGCGGTGTCGCGCTCGGGCTCTCGTTCTCGTCCAAGTACACGTCGATCCTGATGCCCGTCGGCGTCGTCGTCGCGATCCTCGCGCGCGGCAGTCTCCGCGGGCGGCTCCGCGAGCCGGGTCCATACCTCGCCTGCGTCATCGCGACGCTGGTCTTTCTTCCAGTGCTCCGCTGGAATGCGGGGCACGACTGGGTGTCGTTCGGCTTCCAGGTTCATCACGGCCTTGCCACCTCAGCACGACGCGATCTCCTCGCGCCGCTCAAGCGGCTGGGCGACATGATCGGCGGCCAGGCCGGGCTCGTCTCGCCGATTCTGTTCGTGCTCCTGGCGATCGCTGTCGTTCGCGGACTGCGTCGCACCAGCTCGGACGCGGCCTTCGTTCTCGCGACGATCGCTGCATTCACCTTTCTCTTCTTCTGCTACAGCGCGACGCGCCAGCGCGTCGAGGCGAACTGGCCCGCACCGGCGTACATCGCCGCCATTCCCCTCCTCGGCGCTCTCGCTGGAAGCACGCGGCTCGAGCGATGGCTTCGAGGCGGTATCTGGTTCGCCGCCGTGCTCTCCGCGGTCATTTATCTGCATGCGGCGTTCGAGATCCTCCCCCTGCCACCCCGCAAGGATCCGATCGCGCGTTCCGCTGGGTGGGGAGAGCTCGCGGCCGCGCTCGACGCAGCAGGGCGTCGCGCGAAGTCGACGGACCGCGCGACATCGTGGATCGCCGCTGATCGGTATCAGGACGCGTCGGAGCTCGCTTTCCATCTGCCGAGCCATCCGACCGCGTTCTCGCTCAATCTCTCAGGCCGGGGCAATCAATTCGACCTCTGGCCTGGCTTCGCCGAGACGGCTCGGGCGGGCGACGACCTCGTCGTGGCGGTCGACGAGACCGCGGATACGAATCCGATCATCCTTCGCCTCGCGCCGCATTTCGAGTCATACGCGCGCGATAGCCTGGTCGACCTGCGGAACCGCCACGGCGTCGTGACGCGGCGCCGCATCTGGGTCATGCGGCGATGGCTCGGCGGGTGGCCCTCCCCGTCATGAGGCCGCGCTTGCGAGATAGACCCGGGCACTGCTTGTTAAGGGAGGGCCGCGGCTGGCACCGACCGCGGACCAGCGGCGAACCAGCGGATGTGAGCCCGTCCGATGACAATTCCGAGATTCCGTCCTCCGCAGCAGACGCGCAGTCAGGAGACGCTCGATCGGATTCTCGACGCCGCCGAGCGTGTGCTCGAGGAGAAGAGCTTCACCGAGGCCACCCTCGCCGAAATCATGGAGCGAGCGGGCGTCACCGTCGGCGCGTTCTACCGCCGCTTTCCCGACAAGGATGCACTGCTCCACCTGCTCGACGAACGATTCTTCCGCGAGATGCAGGAGCGCGGCGACGAGCTGCTCGATCCCGCGCACTGGCGCTCGGCGTCCGTGGCCGAGATTCTCACCGAGATCGCGCGAACCGCGGTGGAGGTCTACACGGCCAAACGCGGTGTCGCGCGGAGCGTCTTTCTCCGAGCGCGCGTCGATCCGGTGATCCAGGCGACCGCGCGCCGGGTCAACGCGCAGTACATCGAGCGGCTCCGCGCGCTGCTCCTCGATCCGAGCCGTCGCGCCGAGGTCACGCACCCGGACCCCGAGCGCGCAATCGCACTCGGCTTCATGATGTTCTTCGGCGCCCTGCGCGAGACGACCGTCTTCGGCGAGGTCTGGCCCGATCACGATCAGCTCGTCGGGAAGGATCTCGGCGACGAGATGGCGCGATTATATCTCGCCTATCTCGGAGTCCACGGGTCACCGCCGCCGCGCTGACGCATTAACGTTTGCTCATCACTCACGCCCGCAATGCTGACTGCTTCGCACACCACCGTTCCCGCCGACATCGATCAGTTCTTCACCGAGAACGAGAGCCGCATCCGCCAGGAGCTCTTCGATCTGCTTCGCATCCCCAGCGTCAGCGCTCGATCCGAGCACAACGAGGACACGGCGCGCACGGCGGAGTGGGTGGCGCGCAGCATGCGCGACGCCGGGCTCCAGGCGACGGTGCACCGCACGGCGGGACACCCGATCGTCGTCGGGGAGTGGCGCGGGGCAGGGAGCGGCGCGCCGACGGTTCTCGCCTACGGCCACTACGACGTCCAGCCGGCGGAGCCGCTCGAGCTCTGGCAGAGCCCTCCCTTCGAGCCGACCATTCGCGACGGACGCATCTACGCCCGCGGCTCGGTCGACGACAAAGGCCAGCTCTTCCTGCACGTGAAGGCACTGGAGGCGCTGCTGCGCACGCGCGGCGCGCTTCCCGTCAACGTCGTGCTGCTCGTCGAGGGCGAAGAGGAGGTCGGCAGCGAGCATCTCTCGAGCTTCATCGAGGCGAATGCGCAGATGCTGCGCGCGGACGCCGTCGTGATCTCGGACTCGGCGATGTTCGCGCCCGGGTTGCCGTCGATTCTCTCCTCGCTCCGCGGGATGGCGTATTTCCAGATCGACGTCCAGGGTCCGTCCGTCGATCTCCACTCGGGGAGCTATGGTGGCGCGGTCGTGAATCCGGCGATGGCGCTCGCGCGCATCCTCGCGACGATGCACGATGGGTCGGGCCACGTCGCGATCGACGGCTTCTTTGACAAGGTGGTCGACTGGGGCGCGGCGGCGCGCGACGAGATCCGCGCCCTCCCATTCGACGAGGAGCATTTTCGCGTCGAGACCGGCGCTCCGTCGTTAGGCGGCGAGGCCGGCTTCAGCACGCTCGAGCGCTTGTGGATGCGACCGACGTGCGAGATCAACGGTCTGCTGAGCGGCTACACGGGCGAGGGCGCCAAGACGGTGCTCCCGTCCAAGGCGATGGCCAAGGTCAGCTGCCGGCTCGTGCCCGACCAGGATCCGCAGGAGATCGAGCGGCTGCTCCGCGCGCACGTCGAGCGCTACGCGCCGAAAGGGGTCACGGTCACGGTGACCCATCTCCATGGCGGGCGCCCGTGGCGCGCCAATCTCGACGGCCCGCTTTTCGACGCTGCACGCCGCGCGCTCGCCGCCGCGTTTGGTCGCGAGCCCGTGATCACGGGCGAAGGCGGCTCCATCCCCGTCGTCGGTGACTTCCAGCGCATCCTCGGCGCGCCGGTGCTGCTGATGGGCTTCGGCCTTCCAGGGGAAAACGCCCACGCGCCTAACGAGTGGATGAGCGAGGAGAACTTCACGCGCGGGCTGCGCGCCGTCGCGATGCTCTATCAGGAGTTGGCGCGCTGACTGGTTGCTAGCACCTAGCACCTAGCACCTAGCACCTAGCACCTAGCACCTAGCACCTAGCACCTAGC
>Ga0070681_10002518_pt1 | contig 16793 bp, 14 predicted proteins | sample KBSC83BmetaG_FD_65650 | JGI IMG/M metagenome (GOLD analysis project Ga0070681, IMG submission 65650) | Corn rhizosphere microbial communities from Kellogg Biological Station, Michigan, USA - KBS C8-3B metaG | ecosystem: Host-associated > Plants > Roots > Rhizosphere | place: USA: Michigan...
CCCACCCACTCGGTCGACTTCCAGTCGCCCTGTCCAACACCGAACTCGAGACGCTTGATCGTCGTCTTGCCGGTCAGGTAGCCCACGGGCTTGCCTTGCTCGGTGGCTGTGCGCAGCGCGAAAGGGACGTGAATGTCGTGGGTTACGCCGCGCAACGTGAGCTTACCCACTGCGTCGTAACCCTGTGCGGTCTTCGAGATTTGCGCGGAGGTGAAGCGGGCCTGCGGGTTCTTCGCGACGCTGAACAGGTCCGGTCCACGGAGTGTGTCGTCGCGTTCCTTGTCGCCCGTGTCGAGCGAGGTCATGTCGACGACGACATCGAGCTTGCTGGCCGCAAGGTTGTCGGCGGCGAAGTCGAGCGTCGGGGTGAATTTCTTGAAGCTGCCTTTGTTCTGAGCGCCGGCCTGCATGAAAGCGTACTCCAGCGTGCTTTTCGCAGGATCCAGCGTGTAGTGAGTCGGTGCGCCCGCTGCCATTGCCCAGGAGGCAACGGAAACGGCGGTGACGAACAGGGCGATGCGCATCGCGGACGAAGTCATTTCGATCCTCAGGTGGTAATCACGGTGTCTTGGTGAAAGGGAGCATCCGGCGCAGCACGTGATCCTTCAGCACATAGTGGTGCTTCAGGGCAGCGGCCACATGCAGGAGCACGACGGCTCCAAGCGCCAGCGCGAGCATGTCGTGAGTTTGCAGGAGCGCGTCGTACAAGGGCTTGCTCTTTGGAACGAGATCGGGAAGTTGTACCAGTCCGAACCAGCTCACGGGGAAGCCCCTGGCGGACGACATCATCCAGCCCGACAGCGGCATCGCAAAGAGCAGCACATACAGTGCCGCATGGGTGAAGTGAGCGAGTACACGCTCGTAGGGCTTGAGGTTGTCCGGCAAGGCCGGTGTCGGATTGGTCCAGCGCCAGATCAGGCGAATCGCGGCAAGGCCGAGGATCGTGATGCCGAAAGATTTGTGCCGTGCCAGCATGGCGAGCTTCTTGACCCCCAGGGGGAGATCGTCCGCGATCAACGCGAGGGTGACCTGAACCAGAATCAGCGCCACGACCACCCAATGAAGGAATTGCGCAAGGGAGCCCCAGCGCCGGGGAGAATTTCTGACTGCCATGCAGCAAGCTTAAGCGGGTGACCGCCTCTTTTAAAATCCTCCGTTGGGGAACGGTCCTGCTGGCGCTGCTGCTGGCGGGCTGTCCGCCCCACCCCGTTCGCCCCGGTAAGCCTCCCGGGGAGGCGGTCCCAGCAGCCGGCACCCGGCCGACCCCGCACCTCGGACGGCCCTACGACGTGGTCGGTAGCGAATCGGTGCTCCGGGTGCTCGTGTATCGCGGCGGTGCATTGGCCAAGGCGGGCCACAACCATGTCATCGCATCGCACGACCTTTCGGGGACCATCTACGTGCCCGAGGACGCCACGGGCGCTACTTTCGAGATCAAGATGCCGCTGGCAGACCTGACCGTCGATGAGGCTTCGCTGCGCGCGCAGGAGGGCGGCGATTTCTCCGCCGAGGTGCCCGACTCCGCCCGGGAGGGAACCCGCCGGAACATGCTGGGCCAGGCCCTGCTCAACGCGCAGCTCTTTCCGGAGATCGTGCTGCGATCCGAACGCATCGAGCGCAACGCCAACGGAGGGCTGGAGGCTCACGTCCAGGCGGAAGTGCGGCAGGCTCCCCACTCCATCGTCGTTCCGTTCCAGTACGAGATGCAGGCGGGCCAGTTGAGTGTGTCAGGGGAACTGCCGTTGCGGCAGACCGATCTCGGACTCACGCCCTTTACCGCGCTGCTCGGAGCGCTGCAGGTCGAGGATCAGATGCGCGTGAAGTTTCACTTCGTCGCGCGCCCGGCGCCGACTTCCAGCGGCCGTAAACGTTAGGGGCCGGCAAAAACCACGCTTTTTGCCCGGGGCGCGTAGCCGGCCGTGTGGGCTTGCTGAGGGCCTGAACTCCGCGAAAATTTCCGCAGGAAATTTTCGCCAATAGAACTAAAGGCCCAATTCCTTCAGCAGCGCATCGGCTTTGTACACCTTGCGAAGAGCCTCGACGACGATCGCCGGGTGCACGGCCACGGCCCGATTGAACTCGGGGTCGAACCAGTAGCTTCCGGAGATCGAGTGGATGTTGCCGTCGAACATCAGTCCGACGAGACGTCCCTGCGCGTCGATGAGCGGACTGCCCGAGTTGCCGCCGACGATGTCGTTGTCGGTGGAGAGATTGAACGGCGTGTTGGGATTCAGCCGGTCGCGCGCCTCCATCCAGTTCTGCGGGACCCTGAAGGGGTCCTGTCCGGTGTTACGTTCGTAGAGCCGGCGAACGTAGGTGAAGGGCTGTACCGGCTCACCATTCTCCACCCATCCCTGCACCGTGCCGAAATTCAGTCGCAAGGTGAACGTGGCATCCGGCGCCACGCTGGTGCCGAGGATCTTGAATCTCGCCCGCGCGATTCGCTCCGCGGCGGCTTGCGAGGGCGCCTCGACTTCGTCCTCGTAGCGCTTGCGTACGGCACGGGCGGGGGCATCTACCTGGCGTGCGAGTTGGATCATCGGATCCTGCGAAGCGTCGATCGCAGCCTGTCCACCGTCCCACAGCTGTTGCCGGACTTTCGGGTCGGCCAGCTTGGAGCCCGCCACGAGGCGCTTCGCCAGCGAGTCCGGTGAGTCCTTGGCGAGTAGCTCGCGCACGACCGGATGATCCGGGCCCAACCATTCCCGCATCCTCTCCAGTGCGAATGACAGCGTCAGGTTCTCCAGCTCCGGATAGAGCGGGACGGGCGCGCCGACGCGGCTCCTCATTCGATCGAGGGCGGTATCGCGGTACTCGCGCAGCCGGTCTTCGTTCGGCTTCGGGCGCTCGGCCGCGGCACGAACCAACATTCGTGCATAGCCGAACAGCCGGCTGTTGAAGCCGGCGCCCGCTTCCAGATAGGTGTAGCTGCGCGCGATCTGCCGATCCACGACTTCCGCACGCTCGATGTCTGCCCACGCCTGTCCGGTGCTCGCCGCGAGCTGGGGATCGGCGGCGGCCCTGGCTTGCAGATCTTTCTCTTCCCGCTCCTTGCGAGCGAGCAGCCGGTCATCGAGCAGGGCGTCCAGCTGCTTGCGACGCACCTTGATGCTGTTCTCGAGTCCTTCGAGGGGCTGCGTGACGATCCGTTCCGCTTCCGTACCGGTCTTGCCGTACTGGATGTACCGGCCGCGCAGCTCGGAATTGCGCAGCAGATACTCGGGCAGCGCGACATCGCGCAGCTCCCGCAACTGCGCGACCGTTAGCAGGCGATCGGTCGAGCCCGGGTGGCCGGAGACGAACACGAGCTGCCCCGGAGAAGGACCGGCAGCGTCGAACTGCAGGTGGTTCGTGGGCACGACGGGCTTGCCATTCGCGTCGTAGGCGCGCAGCACCGACATGTCCAGACACCAGCGCGGGAACTGGAAGTTGTCGGGGTCGCCGCCGAAGGCCGCGATGCCGTACTCGGGAGCGAACACCAGGCGCACGTCCTCGTAGCGCTTGTATTTGTAGAGCCAGTACTGACCGCCGTCATAGAGATCCACCGACTCGCACTTCAGGCGTCCGGCCTTGGCTTTGGCGCTCGCGGTCTCGCACGCCTGCTCGAGTTGGGTCAGGACTTTCTTGCGCGCATCGTTCGCAGCCTTGGCGTCCAGGTTGTGCGTCGCGTTCGCGACTTTCTCGGTCACGTTCTCCATTTCCAGGAGCACGTCGGCGAACTGGGTGTGGCAACGCAGTTCCTGCTCGCGATCGGTTGCGAGGTAGCCGTCTCTGAACAGATTGCGGGTGCCGGACGAGTTTTCATCCAGACACGCCGCCGAGCAATGGTGGTTGGTGAGAATGAGTCCGCTGGCAGAGACGAACGAGGCGGTGCAGTTGGACAGGCGCAGTGTCGAGGTGCGCACGCGGTCCAGCCAGGCTTGCGTGATGTCCGCACCGTATTTCTGTTTGACCAGGGCGGCGGGAAAGTCATGGTAGGTCCACATTCCCTCGTCGGCGAATGCCGGCGTTATGGCCGACAGGAGCAGCAGAGTGAGCTTGATTCCGAAACGCATTTGCGTCCTTTCAGATATCGGGTGAGACCCGCGCGCGCAACGGGCGGATCGATGCGCCGATTATGCGCCAAGCTCGCGGGAGGGGTCGCGCGGTTCAGCTCTCGCCGTGCAGCAGAAGCAGGAGGGTTCCTTCCGGCGCTTCGATGAGTGCGTTGGCGCCAGCAGGAACGCCTCGCGGCAGATCGCCTGAGATCTTCACATCCAGCTCGCGTAAGCGAGCGATTCTCGCGGGCATGTCAGGGTCGCTGAACACGATCACGGGCGCATCGAACGTTCGAGGCCGATGGAACGCGATGTCGAGATGATCGCTCGTGAGGGGCAGGTGCACGTACGGGGACTCCGCCTCGTCGGTGGCGACGAACCCGAGGGGTTCCCAGAACTGCTTGGCCCCTTCGAAGTCCGTGACCGGCAGGCCGATCTCGCTGAAATATCCGCACAGCGACAGGTCCGATTCGCGGCGCGTGACGGGCGAGTAGGTGCGCGCTTCGAGAACGGCCACGTGCTGGCCGAACGGATCGCTGAAGGCGATCTCGTTGAAGAGCTCATCGCCGGTGTGGCACACCGTCAGCTCGATACCGCGGTCGGTGAATTCTGCGAGGTGCTCGGCGATGCCGGGCCGCACGAAGGTGAGCGTCGAAGCCGGCCCGCGCCGTTGGTGCAGACCGAGAAACAGCCTGCCGTCGGTCAACACTCCGTAGGGATGCTGCCGGGTATCGTTGGTCGTCGCCTGCGTGAATCCGAGGCGCTCATAGAACTCCACGGACGCGCGGATGTCCTTCGTCTCGACACTGATTTCGTGGAAGCGCCCCAGCACGGGGTGGTCAGGCGGAGGCGCCTCTCGCCGCCCCTGCCGGCCGGCGGCCCAGCTCCTCGTGCGTCCATCCCTGGCAGTGTTGAGCGATGAGTGCGGCGAGGAATCGCGAATGCTCGATGCGTGCATTCAGTGCGGGGGCGTACTCGAACCGCTCGCCGCCAGCGCCCATGAACGCGGCGCGATTCTCGATATCGATCTCCTCGAGCGTCTCGAGACAGTCGACGGAAAATCCGGGACAAACCACGGTGACGTCCTTGACGCCACGGCCGGGCATCTCCGCGAGCACGCTCATGGTGTAGGGCTTGAGCCACTCGCTCGCTCCGAAGCGAGACTGGAAGCTCACGCTCCACTCATGCTCTTGAAGCATCAGCTCGTCGGCGAGCAGACGCGCGGTCTTCTGGCACTTGCAGAAATACGGATCGCCGTGGTGGAAGTAGCGCTCCGGTATTCCATGGAACGACATCAGCAGGTGGCTCGTGCGGCCTTTGGCCTCCCAGTGTTGAGTCACACTGGTGCGCAACGCGTCGATGTAGCCCGGATCGTCGTGGTATTCGGCGATGAAGCGCAGCTCCGGGAGCCAGCGCCAGCGGCGCAGCTCGGCGTTCACCTGGTCATAGACGGCACCGGTGGTTGAGCCGCAGTACTGAGGGAAGAGCGGCACCACCAGAATTCGCTGTGCGCCTGAGGCGCGCAGCCGGGCCAAAGCTTCCGGCACCGTCGGCTCGCCGTAGAGCATCCCAAGCTCCACAGAGAGCGGAGCGAGTATGCGTTGAGCCAGTGTGCCGATGAGCTCGGTGCGCAGTCGCTCGGACAGATCCAGCAGCGGCGATCCGGAGGCCGACCAGATCTTGCGGTACTTGCGCGCCGAACGACGCGGACGAAAAGGCAGAACCAACCCGTGCAGGATCGGAAGCCACAGCGCCCGGGGCAGCTCGACGATCCGCGGATCCGACAACATCCGCTTGAGGAATCTCCTCACGTCGCGCGGTGCCGTGGAGCTCGGGGTGCCGGAATTCACGAGGAGCACGCCGATACGCTCGGCGGCGTCGTGATGAAAGTCCGGGGAGCTGATATAGCGCATGGTCAGGCTAGTGTGGGACCGCGGCGGCGATCAGGCAATGCCCGTGCACAGGTACTTGATCTCAGTGTAGTCAAGAATTCCATAGCGGGAGCCTTCCCGGCCCATGCCCGATTCCTTGATGCCCCCGAAAGGAGCGACTTCGGTGGAGATCAGGCCGGTATTGAGGCCGACGATGCCATATTCGAGCGCTTCGGCCACGCGCCAGGAGCGTCCCAGGTCGCGGGTATAGAAATAGGCGGCCAGACCGAATTCGGTGTCGTTTGCCAGCCGGATGGCCTCCTGCTCGGTCTCGAATCGGAACAGGGGTGCTACCGGCCCGAAGGTCTCCTCGCGCGCGAGCTGCATGGCGCTCGTGGCGTTGAGGAGTATCGTCGGCTCGAAGAAGGTTCCGCCCAGTGAGTGACGCTTCCCCCCGACAATGATGCGCGCGCCCTTCGCGACGGCATCCGCGATGTGCTCTTCCACCTTCTCCAGTGCATGCGTGTCGATCAGCGGCCCCTGGTCGGTCTCGCCCTGCAAGCCGTCACCGACGCGCAACTTGGCGACGGCGGCTGTCAGCTTCGATGCGAACGCGTCATACACGCCGCTCTGAACCAGCAACCGATTCGCGCAGACGCACGTCTGGCCCGTGTTGCGATACTTGCTGGCAATCGCCCCGGCCACGGCCGCATCCAGATCCGCATCGTCGAAGACGATGAAGGGCGCGTTGCCTCCCAGCTCCAGCGACAGCTTTTTCAAGGTGCTCGCGCTCTGGGCCATCAGCTTTTTACCGACCGAGGTCGAGCCGGTGAAGGTGATCTTGCGCACGGTCGGGTTGGAGGTCATCTCGCCGCCGATCGCTACAGCATCGCGACCGGTCACGAAGTTCAGCACCCCTGCGGGAATGCCAGCGCGCGCACCCAACTCGGCCATCGCGAGAGCCGAGTACGGGGTTTGCGAGGCGGGTTTGCCGACAAACGTGCAGCCCGCCGCGAGGGCCGGGGCGGCTTTCCGCGTAATCATTGCAGAGGGGAAATTCCAAGGCGTGATCGCAGCCACGACGCCCACCGGCTGCCGCAATACGAGGATGCGCTTATCGGCCTGGTGTCCAGGGATGACGTCTCCGTACACGCGCTTCGCTTCCTCCGCGAACCATTCGATGAACGAGGCGGCGTAAGCAATCTCACCTTTCGACTCTGCGAACGGCTTTCCCTGCTCGGCCGTCATCAGTGTCGCCAGATCGTCCCGGTTGTCGAGCATGAGGTCGTGCCAGCGGCGCAGAAGGGTCGCCCTTTCTTTGGCCGTCTTCGCAGCCCACGCCGGAAATGCCGCGGCGGCCGCGGCGATGGCACGGCGTGTTTCTGCGGCACCCATGTTAGGCACAGTGCCCAGGACTTCTCCAGTCGCCGGGTTCGTCACGTTGACCGTGGACTCGTTGTCAGCGTTTACCCACGCACCGTTGCTAAAGGCACGGGTGCGAAAGAGCTTCGGATCCTTCAATTTCACGATCGTGTGTCCTCGGGCTTCGCCCCGCGAAGCCGCGCCGCGAGGAAATCGAGAGTTCGCTGCCGAGCCAGAGCGGAAGCCTCCGAGTTGTAGCTGGGCCGCTGATCGCAGTTGAAGCCGTGGCCGGCTTCATAGAGATAGAACTCGCCTTGCGGGTGTGCAGCCTTGATCCGATCGACATCGCTGAGCGGAATCCCCGCATCTTGCGTGCCGTAGTGATACATCACGGGACATTTCGGCTTGCGGTCGAGAAATTTCGTGGCGTTGCCGTAGTACACGACGGCGCACGTGATCGGCAGCTCGCAGGCGGCGACGTAGGACATGGCGCCGCCCCAGCAGAAGCCCACCGTGCCGACGCGTCCTGAGTGCTTGACGACCGCGATGGACGCCGCGAGATCCTTCAACGTCTCTTCGAGCTTCAGCTGCTGCATGTAGCCCCGACCTTCCTGGATCTCCGGCTCCGAATAGCCCAGCTCGATGCCGCGCCGCACCCTGTCGAAGAAGGACGGCGCGATGGCGGTGTACCCCGCAGCGGCGAAGCCGTCGGTCACCGCGCGAATGTGACTATTGACCCCGAAGATCTCCTGGAGCACGACGACGGCGCCGCGAGGCTTGGCGGGTGCGGCTGCCAGATAAGCCCGGAATTCGTGGCCGTCGCGGGCCATCAGCGGGGTGAGCTCGCCCATGGGCATCGTCCGAGAGTACGAAAAGGGCGGGCAGAATACTCCGGGCCCGCAAAGGTGAGCAAAATGGCCACCCGAGCTGGGGCGTGGCATTCTAACGACGCTATCCAATCCGGGAGGCTCCATGCTGGTCGGCTCGGCAGTCAGACGCGTCGCGATCGTGGGCGGCGTCCGCATTCCCTTCGCCCGTGCTCATACGGCTTACGCGAAGGCCACCAATCAGGACATGCTCACGGCGGCACTCCGTGGGGTCGTCGAGAAATTCAAGCTGCAGGGGCAGCGGCTGGGCGATGTCGCCGCCGGGGCGGTGATCAAGCACTCGAAGGATTACAACCTCACGCGCGAATCCGTCATGTCCTCCGGACTCGACGCGCAGACCCCGGGAGTGGACCTGCAGCGTGCGTGCGGCACCAGTCTCGAGGCCGCAATCGAGATCGGCAACAAGATCGCTCTGGGGCAGATCGAGGCCGGCATGGCGGGCGGCACCGATTCCATCAGCGACTCGCCGATCGTCTACCCGCGCTCCTATCAGCAACTGTTGCTGGAAAGCTATCGCGGGCGCACGTTCGCACAGCGCTTCAAGCCGTTTCTGGGCCTGCGTCCCCGCCACTTCAGGCCGGTGTTTCCGGCAGTCGTCGAGCCGCGCACCGGCCTGTCGATGGGCCAGAGCACCGAGCTGATGGCCAAGCGATGGAATATCTCGCGAGCCGACCAGGATCAGCTCGCGTACGAGAGCCACATGAAGGCGGCCGCTGCCTGGCGCGATGGCTTCTTTGGCGACCTGGTCGTGCCGGCCCTCGGTCTCGACAAGGACAACAATGTCCGCGGCGACACCACTCCTGAGAAGCTTGCCAAGCTGCGGCCAGTGTTCGATCCCAACGGGACGATCACGGCGGGCAACAGCACACCTCTCACCGATGGTGCGAGTGCGGTGCTGCTCGCCACGCAGGAGTGGGCGCAGAAGCGCAACCTCCCGGTGCTTGCCCATCTGACCTACGGAAAGGCCTGGGCAGTCGATTTCGCCGGCGGCAAGGAGGGCCTGCTGATGGCGCCGGCCTATGCCATTCCGGCGATGCTCAGGGACGCGGGGCTCAAGCTCCAGGATTTCGACTACTACGAGATTCACGAGGCGTTCGCTGCCCAGGTGCTGTGCACGCTGAAGGCCTGGGAGTCTCCGGAATACTGCCGCGACGTGCTCGGCTTGCCCGAGCCGTTGGGCAGCATCGACCGGTCCAAGCTGAATGTCAGAGGGGGCAGCGTCGCGGTCGGACACCCGTTCGCGGCCACGGGCACTCGCATCGTGGCGACGCTGGCCAAGCTCCTTGCAGGAGATCCGAAGGCGAAGCGAGGTTTGATCTCAGTCTGTGCCGCTGGCGGAATGGGAGTCACCGCCATCCTGGAGAAATAGCCGCGGTGGAGGGGGACATTCCCGAAGAGACAGTCCTGATGCGCGCCGATCTCGGCGCGGTGCTCGGGACGCTTCCCCTGTTCAAAGGCCTCGAGCCCAATCTCGTGCGGCAGATCGGTGCCGCCGCCGAATGGCTGTCACTGCCCGGGGGCGCCACCTTGTTTCGCGCGGGTGAGCGACCGGATGCGCTGTACGTCGTGCTCAGCGGTTGCCTCGGTGTCTTTCTCCCCGATCGCGGTCAGCAGCAAGTGCGCGGACGAGTCGTTGCCGGCAGCACCGTCGGTGAGATGGGCCTGATCTCGGGCCGTCCTCGCACAGCGGACGTCGTTGCGCTCCGTGACACGGAGTTGGCTCGCGTATCCCGCGAGTCATTCGACAGGGTGTTCGGGCAGCACCCCGAAGCGATGTTGCGCATTGCGCGCCTGACGGTAGATCGTCTGGAGCAGTCGCAGCTGCGGGCACCCAACCCCCTCCAGGGCGCTCGCACCTTCACTCTGATCCCGCAGAGCGTCGAGGTCGATGTGGGCGGATTCGCGACCGAGTTCGTGAAGGCCTTGTCCGCCTGCGGTCGCACCGAACTGGTATGGAGCGTGCGTGCTGCAGCGCACACGAGCCATTGGTTTCATCGTCTCGAGGCTGCCAACGACTACGTGGTCTACGTCGCCGATGCGCAACCTTCCGTGTGGAGCAATCTGTGCGTGCGACAAGCCGATGCGCTGCTGTTGCTGGCGCGCGCGGAGGGCGAGGTTGGCGGCTGGTCGGTGTTGGAGGGACAGCGAGAAGCGAGTCTTGCGCCGCAGCGGGCGGAACTCATTCTCGTTCACGACGGTGACTTCGTGCGAGGTGCGGCTGCCCGTTGGCTCAAGCAGAATCCTGACATCGCGCATCATCACGTCACCGGTGCCGGTGACATTCAGCGCGTCGCCCGGATGTTGACAGGGCGCGGCATCGGGTTGGTCTTGTCGGGTGGAGGCGCCCGCGGTTTCGCTCACATCGGCATCGTAAAAGCGCTTCGCGAGGCCGGAATCCCCATCGACCTCGTCGGTGGCACGAGTATGGGCGGCATCCTCGGCGCCGGCGTCGCTCTGCGGTGGAGTATCGAGGAACTCACCGAAAGCTTTCGTCGCGCCTTTGTCGACGTTAACCCGCTGCGCGACTACACGTTGCCGTTCGTGTCGCTGGTCTCCGGGCGCAAAGTGAGCCGGCTGCTCAAGCACGCCTTCGGCGATGTGACCATTGAGGATCTGCCGCTGGAGTTTTTCTGCGTGTCCTCAAACCTGACGACCGGACACTCGGTGGTTCATCGTCGTGGAGAGCTGTGGCGTTGGCTGAGGTCCTCGGTGGCGATCCCCGGCGTCCTTCCGCCGATCATTCACAAAGGAGAAGTGCTGGTCGACGGCGGCACGATGAACAACCTGCCCGTGGATGCCATGCGTGAGCTCGGCCGAGGCCCGGTGATCGGTTGCGATGTCGGCGCCGATCGCGCATTCACCAGCGGTAGCGAAGAGATCGATGTCCCGCTGCCGTGGCAGCTGATGAGCTGGTTGCGTCGCCGGCGGCACTTGCCGAACATCTTCCAGATCCTCTGGCGCGCGGGGATGGTCAACAGCAGCGCCATGACCGCGGCCCACCGCGAGAAGACCGACCTGCTGCTGCAGCCGCCGCTGGCTCAGATCGACATGCTCAACTGGAAAGCCTTCGAGAAGGCGATCGACGCCGGTTATGAGTACGCGGCGCGCCGCCTGGAGGCGCTGCCTGCCGAGTCTGCCGTCTGGCGCAGCGCCGGTACCGTGCAGGCGTGATCGCGCTCGCGGCGCTTATGTCAGCAGAAAATCGACGCGGGAGCGTTGCTCCGCTGTCATCTGCTCACGGGGCGTGATGATGGCGCTTCTCAGCGCCTGCCGGCAGGGTCGCGATTCGTCTTCCTCGTAGTGCGCGATCGCTTCGGCCAGCAGTCGTTGCACTTGCGCCAGACTGTTGCGGAACTGGCGCATCACCTGTTCCACCGAGACGTGTTGCGTTGGATCCTCGAGCCAGCAGTCGTAGTCGGTGGCGACGGCGATGCAGCAGTACCCGAGCTGCGCCTCACACGCGAGGAAGGCTTCCGGCACGTTGGTCATGCCTACGAGGTCGGCGCCTGCGCCCCGCAGGAAAAAGCTCTCGGCGCGAGTCCCGAGGCGTGGACCCTCGACGCATGCATACGTTTTGTCCAGGTGGATGGGAATATCCAGGGACCGGGCCGCGCGCGCGACCCGTTCAGCCGTAGGGCGGCAGGTCGGCTGCGCGGTTGAGATATGAGCAATCAGCCCGCGGCCGAAGAAGCTCGGTATCCGCACCCCCTTGGTGAAATCCAGATACTGTGAGGGCAGCGCAAGGTCGCCGGGGTGGATCTCTTCCCGCAGGCTGCCGACCGCCGAGACCCCGATGACGGTGCGCGCCCCGAGGCTCTTGAGCGCCCAGATGTTGGCGCGGAAATTGATCTCGCTCGGGATCAGATGATGCTGCAGTCCGTGACGCGCCAGGAACGCCACCTCCCGCCCGTGGAGTTTCCCCACCGTGATGGGGGAGGAGGGCGCCCCGAAGGGAGTCTGCACCTCGCGCGCCTGCACGATCTGCAGGTCCTGCATGGCGTAGAGGCCGGTGCCGCCGATGATTCCTATCATGGTCAATACCCCTCCCGGGCATTGCGCCCGCCGCTCGCGTCGCGGCAAGATGCCTGAAGGCCGCCAACAAGTCGAACAGGTCACTGCGGCCCGAGCCGCGAAAGTCGCCGCTGGCGACTTTTGCCGATGGAGAATATGAGCACCACCGCCATAGATCGTGTGTTCGAGCGGCGCCTGTCCGCCCTCGTGAACAGCGGACAACCCGAGATCCTCCAGGGCGGGCGCAAGGGCGTGGAGAAGGAGTCCCTGCGCATGACGCCGGACGGCCGGCTGGCCCATACACCGCACCCGCGTTTACTCGGCTCCGCGCTCACCAACGAGCACATCACGACCGATTACTCCGAGTCGCTGATCGAGCTGGTCACCCCGGCATTCACGGCGACCTGGGAGCTGTTGCAATACCTGCTCGACCTGCACCAGTTCGTGTACCAGCACCTGGGGGATGAGTTGCTGTGGGCGACGAGCATGCCCTCGGCGATCGAGCGCGACGCGGACATTCCGCTCGCGCAGTACGGACCCTCGCACATCGGCCGCATGAAGACGATCTACCGCAACGGCCTGGGGTTGCGCTACGGCCGGATGATGCAAGCCATTTCGGGCGTGCATTTCAACTACTCGTTCCCGCTGCCGTTCTGGGAAGCCTACGCGGATGTGTCTCAGTCTCGTCAGCGAGGCACGCCGTTCGTGTCTGCGAGCTACTTCGACCTGCTGCGCAACTATCGCCGCTTCGGCTGGATCGTGCTGTACCTGTTCGGTGTCTCGCCGGTGCTGTGCAAATCCTTCATCAAGGGCCGCGATTTCGAGCTGGCCGATTTCACGGCCGACACGGCGTACGAGCCGCATGCCACCAGTCTGCGAATGAGCGATGTCGGTTATCGCAATCGCAATCAGGCCGGTCTCGCGGTGTCGGTGAACAGTCTCGAGGAGTACGTGAGAGATCTGACTCACGCGATCTCGACTCCGCATCCGCCTTACGAGGCGTTGGGCGTGAAGGTGGACGGCGAATATCGGCAGCTCAATGCCAACATTCTGCAGCTCGAGAACGAGTACTACAGTTTCATCCGCCCGAAGCGCGTCGCGCGCTCCGGCGAACGCCCCACGAAAGCCTTGCTCAGAGCCGGCGTCGAGTACGTCGAGGTGCGTGCGCTGGATGTCAGCGCCTTCGATCCGGTCGGCGTAAATCAGAACAAGCTTCGGTTTCTCGAGGCGTTCCTCGCGATGTGCCTGCTGAAGGAGAGCCCGCCGATAGGCGATTCGGAGCAGGGCGCGCTCGACCAGAACCACATTACGGTCGCGCGTCGCGGTCGTGAGCCCGGCCTCACGCTGTGGCGAGACGGAAGCTCGGCCTCGATGCGCTCCTGGGCGCGCGAGCTGCTCGACTCAATGACTGGAATATGTGAAGTGCTCGATCGGGGCGATGCGTCGAAGCCGTACACCCACGCGCTCACGGTTCAGGCGGCGAAGGTGGAGGATGTCACGCTGACTCCGTCCGCCAGGCTCATGTCGGAGCTGCTTTCCAGCGGCGAATCCTTCGCCACGCTCGCCCTGCGCATGTCCGCGGCACACAAGGCGTATTTCCTTGATTTGTACGCGCCTAACGCGGCGCGGCTCGCGGAATTTGGGGCGGAGGCGGAGGAATCGCTGCGCGCGCAGCGGCGCATCGAGGCCGCGGACACGGGAACATTCGAGGAGTTCCTGGCGCGATATTTTGCGATTTAGCTCACAGATTCAAAAAGTTTACATAAAGCGTGTGTAGCTTCGTCTCGCTTTTTTCAGGAACGAGACTACAATCACGCCCCCCACGTCGCTGAATGCCTATCAGAACAGGCGGCGTGACAAGAACAACTGGTATCGCCATGCAAACCAAAACCGATCGAGTGACAGCGCTTCCACGTCCGCAAGCCGCTGCGAACGGTGAGTTTCCGAAGGTGGCTCAGCTCCCGGAAAAGAGCTTGCGTCCGCGGGTGGCGGGGTGGGACCCTTACGAAGTCTGGCGCACGCGCGTGAAGGCGCAGGAGACCAAGGCCGGCAACGGCGGCCTGGGCCAGTAAGGTAATTCCGGCCATCGGACGCGGCGCCACTGTCTCGAGCCCGCGATGGTGTAGGACTTTCTTACTTGCCTGCTTCGATCGACAGCACTCAGCCGGTCGCAAACCTCTCCCGACACGGCTGGCTGCGCCTGCGGTTCCCTGCGGAACTGGAGGCCGAATTCCTGTTGAGTTATCGCGCGAGCGCGCGCCGCTGGGTGCGCATGAGCATGCTCGTCGCTCTGTGCACCTCCCTGGGCTTTGCGGTCATCGATCACTACGTGCTGGTCGGCCCGCATCGCGCGCAGGCGGACATGGTGCGCTTCGGGCTGCAGCTGCCCCTCGTGGTTCTCATCCTGGTGATGACCGTCGAGCGCTTCTACGGCAGGTGGTATCAAGCCTCGATACAGATCGCCGCTCCATTGTTCGGCGTCGGCACCGTGTTGATGGCGATGCAGGCCACGCCGGACCAGTTACCGCTGGTCGCCGCGCGACTGCTGCTCGCCATTTTCTATTTCTATTCGATGCTGGGTTTGACGCTCAGCGCGGCGCTTAGGACTAACGTCGTAGTCCTGGCCGCGTATGTTGCCGCGGCGCTCTCCGGGAACGTCTCGCACACGGTCGCCATCTACCAGACCTATGTCCTCCTGTGCGCAAACGTGATTGGCGCCGCGGGTTGCTATGCCCTCGAGCACGCTAACCGCGTGGCGTTTCTCGAGCGCCGCCGGCTGGCGGAAGTGGCGATGCACGACGGCCTGACCGGCCTGTTGAACCGGGCCGCGCTGGAGGAGCAGGTGCGGGGGCTCTGGCAGCACGCTGAAAGGGATCGACTCCCGGTTTCCGTGGTGCTGATCGACATCGACCACTTCAAAGCCTACAACGACCGCTACGGTCACCAGGCCGGCGACCGTTGCCTGCGGGAAGTGGCCGCGGCCGTGAAGCTCGCCTCTCGGCGGCGTCCATTGGATCTGGTGGCCCGGTACGGCGGGGAGGAGATCATCGCCGTGCTGTTTGGCGGTGACCGTGTGCATGCCCAGACGGTAGCCGTCGGCATCCAGGAGGCAGTCACCGATCTGCGCATCGAGCATCTGGCCTCTCCTACCCGTCCTTACGTGACCGTCAGTGTCGGTGTCGCTACCTTGGAGCCCGGAGCCCGCTACTCGCACGATCTGGCCGTGCAACTCGCCGATCGGGCGCTGTATGCCGCAAAGGCCGGGGGGCGGGATCGCTGGTTATCGCTGGGGGACGTAGCGGGCGAGGGCCCCCGCGGACCCTCCGAGGACGCATTTCTGCAGACCGCGAGCTGAACGGCCCGGCCGGGTCAATCTCCCGGCTTGGGCATTGCCCTGCCGGCGGCGATTCGGGCCCAATAGGCTGCACCCACTCGTCCGCGGCACGGACTCTCCCCAGGGCACTGCTGAAGCATGAATGCACTGTCGGTTCGCAGCCTCACGAAGACCTACAAGAACGGCGTCCAGGCGCTGAAGGGCGTCGATCTGGACGTCGAGGAGGGCGATTTCTTCGCGCTCCTCGGCCCCAACGGCGCCGGCAAGACGACCCTGATCGGCATCGTCACCTCGCTCGTCAACAAAACTTCCGGCGAAGCCGCCGTCTTCGGTCACGACATCGACCGGGAGCTGGAGGTGGCCAAGGCCTGCATCGGCATCGTTCCGCAGGAGATCAACTTCAACATGTTCGAGACCCCGTACACCATCGTGGTGAACCAGGCGGGGTTCTACGGCATTCCCAGGCCCATCGCGCGGCAGCGCGCCGAGAAGTATCTCAAGCAGCTGCAGCTGTGGGACAAGCGGGACAAGATGTCGCGCAGCCTCTCGGGCGGCATGAAGCGCCGGCTGATGATCGCTCGCGCGCTCATGCACGAGCCGAGGCTTCTGATCCTCGATGAGCCGACTGCCGGGGTGGATATCGAGATTCGGCGCTCCATGTGGGAGTTCCTGCGCGAGATCAACGCGCGCGGCACGACCATCATTCTCACGACTCACTACCTGGAGGAAGCGGAGACGCTCTGCCGCAACATCGCAATCATCGACGGCGGCCGCATCGCCGAGCGCGATCGCATGAGCAGTCTGCTGCGGCGGCTGAGCACCGAGATCTTCGTGTTGAATCTGCGTAACTTCCTGGGCGCGGCGCCCAAGCTGGAAGGCTATGTCGCCACCTTGATCGACAGCCACACGCTCGAGATCGAGATCTCCAAGGAGCAGAATCTCAACGACCTGTTTGGACGGCTGTCGGTGCTGGGTATCGAGGTGCTCAGCATGCGTAACAAGGTGAACCGCCTCGAGGAGATCTTCATGCGTCTGGTGGAAGGCAAAGGGAATGCCGCAGTCGGTGCGCCCGCTCCCGTGGCTTCGCGAGGAGGCCGGCCATGATGGATACCGCCGTGCGGGACTCTGCCGCCACACCCATGCACATGGGCGTGGTGCGCTGGATCGGCTACAAGACGATCGTCATTCGCGAGTACGGGCGCATCATCCGGATCTGGGGCCAGACGATCATCCCCGCGGCCGTGACGGCTACGCTCTACTTTGTGATCTTCGGCAATCTGATCGGCCGGAG
>Ga0070681_10002519_pt1 | contig 16791 bp, 13 predicted proteins | sample KBSC83BmetaG_FD_65650 | JGI IMG/M metagenome (GOLD analysis project Ga0070681, IMG submission 65650) | Corn rhizosphere microbial communities from Kellogg Biological Station, Michigan, USA - KBS C8-3B metaG | ecosystem: Host-associated > Plants > Roots > Rhizosphere | place: USA: Michigan...
GGTCGTGCAGTGTATCACGGCAGCGGTTAGATGGGGCAGTTTCCGAAGCGCGGCGGCCTCGTCCGCGCCCCTCGGCCCACGACTGCGCTGTGACTGCGCTGTGACGTCGGCCGTTCGTGGCGGTGTTTAGGACCATCGCGGAATACGAACTCGACCGAAAACACAACCACTTAGACCCAACTAGACCGAGCTGAACTGGCAGCCGTCGGGTTCGATTCCCGTTAGCGCTACCAAGTTTTCTATCACTTACGGGCAATGCGCTGGCACGCGGTGTACGGTCTGCTATCCGGGCAGTGAACGGCTGGCTATATGTGGGCCTGGGCTAGCATCCCCATTCGGAAACGCCCTGTGCCATTGAGACAAGGTAGCCGGATCGGTTATTGACTGCTGGAAGGCAGAGTGCTCCCAAACGGGTACTCTGCTTTCCTTCACTTCTGCTCAATTCCCGGTTTGCGCCTTAGATTTCGGCCTTGGTGGGAACACATCTCGCTTGACTAGGCCAATGAGAAGAAGACACTGCCTCCCATTCCTGCTGCTTGCCGCCTGGAATGCTCCATCTTTTCCGCAGGAGGTGGAATCCCAGAATTCCGGGAAGGATGCCACGGTTTGGGCGCTGGATGACACCGACAAAGTGCATCCGATCACCGGCAATCTCCTCTCCGAAGGACAGGAAATCTAGGTAGTGGCTCATTTTGAGCCACTACCGAAATCTACAACGGCCGTCAGCCCAGCAAGGCGAACTATAATCCCTCGGCGTCCACGAACTTTTTAGGCTATATCTAATATGATATTTTGTCGACATTTATGTCCGGCGACGCCTGTTCCGGCGTGGTTCGCACCCCAAATCTTTCGCAAACATCGAGGCCCACCGTTCCGGCGGAGAAAGCTCTTATCCACCAGTCACGGCCTTCTTGAGCCACTCCCGGCAAGTTTTCTTACTAGCCTCCTGCGGTACTTCGATCACGCACAGGTCGAAAGTGATCACGTACCTTCCACGTGACACGCCCGATCTAAATAGCTCGCTCCGATCCCAAGCCCTCTGGATGAGGTTGTACCAGTCTCCGCCTTTCAGGGTGTCCATCAATTCGTTGAACGTTTCCGGGAAGAAAACAATCCGGTAGCGCCGCTCGATTTCGTGCCTGATGTCCGGACGTGCTTGCACAAGCTCATCATGACGATCGGGAATGGAAAGAAGGATAGCAGCACGTTGGCGGCGATGGAGAATGCGTACACATGTACCTAGTTTCCATCCAGAAGCGGAGCGTGGGGACTATCATTTGCTTGACAACTGTGGCGTTCAATGAGGCGTTGCATCTTTAAGTGTAGATGCCAAAGACTCTCCTCGCTATGGGGGCTCATTACGACGATGTTGTATTCGGAGTCCCCGGGATCGTGCTGCAGGCGCTAGCGCGTGAATGGCGCGTGGTGATTGCAGCGCTCATCGGCGACTACCGCAACTGGCCGCCTGTGAAAGGCCGGCACGAAGCCCTTGTGAAGGGATCGAAGGAACTTACCCACCATTACGGGGCCGAAATGCGGTTCCTCGATTTTGCGTCGCACTTGTTCGATGTCACGAGCGAGAACAAGAAGCGCGTGGCGGAACTGGTTACAGATGTGAAGCCCGACGTGGCAATCATCCTCTGGCCGAACCATCACCACGACGACCATCGGATGGCATCGCAGCTTTGCGAGATTGCGTTGAACTTCGGAGGCCAGTTACTGGAAAAAGAGGATTACCGCCCGCCGCGCCGCATGTACTGGTACGACAATGGACCGGGGCATACGATTGGCTTTGAGCCGGATACGTTTGTCGACGTGAGCCAGCAGTGGACGGTGGCCAAGGAATGGCTTGGGAGGCTGATGGCATTGATGCGCAACGAGGCGTTCGGTAGTGTTTTCGATTTTGTGTAAGTAGCGTTTCTCCAGTACTGTTCTCTCCGCCAGCCAGCTGCTGGCAAGCTTTTCTTACGATAGCAGGCCGGGCCGGAGCGCCTGGTTTTGGCGCGTAGGCCCGGTCTGCTATCGTGCCGGCCGGTCCCATGCCGCCTCCATCCGATCGCCATAAAGCAAAGTGAAATGATTCAGCGCTGTTCGCCAAGTCGTCGCCGCCTTCCATTTCTTGGAAACATTCTTCAAGGCCAGGTACAGCAGCTTCAGCGCCGCCTCTTCGCTCGGAAAGGAGCCGCGAGTTTTGATGACCTTGCGCAAAGTCATGTGCAGCGACTCGACCACGTTGGTGGTGTAAATCGCACGCCGAATCTGCTCCGGATAACCGAACAAGGGCACGATCCCGGCCCAGTGTCTCCGCCACAGCTTGCCGATCGCGGCGTACTTGGCATCCCAGCGCTCCTCGAATTCCGCCAGGCGCTGCTCAGCTTCTTCCGCGCTAGCGGCGCGATAGATCGCCCGCAAATCCTGCGCGATCCTCTTGCGTTCCTTCCAGTTCACGTATCCCAGGCTGTTCCGCACCATGTGCACGATGCACAGCTGCACCGTCGTTTTCGGATAGGCCGCTCCAATCGCGTCGGGGAAACCTTTCAGACCATCCACGCAAGCCACTAGGATGTCCTGCACGCCGCGGTTGCGCAGTTCGGTCAGAATCTGCAGCCACAGCTTGGCCCCCTCCGTGGCGCTGGTCCACAATCCCAGTACTTCTTTGCTTCCTTCCTGACTCACTCCGATTCCCACGAATACCGCCCGGTTCTCCACGCGACCCTCGTGCCGCATCTTCACAAACAGTGCGTCCAGATATACGATCGGGTAAATCGGATCCAGCGGCCGATTCTGCCAGGTCCGCACCTCCTCCATCACGGCATCCGTCACCTGGCTGATCAGCGCCGGGCTGACCTCCACCCCATACTGCTCTTCCAGGTGACCTTGAATGTCGCGCGTGCTCATGCCGCGTGCGTACATCGACAAAATCTTCTCGTCGAAGCCAGAAAAACGGCGTTCATGCTTGGGAATAATCTTGGGTTCGAAGGTCCCGTTGCGGTCGCGAGGTACTTCAATCTCTACCGCCCCGAAGTCCCCCTGCACCTTTTTGGAGCTGCTGCCGTTTCGGTTGTTGCCACTCCCGCGCCCTTCTGGCGCGTGCTTCTCGTAGCCCAGATGATGGCTCATCTCGGCATTCATCGCCCGCTCAATCAGCGCTTTGGTCAGCCGCTTGAGCAAGCCGTCTGGCCCGACAATCTCTTCGGTTGTCTTGCCGGCCAGTAACTCATCTAATGCAGATTCGAGTTTCGTCGGTTCTGACATGCGTTCTCCTATTTTCACGGAGAACACTACTTACACAAAATGTTTTATACGCTCAGGCGTTCAGTTCCTCAAAGCAAGACTCGGCTGTGGACCTCAAGGAGACCCTCGCCGCCTATCGCGGCAGGACGTGCGGCGCGCGCTATGCCGAGGCCTTGCGCAGCTATCAGCAGGCCCCTCGCGATATTTTCTTCTAACCTTCACCGAGCTGGCTCGGCATTCACTATGGCGGCTCGGTTCTTGATCGCGTGATCATGGCCTCTACGGTTTGCATCGATAGGCAAAACCCGACGGCCTCGGCCTGATGGTAGAAAGGTCCGCGCGGCAAGATGCGGATACGTTACCAATGCATTACTTGGCCACCGTCCACGTTGATACTCTGACCCGTTACCTGACTTGCCCTCGCCGACGTCAGGAATACCACCATATCCGCCACATCCTCTGGCTCCTGCCAGCGCCCCAACGGTGTCACAGTGTGGATCTTGTCCGCGGCCCATTCCTCGTAAGTACGCTGCTTCTCCCCTGGTTGCAACTCATTCCAAGCGCGCCATACATTCTGGTTCAGCCGGGTCTTTACCATGCCAGGGTTTACCGTGTTTACACGCACGAAATGGGGGGCCAAGTCCTTCGCCAGACACTGCGCAAAGTTGATATTGGCAGCCTTGCTGGCGCTGTAAGGAGGATCTGTTTGGGACCCAATTTGTCCAGCCACCGAGGCGATAAACACCATAGTGCCCTGCTGGCGCGCCACCATGCCAAATGCCAACGCCTGGGCCACATGCACCATTCCCAGGATATTCACATCCAATACGCGCCGCCAATTGGCAGGCTCGAGATTAGTAAAGGGAAAGCCGAACTTTCCCGACCCTACCGCCGCGGCATGCACCAGATGCGCCACCGGCCCGAGGGCCTTTTCGGTCGTCACGACGGCGGCGGTGACTGCGACAAAGTCTGCCACGTCCACCGCGAAGCCACGCGCGTCAGTGCCCAATTCTTCGGCCACCGGAATAACATGCGGCGCTGAATCCCACAGCGCCACGCGGCAACCTTCGCGTGCCAAGGCGCGCGCACATGCCAAGCCAATCCCGCTAGCCCCACCGGTAATTACCGCTACATGTCCGTTCAATTCCAAGTCCATAGCAATCAACTGTATCTTGAATGCACCCAAAGCTCAGGCTTCGGGGAGGAATGCACAGCTGCTTGCATTGTTCTCTGTGCCCACCTCAGTTGGCTGGTTTGGCTAACAATACTGCTCTTGCTGGGTTGCCAAAACTAAGCGGCGTGCGGATTGGCCTTCGTTGGCGAGCGACGGATTGGTCGAAAAACACAAGGGCTTGAAGTCGTCTGAGGCAATCAGCGACTGGAAGCCAGAGTACCTATTACCTGGAATGGCCGATGCGATTCGGCCTTGACCTTCTCCGCGTTCCCGAAGCTACCGGATTGGTGGTTGAGAATTGGATTTACCGCAGGCGTCGACCCGAAGTATGACCATGAATATCGCCGAGGCGCTGAAGGAACTGACCGAATCGCCGGATGCTGCTCCCCGCTCTGAAACCGATATAGACAAACTGAGTACGTCAAGCTCGAACGCAACGTCCGGCTTCGCAACGGAAGGTGGGGAACGTTCTCGGAGGAAATAGAGAAACGCATTAAGGGACAAAGCTGATAAGTAGCCCTCATGCTCGACCCGCAACCCAAACCGACCTGCGCACGGCCGGTGTTGGAGACCGGCCGGATGCAGGCGTGATTATGGTCGCGGTAGTCCGCGGCGCTAAAGAAATGGAACAATCCCACCAACAGGAACGGAGGGTTAGTACCGGCTTGCCAGCTCTCTTTTCCGCCGTCAGGCAAGGTCGTAGCGATCAAGGTTCATCACCTTGGTCCAGGCAGCCACGAAGTCTTTCACGAACGCCTCTTTCGAGTCGTCGCATGCATAGACTTCCGCGACGGCCCGGAGCTCAGAGTTAGAACCGAAGACAAGGTCGACCCGGGTGCCGGTCCATTTGATTTCGCCCGTCGCGCGATCGCGCCCCTCAAACACGCCTTCGGTTGTCGAGGAGGCCTGCCACTTCGTATTCATGTTGAGCAGGTTGAGGAAGAAATCATTCGTCAGCGTCTCGGGCCGGTTGGTGAACACGCCGTGTTTGGACTGCCCGGCGTTTACATTCAGGGCGCGCAAGCCGCCGATGAGAACCGTCATCTCAGGAGCGGTCAGCGTCAGCAACTGAGCCCGATCCAGCAGCAGTTCCTCAGCCGGCAGGGGCTGTCCGCTTCGGAGATAGTTGCGGAAGCCGTCAGCAATCGGTTCAAGCGGCGCAAAGGAGTGCACATCGGTCTGCTCCTGCGAAGCGTCCGTGCGCCCCGGCGTGAAAGGTACCTTCACGTCGTGTCCGGCTTTCTTCGCCGCCGCCTCGACGGCCGCGCAGCCGCCCAGAACAATCAGGTCAGCCAGCGAAACCTTCTTTCCTTTTCCATTGGACTGCGGGCCGGCGGACTGCGAAGCGTTGAACTCCTTTTGTATCCCTTCGAGCGTCTGCAGCACCTTCCCTAGTTGAGCCGGCTGGTTGACTTCCCAATCCTTCTGCGGCGCGAGGCGAATGCGCGCGCCGTTCGCGCCACCGCGCTTGTCGGAGCCGCGGAACGTCGCCGCCGACGCCCAGGCCGTCGAGGCCAGTTGAGAGATGGACAGTCCCGACGCGAGGATCTTGGCCTTCAGAGCAGCGATATCCTGCTCCCCGATCAACGCATGATCCACTGCGGGAACAGGATCCTGCCATAGCAGCGATTCCTTCGGCACCAGCGGACCGAGGTACCGCGAGATCGGTCCCATATCACGGTGCGTGAGCTTGAACCAAGCCTTGGCGAACGCGTCTGCGAACTCCTGCGGGTTCTCGTGGAAGCGCTTCGCGATCTTTGCGTAGGCCGGATCCATCCTCAGGGCGAGGTCCGTCGTGAGCATCGTCGGCGCGTGCCGCTTCGACGGATCGTGCGCATCCGGCACGGTGCCTGCGCCGGCGCCGTTTTTAGGCGTCCACTGATGCGCACCGGCAGGGCTCTTCGATAGTTCCCACTCATGGCCGAACAGCGTGTCGAAGAACCCGTTGTCCCACTTTACCGGGCTAGGGGTCCATGCGCCTTCCAAACCGCTGGTGATCGTGTCGGCGCCTTTGCCGCTGCCGAACGTGTTTGTCCAGCCGAGTCCCAGCTCCTCGATGGGGGCGCCCTCCGGTTCGGCGCCAACATATTTGCCCGCATCGGCAGCGCCGTGGGTTTTGCCGAACGTGTGCCCGCCGGCAATAAGCGCAACGGTCTCCTCGTCATTCATCGCCATGCGAGCGAACGTTTCGCGGATATCGCGTGCCGCAGCGACTGGATCGGGCTTTCCATTGGGCCCTTGCGGATTCACATAAATCAATCCCATTTGAACGGCGGCAAGGGGATTATCGAGCTGACGATCGCCGGTGTAACGCTCGTCCCCCATCCACTTGCTCTCAGGCCCCCAGAAGACGTCCTCTTCCGGCTCCCAGACGTCCGCGCGGCCGCCGCCGAAACCGAAGGTCTTGAACCCCATCGACTCCAATGAGACGTTACCGGCAAGAATCATGAGGTCGGCCCAGGAGATTTTCCGGCCATACTTCTGCTTGACCGGCCAGAGCAGCCGGCGCGCCTTATCGAGGCTCGCATTGTCCGGCCAGCTATTGAGTGGCGCAAAACGTTGTGTCCCGGAGCCTGCCCCGCCGCGGCCGTCGCCGATACGGTACGTACCTGCGCTGTGCCATGCCATACGAATGAAAAACGGCCCATAGTGGCCATAGTCCGCCGGCCACCAATCCTGTGAATCTGTCATCAAGGCATGCAGGTCCTTGATGACCGCGTTTAGATCGAGGCTCTTGAACTCCTTAGCGTAGTTGAACGCCTTTCCCATCGGATCGGACAGGGATGAGTTCTGGTGCAGAATCTTGAGGTTGAGCTTGTCCGGCCACCAGCCCGCGTTCGTCGGGGCCCCGGCTACCGTGTGTCTGCGAGCGCCAACCCTTACCGGGCACTTGGCTTCGGTTGGATTATTGGGGAGAGCCGCCGCTGTCCCTGTGAGTTCTTTCTCCATCTGTTGATTCTCCTTCGAATGAGTCAAAAAGTATCGCGCTTGCCAACGCGCGCCATCCACGCGGCCTGCGGCACCTAACGGGAAGCGCGCTGCGGAGCGCACTTCATGCAAAGTCCCCGGAAAATGAGTTCGCATTCGCGAAGAACCCGCTTACCGAGGGAGCCCGAGGAAGGCCTGGGCACGTCGTACCACTCCATGTCCTCAACATTGCCGCAGCGGTCGCAAATGAAGTGGTGATGCCGCATGCCCTTCGCATCGTATCGCGCGGAGCGGCCCTCGACGGCCACTTCACGCACCAAACCTGCCTGCACCAAGTCCCGCAGATTGTTATACGTCGTGGCCCTTGAAGAGCGCGGATCCAGGCGATTCACCGCTTCGGAGATTTCCGCAGCCGTGGGATGCCTGGTGTGTTCCATCAAGAATGCCATCACGGCGTAGCGCTGCGGCGTGCACCGCAACCCGCTACCCTCCAAGGACCGTCTAATGGACTCGGCGACCATGAATAATTTAGACTATATCTAATGTGATATTTTGTCAAGACTTATGCTTTTTTTTGGTTGCTGTTGCGAGCAGAAAAACTGGCGGATGCCGTATTAAGTATCCTCCTCGGCACCACGTTCGGAACGACCACCCGCCGCCTCGGCAATTGTGTCCAGATGGCCGGCGGTCGGAGTGACCTACTTTGACGGTTTGCCCGGCGTCCCGTAGATGTATTTCACCCCGGCGGCAACTCCAAAATCTTGATGTTACGAAAATGGATTTCTGCTCCCTCCGACTCCAGGCAGAGATAACCTTTCTTCTGCGATGACCGGCTGATGCCATTAACGACCTTGCCGTTCACCGACAGCTTGATCACGCCATCCACGCACACGACGTCGTAGGTGTTCCACTCTCCGCGGCCTTTGCAGCGGTTTTCGATCGACTTACTCCGTTCGCCGCGCGGATTATCCGGCACGGTCACAACACCGCCGACTCCGAAGAGCTCGCCATGCACGTAGGCGATCGGCGCCGGCTGTCCGTTCTGCTTGTTTAGGTTGACCCAGTCGAGTTCGAGCATCTGGACCTCGACGCCGTTGGGCAGACGGCTTTTCTCATCCGGCCTGGCATCACTCCAGACGAACACGCCCGAGTTTCCACCCGGCTCGATGTGTTTCCACTCGATGTGCAGGATAAAGTTTTCGTACTCCTTCTCCGTGCGCATGACGCCAATCGGATGCCCGGAACAGAACAGTTCACCCTTCCGGACCAACCACGTGTCTTTGTCGGTATTGACGTTCACCCAGCCGGCCAGGTCTTTGCCGTTAAACAGATCCCGGAATTCCGGGACCGGAATGCCGTCAAGACGGTCGCCTCCAGCAACCAGCAGGAGCGCCGCCGGAGCGGCAAGCAAGACAAATCGCTGTGTCATCCGTTAGACCTCTTCGTGAACTCGCGCTTATGGGATTTTGGCATACTTGGAAGTGGTTTCCATATGCTTCACACGAGCTGGCCCATGATGCCGTGCATGGTCGCAAATCGAATCGTGTTGGATGGCTACCATCCGCCCGTCGGGATGTTTTGAACTTCATGGTGAGAAGACGTCGTTTCATAGGGACTCCCCATTCACGGAATTCAACTCATCGATTTGACGCTGTAGCTTGTTAGCGCCTCGCTTGTTCAATCTCCAGATAGCGTAAAACAGTGTGGGCCACAACAGAAAGAAGGGCCACGCGCGGATCCATTCTTCGGGCGGCGAATGCAGGAGCGGGACGGCGACGACCGCAAGCAGACCGGGAACAACGGGCAGAAGGTACCATTTCCAAACGTCGCGCGCCAGGTCGCGCTGGCGCTCCAGTTCCCGCCGGTGAAACGCGAGGCAGGTGTTGAGGGCCAAAGACTCCGGCACGCTCTTGGCGGCACCCCTTGTGTGAAGTTGGTAAAGCACGTAGATAGTGCCGGCCAGCAGAAGACCGACCGCCAACCGCAGCTCGGGGAATCGCCACAGGAAGTAGCCGGAGCCGGCAAAGACAAACGCCGCCGCCACATACTCCCTGAGATTGCGATTGCGAATCTTTTTTTGAAAACTCTCTGCCTTTTGCCGAACCTGTTCGAGTGACATTTGAACAGTCTCCACGCTCTGGTTCTGCCAGAGACTCTTGAGATTATCCGGGGGAAGCTCATTCTCCATGGCGTCCTCCTTCCTGAAACCAGCGAGCCAGGATGTTCTTAATGCGATGAATCTTGGTAGCGATGTTTCCCGGCGAAAGGCCGACGATTTCTCCGATCGACGCCGCGTCCATGCCTTCCAGGTACGAAAGAATCACCTGCCGGTCCAGAGGCTTGAGCAACTGGATCAGCCCGAGTAAGCGGTCCAACGCGTGACGCTTATCTGGTGCCGACCCATCCACGCTGCGGTCCGGCAAGTGCTCCAGTTCTTCCAGGCTGACCAGCGTCTGCGCGTTGGCGCGGCGCTGCCGGATGACGTAGGACGTTGCCGCGTTGTGCGCGACCCGGTAGACCCAGGTACGCAACGAGCACTGCCCATTCCAGCCTGCAAAACTGCGCCAAAGAGCGAGGTGAATTTCTTGGCTCAGGTCGAGGCGCTTGTCCGCATCGGCTTCGTAAACACGCGCTAGCCGGACAAGTGCCGCACCATACGTGGCCGCGGCTTCCTGGTACAGTCCATCCTGCCCCACAATCAGGTAGTCATCTGCAAAGGACCTTTCTTACAGCTCTTTCTGTAGAGGTCGGGTTCACCAGCAACGGTGGTCACATAACCCTCCGAGGACAACCGATCCGTGCGATGATTTCACCCGGAGCGGGAAATGTCTCGACAGGCTGAGTCAAGGGCTGTACTTGCGGTCGTTAGCGTGTGAGAAAACTATTCCGCCAGTCTGACGCGAAACGCCCGACCCGCGGATGTGCCTGCTGCGGCCGGAAGTCGGGTTCTAGTCCCAAGGTCGCAGTCTCGCTGTCCTGCGGGTGCGTGGTCCAATCACGCGACGGCCTGATATGGCTCTTGCGTTAGAAATGTTTCCGCAGAAAAAGTTATGGTCCCAACTGCGGGCACTTTGCGGAGGCAAGGTGCGGATTGTCGCCAGGGAATCTTACGTAAGCAGCGTCCCAATCTTCTTCGTCGCTGTCGGGAACTTACCAATACCTGCCCCTACCACTTCATCGGCCACCGTCACATACACATCGGCGACCGTCCCGGTAATGCGCGAGTGAGCTCCTTTGGCCAGCCTCTTGCTCCCTCCGGCCACAAGCATCGCCAAGCCGCTGTTTTTATGCGGATTGGCCTCGGCATGTTCGTGGACGAAAATCAGGCTCGTGTGGTCGAACAGCGTGGTATCGCCTTCCGGAACTGATTCAAGCTTCGCCACCAGATACGCGAACTCCTCCACGTGCCACCGGCAAATGTCGCGCAGCACGTGCATGCCGTCTGTTGCGTCAGCACCGGACGTCTTGTCTGGCGAGTGTGTGTAGTCATGATGCCGCGCCGAGGTATAGCCAAGCCAGGGGAACCGCGTCAGGCTCTGGCACTTCGTCAACATATAAGAAGCGACGCGCGTTTGACGCATCGCCAGGGCTTGCACCAGCAGATCGCTCTGCAGTTTCGCAATTCGCGGCCAATCCTTCATATCGCCGTCGAAGTCGGGCGGATCAACCCGTGCGTACTCCGGAGGTAGCCCGGCAATGGCGCGCTCCAAATCCCGGATACCCGACAAATGCTCGTCCACGCGGGCCTTATCGTCTCCCGGCAGCGACTTCTCAAGCGTCGAAGCGTCCGCCCGCACCGCATCCAGAATGCTGCGTTTCCGGTTCACCCAGCCCTCTTCGCGCGCACCAAATAACCGGTCAAACAGCCGGTGCGGAATCATCTCAGGCGGCAGCGCCCGCTCGTATCCCGCCCAACTCATATTGCGCTGCATGCTCTCGCCAAAAGATTCCTGAGCCACACCAATCTGCAGCGAGCGGAAGCGCGAATCCCCGCCGATCTTCCCCGCAATAATCTGGTCAATCGACGGCCCGCTCGGTCCGCGGCCGGTGAAATCCCGGCCGGTCATCAAACCGCTCATGGAGTTCGTGTGGCCGTTCCCTTTGCCGCTGGCGGCGGCATTATCCACACCGCTCAGCACGTGAATGTCCTTGCGCCAGGCGGCGAGCGGAGCGAGACATGGAGTCAGTTCGTAGTTGCTTCCTTCTTCAGTGGGAATCCAGTAGCGTTCCGGAATGCCGTTCCCGTTGAACCACAGAATAAAACGGGTTTCAATCGGCTTCTCCACGCGCGCCGCATTCGCCGCCGCGGTCTGGGGTGAGGCCGCATAAGCGGTCCCCGTCGAATTGAACATCGACGCCAGTGGCGGAAGGCCAATTACGATCTGCGCTCCGGCTGCCGTGAGTCCTTTCAGCAGCGCCCTGCGGGACGTTCTAACGCGATTGGTGATTACTTGCGACATCCAGCCTCTGCTTCTCCTGGGGAAATTCTCTGGCCAGGACTAATGACAATATTAACTCTTTAAAGCGGAAACCTGAACTGCGAAAGTCTTCTGTGACGAACCGGATCAGGGGCCGGTCCGCCGCCGTTTCGCTTCGTCCGGCCTGAAACCGGAAATACTGTTTCACGACGCACTCCTGGCATGCGGAACTCTTCGCCAGCACCAAACCCAACTGTTGCGGCGACGAAAACTCCGAATTCGGAATGCCGGCCACGTACGCATTCGTGTTCAGCGGCAGCGTGATGATTCGCTTCGGTACGGGATGTTTTCCATCTTCGTCTTCGTCCTCATAGGATTTCTTGCGGAATTCAAGGACCATTTGTTCTCTTCGCGCCCCAACCGCGTCGAACTTTTCAAGTCCGAATCCCACGGCATCCATTAGCTTGTGGCAGGTGGCGCACGACGCATTGGTCGTGTGTTCCGACATTCGATCGCGATTGGTCTGCGGCTTGGCCTCCGTCACCGGTGGCAGATTCGTGTTCACCCCCGGCGGCGGATCCGGCACATGCTGGCAGAGGAACTGTTCCCGTACAAAGAGGCCCCGCGCCGTGGGCGATGAATCTTCCGGTTTCGCCGTCAGTGCCAGAAACAAACCTTGCCCTAAAATCCCCGCCCGTTCAGAGTTCGCTGGAAATGCCACTCGTTCGAAATCTCTGGCCGGTGCCGGTACGCCATAGATCCGTGCCAGTTCCGGGCTGACGTAGCCGTAATTGGCCGTGAAAAGATCCATGAAGTTGCCATCGTTCCATACCAGGTCGGAGACAAACGTGCGCGCCTCGGTGATCATGGCGTTCGCTGTTTCGCGCGTAAAATACGGGAATTTGCGCCGGTCCTTGCTCGCTGTCGTCAACCGATCAAATCGCAGCCATTGGCTGACAAACTCATCCAACGATTCGTGTGCCCGCGGGTCCGACAGCATGCGCCGCGCTTGCTTCTCCACGCCCGCCCGGGTCGCCAGTTCGCCACGCTCAGCGGCGGCGAAAAGCTCGGCATCGGGCATCGTGTCCCACACCGAATACGAAAGCCGGCTGGCCGTCGCCCACGCCTTCAATTTCGGGTCGGACGCGGTGTTGATCCAAAACAGGAAGTTCGGCGATTGCAGCATCGCCTCTACCACCAACTGCGCGCCCTTCAGGAAATCCGGTTCTTTTGCCAGCAGCGATTCGTAGCGCTGCTGCTCCGCAGGTTCCAGCGGCCGCCGGAACGCCTTCCGTCCGAATTCCCGCACAAACCGCTTCCCACACTCCGGCGAAGGCTTACAGGAAAGCAGTCCATGCGTATCGCCACCGCGAAAGGCCGATCGCGCCAGCTTCTCCGCGGCGTTGCTATAAGCCTCCACCAACAGCGGCGAAAGGCTCTGCCCGCGGGACTGGTTCAAGAATCCGTTGACGAAGTCCTCCGGCGGAAATTGCATCGCCGGTCCTGTTTGGTCGCCCAGTAAATCACGCACCGTGTGGTTGTATTGGCTGTGTGTCAAGCGCCGCAATAGCGCATACTGAACTGCGCCTCCGCCCTCACTTTCCAGCTCCCGATACTTCAGCGCTGTCCCCAGATCGGCGTCCGATAATTGTGCCAGGTTCGCAATCCATGCTTTCAATACCGCTTCGTCCGGGCTGTTCTGCTTAATCCGCTCGCCGCCGGTATGCGGCATCCGCGCCGTCGGCTTCCGCAGTAAGAGCGACGCCTCCAAATTTTGCCGGTCCACCAAAACAACCAGCGAATTCCCAAAAGCGGCGATCTTATCGGCATCAGCATCGGCCTCGGGAAAATGCAACCGAGTCGCCGACGCCACGCCATCGGTATTGTGGCAAGCACGGCACTTCGCCTTCTCGAGAATCGGGAAAAGGGTGGTCCGGAAATCGCCGCGTGCAGACAGAGCGCCGCACGCCAAAACCAACAAAATCATCCGGTTAAACACGAGAACTCTCCATCGGCCCCGGCGGTTTTCTACAGCGCGCCCCTCGTCCCTGTAGAATAGCAGGAGATGCGCCAGCTCATTGCGGCCCTCCTATTTTTTGCAGTCGCCGCGCCGGCAGCGACCGAACGCGAGGTCGCAGAGTGGGCGCTCCGCTGGGAAGGCAGTTTGATCCTGGAAGGGTCAAACAAGCCCATCCGCGATCTCTCCCGTTTGCCTCCCGGCGACTTCCACATTGCCTCCATCGACCTCACCGCCGCCGTCATGCACCCCGTCGAGCTCCGCAAACTCGAAGGCCTTACGCATCTGCGGCAGCTTTATCTGCCGGGCCGAATCTGGAACCCGGGCGCAGGCAGAGAAGACAAAACCGGTGTGTTTGAAGCCTTCGCCTCGCTGACTTCCGTCGAGCGCCTAGCCTTCGGCTGGCATTTCAACTCGAATATCGCAGTGAATGACAAAGACATCGACAAGCTCGCTCCTTGGTCCAGCCTAAAGCAATTCCGCTGCGCGCAATGCGGCCTCGCCAAGCCCAAGTTGTCGGTCTTTTCGCAACTGCGCGATCTCGATCTGAGCGACAATCCCTTCACCGACGAAGGCTTGGCGGCCCTCGCAGGCCTAAGGAACCTGAAACATCTAATTTTGCGGAATACGCTAATCACCGACGATGGCCTCAAATATCTGCAGGATTTGACCGCTCTAGAAGAACTCGATCTGTCCGGCACTCGCATCACGGGCCGCGGCCTGGAGCATCTCAGAAACTTGAAATCGATTCGCAGCTTGAATCTGCTAGGCGCGCATGTGCCCGATGAATTCATGGACATCCTCGCCGGCATGAAATCGCTGGAGGTCTTGAACCTATACCGGACGCTGGTGACGAACTCCGGCCTGGCCAGTTTACATTCTTTAAAAAACCTCACCGACGTGGATGTCCGCTACAGCCGTGTCACCACCAATGGTGTCGAAGCGCTCCGCGCTGCCCTGCCCGAAGTCAAGGTCCGTTTCGATGGAGCCGCTCTCTCCAGAACGCCTCGCGCCGCAGCCGCGAAGCCCACCGATTCCTCGCCCCAGGCTATTGCCACTTGGGTTCGCCTGATGGGCGGAAGCGCTGACTTGGTGGATGGCCATCTTACATCCGTTAACTTGGCTTCCACCTCCTTGAGTGATGCGCAGCTCGCCTTTCTCGAAAATCTCCCTGACGTCCAAAAACTCGAGCTTCAAGTAACGCAAGTCTCCGATCTGGGCCTGGCCTCCGTCCAGCGGCTCACCGGTCTTCGCGAACTCAATCTCAGCAACACCACCGTCTCGTCAACGGGCCTCTCGAAGCTCGCGTCCTTAAGCCACCTCGAAACTCTCAAGCTGGCCGGGACGCTGGTCGACGGGCCGGGACTGGCCCAGTTAAAAGGACTAACGGCATTGCGCGATCTCGATCTGTCCGGCTCCCATGTCACCGATCGCGGTCTTGAAGACATCGCCTTGCTCACCGGCCTGCGCACTCTGCGGCTCCGCTTTCTCGACATCACCGACTCCGGCTTAGGCGGACTCGCCAAACTCGCCAAACTCGAAAGCCTCGATCTCAGCAGCACCGAAATCACCGACGCCGGCCTCAAACAAATCGCCGTCCTCACCAACTTGCGCGAGCTTTATTTGAACTACACCGGCGCCGGCAACGCCGGCCTCGCGGCCTTGAAACCTTTGCAGCAACTCCAGCGCCTCGAAGTGACCCACACCCGCGCCAACAACGAGGGCATCGCCTCAGTCGCCGGCCTGAAGAACTTACGCGTCGCCAAGCTCGACTACATGACGCTCGATGACCAGGCTGTCGTGTTTCTCAAGGATCTTCCCCGGCTGCATGAGTTGAGTCTCGATGCCACCAGCATTACCGATCAGGGCGCCCAAACCCTGCGCTCCATGACTGAGCTGCGCGCCCTCAACATCTATCACACGCTCGTCACGGAGAACGCATTGCACGCCCTGAAAACCGCTCTGCCCGCGTGCCAAATCGTATTCGATCGTGATTCGGCTTTGCCCAACCGGAGAATCCGCCAGTGAAAGCCCTTCGGTTTGCCCTTCTCCTCTGTGCAGTTTCAGCCTGTGGCGAAACTCCAATAAGCGAAGACACTCAATGGATTACCGAACTCGGCGGAACGGTGACGCGCAACGCCCAGGGCCTCGTCACCGCCATCAGCCTGCGCGGCACTTGGGTCACCGATACCGACCTCCGCCGCTTGAATCGCTATTCCGGCTTGAGTGTTCTTGATCTTTCCCTCACCCACATCACCGATGGCGGCATGCAAGAGATCAAGAACCTGCGCGGCGTTACCGATTTCGATCTCTATTTCGCCGAGTACGTCACCGATGAAGGTGTCGCCGCCATCAAAGACTGGAAACGTCTGAAACGCCTCAACCTGCACGGCACCAAGGCCGGCGACACCGCTCTCGAGCATATTGCCGGACTCACGTTACTCGAATCGCTCGATGTCGGCTCCACCTTAATGACCGACGTCGGCCTCGAACGGCTCACCAGCCTGACGAACCTCAGGGCATTGACCATGGGCGGCAACGAACTGGGCGACGCCGGCATGCAAGCACTCCGCCAGATGCCGAATTTAACTTATCTCGATCTGAGCGGCCGCCAGGGCAATGACAAGAACGTTTGGAGTATCGCCATGTCCAACACCGGACTCCAGGCCGTTCTCACTCTCAAGGACCTGCGCGAACTGCGCTTCTCTTGCGTATCGACGTCGGTAGGAATCGAAGGCGCGAAGCTGGGAGAAGTAAGCACCCTCAGCGTCACCCAGAAATGGTTGGAGCAGCTCAAATCGCTGACCGGTCTCGAGCGGCTGAAACTGCAAGGCTGCGGACGTATCGATGATGAAGCCGTCGCGGTCCTCATCGCCATGCCGTCCCTCCGCGAAGTCGACCTGAAAGGCACCGGTGTAACCGAAAAAGGCGCGGACCTGTTGCGCGCCGCCAAACCACGCGCCGTCGTCTACATCGGGCCTTGGGAAGGTAAAGCTGCTGCCTACCGTAACAATTGAGCG
>Ga0070681_10002523_pt1 | contig 16783 bp, 12 predicted proteins | sample KBSC83BmetaG_FD_65650 | JGI IMG/M metagenome (GOLD analysis project Ga0070681, IMG submission 65650) | Corn rhizosphere microbial communities from Kellogg Biological Station, Michigan, USA - KBS C8-3B metaG | ecosystem: Host-associated > Plants > Roots > Rhizosphere | place: USA: Michigan...
GATGCGGGCGGTAGGGCATAGGGAACCATCGCGGCGAACGACCCGCGAATAAAGCCAATAGGCACGACTTGCTACCGACCGCGAGTACGAGGGGGCGTTGACGAGGTGGCGCCCAGCACGCCAACGTTGGCCACCCCTCAACGGAGCCTCGCATGCGCATCGCTGCCGTGCTGCTGGCGTTGATGTTGGCCGTTCCTTCGTTGTCTGCGCAGTCTCCACCTGATAAGGGCAACGCAGGACAAGCCGAGGTGGCCGCGTGGCTGGCGGCGTTACGAGGCGGCTCTGGCGCTGAGCTCGCGCGTGCGCAGCGAGGGTTCGCCAAGGCCGGCGCGACAGCGGCCGGTGCGTCACTCGCACCGCTCACCGCACTCTTGCGGGATGGAACTCCTACCGCGCGCGCCGCGGCGGCCGGAGCGCTCGGAGCGCTCGGCCCCAGTGGGCGAGAAGCGACGCCCGCCCTCGTCGCCGCGCTGTCCGACCCATCTCCAGCGGTCCGGGCGGAAGCCGCGTGGGCCTTGCCGGCGATCGCGCGCGGAGCGAAGGAGCCCGTCCCCGCGGCGTTGATTGACGCGGCCACCGATTCCTCTCCACTGGTAGTGATCCGCGCCATCGCGGCGTTCGCAGAGTTCATCACACCGATGTCATTGCTGCCGCGGATCGACGCCTTGCTGGCCGACAGCGTGCAGGATCGCCGCATTGTAGCGCTTCGATTGCTTCGCAAGCTCAGCGACGTCAATGTCGCTGTCGCTCGCTACACCGCAGTCCTGGACGGCAATGATCAGGCGCTTCGGTTTGAGGCGGCGTGGGCGTTGGAGCGCCTTGGGCCGAGCGCTGCGGCTGCGCTACCGCGCCTCGAGCGACTCCACGGTGATTCAAGCGCGGACATGCGCGAGGCGGTAGATGACGCCATTCACGCGATCCGCGGGCCGGTGGCCACGGTGGTCCTTCCTTCTGGCGCAGCCGCGTGCGGCCACCGACCCATCGACCGCTCCATCCCGTTGATGCTCACGGTGCTTCCGGGCTCGGTGTCGCTGCGGGACGACGGCCGCGGAGCGTACGGTACGGATCCCGGCACGCGGTCGGACAACAGCCACGCGTACAGCCTGCGGCTTCCGTACGCGTACGGAGCCGACGTGCAGGCCCGGAAGGCCGCCGAGTCAGCCGGGGGGCGCAAACCGGCGCGCTGGCTCGCGCTCGACCTGACGACACCAGTGCCGGGGTCTGGTGCCCGCGCGCTTGGTATCGTGCGCGATTCCGCCGCGTTCTTCGCCACCTTCCATATGTTGGACGCGAATCGGGCTATCTGGAACGTGCGTGACATCCCGGTCGGCGGCGTGGTGCCCAGTGACCGGACCGAAATCGGGATCCACATCAACGGCGCGTGGCACTACCTGGAGCTTGGCCCGTGGTCGCTCGGCCAGTGCGCGGAGGGCTACGCGGACGGCGGCGTGCTGAACGGCGAAGGGACGACGCCGGTGCGGATTACCCGGACGTCCGAGCTCGAGTACGTCGTCGAGACACTGCCGGGGAGCGTAGCACGACTCTGGGACATCCGGCAAATGTCAAAGCCCGTGGATGTGGGACTCTACCACGTCTCATTCCGCGTGCGCCTAACGCCACTCCCGCAATAATCCCTGTGCGGCTTGGCGCGAGGCATGGGATGAGTCGCTGATACTCAGCCCGCGAGCTCGCGCCGCCGCCGATCGATGGCGATCCGCACAGCGCTGAGGCTCCCGCGGTCCCACTGGCGGAACGTACGCGCCTCGAAGTCCGCGAGCTCGTCGGGGCCCATCGTCGCGACCAGTTTGACCCAGAGCGCTACGGTCTCGGGCGGGGCGGGCCCGACGCCAATGTCATCGGTCGGCGTGTCGACGCTTTCAAATAGCCGACGGAGCGCCGTCGGTTCGCGCCAGTCGTCGTCACCGAGCCATCGCGCGAAACGCTCTTCGCCCATGTGCTCGAACCGGATCACGAGTGCCAGGTTCGGCCCGTCGATCGCCGGCGAAACGACCTTGAACACCGCGACCTCCGACACGGACCAGAGGCGGTCTCGTGAGTCGCGGTACTGGATTGGGGGGTGCTGCCGGCGTACTCGAGCGGCGTTCATAACACATGGTATTCGCAAGGGTGACGCCGCCGGCCGGGCCGAACTAGGGCGTGATGTAGATCGCCACGGCCTTGGTTACGTACGATCCTGATTCGACCGTCGCGACGGGAACGGATCCGCCCGTAACTATCGCCGTTGTCGGAGCCTCAGAGCTCACCAGCAGGATGGCGTTCGCTCCGAGCGCGCCGGCCTTCTTGCGTAGCGCGGTCAACAACGCGTTGCCCCCTACCACGTCGCCGCCATCGGCCGTTACGAGCGCGATCTCGACGAACTTTCCCGGCACCTGTTCCGGTGTGCGATAGATCACCACCGAGTCAGGCGCGACTGGCGGGCGCGCAACTTGTTGGCCGAGCGGGATCGCGCGGGTCTTCACGCACCCGGCGAGGAACAGCGCGACAGCAAGGAAGCCGGCTCGCACGTTTCGGGATCGTCCGTTGAGGTTCTGACCACAGACGACGCCACGCCGGATCCGGATACGACAATCCTTCGCGCTGGCTCGCTTTGGGCTCAACAACCGACGATTGGAGGCAAAGCTCCCCGATACACATGCTCGCCTAACGCTGCCCTCGCCGTTTCCGGCGTGCCAGGTAGTGTGCCAGTACAGCGCGGGAATCAGGTGATAAACCGGTCGAAGTCGGTGATTTTCGACCTGTTACCCCTCAGAACGGACGGGTTAACCGGTCCCGCTCCTGTGCCGCATGTTCTTCACAGGAATGTGAAGAGGGATGGGGGATGCGGGATGAGGGGATAAAAAGCGCGAACCCTCATCCCTCATCCCGCATCCCGCATCCCCCATCGCTGCGTTCTACTTCCCACCCGACGAAACCGCAGGCTTTCGCGTCAGCTCCGCGTACGACGACATCGCGCCCGTCAGCGGATCGTCGGTCGTCATCGCCGCCGCCCAGCCACGCAGCGTATCACCCTGTAGCAGCAGCGAAACGCCCACGTTCTGTGGGAACCGCCGCGCCTCCTCGCTCGGAATCGTCCCGGCAAATTGGCCGCCGAGCAGGTTGTTGCGGAACGTTGGGTTGTTGAGCACCGTCCAGAGCGCGTTGGGTCCGAGCCTAACGTGGACGTCGTCTGACTTGACGAGCAGCGCGATCGGCGTCGTCGAGCCGTCGTACATGCGGACGGTGCCAGTCCACTCCCCCGTCAACTCGGCCGGGCTGGTGAAGGTCGCCACCTCAGCCGACCGATCGCGAGGCGCTGGCGGCTTGTAGCCCGGGACCACCGCCGCCGCGATGTCGACGGCGATACGGTGCGGCGCCGCGCCGCTCGTGTTGGCCAACGCGACGATCGCCATGTTCTGCTCCGGGTAGAGCTTGAGGCTCGTCGCGACGCCCGGCATGCCACCGGTGTGCGAGACTACTCGTATCCCCTGCTCATACCCGATCGCCCAGCCGAGCCCGTAGCCGCTCGTCGTGTCGCCGGGCGTTTCGCGATGGTGCATGGCGTCGAGCGTGGCGTCCTTGAGTATAGGGCGCTGGTCGGCGAGATGATCCTTCAGGTGGAACATGCCGAACCGCACGAGCTCGTGCGCGCTCGTGTAGACCGCCGACGCGGCGCGATGGTCGAAGTCGTAGAACGCGATCGGCTTCCAGTCCGCGGTGTAGCGCACGGCCGAGTTGGCGATGCCCGCGCCGGTTCCGATCGTGGTCGTCGGCATGCCTAACGGCTTGAAGACCTCCTCCTGCATGTACGTCTCGTACGGTTTCCCCGACACCTTGGCAATGATCTCCTCCAACACGCCGTAGCCCAGGTTCGAGTAGTTGTAGACCGCACCGGGCGGGTAGACGACGATCGCGTACCGGCTGATCGCCTCGTCCATTGATGGCCGCGTGACCGCCCCACCCGCGTAGAAGAACCGGTAGTGCAACGGGAGGCCGGCCGTATGGGACATCACGCGCCTAACGGTTGCGCCCGACGCCGGGCCGGCGAGCCCGGTGATCTTCGCCGCACCGAGGTAGTCGTTCGCGGGCCGATCGAGGTCGATCTTCCCCTGCTCGACGAGCTTCATCAGCCCCGTGGCGGTGATGGGTTTGGAGATCGATGCCATGGAGTACAGCGTGGTTGGCGTCGCCGGCGTGCGGTGCTCGACATCGGCGAAGCCGAAACCTTCCTCCCAGATGATCCGCCCGCCTTTCGCCACCGCCACGGCAATGGAGGGCGTCTTCGTCGAGTCCATCACGCGCCGAATGTGGGCACGCAAGGAATCGAGCGTGGCAGGAGCGATCGCGGCAGACTGCTGTTTCCCGCGATCTCGCTGGGCACCGAGTGAGGACGTAGGCGCTGCCGCTCCCGCGAGAAGGGCGACGAGCGCGATGACACGGGAGATCCGGAAGTTCATGATCGATCGACGAGGAGACACGGGAACCGGCCGGTGAGAAACCGTCGGAATCATACCGTGACGCACGCTCGGCGACGAGCGGCTCGTCAGCCACAAAGCACAACGCCCCCGTGGGGTCCCGGGGGCGTTGAGTACATCGCTTCGGCGAGGCTACGTTCGCCGGAGTATTCGCAAAATGGCGGATCAGCGAGCGCTTTGGAACTCGGGCCAACCCCGGAGAATCAACCCAAAACTGACTCCTGCGTCAGTGCTCAACACTGGTTCTTGGTTTCTGGTTATTGGTTACTCAAACCCTTGCCGCCTGCCGCCTGTCGCCTATTCATCTCGCAACGCCACCACCGGATCGACCCGCGTCGCCCGCATCGCCGGAACGAACGTCGCCAGCGCCGCCACCCCGATGAGTGTCAGCGCGACGGAGACGAAGGTCGTCGGGTCCGTCGGCCGGACGCCGAAGAGCTGGCTCGCAATGAGCCGCGTGAGCCCGAACGCGCCTACCACGCCGATCAGCACGCCGGCCCCGACCAGCACGAGCCCTTGCCCCATCACCATCCGCAGCACGTTCCGCCGCGCCGCGCCTAACGCCATCCGAATCCCGATCTCGTGCGAGCGCTGCGTCACGGAGTACGACATCACCCCGTAGATCCCGATCGACGCCAGGACCACCGCCATCATCGCGAACAGGCCGAGCAGCATCATCGCGAACCGCCGCTGTCCCATCGAGTTCGCGATGTTCGCGTCCATCGTCGAGATGTCGAAGATCGGCACATCCTGGTCGATGCCGTGCAGCGCCGCGCGCACCGCGGGCAGCACGCGTGTGGGATCGCCCCCCGTGCGGACCGCGAACGACATCGAGGTCGAGCTGAAGCCCAGCTTGTGGTACGGGTGGTACATCTGCACGCGATTCTCGGCGTCCAGCCCCTCGTGTTTCGTGTGCCCGACGACTCCCACCACCGTCATCCACTCGATCACCGAGTCCCGCTGCGGATTGTTGAACGTCACCCGCTTGCCGATCGGGTCCGTGTTCGGCCAGTACCGCTTCACCATCTCATCGTCCACGATCACGACCTGCGGGCCCACCGCGCCGTCCTGCTCGGTGAAGTTCCGGCCTTTGAGGAGCGGTACCTTGAGCGTCGTGAAGAACCCGGGGCTGACCGCACGCTGGTCACCCCACGGGCCCGGCGTGTTCGGCGGAGCTTGATACCCCTCGACCGCGAAGCTCCCGGTGGACCAGTCCCCGGTGAACGGCATTGTCGACGTGAGACCCACCGAGGTGACGCCCGGAACCGCCTTGACCGTCTCGATCGCGCGCTCCCAGTACTGCACCTGCGCTGTATCCGATCGGTACTTCGCTCTCGGGATCGCGACGTTGAACGTCAACAGGTTGCTCGCGTCGAACCCGGGGTTAACGCCCTCCAGCAACGCCAGACTCTTGATCAGCAGTCCCGCCCCTGTGAGCAACGTCAACGCGAGCGCGACCTCGGCTACCACGAGCGCGCGACGAAGCGCCTGGCCGCTCCGATCCGCCGAACCGCTCCGGCCACCTTCCTTGAGCGTGTCCTGCAGGTTTGCGCGTGACGCCTGAAGCGCCGGGACGAGCCCGAAGATCAGGCCGGTCACCACCGCGATGCCTAACGTGAACACCGTGACCGTGCCGTCGATCCGCAGCTCGGCAATGCGTGGGACGTTGGCGGGTTTGAGTGCGACCAACGCCTTCATGCCGAGCCACGCGAGACCCAGTCCGAGTACGCCACCTACCACAGCCAGCATCAGGCTTTCCGCCATGAGCTGCCGCAGCAGGTCACGCCGGGTTGCGCCGAGGGCGCTGCGAATGGCGACCTCCTTGATCCGCGATGCCGCACGCGCGAGCAGCAGATTCGCGACGTTCGCGCACGCGATGAGGAGCACGAACCCGACGGCGCCCAAGAGCACGAGCAGCGCAGGCCGGATCTTGCCGCTCACCTTCTCGTTCATCGGCGTGACCTTGAGCGTCCAGTCCGGCGGATATTCGGTGGGATACTGCGCCTTGAGCTGGTTCGCGAACGTCTTCATGTCGCCGCGAGCGCGGTCGACGGAGATGCCCGGCTTGAGGCGCGCGACCAGCGTCAGGTACTCGTTCGTCCGGCGATTGTCGGAGAAGGCGTCCGGCGCGAGTGCGAGCGGCGTCCACAGGTCCGACGGCGCGCGCCCCGTGAAGTCCCGGAACGAGGCGGGCATGACGCCAATCACCTCGTACGGCTCGTTGTTCAGGGTCAGCTGTTTGCCAATGACGCCGGCATCGCCACCGAACTGGCGTTGCCAGAAGCCGTAGCTCAACAGGACGACGTGATTCTTACCCGGTTCGTCCTCCTCAGCCGTAAACGGCCTCCCGAGAACGGGCGCGACGCCGAGCGTCTTGAAAATGAGCCCGGACCCCTTGGTGCCTTGCAGGCGCTGCGGCTCCCCACTCGCGCCGGTAAGCGCGGGACTCCACCCTTGCATGACGAAAACGCCGTCGAAGATCGACGCCTTGTCACGCAGGTCGCGGAAGCCGGGGGCGGATGCGCCTGCCTCGAGGTTATTCAGCGACGGGTAAAGGTGATCGACGATCACGAGCCGCTCGGGATCGCGGTATGGGAAGGGCCTGAGGAGCACCGTGTTGACGACGCTGAAGATCGCGCTGTTGGCCCCAATGCCGAGGGCGAGCGTGAGCAGAACGATCAGCGAGAAGCCCGGGGATTTGCGAAGGCGCCGAAAGGCGTACCGGACATCCTTGAGCCAGGTATCCATCGGGAATCGGGAATCGGGAATAGGGAATCGGCGACACTGGCCGCCGTGGAGGTGGGACAGGCCCATCTCTCAGAACGTTCGGACCCTGGTCGAAGGTTTCTCGCCTGTTACCTCGCTGGCGCCTGTCGCCCACTGCCCGATTCCCGATTCCCGACGTAGAATCGCCTGACTCCATACAGACTGAGCCACGACGTGACCACCGACGCCCGTGCCTAACGCAGAAGAGCGCCGACTCGCCGAGGACGGCCGGCGGGAGCGGAACTGGAAGCGCTGGGGACCCTACCTGTCCGAGCGGCAGTGGGGCACCGTCCGGGAGGACTACTCCGCCCACGGCGATTGCTGGACCTACTTCCCGCACGACCACGCCCGCAGCCGAGCTTACCGCTGGGGGGAGGATGGTCTGTTGGGTCTCTGCGACCGCGAAGGTCGGCTCTGCCTTGCTCCCGCGCTCTGGAACGGCGCGGACCCCATCCTGAAGGAGCGGCTCTTCGGTCTCGCCGGGCCCGAGGGGAACCACGGCGAAGACGTGAAGGAGTGCTACTACTACCTCGACGCCACCCCAACACACGCGTACAACCGCGCGCTCTACAAGTATCCCCAGCGCCCGTTTCCATACCAGGCGCTGGTGGACGAGAACGGGCGTCGAGGGAAGCACGATCCCGAGTACGAGCTGGTCGACACCGGTGTGTTCGACGAGGACCGATACTTCGACCTCACGATCGAGTATGCGAAGGGGGGCCCCGACGACGTGCTCGTGCGCTACACCGTCACCAACCGTGGGCCGGAGCCCGCGACGCTCCACCTCCTGCCCACCCTCTGGTTCCGCAACACGTGGAGCTGGGGCGGCACCGGCGAAAACTTCCCGCCTCGCGGCGAGATCGTGCTCGACGGCCCAGGCACCCTTCGCGCTTCACACGCCACACTCGGTGCCTTCACGCTGTTCGGCGAGGTGGATGGCGAGGCCGGCGCGCCGGTACCGCTGTTCACGGAGAACGAGACGAACGTCGAGCGGATGTTCGGAACGCCTAACGGGCGACCGTACGTCAAGGACTCGTTCCACGGCTACGTCATCCACGGCCGCCTCGACTGTGTCAATCCGACAAACAACGGCAGCAAAGCGGCGCTGTATTACCGCATGACGTTGCCTTCCGGGGCGACCGGGGTCCTGCGGCTCCGTCTCGTCGTCACCGAGGATGCGCCGGCCGAACCTTTCGGGACAGCGTTCGACGACACGTTCAAGGCACGACAGGCTGAAGCGGATGAGTTCTACGACGCGCGTCTCGCGCGAGCGGCGACGGCCGCGGAGCGCGCCGTCGTTCGGCAGGCGTACGCCGGTCTCCTCTGGACGAAGCAGTTCTACTATTACGTCGTCAAGGACTGGCTCGATGGCGATCCGGCACAGCCACCGCCTCCGCCCGAGCGACTGACGGGTCGCAATTCCGATTGGCGGCACCTGCACGCGCGCGACGTCATGTCGATGCCTGACAAGTGGGAGTATCCCTGGTTCGCGGCGTGGGATCTCGCGTTTCACGTCGTGCCGTTCTCGCAGATCGACCCCGAGTACGCGAAGCAGCAGATGATTCTGCTACTTCGCGAGTGGTACATGCATGCGAATGGCGAGCTCCCGGCGTACGAATTCGCGTTCGATGATGTGAACCCGCCCGTGCATGCGTGGGCGTGCTATCGCATCTACAAGATGACCGGACCGCGTGGGCATCGCGATCGGACCTTTCTCGAGCGCGTGTTCCACAAGCTGCTCATCAACTTCACCTGGTGGGTGAACCGCAAGGATACGGAGGGCAACAACCTGTTTGGGGGCGGGTTCCTGGGTCTCGACAACATCGGGATCTTCGATCGATCCAAGCCGCTGCCCACCGGCGGCACGCTCGAGCAGGCGGATGGCACGGCCTGGATGGCATTCTTCTGCGGCACAATGCTGTTCATCGCCCTCGAGCTGGCAAGCGAGGACCCGGCGTACGAGGACGTCGCCTCGAAGTTCTTCGAGCATTACGTCGCCATCTCCGACGCGATGAACGCGTTAGGCACGTCCGGCCTCTGGGACGAGAAGGACGGATTCTACTACGATGTGCTGCACTTCGACGGGCACCTCGCCCCACTCCGCATCCGGTCGATGGTGGGCATCATCCCGCTGTTCGTGTGCGGCATCCTCGAGGATGCCGTGCTCACTCGGCTCCCAGGATTTCGGAAGCGGCTCCAGTGGTTCGTCGACAACCGGGCCGAGCTCGCACGGCACATCACACCGGGCGCGTTCATCCGCGAACGGCGGGGCGCAGGCAGGCACAGCGACGGCGAGATGCTCGTTGGACGGCTCCTCTCGATCGCGTCACGCGAGCGTCTCGTTCGTGCCCTGCGGTATGTGCTGGACGAGAACGAGTTCCTGTCGCCCCACGGCGTCCGCTCACTGTCACGATTTCATGCCGACCATCCGTACACGCTCGAGGCGATGGGTACGACGTACAGCGTCGAGTACGCGCCAGGAGAGTCGACCTCAGGATTGTTCGGCGGGAACTCGAACTGGCGCGGGCCGGTGTGGTTCCCGCTCAACTACCTGCTGATCGAGGCGCTCGAGCGCTACGACCTGTTTTACGGCGATGACCTCAAGGTGGAGTGTCCGACAAATTCGGGCACATACATGACGTTGAGCGAGGTCGCGCGCGAGCTCGAGCGTCGTCTGTCCTCGATCTTCCTTCCCGACTCGTCAGGCGCGCGCCCGGTCCACGGCGGCGACCCTCGGTATGCGAGCGATCCGCACTGGAAGGATCTCGTGCTGTTCTACGAGTACTTCCACGGAGAAACCGGACGTGGAGTCGGCGCGAGCCATCAGACCGGATGGACGGCACTCGTCGTGCGGTGCATCGAAGGGGCGGCGCGACTGAGACCAAACAAATAGCCGGCAGCCTTGCTACCCCTCCGTCCGCATCGCGGCCAGCGGATCGACCCGCGCCGCACGACGCGCCGGTAGCCACGACGCGAGAATCGCCACGCCGCCGAGCAGCGCCGCCACCGCGACGAAAGTGAACGGATCTCTGGCGCCGACCCCGAACAGCAGGCCCTGAAGCACGCGCGACACGGCGTACGCGCCGGCCGAGCCTAACGCGATACCCGCCAGCGCCAGGAACAGCCCGCGCTGCACGACCATCGCGACCACGCGCTCGCGGCTCGCGCCGAGCGCGATCCGGATCCCGATCTCGCGAGTGCGCTGCTGCACCGTGTACGCGATCACGCCGTAGATGCCCACCACCGCGAGCACCACCGCGAGCGCCGCGAAGATGCTGAGCAGCAGCACATAGAAACGCGGCTGGCCAAGTGCACGGTCGACCATCGCCTCGAGCGTGAACACATCGTACAGCGGCAGATCGCGATCGAGCGACAGCACCGTCGACCGCGCAGCCTCCAGCGCCACGGCCGGATCGCCGCGTGACCGCATCACGACGGTGATCTCGTCGAGGGGCCACTGGTCCCACGCGGCGTAGATGTGCGGCGCCACCGCTTCGCGCAAGCCGTGCTGCCTGACGTCACCCACGACGCCGACGATCTCACCAGACAGATGCTGGCCGTCTTCCCGAGTCCAGCCGAAGTCGATGTGTTTGCCAATCGGGTCTTCGCCGGGGAAGTACCGGCGCACGGTCTCCTCGCTCACCACCATCGCCCGAGGACTCCCTTCCCTGTCGGCGTCACCGAACGCGCGCCCGCGCAGGAGCGGAATCCCGACGGTCGCGAAATAGCCCGGGCTGACAATGCGCAGCTGCGCACGCGGTTCGGCGTTAGGCGGCGGGGCAGGCCGGCCCTGGACGACGTAGCTCAGCTGAAAGCTCGTGCCCGAGAGCGGGATCCCGAAGGTCACGGCCGCCGAGTCCACGCCAGGGATCCGGTGAACGGCGTCGAGCAGTGTTGTCGAGAACGCACGCTGCTGCGCCAACGTCTTGTACTTCACCGGAGACAGCGTCACCGTGAACGTCGAGACTCGCGCGGCGTTGAACCCCGGGTTCACCTCCCTGAGCCGTGTGAAACTCTTGATCAGCAGTCCGGCGCCGACCAGGAGCATCAGCGCGAGCGTGATCTCCGCCACGACGAGCACGCTACGCGCGCGTGCGCTTCCCGGGCGCGAGCGAGAGCCACGATCTCCGGTCCGCAGGTGCAGAACCGTGTCCGCGCCGGAAGCCTGAAGCGCCGGTACCGCGCCGAAGAACAGCGCCGCCAGCGCTGTTGCGCCAAGCGTGAACAGCAGCACCGTAGCGTCCACTCGAACGTTGTACAGCCTCGGGATGTCGCTCGGCGCGAGTGAAAGGAGGAGCCGAGTCCCGACGAGAGCGATCGCGAGTCCCAACACTCCGCCCGCCACCGCGAGGCAACAACTCTCGGTCATCAGCTGCCTGACCAGTCGTCCGCGACCTGCGCCGAGTGCGGTGCGGACCGCCATCTCGGATTCGCGTGCTGCCGTACGACCCAGCATGAGGCTCGCGACGTTCGCGCACGCGATCAGCATCACGAAGCCAACCGCGGCGAGGAGGATGATGAGCGCCGGGCGCACTCCGCCGACCATGTCGTCGCGCAGGAGAAGCAGCTTGGTCGAATAGCCCGCGTTGTGTTTCGGGTCCTGCAGCTCCAGGCGGCGGGCGATCGCGTTCATCTCACTCTGCGCCTGCTCCGGCGTTGCGCCCGGCGCCAACCGGCCGATCACGTCGATCCACCGCGCTCCACGGTTACCGTCCGACAGATCCCTCGGCGTGAACCGTGTCGTGAGCCACAAGTCCACCGGCGATGGGTAGCGCATCTCCGGCGGCGCAACGCCGATCACTTCGGTAGGAAAATCGTCGAGGCGGATCGATTTCCCGATGATGGCCGCGTCGCCGCCGAAACGGCCGCGCCAGAGTCCATCGCTCAGGATGACCACGCGTGGCGCGTCCGGCGCGTCTTCTCCGGGGGCAAATGCGCGCCCCAGCGCGACGCGCACGCCGAGCAGTTGGAACATGTTCGCGCTGACGCGCGCCTGAGCGAAGCGTTCTGCCGTACCGCTCCCGGTCAGGTTGACGGTGCCTTCCGATGATGCGGCGAGTGCCGAGAATCTGGTCGCCTGCTCACGCCAGTCCTTGAAGTCAGCCGGTGATACCGAGGTCATTCCGCGCTCGATCTTCGAGTACACCTTGACGAGGCGATTCGGCTCGGAATAGGGAAGTTCGGCGAGCAGCACGCCGCGGACGACGGAGAAGATCGCCGTGTTCGCACCGATCCCGAGGGCGAGGGTAACGAGCGCGATGGCGGTGAAGCCGGGATTGCGGCGGAGCTGTCGGAATGCGAAGCGCACATCGTTGGTGAGCTCATCGCCGAGCTCGACTCGTCGCTCCTGGTGCATGCGCGCGCGATCGGTGTCGTTGAGATAGCGGCGAGTGTATTCGAGGTCTCCGAACTCGGCGCGGGCGCGGCCGGGCGCCTCGGCCGGGGGTGCGCCGCCGTCGATCAGCTCCTGGGCTTTCATGTCGAGGTGGAATCGGAGCTCGTCATCGACTTCTCGCCGGACTCGCGAGGCGGAGAACCACGGGAGTCTGAAGGCTGGCCGGAGGCCGCGAATGCGTCTCATTGGAGTCAAGCGGAGGTGGTGCGTGTCAGGTCAGGTCACGCGGTCTCGAGAACCTTGAAGACGGCTTCGGCGTACTGTCTCCATTCGCTGGTTTCGGCGCGGAGTTGGGCGCGGCCGGCTTGGGTGAGCTGGTAGTACTTCGCGCGTCGATTGTTCTCGGAGAGTCCCCATTCGGATTCGATGAGGCCTTTGCGTTCGAGGCGGTGGAGTGCCTGATAGAGCGCCGCGTCTTCGACCGTGAGGACGTTGTCGGTGCGTTGGCGGATCCATCGTGAGATGGCGTAGCCGTGCATTGCCTCCCACGAGAGTGTCTTGAGGATCAGGACGTCGAGGGTGCCCTGGAGGAGATCCATCGCGGCGAATCGTTAGGCGGTGAGCGCGAAGCGGCTTCCACTCACAATGTGAGGGGAAGCGTCGGGAAATGTCAAGCGGTTACTACGGACTCGGGACTCGCCCGGAAATGCTATTAGCGCCGAGGATGCCTCCGTGAGTAGAGCAGCTTGGGGAGGCGAGTCGCGAGTCCCGATGTCCCGATGAGTTAGCAACTGCACTGCGCCTCGATCGCGCCACTTTCGGCACATTCGCCTCAGTCGCCAATTAGGCCATATTAATTCGCGTAATGACTCAAAATTGACTAGCGGGCCGAACTTCGCGTGTCCTTGGACTTTGAGGTTGGTTGTTGGCGATCCCGGGCAGAGTTAACATCCGTATCCCTCGATCGTCGCTAGCATGCTCGGCCATCGTGTGCAACGATCGGGGTTGCTCCGACTGTCAGTATTGAAGTGGCGCTCTTCCTGCTCGAGCGATGCGGCGCCGGCAAACGCGCGACGATCGAACGAGCATTCTTCTGGACACGAACCGGGTAGCCGCAGTCGAGCGGCACTCTCATGGCGTCTCAGCACCGATGCACCGACGCCGATGGAGGCGAATAGAGTGACGAAGTCCGTCAAACCCGCTTCGTGGCTTTCGTGGCTGAAGCAGATCGCGGTGGCGGCCGGCGCGGTCGCCACGATCATCGTCACGACGCAGCACATCCGGCCGGTCTATGCCGGCCGCGCGCCGATCGTGCAAGATCTGCTCGATGGTCGCGGCTGGGGTGACTCGGCGCTCGCACGCGCACCCTGGGCAACCGGGTCCGGCGATGTCGCGCTCATGAGCCCTCAGTTCGAGATCGACCGCCGCGCCTTCATGGAGGACCTGATTCGCACGACCGGGAGCACGCCTGGTCGAGCGGATTCCGTCGCGACATTCGCCGTTCGCGAGGCGTACCGTCGTCGCATTCCGCCAGCGCTCGTCTTCGGCGTGTTGATGGTCGAGAACCGTGAGCTCAAGTCATCCGCGACGTCGAACGCCGGCGCCGTGGGCCTCATGCAGATCGACACCAGTACGTGGGTGAGCTCACTCGGCAAGCGCTTCGGCACGAACCTGCGCAACGACGAGACCAACCTCCAGTACGGCGTGTTCATCCTCAGTCATCTGCTGTACGACAGCGATGACGACACCGTCGCCACCGATTCGGCGAACGTGCACGGGTCGCTGCGACGCGGTCTGCTCCGATACAACGGATGCGTTCGTGGCACGAACACGAGGAATTGCTTCCGCTATCCGGAGATCGTGCGGACGCGCATCGACACGTTCGCCATCGCGCAATGCGGGTGGCGCGGCTACGAGCGATGCGTCGCCGAGCCGCTGCGATACGCGCTCGTCGACGAGTAGGGCGTCGATACTCGCTATTTCTTTCGCGCCGAACGCTTGCTCGTTCGCTTGCGCGGAACCTTCGCGCCCTTCTTTCGCGCCTCGGAGAGTCCGATCGCGATGGCCTGCTTGCGGCTTTTCACCTTGCCGCCTTTGCCGCCGCGACCACTCTTGAGCGTTCCCTTCTTGCGCCGACGCATCGCGCTCTCGACGCGCTTCGATGCGGACTTTCCGTATCGCCGTCCGCCGGATCGTTTCGACGAGCTCTTACGCTTTGCCGCGGCCATTGGCTCACCCCGGATAGAGTTGGCTTCGTGGACGGACCCAGGCCGGGCAAAAAACCAGCCACATGAGTCGAAAGTCGGCTAAAGCACCCCGTATCCCGCCAGGTGCTGCGCCAGCGATTCCGCGTCGGTGAAACGAATCGTGCGCATCCCGAGCGCGGCGGCCGGGGCGAGGTTCTGATCTCGGTCGTCGATCAGCAGCGATGACTTCGGGTCAGCCTGGGCGATGCCAAGCCCGCGCTCGAAGAACGCGCGCTGCGGCTTGCGGACGCCGAGCCAGCACGAGCTCAGGAACGTGGGGAAGATCTCCCGCAGGCCGAAGTGATCGATGCGGTAGACGTTGAGCACCGCGGACTCGTTGTTCATCGTCATGAGCCTAACGCGCCCCGTCGCCGCGAGGTCCTTCGCCACCTCGATGCTGTCCGGGTTCGGCTCGCTCAGCGACAGCATGTAGAGCTCGAAGTCCTCGCGCGAGAACAGGCGCGGCGTGTAGAACACCGTCACGTCGAGGTACTCCTCGAGTGACATCGCGCCGGTCTCGAACTCGCTCACCACCTGATGGTGGCGATGCTCGAAGTCCTCGTCCTCGATACCGAACTTCTGGAGAGCGCGGGCGCGCTGCTCGTGGTCCCAGCCGTTTGTCCCGAGGACTCCGCCGATGTCGAAGAACACGTGGGTCAGTGGCATGTCTGACTCCCGGGTGCGAGCGTGGTCAGCGCCCGAACGGCGAATACGCGATTCCGTCAGGCCCCGCGCCCGTGGGCATATAGGCCACGACGCTTGCCTTGGCGATATCGATCATCGCCACGCGCGAGTTGCCCTGCAGCGCCACGAAGGCATAGCGCCCGTCGCGCGACAGCACGATCCCTTCCGGCGAGGGTGAGCCCGGGAACTCCGCGTTCGGCCCGACGCTGTCGGCCGGGATCTTCACGCTCGCCCGGTCCTTGCGCGTGGCGCGGTCGACGATGCGCACCACCGCGTTAGGCGGGTCCGTGATGATGACCGTGCGGCTATCCGGTGTGACGGCAAGCCGGTAGGGCATCCCGAACCCCGATAGCGTCCCCACGGCTGCGCCGGCGCTCGGATCGAGGACGGTCACCGTCTTCGCCTGGTTACTGCCTACCCACACCTGCTCACCGCCCGGCGCCACCGTGATCCCCTCGACTGCTGGCGCGACGTTGAACTCCCGCACGAACTTCCGCCCAGGCACGTCGAGCTCACTCACCGTGCCGTCCGCGACGTTGCTCGTGTAGATGCGCCGTCCGTCTGCAGTGAGCGCCAGCATGTGGGACGCCGGATGGTTCGTCGGAATCGACCCGACGACCGTACCCATCCTGAAGTTCACCAGCACGACCGCCTTGCTCACCTCCGACGTCACCGCGAACAGCGAATCGCCGGGCAGGAACGCGGAGCCATGCGGACGTTTGAACTCGCCGAGATCGATCGTTCGGGCGACCGCGGCCTTGGGCACGTCGATCACCGTGAGCGAGTTGCCCGGAGCACCGCGTACACCATAGTTGCTCACGACAGCCCATCGCCCGTCATGCGAGACGGCCACCTCGTGCACACCGTTGCCGGCAGGCAACGTCGCCACGACGCGCTTCGAGGCGACGTCGAGCAGCGTCGCCGTGTTGTCGCCCATGTTGGCGACAATGACGGTACCGGACCCCGTTGCGGCATTCGTCGACGAGCTCGGGGCGCCTCCGGCCGTGACACCCGACCTCGCGCCGCCGGAACACGCCACGACGGCAAGCGCGAGAAACACGACCCCCATGCGCATCATGATGTGGCCTGCAGCTCCATGTTCACCTCTGCCTTCAGGCTCTCGATGTCGCGGAAAATGCTTGCGACGGCCAGGGTGCGGCCACCGCGCTTGAATCGGACAGCCACATCCCTCGCCGGCGGATCTCCGTCCACCTCCACCGCGTCCCACTGCTCGGCGTGGCCAACGTAGTTGATCGACACGTCGTAGTGCGCGCTCCAGA
>Ga0070681_10002524_pt1 | contig 16782 bp, 10 predicted proteins | sample KBSC83BmetaG_FD_65650 | JGI IMG/M metagenome (GOLD analysis project Ga0070681, IMG submission 65650) | Corn rhizosphere microbial communities from Kellogg Biological Station, Michigan, USA - KBS C8-3B metaG | ecosystem: Host-associated > Plants > Roots > Rhizosphere | place: USA: Michigan...
CGCGGCGTCGATCGCATGCGGGCGGTTGTAGCGCGCGTAGCAGCGCGTATTGCAGCGCCACGACGGGACATACGGCTCGCGGAAGCCGAGCGGTACCCAGCCAACCACCTTGCCCGCGGCCGCGGCGCTGCCCCCATACCACGCGACGAGCGCCGGCGCCCACGCGGGCCGCGCGGCGAACCGTCCCGGGCACCAGCCCCAGCGTCCGCCGACGTGCACCCAGCGACCGTAGTGGAACGGCGCGTATCCCCACGCGGCATTGTCGACCCACGTATAGCCGTAGCCCGTGAGCCACGTCCAGTAGCCGAAGCGATACGGCGCCCATTCGGGATCCACGGTCGGGAACCACACGGCGCCGTACTCCGGATAGCTCTGCCACTCGCCATAGCGATCGAAGTCCGATGCGCCGACCATCTCGCGCGACACGTAATCGTTCGCGCGCGGCGATTCGTAGATCCGGTCGCGTTCGGCACTCCACGTGTCGAAGCCATCGAGGCCGCCGCCGTTGCGAACGTCGACGGTGGCGTCGTGCGTGGCGATCGTCGCGACCTGGCCGGGAAACACGCCCGCGATGCCGCTGACGCTGCCCATGTCGGCCTCGCCTTCACGCACAGTCAGGTTCGTCCGCTGCGCGTCGGGATCGACGTCGATCCGGTAAAGGCCCGGACGATTCAACGCGAGCTGCGTGGCCGCCGTGTCGACGCGGATCGCATCGCCAGGCTCGAGATAGCGGACGCGAACGATCAGCCGTCCGGATGCGACGAACAGCGCAAGCTGTCGCTGGTCGAGCCCCGACACGTGGACGTTCGTGGCGCCCGCCAGCCGGAACTCGCCGCCGCCGTAATCGACCTCCGCGCGCGCATCCGATGCGGTCCACAGGCTGTCGCCCTGCGCGACCGGATAGTTGAGGCCGACGGCCGACCACACGCCGGCGCCCTCCGGCGAATGACGAAGCGTGCCCTGGACGTTCGCGACACGACCGACGCGCGTGGGCAGCGCGTCGTCGGTTTGCGCGTCGGCATCGAGCGCGATCGCCGCGATCACGAGCGCGAGCAAGGCGGCAACGCAGGCCGCCGCGCTGCGCCGGCCGCGTCGCGCCAGCGTTGCCGCGCGCGGCGCGAATCGGATCGCACCCATGGTCCGACAACGGCTTCGCGCCGCCGCGCGTTGACGATGCGCTGCATTAGAATCGACGCTCGCATTCGCGACCCCATCGTTCGTTTCACTTGACGGAGACCCGCTTGAAATTGACGCTTCGCGCCCCGCTCGCCGTGGCCGCCCTCGGACTCGCGCTCGCCGCAAGCGACGCGTCGGCGCAGTTCTCGAACGCCTGGTTCTTCGGCGACAGCCTCACGGACAGCGGAACGTACAAGCCGCTGTTGCCACCGGGCACGGGCCTGTTCACGACGAATCCCGGGCCGGTCTGGTCGCAGCTCTTCGCTCGCCGCTACGGGTTCGACGCGATCCCGGCCAACCAGGGCGGAACCAACTTCGCGCAGGGCGGCGCGCGCGTCTCGAGCCTGCCCGGCGTTCCGGACACACCGCCGACGGGCACGGCGATGCCGATCAGCCAGCAAGTTGCGCAGGTCGTGGCCGCGGGTCCGCTCGACCGCAACGCGTTTTACTCGATCTGGGGCGGCGGGAACGACGTCTTCTTCCAGCTCGACGCGGCCGCGGCGGGCGCGATCACGCCCGTCCAGCTGCAGGCCAACATCGCGCAAGCGGCGAGCGACGTCGTCCGGCAGGTCGGCATCCTCAGCGCCGGCGGTGCGCGCTACCTGATCGTCTTCAACCTGCCCGATACCGGCCGGACGCCGGCGGGCGTGGCGTCGGGACAAGCGGCGCTCATCTCGGGCGTGACGAACCTTTTCAACGGCTCGCTGACCGCGGGCCTCGACGCGCTCGGCGTGCCGACGATTCGCTTCAACATCTATGCCCTCGTCAACGAAGCGCTCGCCAACCCTTCGGCATTCGGTCTGACGAACGTCACGACGCCGGCCTGCGGTACGACGGTCTCGCTGCTCTGCACGCCGGCGAACCTCGTCGTGCCGAATGCGGCAACGACGTTCCTCTTCGCGGACGGCGTGCACCCGACGAGCGCGGGCCACGCGATCATCGCGCAGGCCGTCGAGTCGATGATCGAAGGGCCGATGCAGATCGGCGTGCTCGCCGAGGCGCCGCTCGGCGTCGAACAGTCGACGTTTCGCGCAATCGACGCGCGGATGATCTCGGCGCTCGGCGCGCCGGTCGCATCGAACCGGTTCAACGCGTGGGTCAGCTACGACTACGGGCACAACGGCTTCGCCGGCAATTTCGTTTCGGGCAACGCCGACGTGAACGCGATCGCCGTCGGTGGCGACGCGAAACTGTCCGATCACATGCTCGTCGGCGCTGCGTTCACGTTCGCAGACGACAAGGGCGACTTCGGCGGCAACTCGGGCGGCTACAAACTGCGCGAGACGGCCGGCACCGTCTACGCGGGTTACGGCAGCGGTCCCTGGTACGTCGGCGCGACGCTCGGCGCCGGCGACCTCGATTATCGCGACGTCGACCGGCGCTTCGATCTCGGTGCGCTTTCGCGGACCGAGCGCGGCGACACGCGCGGCTGGCAGGTGATGGCGAGCGTGCTCGGCGGCTATTGGTTCAGCTACGCCGACGTGCTCCACGGTCCGTTCGTGCGCCTCGCCTATCAGGACATCCACGTGAACGGCTTCGCCGAGCAGGGCTCCGACAGCACCGCGCTGATCTACGGCGAGCAGCAGCGCGAGTCGTTCGTGTCGACGCTCGGCTGGCAGGTCACCGGGCAGATCGGCAGCGTGCGCCCATTCGCGCGGATCGCCTACGAGCTCGAAAGCAAGGACGACACGCGCTTCGTCTCGGCGTCTTCGGTCACGCTCGGCGGGCAGTACGCGATCCCGACGATCAAGCCCGATCGCGACTACGTTTCGTACCTGCTCGGCGCGAGCACGGATTTCGGTCGCATCACCGGATACCTGAACGGCTACGCGACATCGGGACGCAGCGACGGCAATGCGTACGGCGCGACCGTCGGCGTGCGCGTACCACTGTAGTTCGGCCGACCGCGCACGGTGCGTGCGCGTGTCAGCGCGTGCGCGGCTTGCGCGGCGTATGCGCGAACATTCGGTCGTAGAGCGGCCGCGGCAGCGCGCGAAACATGCGGCCGACGAGCGCCATCGGCCACGGCAGCACGTGAAAGCGCTTGCGGCGAGCGACGGCGCGCACGATGCTCCGCGCCGCGGCGTCGGGCCGCATCAGGAACGGCATCGGGTACGGATTGCCCGCGGTCATCGGCGTATCGATGTAGCCGGGGCACACGGTGACGACCGACACGCCGCTGCCGCGAAGCTCGACCCGAAGGCTCTCCAGGTAAGCGATCGCCGCGGCCTTCGACGCGCTGTACGCGCCCGAGCCGGGCAGGCCGCGAAATCCGGCGATGCTCGCGACGCCGACCAGCGTTCCGTGGCGCGCCGCGCGCATCGGCGCCACGAACGGCTGGAACGTGTTGACGAGACCGACGACGTTGGTGTCGAGCACATCGCGAAACGTCGCGAGATCGTCGGCGTAGTCGGTCGCGGTTCCGCGCGACACGCCGGCATTCGCGACGACGATGTCCGGCGTGCCGAAGCGCGCAACGAACGCCTTCGCGGCGGCGGCCACCGAAGCGGCGTCACGAACGTCGCCGGCATAGGTCGCGACGCGGTCGGGCGCGAGCGCCGCGGCGATCCGCGACAGCTCGCTTGCCCTGCGCGCATAGAGCCCGACCGCCGCGCCTTGCGCCGCATATTGGCGCACGAGCGCCTCGCCGATACCCGACGAGGCGCCGGTGATGAAGACCTTCGAGCCGATCGGGCGCGACTCGCAGGCTCGCGCTGTCGAGCGCGTTCCTGTCAGCTCTTGCGCTCGGAGCGCGCCTTCGCGACCAGCTCGGTGATCGCGGGCGGCAGGTTCGCGTGGGTGCCGACGCGATCCGACGACGTCATGAACTTGCCGTCGACGATGACGGTCGGCACGCCCTCGATGTGATACTCCTGCGCGAGCTGCATCGCGCGCTTGACCTTGCCGTCGATCGCGAACGACGAGAACACCTCCTCGACCTTCTTCCGGTCGAGGCCCTTGCCCGCTGCCCAGTCGAAGAACTTGTTCTTGTCGGCGAGGTTCACGTTCTGCTGATGGATCGCCTTGAATACCTCCGACGAGAGCTTCGCCGCCTGTCCCATCGCGTCGAGCGTGTAGTAGACCTTGGCGAGCTGCAGCCAGTCGGGGTGGAACATTACCGGGACGCGACGGAACGCGACGTCCTGCGGGAGGCTCTCGAGCCACTTGTCGAGGTACGGCTCCAGCGCGGCGCAATGCGGGCAGCCGTACGAGAAGAACTCGACGACCTCGATCTTGTTGCCCGTCTCCACCGGTTGCGGGTTCGGCAGGCGGATGTAGTTCTTCCCTTCGACGAGTTGCGCGCTCGCGGTGCCAGTGAGCATCGCGAATGCGAGGAGGGCGATCACGCTGCGGCCGAGTAAACGCACTGCGGAAAGGCTCATGGAGGCTCCCGGGTGATGAAGACGGTTTGGGCCGGCGCGGCGACGCGCGAGTTCCCCCGCTTGTCCGTGCATGCCGCGCCGCCCGTCAGTAACGGATCACGGCGACGTCGAAGCCGCGCTTCGCGAGCTCGGATTTCATCCTGCCGAGCTCGTCGGCGTTGTCGTAGGGACCGAGCCGAACGCGGTAGCGAATGCTCTTGTCCGCGAGCGCGCCCTGCTGGACGCTCGCCTCCCAGCCCGCGAGGGCGAGGCGCGCGCGCAGGTTCTCCGCGTCCGGCGCCGACGAGAACGAGCCGGCCTGCAACCAGAAGCGATCCGCGGGCTTCACGCCCTTCTGCGCGGCATCGGCCGGCACCGTGGCCTTGTCGATCGAGGCCGGCTGGAGCGACGGCGTCCCCGCGCGGTCGATGGCCTTGTCGGCGAGCGGATCCCTGGGCCCCGGCGCCCGGTCGGCACGCGGCGCCTGCACCTTCGGCTCTTCGACGCCCGGCAGGATCTTGTAGAAATCGAAGCGCGGCTTGTCGTCGGCCTTCGCGACCTTTGCCGGATCGCGCGCCGCCTCGCGCGCCTCGTGCGAGAACGTCGGCATCGGCAGCGCCGGGTTGTTCTTCATAAGCCAGTACGCGACGCTCGCTGCCATCCCGAGGCCGACGATCATGCCGATGAACACGCCGAGCAGCGTGCCGCCGAGCGAGCCGCGGGGCGGCGGCGTGCGCGCAATCGTTGGCCTGCGCGATACCCTGGATGAAGTCATGGAATCGATGGCTGAACCGCTGCGAGTGCCGTCATTGGAAGCGTGCCCTGTGCGCGTAGACAAGGGTTACATCGCATCGGGGGCGCCGATGCCGAGCAGCGTGAGTCCGTTGCGCAACACCTGCCCGACCGCGACGATCAGTGCGAGCCGCGCGTTGCGCAAACGCGCGTCGTCGACGAGAAAGCGCTCCGCATTATAGTAACTGTGGAATTCCTGCGCCAAATCCTTCAGGTAGAACGTGAGCTGATGCGGCGCGAATTCGCGCGCCGCGGCCGCGATCTCGTCGGGAAAGTCCTCCAGACGGCGCAGCAGCGGCGTCTCGTAACGGCTGTCGAGCGGTGAGACGTCGGCGCCGCGAAGGCTCCTGCGCGCATCGTCGAACGTGAGGCCAGCCTGCCTCAGCACCGATGCGACGCGCGCATGCGCGTATTGCACGTAGTAGACCGGGTTCTCGTCGGACTGCGAGCGCGCGAGATCGATGTCGAAAACGAACTCGGAATCGGCCTTGCGCGATACGAGGAAGAAGCGCACGGCATCGCGGCCCGCCTCGTCGATCAGGTCGCGCAGCGTCACGTAGCTGCCGGCGCGCTTGCTGATCTTCACCTCCTCGCCGCCCCGCATCACGGTCACCATCTTGTGCAACACGTAGTCGGGGTAGCCCCGCGGAATCCCGATTTGAAGCGCTTGCAGGCCCGCGCGAACGCGCGCGACGGTCCCGTGGTGGTCGGAGCCCTGGATGTTGATCGCCCGTTCGAAGCCGCGCTCGAACTTGGTGACGTGGTAGGCGACGTCGGGTACGAAATACGTGTAGCCGCCGTCGCTCTTGCGCATCACGCGGTCCTTGTCGTCACCGAAGTCGGTCGTTCGCAGCCACAGCGCGCCTTCGCGCTCGTACGTGACGCCGGCTTCGCCCAATCGCGCCACCGTCGCGTCGACGCGTCCGTCTGCATAGAGCGAGCTCTCGAGGTAGTAGCGGTCGAAGCGCACGCCGAAGGCCGCGAGGTCGCGATCCTGCTCCTTGCGAAGCTCGTCGACGGCGAAGCGGCGGATCCGCTCGACGTCGGACAAGTCGTTGCCGACCTCGGCAAGGTAACGCTGCGCGAGCTCGCGAATGTATTCGCCGCGGTAGCCGTCTTCGGGAAAATCGCCGGACTCGCCCAGGATCTCGCGCGCCCTTGCGCGAACCGATACGGCCAGGTTCTCGATCTGCTGTCCGGCGTCGTTGTAGTAGTACTCGCGCGACACGCTCGCGCCCTGCCATTCGAGCAGGTTCGCGATCGCATCGCCGAGCGCAGCCTGCCGCCCGTGGCCGACGTGGAGCGGTCCCGTCGGATTGGCGGATACGAACTCGACGACGGCGCGCTCGCCCGCGCGCGACTCGGCTCGCCCGTAGTCGGCGCCTGCGCGCAGGATCGCCCGCACGACCTGCTGTCGCGCAGCCGGCGTCAGGCGCAGGTTGATGAAGCCGGGACCGGCGACCTCGGAGACCGCGACGAGGTCGGGCAGCGATGATTGCAGCGACCCGGCCAGCGCCTTCGCGAGCTCTCGCGGATTGCGCTTCGCCGCCTTGGCGAGCGCGAGCGCCGCGCTGGTCGCGTAATCGCCGTGCGACGCGTCGCGCGGACGCTCGACGAGCACAAGCGATGCGGGCGCATCGGGGAGCGTTTCGCGCACCGCGCGCGCCAGCGCCTCTTCGATACGTTGCCGTGGATTCTGCGCGGCGGCAGCGACGGCGCGCACTTCGGGCGGGGGCATGATCGCGCGCCATTATAGAACTCGCCCCCGACACATTTGGTCACACCTCGTTGTCGGGATAGGACGACGGAACCGCCTTGTCCCAGTTGTCACGGAGGACAAGATGGCCGATCGATCGCTGCACGCCGCGCCGCAGGCGTGGCTTCTCCCGCTCGCCGCCCTGATCGGGCTCGCTGCGTCGCTTTTCGCGTACTTCGATCCCGGGAACGGCATTCACGGCACCGGCGGCGTTCTGCTCGTGATCGCATCGACGGCGGTGATGCTGATCCTCGCCGTGCTGCTCGTGCGCCGGGCCGGCCGCGGTTTTGCGCACGGGCTGCTGCTCGTGCTGTTGCTGATCGACATCGCCGGCACGGGCCTCGCCGCGTATCTGCTCGAGGCCTGGCCGCTCCTCGGCGCAACGGTGCTGGCGCTGATCGGCTGGTTCGTCGATCTCCCGTCGCAACGCGCGGCCCGCGCGGCGCCTGCGCTTTTCGTCGTCGCGGCAGTCGCGGGCACCATCCTGGCGGTCACTGGCATCACCGCATCGAACACGCAGGACGGCAACGCGCCGCCCGCGAATGTCGCGAGCGCGGCGCCGGAAGAGTCGGGCGTCCGCTATCACGGCTGGTACACGTTCAACGGCGACCTGATGGACCAGAAGTTCTCGCAGGCCGGCGAGATCACGCCGCAGAACGTCGCGCGCCTCACGAAGGCGTGGGAGGTGCACACGGGCGACGTATCGAGCGGCGACGGCAAGGTTCCCGTCAGCGACTGGTCGGCGACGCCGCTCTTCGTCAACGACACCGTGTACGTGTCGACGCCGTTCTACCGGATCTTCGCGATTGCGCCCGACACCGGAAAGGTGAAGTGGACCTTCGACACGCACGCGAAGCTCGAGGCGCTGACGCAGCCCGACCTGAAGACGCGCGGCGTCGCGTACTGGCAGTCGGCGACACCCGAAGCGGGCAAGGCATGCCAGAAGATCGTCTACATCGGCACCATGGAGGCCAAGCTCTACGCGGTCGACGCCGACAGCGGCAAGCCCTGCGGGGACTTCGCCGACCACGGCGTGCTCGACATCAATCAGTGGAACAAGGTCAACGCGAAGTGGCCGCTGTCGATCCTGCAGCCGCCCACGGTCTACAAGGACACGCTGTTTCTCGGCTGGGCCGGCAAGGACTGGGCGTACGAGGAGGCGCCGCCGGGAAGCGTCTTCGCGATCGACGCGCGAACGGGCAAGCTCGAGTGGACGTTCGACGCGCTGCCGAAGGACGCCGCGGCGAAGACCGGAACGTCGAACGTGTGGGCGAGCATGTCGATCGATCCCGAGCACGGCGTCCTCTACCTGCCGGTCAGCTCGCCGAGCCCCAATTTCTGGGGCGGCAACCGCACCGGAGACCTGCCGTATGCAACGTCGGTCACCGCGCTCGACGCCAACAGCGGCAAGGTGCTCTGGAGCCGCCAGATCGTCCATCACGACATCTGGGATTACGACGCCAACTCGGCGCCGACGCTCGTCGACCTGCATAAGGACGGCAAGACGATTCCGGCGCTCGTGCAGTCGAGCAAGATGGGCTTCTTCTTCGTGCTGAATCGCTTGACCGGCGAGCCGATCTATCCGATCGCCGAGCACGCGGTCCCCGCGTCCGACGTGCCCGGTGAAAAAGCTTCGCCGACGCAGCCGTATCCGCAGGCGCTCGAGCCGACGGTGCCCGATCGGTTCCCGGGCATCTTCGGGCTCGCCGATTGGGCGAGCTTCGGCGAGTGCAGCGACAAGTTCGCGAAGATGCGTTACGACGGACGCTACACGCCGCCGAGCGTCAAGGGCACGCTCGCGTATCCGTCGACGGCGGGTGGCGTCGAATGGGGTGGCGGTGCCGTCGATCCGCGCAGCGGCATCTACGTCGTCAACAGCTCGGCCGTCGCGCAGATCTATCGGCTCGTGCCGCGCGACAAGTACGACGCCGAATCGAAGAGCGACCCCAGCAAGTACTACCCGCAGGAAGGCGCGCCGTACGGCTTCTATCTCGACAACTTCGTCAACCGCTGGGGCATGCCGTGCTGGAAGCCACCGTACGGGACGATGTCCGCGTACGACCTGAACAGCGGCAAGCTCTTGTGGCGCAAACCGTTCGGCGAAGTGCAGAAGTGGGGCTTCTACATGCCCGATTCTTGGGGCTCGGTGACGATCGGCGGCCCGCTGATCACGAAGACCGGCGTCGTGTTCGCGGGCGGCTCGATGGATGCGCGCGTGCGTGCGATCGATCTCAGGACCGGCGACGTGCTGTGGAAGGCGCAGGTCGATGCGCCCGCGGTCGCCAATCCGGCGACCTACGTCTACAACGGACGCCAGTACGTCGTCTTCGTCGTCGGCGGCAACGCGATTCTCAAGCCGCAGGTCTCCGACCAGGTCGTCGCGTACGCGTTGCCGGCAGGCAACGGCTGACTCAGAAGCCGATCGGGTCGACGTCGAGCGCGAAACGCACGCGCGCGTGCGCGGCTGCCGCGAGCGCCTCGCGCCAGCGCGGCACGAACGCGAGAAGCGCCCGGCGGTCCGCGCTTTGCGCGATGAGATGTCCGCGCTCGTAACCGCGTCGCCGCGGCATCGCCGCCGGCGCGGGCGGAAACACGCGGATCGCATCGTCGTCCCGGGAGAGTGCGCTTGCCTCGTCGAACGCGCGGTCGAGAAACGCGTCGACATCGGCGCGCGCGTGGGCCTCCGCGACGAGCAGCGCGATCCGCGTTGCGGGCGGCAGTTGCGCAGCCTCGCGCTCGCGCGCGAGGTCGTCGGCGAAGCGGGCGTAGTCGTGCGCGGCGAGCGCGCGATAGACCGGATGACCGGGAAAATCGGTCTGCACGATCACCTCGCCCTCGCGATCCGCGCGCCCGGCGCGTCCCGCGACCTGCATGAGCAGCGCCGCCAGGCGCTCGGTCGCACGGAAATCGGCGCTGTAGAGCGCGTTGTCGGCGCCGAGCACGCCGACCAGCGTGAGCCGCGGAAAATCGTGTCCTTTCGCGAGCATCTGCGTGCCGATCAGGATGTCGATCGCCTGCGCCTCGACGTCGCGGCGCAGCGTCGCGAACGCGTCCTTGCTGCGCGTCGTGTCGCGGTCGACGCGCGCGATGCGTGCTTGCGGAAATGCCGCGCGGATCGATTGCTCGAGGCGCTGCGTGCCGAAGCCGAGCGGCAGCAGGTCGACGTTGCCGCAGTCGGGACATGCGCGCGGCAGCGGCCTCGCGTGGCCGCAGTGATGACAGCGCAGGCGGTCGGGACTGCGATGCACGACGAGCCGTGACGCGCAGCGCGGGCATTGCGACTCGAATCCGCACGCCGCGCACTTGAGCGACGGCGCATAGCCGCGACGGTTCACGAAGATCAACGACTGCTCGTTTCGCGCGACGCGCGCTGCCATTGCGCTCTGCAACCCCGGCGTCACGCCGTCGTGCGCGTCGCCGCCGCGCACCGGCACGAACCGGACCGCCGGCGGGCGTGCACGCACGTCGGCACGCTTCGCAAGCGTGGCGATCTGGCAGCGGCCGGCACGTGCGCGCGTCCACGTCTCGAGCGACGGGGTCGCGCTGCCGAGCACGATCGGCACGTCGCGCCGCTGCGCGCGCCAGACGGCGAGGTCGCGCGCGTGGTAACGGACGCCATCCTGCTGCTTGAACGAGTCGTCGTGCTCCTCGTCGACGACGATCAGTGAAAGACGCGGCAGCGGCGCGAATACGCCGAGGCGCGTCGCGAGCACGACCTGCGCGTCGCCCGCCGCGGCGGCGTCCCAGTTTGCGCGGCGCACGCCGGCCGCAAGCCGGCTGTGCAGCGTCACTGCGCGGACGTTCGGCAATGCGGCCCGGACGCGCCCCTCGAATTGCGGCGTCAGGTTGATCTCGGGCACGAGAATCAGCACCTGTCCGCCGCGCGCGACGGCGCGCTGCGCGGCCGCAAGGTACACGTTCGTCTTGCCGCTGCCGGTCACACCGTGCAGCAGCGTCACGACGAACGTCTCGGATGCGCCGATCACAGCCAGCGCTTCCGCCTGTGCCGCGTTGAGCGCCGCATGCAAGCTCGCGTCGGCAACAGCGGAGGTGGACTCGGCGGCACGGCGACGCGAAGACGCCGATGGCGGCACCAGCAAGGCGTGCGCGAGACCGATCGGCGCCTGGTAATAGGCGCTCACGAAATCCGCCATCGCCATCAGATCTTCAGGGAGCCGTGCGATGCCTGCGAGCGCGTCGATCGGCTGCACGCGATCGGCAAAATCGGACGCCGCGTCGACCGCGACGACGATGCCGACGCTGCGGCGATTCCCGAGACGCGCACGTACGGCGTCACCGCGCGCAACGTCGAGTCCGTCGGGGATCCAGTAGTCGAAGTACTGCCACGCCGCGATCGGCATGGCGACGTGCGCGATGGCCATCGCGGGGCGGCAAGAATTACACCGGCGACCGCCTCTGCGGGCCGCCGATTACGCAATACTTAATCCGATACTTCAACATGAATGGGCAAGCTTTTAATTCGCAAAAACTCCGGTAAGGATTTCCAACACGTCCTGTGGATAGTTTTGTGCGTAACTGACAGCGCATGTTGCGCCGACGCGCCACGACCGCGTGGCCTGAATGTTGCACCGGTGCGACGCCTTACAAATTCGTGCGCCCGATCAGGCGCTTGCCGCTCTCCGTTCGCGCAATTTTCGTCACATCCGCGGGTGTAGGACGAACGGCCGATACGTGTGCATAACTCCGTGGGGAACGCCTGTTTCGCGGATTTGTCAACCCCCTCAATTCGCGCGTGGGACGCGATTCGCGTCCATTGACGGGCCGCGAACGGTCAACCGGTGCACCGTGTCGACGAGTACGGCGACGTTGTCCGGCGGCGTCCCCGGCACGAGCCCGTGCCCGACGTTGAACACGTAGCCCGGAGCCGGTCCCGCGGCGGCGACGACGTCGGCAGCGGCGCGCTCGACGCTTGCGCTGTCGGCGAGAAGCGCAAGCGGATCGAGATTGCCTTGGAAGGCGATACGCTCGCCGAATTCGCGGCGTGCCTTCGCGAGGTCGGCGGTCCAGTCGAGACCGACGCACGCAGCGCCCGAATCGACGATCGCCGGCAACGACGCGAAAGCCCCCTTCGTGAAGACCATGGTCGGCACGCGCGACGGCAGCCGCGCCAGGACCGAACGCATCGGTTCTAGCGAAAAGCGCCGAAAAGCCGGAGGGGACAAGAGGCCGCCCCACGTGTCGAAGAGCATCAGCGCATCGGCACCCGCGCGTGCCTGCTCGCACAGATACGCGGCGACCGCGTCGGCGTTGACGCGAACGAGACGATCGACAAGATCGGGCCGCGCGTACGCCATCCGCCGGATCGTCGCGAAATCGGCGCTGCCGCGTCCCTCCGTCATGTAGCACGCGAGCGTGAACGGGCTGCCGGCGAAGCCGATCAGCGGCACGCGGCCCGCGAGCGCCTGCTTGATTTCGCCAATCGCGTCGAACACGTAGCGCAGTCGCGCGAGATCCGGAATCGCGAGCGCCCCGATCGCGCGTTCGTCGCTTGCGGTACGGGCAAAGCGCGGTCCCTCCCCTTCCGAGAACGCGAGGCCGAGTCCCATCGCGTCGGGAACCGTCAGGATGTCCGAAAACAGAATCGCCGCGTCGAGCGAAAAGCGCGCGAGGGGCTGCAGCGTAGCCTCGGTCGCGAGCGACGGGTTGGTCGCGAGCGCCATGAAGCTGCCGGCACGGGCACGAAGCGTCGCGTACTCGGGCAGGTAGCGGCCCGCCTGGCGCATCAGCCATATGGGAACGTACGGCGTCGGTTCGCGGCGCAGCGCGCGGAGCAGCGTGTCATTTGCGAGCGGCGTCATCGCTTCCCCTCACCCGCCTCGCCGGTGCTCGGCACGCTCTCCCCGCGCGCGGGGAGAGCGTTGGGGCGAGGGGCGCGTGAAACCAATGTCCGTCCCGTCATCCGCTCCAGTACCGCGAGCGGCGATCGTTGCGGCTCGTAGAGCGCGGCGATCGGCAGGTGCGTCGTCTGCTCGAGCATGTACTGGCCCGACGAGGCGGCGTGCATCACCTGGTCCGAAAAGCAGATCCACGTCGTCCCGGGCGCGAAGCGGACCTCGCGTTGCTCCGACGCGCGCTGATAGCCGAGATCGGCTTTCGCCGCATCGTGCAGGCCGAGCATCAGGTGGTCGTATTCGCTGCGCGCCGACTTGGTGACGCGCAACGCGGACAGGATCGCCGCCTCGCCCGGCCGCATCGCGCGAATCCCCGGCAGGAAGCGCTGCGCCATCGGCTCGAACGCCTCGCCGACGCGCCAGACGCGATCTTCGCCTTGCGGGTTCACGTTGCAGAAGACGCGCAGGATCCGCACGCCGCGATTGGGCCGCGACGGAAACGCGTCGACATGCAGGCGCGTGTCGTCCTTGCGCCACGACACCGCGCGACCGGCGGCCGTGTGCGGACGATAGCTCGTTCGCGCCCGCGTCAGATACCGCGCGTAGCGCGGAAAGAGCGCCGCGATCAGCGCGCTCGCATCCGAGGCAAAGCGCGCCACCATCGCGGTCAATGCGAGCAGATCGGCGTCGTCGCCGCGCGCGCCCTTGATCGTGCCGCGGTCGAGGCTGATGTTCTTCGCCTTGCCGTCCGACCAGCGGACATCGAGGAAGCGCCGTTCGTCCCGCGACAGCGCGAACGCGAGGCGCGGCAGCACGAGCACGGCGCCGCTTTCGAGATCGCGCGCGTACCGCTCGGTGTCCGCCGCCGCCACCTCGGGGCGCCAGCGCGCGATGTCGAGCGTGGCCAGGGGGGTCAGCATGGGACGCGCGGGATCATAAGTGGGTCAGAGACGGCTTTTCGGACAGCTTCCTCGCAACCACCCGAAACCCGCTGGAAACGTCGTCTCCGACTCCAGTTATCTCGGCAGCGACGACGCGCCCGTCAGGAAGTCGTCGATCGCCTGCGCACATTGGCGTCCCTCGCGGATCGCCCAGACGACGAGCGATTGCCCGCGGCGCATGTCGCCCGCGGCGAAGACCTTCGGCACGCTCGTCCGGTAATCGTCGGTGTTCGCCTTCACGTTCGTCCTCGCGTCGCGCTCGACGCCGAATTGCTCGACGAGGTCCGTGTCGCCCGGACCCGTGAAGCCCATCGCGAGCAACACGAGATCGGCTTTCAACTCGAACTCGGTGCCCGGAATCTCGACCATCCGCACCGTGCCGCTGCCGTCGCGCTGCCATTCGACGCGGACCGCGACGAGCTTCTCGACCTGTCCGTTCGCGCCCTCGAAGCGCTTCGTCGCCACGGACCAGTCGCGCTCGCAGCCTTCCTCGTGAGACGACGACGTGCGAAGCTTGATCGGCCAGTACGGCCAAACGAGCGGCTTGTTCTCGTTGACCGGCGGCTGCGCGAGCAGCTCGAACTGGACGATCGACAGCGCGCCCTGCCGGTTCGACGTGCCGACGCAGTCGGATCCCGTGTCCCCGCCGCCGATGACGATGACGCGCTTGCCCGCGGCACTGATCTGCCCGTCGACGGCGTCACCGGCGACGACGCGGTTCTGCTGCGGCAGGAACTCCATCGCGAAGTGAATCCCGCGAAGCTCGCGTCCGGGCACCGGGAGATCGCGCGGCTTTTCCGCACCGCCGGTCAGCGCGATCGCATCGAACTCGGCGAGCAGCGACTGCGCGGAGACGTTGCCGCCAACGTGCGAGTTCGGCCGGAACTCGACGCCCTCGAGCGACATCTGCGCCATCCGGCGATCGATCAGGTGCTTCTCCATCTTGAAGTCGGGAATGCCGTAGCGAAGCAGTCCGCCGATCCGGTCGGACTTCTCGAACAGCACGACGTCGTGGCCGGCGCGCGCGAGCTGCTGCGCGCACGCGAGGCCCGCCGGTCCCGATCCGACGACGGCGACGCGGTTGCCGGTTTTTTGCGCCGGCGGCATCGGCACGACGAAGCCTTCCTCGTAGCCCTTGTCGATGATGAAGTGCTCGATGGACTTGATGCCGACCGGATCGTTGTTGATGTTGAGCGTGCACGCCGCTTCGCACGGCGCAGGACAGACGCGTCCGGTGAACTCGGGAAAGTTGTTCGTCGAGTGCAGGACGTCGAGCGCCGCCTTCCACTGGTGGCGGTAAACGAGGTCGTTCCAGTCGGGAATGATGTTGTGGATCGGACACCCGCTCTGGCAGAACGGAATGCCGCAATCCATGCAGCGGCCACCCTGCTTCGCCGCCGCCACATCGTCGAGCGCGTGGATGAACTCGCGGAAGTGGCGCACGCGCGCCTGCACGGGATCGGCGACTTCGGCGATCCGCTGCCATTCGAGAAACCCGGTGACCTTGCCCATCTCGACTCGTGTTCAGGTGACGCTTGCGTTTCGACGAGCGCCTGTCATTCGGCGACTATGCGACCGCGCGCTCCCGCGCAACGCCTGAAGGCTCCGCATGTTGCGCCTTCGCGTGGAGCTCGGAGAGCGCGCGCACGTACTCGTTCGGGAAGACCTTGACGAACTTCGCGCGCGCCTGGTCCCAGTGATCGAGCATGCCGAGCGCGAGCGTCGAGCCGGTGAAGCGCAGGTGGCGCTCGATCAGTCGCCGCAGGATCGCTTCGTCGGCCGCGCCGGCGTGCAACAGGCGTCCCTTCCCGGCCGCGGCAAGCTCCTTCTCGGCGCGATGCTGCTCGCTTTCCGAAAGCACGGGACCGAGCGACACCATCGCGCGATTGCAGCGCGACGCGAACGTCCCGTCGGGATCGTAGACGTACGCGACGCCGCCGCTCATGCCGGCGGCGAAGTTGCGGCCGGTGCGGCCGAGCACGACGACGGTTCCGCCGGTCATGTATTCGCAGCCGTGGTCGCCGGTGCCTTCGGCGACGGCCGCCGCGCCGGAATTGCGGACGCAGAAGCGCTCGCCTGCAACGCCGCGGAAGTACGCCTCGCCGGCGATCGCACCGTACATGACGGTATTGCCGATGACGATGTTCTCTTCCGGCTTCGCGGGACACGCGGGGTCGGGGTAAACGACGATGCGGCCGCCCGACAGGCCCTTGCCGACGTAATCGTTGGTCCCCCCCTGCAACTCGAACGTGATTCCGCGCGCGAGGAACGCCCCGAAGCTCTGTCCCGCAACACCTTCGAACGCGACATGCAACGTGTCCTCGGGCAGTCCGTCGTGACCATGTCTGCGCGCAACGACGCCGGAGAGCATTGCGCCGACGGAACGGTGCGCATTGCGGATCTTGTACGCGAGACGCACCGGCTGCCCCTTCTCGATCGCCGGCGCCGCGGCCTCGATCAGCTTGTGATCGAGCGCACGCGCAAGTCCGTGGTCCTGCGACTCGCAGCGGTGGCGCCCGACCTCGGCCGGCATCGGCGGCTGGTAAAAGACGCGCGAAAAATCGAGACCTTTCGCCTTCCAGTGCGCGATCCCCTTGCGCATGTCGAGCAGGTCGCTGCGGCCGATCATCTCGTCGAGCGTGCGGAATCCGAGCTGCGCCATGATCTCGCGCAGCTCCTCGGCGACGAAGAAGAAGTAGTTGACGACGTGCTCCGGCTGCCCGTTGAAGCGACGGCGCAATTCCGGATCCTGCGTCGCGACACCGACCGGGCACGTGTTGAGATGGCACTTGCGCATCATGATGCAGCCTTCGACGACGAGCGGCGCCGTCGCGAAGCCGAACTCGTCGGCGCCGAGCAGCGCGCCGATCGCGACGTCGCGGCCGGTCTTCATCTGGCCGTCG
>Ga0070681_10002525_pt1 | contig 16779 bp, 16 predicted proteins | sample KBSC83BmetaG_FD_65650 | JGI IMG/M metagenome (GOLD analysis project Ga0070681, IMG submission 65650) | Corn rhizosphere microbial communities from Kellogg Biological Station, Michigan, USA - KBS C8-3B metaG | ecosystem: Host-associated > Plants > Roots > Rhizosphere | place: USA: Michigan...
GTTTCTCACCGACCGGGGTTGCAGCCGGAACACTGCCCGACACCGTCGCCGACGGCGATGCCGAGGCGCCTGCGGGCGCCTTCTCCACGATTGATTCCAGCGGCACTGCCAGCACGTTGTTCTTAACGTTGGTGGTGATAGTCGCCGTTGAGCTCATGCCGGGGCGCAGCTCTTTCTGAACGTCGTCCGACAGATCTTTCAGTTGCAGTGTGACCTTGAATTCCTTTGCTTCCTGAACATTGACCCGGTTTGACAAACCACCGGTCTGGTCCGACTTCGCAATCGCCAGCGGGTTCTTCTGAATAACAACTGCTTTTAGTTCCTTTTCACCGAGTGCGTCAACCTTGACCTTCGCTTCCTGGCCTTCCTGAACGTTATTGATTTCAGTCTCGTCAACGTTCACTTCGACGTTGATTGAAGACATGTCGGCAATCGTCATCAAGGGTGTTGTCGATAACTGCGCAACCGCGTACTCACCAACCCGGGTCGGAATGTCGGCAACGACGCCGTTGAGCGGGGACAACTGCGTTGCCTTGGAACGTTGGCTCGTCTGGCCGCGCAGCATGGCTGACTGCTGGCTGGCACGCATTTCAGACGACTTGATGCTGGTCTGAGCATCTTTCACGGCGATGCGCTGCTGGTTCGCGCGTTCCTGGGCCTCTTTGACCGCAATGTTCTGCGCTTCGAGGTTTGCGTTTGCAGTTTCGAGTGCGACCTTGGCGGTGTCATAACGGTCGCGGGCCGTGTCGTATTCAAGACGCGAAGCGACGCCGGATTCGATCAGTTCGGTGTAGCGTTTCAGTTCGCGCTGGGCCGTGTTCAAATCAATTTTCGCGCGGTCGACGCTTGTTTGCAGTGCGACTACCTGCTGTCGGGCAGCAGCTACCGCAGCCTCTGCAACGACTAGTGACTGCTGGGCTGAGGTCACCGCATTGCGTGCATTCTGCACGTCATTAATCGATGCCTGGGTGGCGGCCCACTGGGCTTCCTGGCTCGACTGCAACTGGGTCGGATCGATTCGGACGAGGGGCTTGCCCTTGGTGACCATGTCGCCGGGGTTGACGTAGATTTCCTCGATTCGGCCGGGGACCTCGCTGGTCAGTTTGATATAGCGGATGGGCCGTACCTCGCCTGACGAGGTGACGGTTTGCTTCAATTCCGGTCTGATATCGAGCTTCACCGTAACGACTTCGGGCTCTTCCTTACGCGTTGCGATTACGCTGATCACGACGACCGAAATGAGCACCACGGCCGCGACGATTCCGATTATGATTTTCTTTTTCCGACTCAGGGCCATTCTTTAATTCCTTATATTGTAGGGGACTTTCAAATTCTCGAAGTACTTTCTACGTGGAAACTTATCAAACAGTTTCATGTAAGAGCAAACCACGAACGGGCCATATTACAGACGCTAAATGACGGGATTTGTTAACAGTTAAAGTTCTCTCTCTGGATCTCTGCGGTTCTCAGCGGCCCTCTGCGTTGAGAACGGGTTAAAGCCGAGGATGCAGAGAGTACGCAAAGGAGCGCAAACATAAGATGCGTTGGCGCGGCGGACGCGTTCGCGCTAAAATGACTTGCTTTTGTAACTTATATGATTACTTGCGACAGGTGCAAAACAGAGAACTTGGACGGATCGCAGTACTGCGATGAGTGCGGCGCACCTTTGCGACCGAACGGGCGTCAAAGCCCAGTTCAGAAACGGCCCGGGCACGAAGGCAACGGCAATCATGCACCTGCACCTGACGCACATCCGGAATTTGCCGGCGGGCGCGTTTCTGCTGGCCTGAGTTTTTCAGCACTGCGAACGACTGCCAAACCGCATGCCCGTCTGGTTATCGAAAAGGGCCGCTCGACCGGCAAGCAGTTTATGTTGAATGATGTAGAGGCACAGATCGGGCGTTGGGACGCCGACGGCGGTATCTTTCCCGACGTCGACCTGGATACTGACGATCCCGAAGCTAAAGTGTCGCGACGTCACGCCCGTATCACCCTGAGCAACGGCCAGTATTTTGTCGAAGATCTCGGTTCGACCAACGGTACGTTTATCAATCGTGGGAAGAGATTGCCACCCGGACAGCGTCAGGCACTTTGCGACGGCGACGAAATCATCGTTGGAAAAACGTTTCTACGCTTCCATATTGTCAAGTGAGTTGTGCCACAAGGCACAAAAGCACGAGAAACTCCCGGCTTCATTCGTTGAGAAATGACAGAATGTAACGTCTGCGGAGCCCGCATATCGCCCGGCGAACACTTTTGCGGTAATTGCGGCTCGCAGATCATCCCCAGTTCAGCGGAATTAAGGACGGTGTCCGCCAATATCGGCGAGGACGGCGAAGTGCGTCCTGAGTGGGCCGCGACACTCGAACCTGAACCTGCAGACGAAGCTCCGGATGTAAGAGAGCCCTCTGGTAGTTTGGAAACCACGTTCGTTGCGCCGGAAGAGTCATCGGCGCCGATATCTTCAAATTCTCTCGGCGGTTCGTTCACAGATAGCGTTGAGACCCCGAGTGCGACCTCTTCCCCGAAGAAAGAGGGTACGACCGGCGGTCACCGGCCCACCGCAAAACAACTCTCAGCGAACACCGTATTGAATGGCCGCTACGAAATCGTGCGACGAATCGGCGGCGGCGGCATGGGCGCAGTTTACCTGGCGAAGGATCGCAATCTCGGTGATGCGCCGCGCGCCGTCAAAGAGATGGTCGAGTCGCATCTCGATCCTTCCCAACACGAAAAAGCAATCGGCGACTTCAAACGCGAGTCACTCTTGTTAACCGCTCTCGAACATCCATCGATACCGACAATCTACGACTACTTCTACGACGACGCGTTGAGTCGCTTCTATCTCGTGATGAAGTACATCTCGGGCGGCGACCTCGCTTCGAGATTGCGTGCGGCAGTCGGCGGAAGACTGGACGAAAAGACAGTCACTGACTGGGGCATGCAGGTGGCGGACGTGCTCGACTATCTACACTCGCGACCGAAACCGATCATCTATCGCGATCTCAAGCCCGCGAACCTGATGATCGACGGAAACACAGGACGCGTGATGTTGATCGACTTCGGTATCGCGCGTTGGGTGACACAGCAGGAAAAGGGCGTCACTGCCGTTGGTACGATGGGCTATGCCCCGCCGGAGCTCTTTAGCGGTCGCGTGCAGCCGGCGTCGGACGTGTACAGTCTTGGCGCAACCATGTTTCACCTGTTGACTGGATCTGACCCGCAGGACAATCCGCTTTTGATCTTCGACTTCAGCAAGAATCCGCGACCGCGACAGATCACACCGTCGCTCTCGAGTGAGATGGAGATGATTCTGATGCGCGCGGTGGAGTACCGGCCCGAGGATCGATACCGCACCGCGGGCGAGATGAGAAACGAGCTCGCGAATCATCTGGAGAAGTTGATGTCGGGACGCGTGAGTTACGGGATGCCTGCGCCTGTGCTTGGCGGCGAGACGGTCCAGGTGCAAACGGTCTACTGCGGTTTCTGCGGAGGACGCATCGCGGCCGACGACGTTTTCTGTGCGCACTGCGGCGCGCGGCAGCCTTTGGCGGCAGTGGGTTCGAGTGCGCTGCTGCATACCGTGAGACCGACTGCGAAGCTCGTCGTGACTGGAACCACCGAACTGGACGCGTCGTTCATCCTTCAGAAAGACAGCAACTTGCTCGGACGCACGGATCCGCATTCGAACATCTTTCCCGAGATCGATCTTTCGCGCTTCGATCCGGAGACAAAAGTTTCTCGGCGTCACGCGCGTATCTGGCTCGAGGGCGAAACGTTTTTAGTAGAGGATCTTGGTTCAGTAAACGGCACCGTGATCAACGACTCGGTGCGGCTCGCGCCACGGCAACCGCGCGTACTCGACAGCGGCGACAAGTTGCGCGTGGGCGAAACGACATTGCACTTTTTGGTTGGCTAGAAAAAATACACGTCCCATAGGTCTCCGATAGGACCTATTTTTAGTTCCGATGACATCTGCCCAAGGTTTGCCGCGCTCCCAGGCAAAAAGCCGCGCCGCCAGGCACGGCGGTCAACGACTCAGAGCCCCGTTTCCTCTCCGTTGCGGCGCTCTGCTAATCGACTACATCGCACTCGTTTCGCTCGTGGTCCTGGGTACGCTCGTCGCGCGTATGCTCGGCGGTGGCGCGCGTTCGGCGGGTAATTCCGCCGAGACTGCCGGAGTCCTGCTCGCGATCTTTATGGCGGTCATCAATCTCGGCGTGGTTCCCGGACTGACGGGTTTCACTCTCGGAAAGTGGGCCACCGGTTTGCGCATCGAACGAGCGGGCGGCGGTGATGTAGGCATCGGGCGCGCATTCCTGCGTCATTTCATCGGTTATCCACTCTCATTCGCCCTCGCGGGTCTTGGTTTCCTGCTGGCCGCAGTGTCCGTGCATGGCAGAGGCTTGCACGATATGATAGCGGGCACTATTGTCGTTCGTGAGGGTTCGATCTAGTTGATGCTTCCGCTGCGCCGCCTAACAGTCTGCTAAAAATGTCTGAGCTCATAGTTAAATATCCCGACCGCACCCCCGACCATTTTCCACTCGGCCGGCTACGTATAACTATCGGCCGTTCCGCTCGGAATGATCTCTGTATTCCCGATCCGTTCGCGTCCCGCGTTCACGCTGAAGTGCGTCGAGAAGGAGACGAGTACGTGCTCCAGGATCTCGGTTCTGCGAATGGCACGCTTTACAACGGCTCCAACGTCGACGGGGTGATTCATCTCACTGCCGGCGGTCGTATTCAGATCGGCGAAACTGAGATCATCTTTGACGACGGCACGTTCAACTCCGGCATGGGTGCGACGATGATCACCGACAACTCGTCGGAGTCACTGCCCGAAGCGACTATTGCGCTCGCGTCCGGCGATCGGACGACATCCGGTTTGCTCGAAGCAATCGAAGGCGCACGCACCAAGCCCGAAGAGATCGCGTCAGCCGTCACCACCGTAACTCCGAAAGCAAAGCAGGGCGATCTCCTCGCGCTGATCAGCAAGGTGGGCATCACCTTGCTCGCGTCCGCGACGTTGAATGAAACGCTCGAACAGATCGTTTCGCTCGTGTTTGAAGCGGTGCCCGCGGATCGCTGCGTGATCATGATGCGCGACGAGGGCAGTGAAGACTTACGAGTCGCGGTGGCGCGCCTGCGCGATCGTGTTGGTGAAGTCGGTGAGATTCGCGTCAGCCGCAACGTGCTCGACGAGGTCGTGATTCGAGGCAAGTCTGTGCTGACCTCTGATGCGCAACACGATCCGCGCTTTGCGAGTGGCACGATGGTGTTGCAGGGCGTGAGGGCCGTGTTGGCTGTGCCGCTCGGTGTTTCCGACAAAGTGTTTGGCATCATCTACGCTGACTCGCCGATCGCTGAAGGCCGTTTTACCGAAGATCACCTGAAAGTTTTGACCACGCTCGCGTCTGTTGCAGCCATACGCGTCGAGAATGCGCGGCTTGTTGAAGCACGTCTCGAACGAGAGCGTTTGGAACGTGAGCTTGCGCTCGCCAGCGAGATTCAGCAGCGTTTTCAACCGACAGCACCGCCGCACGTGAAGGGTTACGAGCTTCAGGGCATCAGTTTTCCGTGTTACGAGATCGGCGGCGACTACTACGACTTCATCGAGCGTGAAGACGGACGCCTGGTGATTGCGCTGGGCGACGTTTCAGGCAAGGGGACTGCGGCGGCGTTGCTCATGTCATCGCTGCACGCGGCGATACACGCGCAATCAGCGTCGCACGATTCGCTCGTCGCGACGATCTCCGCGGTCAATCGTTATCTGGCGGACAACATTCCAGCAAATCGTTTCGTGACGTTGTTTTATGCGGAGCTCGACCCTGAGTCGGGATCGTTGTCGTTTCTGAATGCCGGACACAACCCGCCGTTGATCGTACACTCTGCGGGAACGGTCGAACAGCTCGCTTCCGGCGGTCTGCCACTCGGAATCAAACGGGATGCGGAGTATCGCGAGGGACGCACGCAGTTGCAACTCGGTGACGTGCTGGTCATTTATTCTGATGGTGTCACAGAAGCGGTGAGTCCGACGGGCGAGGAGTTTGGCGCGACGCGGTTGTATGAAGTCGTCTCGCGCAATGTCGAAGCGTCCGCAGCGGGGATTCGCGATCGAATTGAGTCGTCGTTGACGAAGTTCGCGCAGGGCACCAGCGCCGCCGACGACATCACGCTGGTTATAGTCAAACGACAAGCATAGGTCCTATTCTTTCACGCCGCTCACCACGTGTAGCAAAGCACCCACTGCAAGCATGATGATTCCTTTTTTCGACAGCGGCGCGTAGAGGCCTTGCAGGTGCGGTTCGTAAAAGAACCCGATCGTGATGAGCACCGGCGCGATCGTCATCAGCGCCGAGCCCAGGTACTGCAACGCACGCCGCCACGTCTGTGTGCGATAAGAGAAGTAACTCCCGATTCCAAGGTGCAGCAATCCTGACAGTAGAATAAAGATGTGCCGGGTGCGATACAGCATCCGTGGTCCATCAGGCGTGTACCGCAGGTGATCGTGAAACTTATCCATGTACTGGCCTGTCAACAGAAAGACAACCAGCACGACGGCTCCGAAGATCAGATGAAAGCGTTTCATGAGGTTTATGGATCCAGATACTGACATCGGCGGTCCGCTTCACAAGTTTCCGGTCACGAACCACTCCGCTATCGTGAACGCACGCAGCGACGATCAAGCGATCCGGCGGCGTGCTTTCGATATCATTCTCAATAGTTATTGGAAACCAGTCTACAAATATGTTCGCCTCAAGTGGCAGGCCGGCAACGAGGACGCAAAAGATCTGACCCAGGGATTTTTCGCCAACGCGTACGAGAAGAACCATTTTGCCAGTTACGACGCGACTAAGGCCAGCTTTCAAACGTTCTTGCGCGCCTGTCTCGACGGTTTCGTCGCGAACGAACGCAAAGCCCGACAACGCCTCAAGCGTGGTGGTGACATGGACCACTACCAACTCGACTTCGCCGCTGCTGAAGACGAACTCGCTGCACATGCGTCCGCTGCGACGTTGAATCCCGAAGAATATTTCCATCGCGAGTGGGTGCGCTGGATGTTCACGATGGCGGTCGAAGAGTTTCGCGAGCGCTGTGTTGAGTCAGGTCGCATGGTCCATTTTCAACTGTTCGAACGCTACGATCTTAATGACGATCGCGATGCCTCGTACGCCTCGCTCGCTGAGGAATTCGGACTCGACGTGACGACAGTCAACAACTACCTCGCCGCGGCGCGTCGCGACTTCCGCCGCATCGTGCGGGAAAAGTTTCGAGAGACGACGTGAAAATGATGTGGCTGTCGGATGACAAGTTGGACCACCTGCGCGGCATCGCCGACACCAGGTACGCGTTCGTTAAAGAACTCGGACGCGGCGGCATGGGCACAGTTTATCTTGCCGAAGATCGCGAGCTCGATCGGCTCATCGCGATTAAAGTCCTCAACACGCCTGCGGCCACTGATGATCTGCGCCAGCGGATGATTCGCGAAGCGCAGATCATCGCGCGACTCGAGCACCCCGGTATTGTTCCGGTTCACGATACCGGCACGTTACCCGACGGACGAATCTTCTACGCGATGAAGTATGTGCGCGGCAGTCGTCTCGACGAGTACGCCGCGCAGGGAGCTTCGTTGAACGATCGGCTGCGTAAGTTCCAGTCCGTGTGCGACGCCGTGGCCTTCGCACACGCCCACGGCGTCATCCATCGTGATCTCAAACCGCAGAACATCATGATCGGCTCGTTCGGAGAAGTGCTCGTGCTGGATTGGGGTGTCGCTAAAATTAAGCCGCAGACGAACGCGGATGAACGCAAATCAGATTCTGATTTGCGTTCATCCGCGTTCATCTGCGGCAATACTTTACAGGGGACTGTGATCGGTACGCATGATTATATGTCGCCCGAACAAGCGCGAGGCGAGATCGAGATCGACGAACGCGCGGACGTCTATTCACTCGGCGTCGTGCTGAAGTCCCTGCTGATCGGCCACAAGACCAGTAAAGCTACCAGAGCGATCTGTTTGAAGGCGATGGCGCCCGAACCGGAGAATCGTTACGCGAGCGCGTCGGAGCTGTCGACGGACGTTGGCCGCTTGCTCGATGCGGAGCCGGTTTCTGCATATCGCGAGAATGCGCTGGAGCGCACGGGACGCTGGGTCAATAAGAATCGCTTTCTTGTGCTGCTGGTGCTGGCTTACCTGGTGATGAGAATTTTTTTGATTTTCACTTCGCGACATTAAAGATTTCCGCGCAGACGTTTAATAGAAGGACAGAAGGAGAAAACAAATGTCCAAACCCCTACTTGGAATAGTGCTCGGGGCGATTCTCGGCGCCATCGATGGCCTGACTGCGTGGTTCACCCCGGCCGTGAGAGATCAACTTGGTGGAATTGTGGTCGGTTCCACCATCAAGGGAATCATCGCGGGCGTTGCGATCGGGTTTTTCGCGAAGAAGTTTCACTCGCTGCCGATCGGGATCCTGTTTGGCGTTCTCGTCGGCGCGTTCCTCGCGTTTCTGGTCGCGCTGATGCAGGGCGGCTATTACCTTCAGATCGTCCTGCCCGGCACGGTTGTCGGCTTGATCGTCGGCTTCGCCACGCAGAGATACGGCAACACGGCCGCGGAAGCACGCGGATAAACGTGGATTTAATCACTTGGTTTGCCTTGCAGCAGCGGCTCGGATTTGAGCGTCTGTGGCCCGTTTTCGTTGCAGATCGCGAACGAAGCGCCTTCGTACATCGTCACGCCCGCATACTCGCCTTTCGCGTTGAGGATATAGAAGTTGATGCCGAAGTTTGGCAGGCCTTTGCTGTTCAGGAGTCGCTTTTCGATCGTGTTGCTCTTGATCCTGTTCAGCACTTCCATGCCCGCGTCTTTCGGATGCGCGCCGCGTCGCATCTCTTCAATGATCACGAACGAGCAGAGATTGAACAGGTTCGCCTCGCCGCGTCCGGTCGAGCCCGCCGCGCCGACTGCACCGTCGACATAAAGACCCGCGCCGAGAATCGGCGAGTCGCCGAGACGTCCGGGAATTTTCCACGCGAGGCCGCTCGTAGTCGTCACGCCGCAGATGTCACCGCGCGAGTTGATGCCGTCGCAGTTGATTGTGCCGTGCAGGTTCTCTTCGCGCAGGAGTCCTTCCTTAAACATATCGACGGCGGCTTTGTAACCGAGTTCGGCACGTTCTTTAGGATTGAGATAGTGACCCGGATCGCTGCGTCGCTTCCACTCCAGCCACTGTTTACGCGAGTTCTCCGTGTTGAGATCGTCTTCGATCTTGAAGCCCATGTTGCGCGCGAAGTCCTGCGCGCCCTTGCCGACGATGAGATGGTGATCCGTGTTTTCCATCACTGCCTTGGCGACGAGTGAAGGAGTGCGGACACCTTCGATTGCGCCGACCGCGCCCGCCTGTTTTCTTGGACCATGCATGACGGACGAATCGAGTTGGACCACACCGTCAGCATTCGGCAAGCCGCCGTAGCCGACGCTGTCATCGAGTGGGTCGAGCTCGACGATGTTGACGCCTGCAATGACTGCGTCGAGAACGTCCGAACCGGCAGTGATCATCTGAAAAGCTTTCTGAACGGCAGTGACGTTGCCGCCGTTTTTGAAGCGATTGCCGTTGGCTGAAGAGATAACCATCGGCTTGACGGCGCTTGGCGTCAGGATCGTCGGAAAGGCTGGAAGCACGATGCCCGCGGCAGCGCTGTTACGAATGAAATCGCGACGTTTCATTTTGCTCATGTTGTCCTCGTTTTATTGGAGTGGAACCACAGATTAACGCGAATGACAGCGATCATGAAAGTGCTTCTTTGATTTTGTCTGCGGTCTTCGGCCCGATGCCGTCCACCATGTCGAGACCGCCTGACGCGACGAACGCTTTGAAATCTTCCAGCGACGAGACCTTAAAGCGTTGGTGCAGCAACGCCGCGGTCTTTGGTCCAATTCCGGGAATCTCCAGCAGGTCGAGCACCGTCTCAGGCGTCTCCGCAGTCAGGCGCTCCCAGGCGTCAAACGTTCCCTTACTCAAAAGATCGATCACTTTGCCGGCGATTGCTTTGCCGACTCCGGGAATCTCCTGCAACCCGGCCACGCCCTCTTTCTCCGCAATCTCCTTCAAAGGGGTCGGCCAGACCTCGATGGCTTCGGCTGCGTTACGATACGAACGCCAGCGAAACGGATCGTCGCCGCGCACTTCCATCAGCCCGGCAAGGCGATGGAATCGGCGAGCGATAGCTTCGTTATTCATATTCGTAAATTGGAGTATGCTTAGTCTAACGTTGATCGGCGAGGAGATTCAATTTTGGATTCAAAAAGAAGACAGCTTATAACAGGCATTTCGCTCGCGGGTGCGGGAGTTTTGATAAATGCGTGCCGTCCAAAACCTGGTCCGTCCGGCAGTGCGACGAATGAAAATACGAAGACTGAAGCGCCGAAGACGGGCGAGGAAGAAGGACTCGAGGTCACTGCGACTGAAGACTTGATGCGCGAGCATGGCATCTTGCGACGCGCTTTGCTGGTTTATCAGGAATCGGTAGTCAAGTTGCGAGAGGATGCGGCGTCGGTGCCGCCCGACGCGCTCGAAAAGGTTGCTAATTTGTTTCGTGTCTTCGGGGAGGATTACCACGAGAAGAAGTTGGAGGAAACGTTTATTTTTCCCACCGTGAAGAAGGCGCCGGGAACGGCGGCGTCTTACGTCGATGTGCTGTTGAACCAGCACACACGTGGTCGCGAGATCACTGACTACGTGTTAGCGATCACGAAGGCTGATCGAATCGCGTCGAATAGTGTCGAACCGCTGGCGAAGGCGTTGGAGGCGTTTGTGCGCATGTACGAGCATCATGCCGCGATTGAAGACACGGTGATCTTTCCGGCGTGGAAGTCTGCGACGGGACAAGCGGAGCTGGATGATCTGGGAGAGAAGTTTGAGCAGATCGAACACGAACAGTTTGGTGATGATGGGTACGAGATGGCGCTGAAGCGAATGGAGGAGATTGAGAGCAGCCTCGGGCTTTCGAATCTCGACATGTTCACGGCGCCCGCGCCGCCGAAGTAAGTTCACGCAAAGGCGCAAAGTTTAACCCAAGGCGCAAAGAAGAATTGAAATGCCTTTGCGCCTTTGGCTTTTTCCTTTGCGCCTTTGCGTGAAATGCTTTTTCCCTTACAATGCGCGGCACCCACCAATAACGGACACCCTCAACCCTTAACCTCTAACCTTAAGGAGCCGAAGTATGTCATCTATAGATTTCGCCGACGAACCCAGCCAGGAAGAACGCATTGCCAAACTCCGCGCCGAACTCGAAAAACTCGGCGGCAGCACGACGACGCTCGAGTCAATGCCCGCGGACATGGAAGAAGAGTTTCTGCGGCACGTGCTCGAATACGAAACTGCTGAGCCGATCAGTCTGATGTCCCTGCTCGAAAACTCAGGCACGCAAGTGCCGGCGCCTGATACGCTCGACAACGACGCGCTCAAGATCAAACTCAAGGAACTGATCGATCGAATGTCGCAGCTCGGCACTTACCTGCTGCACACGAATCACCTTTCCGATCGCGAGTTGTACGACTATCTCTATCACGACGGCCTGCGCGAGGAGGCAGTGCTCTTTCCGGAAAATCCGAGTTATGCGTACATGATCGATCTCACGGGCAGTGGCAGCGACGAGGATAATCAGATCTATCTGAGGTACTACGCGGACGAGGAACACCGGCGGCAATGGGCGCACGACTGGCCGGACGATCCTTTGCCGGAACACGAGGAGCCACCATTCGATCGCGATCGGTTCCTCCCGCAGTCACCGTTGGGTTAGTTCTATAGGCCGCGGATAACACAGATAGCAAATCCGATTTCTATCTGTGTTAGTCCGCGGCCACGATCATCGTGCCGGTGCCTTTATCGGTGAAGATTTCAGACAGCAGCGCGTTGCGCTTGGTGCCGCTGATGATGTGTGCGCTGTGAACGCCGCGTTCCAGTAGAATTCTGATGCTCTGTAGCTTCGGAATCATTCCTCCGGACGCCGCACCACTATCGATCAGCTTGCCGGCCTCCGTTGCCGTCAGCCGCGACAGCTTCGTCTGCGGATCGCCCGCGGTGAGATAAAATCCGTCGACGTCACTCAGCAAGATCAGTTTCTCAGCTTGCAGTTGGATCGCAATCTCAGCCGCGATCGTGTCGGCATTGATATTGAAAACCATGCCTTCATCATCTGCGCCCAGAGAAGAAACAACCGGCAGATAACCGTGGTCCAACAACACCGCCAACAGCCTCACGTTGATCTGGACCACGTCCCCGACGTGCCCGAAGTCGACTTTGTCTCGCACGCCTGTTTCCCGGTTCAGGATCTCTTTCGGCGGCCGGCGTTTCGCTTGCACGATGTTGCCGTCAACACCGGAGAGCCCGACCGCCTCAATGCTTCGCTGGCGCAGCGCTGCGAGGATGTCGGTATTGATCTTCCCCGCAAAGACCATCTTCGCCATCTCGAGTGTGGCGTCGTCAGTAACGCGCCTGCCTTCGATGATCGTCTGTTCGATCCCGAGCTTGTCTGCCAGTTCGCTGAGCTGTTTGCCGCCGCCATGAACGACGCAGATCCGAATCCCGACCTGGTGCAGCAGCGCCAGCTCCTCCGCGAGTGACGCCAGGTTTTCATGGTCTTCCGTGACCTTGCCGGAAAGCTTGACGACGAAAGTCTGTCCCTGGAACCGTTGAATGTAAGGCAATGCTTCGCGCAGCAGATCCAGGCGAAGCTGATCGTCGACAATGGCTCTGGTCTCAACCATTCGCGCTAACCTCCCAACAAACTAGCCATAATCGCCTTTTGCATGTGCAAACGGTTTTCAGCTTCATCGATCACTACTGACGCCGCGGAATCGATGACGCCGTCAGTCACGATAACATTGCGACGCACCGGCAAGCAGTGCATGAAAATCGCGCTCGGAGTCCACGCCATTTTGTCTTCGTCCACGATCCACTTCGCGCGGTGCTGTGCGCGTTCGACCAGGTCTTCATCAGTCTTGCCGTAAAATTTTTTTGCGCCCCAGCTCTTCGCGTAGATCACCTGCGCGCCTAAAAAAGCTTTTTCGATATTGTTGGTGACTTGGAGGCTTCCACCCGCGGCGTTGGCGATTTGTCGCGACATTTCGATCAACTCTTCATCGAGCTCGTAACCCAACGGATGCGCAATCGTCAGATCGTGGCCCATCTGTGCAGCCGCGAGTGCAAAACTATTCGGCACCGCCATCGGCAGAGGCTTCGGATGCCAGGCCCACGTGAGTACGACACGCTTTTTATTCGTGCCGAGCTTTTCCCGAATCGTCATCATGTCGGCCAGCGACTGGCAGGGATGATGCATCGCCGATTCGAGATTGATGATCGGTACTGACGCATATCGCGCGAATGCATTGAGGATCGGATCCGTTCGCTCGTCCTGCCAATTTTTCAACGCCGCGAACGTGCGTACGCCAATCGCAATGCAGTACCTCTCGAGCACGCGCACAAACTCAGCGACGTGTTCGGTCTTGTCCGCGTCCATCACGGCGCCGTCGCGATGCTCGAGTGTCCAACTCGTCCCACCGGGTTCGAGCACGACTGCGTTGCCGCCGAGCTCGTAAATCCCAACCTGCATCGACGCGCGTGTGCGCAGACTCGGATTGAAGAACACGAGCGCCACGGATTTACCGGCGAGCGGTTTTGAAAGTTCGTCGCCCCTCTTGAAGCGCAACGCAGATTCGATCAAACGATCGAGTTGTTCGCGCGCCATTCCGATGGTGTTCAGCAAGTGCATAGCGCGTCAACAAACAGATCAACGTGCTCTTTCTCCAAGCACAACGGGGGCAACAGTCGCAACACCTTCGCGTTGCTTGACGTGCCTGTGATTATTTTTTGGTCCAGCAACGCCTTGTGAAACGGTTGCGCCTTGTCGTTGAACTCGATTCCCAACAGCAACCCGCGACCGTGAACGGCAACGACTTGCTCGACCTCTCTGATGCGTTGGCGCAGATGTGCTTCGACTGTGTTCACGTTCTGGAGCATGCGATCGTTCTCGATTGCTTCGAGCGTCGCAGTGACAGCAGCCATCGCCAGCATGCCGCCGCCGAAAGTCGTGCCGAGATCGTTTTCTTTGATGTGTGAAGCGATCTCGTCCGTGACCAGACAAGCGCCGACAGGAACTCCGCTGCCCAGCGCTTTTGCGAGCGTCACGATATCCGGCACAACGCGATCGCCTGCCGCGCTCCCCGCGAAGAACCACTCGCCTGTTCGTCCGACGCCAGTCTGCACTTCATCATAAATGAGCACGATCCCGCGCTCGTCACACAACGCCCGAAGGTCACGATAAAACTCAGGTTCGGTCATGCGAACGCCGGCCATCGACTGGATGGGCTCGAGCATGATCGCCGCAACTGTCTCGCCAGCGAGTCCGTGCACAGATTCGATGTCGCCAAACTTCGCTTCGAGATGGCCGGGCACATTTGGTTTGCCGAGCTCGCGATACTTGCCGAGAAACGTGGCGCTAATCGCGTCTGCAGTTCGACCGTGAAAGCCCCCTGAGAAGGTGATGATCTGTTCGCGTCCGGTGGCCATGCGCGCCATGCGCATCGCGTTCTCGTTGGCTTCGGTGCCGGAGTTGCAGAAGAATGCTTTCGTGAGTTCGTCGGGAGCGATCGAGATCAACTTTTCCGCGGCGCGCGCGCGTGCGTTCGAGTAGACGAGATTTGAGTAGAACAACAGTTCGCCGGCTTGTGCACGCAGGGCGTTGACGACGTGTGGGTGACAATGTCCGGTGCCGGCGACTGCGTGGCCGCCGTACAGATCGAGATACTTGTCGCCGCCGCTCGTATAGATCCAGACGCCCTCGCCGCGCTCGGCGGCGATTGGCATCTTCTTGTACGTGGCAAGCTGAAACTGCTCCTCGCTGGCCGCGATATCTTCAAATTGCATCACGGATTCGTTCCCACTAACTTCAGACCGGTTGTTTCATCCAGGCCGAAGATCAGGTTCATGTTCTGCACTGCCTGGCCGGCGGCGCCTTTAACGAGGTTGTCGATTGCCGAGAAGACGACGATCTGCTTGCCGCGTGTTGCGAAACCGATGTCGCAGAAGTTCGTCGTCTTCACCCAGTTGATGTCAGGAGATCCGTTCACGAGTCGCACAAAGAACGACTCGCGGTAATAGTCCGCGAACATGTTGCGCAGCTCGCTTTCACTGAGATCGCGATTTGTCTCGGCGTAGATGGAGGCGAATATACCGCGCGCGACCGGGAGTGAATGCGTCATGAAGACGAGCTCGTTGGTCCAATCGCCGATGTGGTCCAACTCCTGCTCGATTTCGGGAACGTGTTGGTGCGTGAAAGGCTTGTAAGCGTAAAACGAAGTCATGCGCTGCGGGTGATGCGTGTTTGCGGCTGCTTTCGCGCCTGAGCCCGATGAACCAGTCTTCGCATCTACTACAACGCGTCCGTTCAGCAGATGATTCGCGACGAGCGGCGCGAGTCCCAGCAGGGTGGCCGTCGCAAAGCAGCCCGGGTTCGCGATCAAACGAGCAGTCTTTATCGCACCGCGGTTAGTCTCGGTTAGGCCGTAGACAAACTCGGCCTGCGCGTGCATGGCAGTGTGTGGTTGTTTGTAGTGCTTCTCGAAGACGTTCTGATCGCGGAGACGAAAGTCGCCGGAGAGATCGATCGCTTTGACGTCTTGGGGCAGGCTTGGAACGATTTCCATAGCCTGCCCGTGCGGGAGCGCGAGAAAAATGCAGTCAACGCCGCTGACCGTTTCGGGCGCGTTGATGAAGCTGAGCTGAGTGAGGCCGTTCAGGTTGCGATGAACTTCGCCGACGGGTTTACCGGCCTGTTCGTTGGCGGTCACGAAGACCAGTTCGACGTTCGGATGAAACAGGAGAATACGCAACAACTCCGAGCCGCCGTAACCGGAGCCGCCAAAAATCCCGACGCGTATTTTGTCTTGTGGGCTCATAATGCCTTCCTCTGTGTTTAGAACGGCCTTTAACGCAGAGGAACGCAGAGGGCCGCAGAGGCCGCAGAGATCTTCGCCATCACGAGTTCGAAGAGTGCGCTGCCTTCGCGACGCGCGTTTGCTGCGGGTACGTTGAACTGCGTGCGGATGTAGTCTTCGCCCATTGTCGAATCAGTCACCGAACCGGAGATCACGTCAACATCGACACCGCGCTGCCGCAACAACTCAATCCCACCCCACGCGCCGACGTAATCAGACGCACAGAACACGACCGCCGCCGTTGCTTCGAGCAGCTCTGCATCGGCAAAAACCGTCTCAACCGAGTAGCCGCCTAGAATTCCATCACCCAACTCGATCACGATCATATCGGGATTGATTTCATTCAGCCGCGCGATGATCGCTTTCGCCGTCGGCGCCAGATCGCTGACATCGACAGTCGACGGCAAACCGCAATCGAGAAAACTCGCGGTCGTCACCGCGCCGTGGTCGGACATATTCAACGTGTCGCGCAGACATGCGACTCCGGACAGCTTCGCCGCCGCGACTCGCAAACCCGCGCGGGTCGCTTGCTTGATCAATTCGGTCGCGGCGTACGTCTTACCGCTGTTCATGCTCGTGCCCGCGATCATCACGATCGGCGCCGTATCGCCGAGACTCGTGCGTGGCGGGAGCGCCGCATCAGCGATATTCACGACGCGTCCGGCTTCATCGCAAACGAGGCCAATCACTTCCAGCTTGATTGCGTCGCCGAGACTCGAGTGATGTCCGGTGCAATGACCGATCACGCCGCCCATATTCAGGAGATGAAGCTCGTC